>ENA-UPSB01000080-UPSB01000080.1-bioreactor-metagenome-genome-assembly--contig:-NODE-80-length-177186-cov-892.741146_pt1 | contig 177186 bp, 161 predicted proteins | sample MGYA00238182_ERZ773286 | MGnify/ENA primary metagenome ERZ773286 (study PRJEB29026, sample SAMN07631240) | bioreactor metagenome | isolation source: Switchgrass digestor | place: USA: Dartmouth...
GAAGCAATGCCCTGTGGCAGAGGAATGTCCCCGTAATTGTGCGGGGACACTCCTCGCAAGGAAGCAATGCCATACAGTAGAGTAATGTCCGCGTAGTTGTGAGGAGTTGCCCCTCTGCCAGGAACAGTGCTCCGGGGTAGAGGAATGTCATCGTAATTGAAAAAACCCACCTGGTAATCCAGGTGGGTTTTACTTTTGGTGCGGTCGATGGGACTTGAACCCATACGGTTGCCCATACGCCCCTCAAACGTACGCGTCTGCCAGTTCCGCCACGACCGCGTCTTTGGTTCCCGGTCCGAACCGACAAAACTTATTATACTAACATAAACCTGCAGTGTCAATAGGTTTGGACAAAAATAATATTATGCCGGCATGAATAAAAGAGGCATGTATTGAATTATTGCGCGGCTATTGATAGAATAAGTTATGGTCTATTTATCGGGACACGATTCAGCCTGTATGGAAAAGAGGGTAACAGATGGCAGGTATTTTTGGATTTTTCGATTATTCAAAACCGGGTCCGGGAGTTCCGAAGGATGCGCCTCCCAAATCACCGTTCATAGTGTTTTTTGAAATACTGCAGAGAAAATTCTGGAACTTTGTGAAAATCAACCTGATGTTCATGGTTTTCAATCTGCCGGCTATTGCGGCTGGTATGTTCGTCATGCTGACATTCTTCCCGAACATTTTCCCGGATGCGATGGAAAGCCCGGAAAACCTGTTAAATGATACGATTATGAAATTCGTCCTGCTCACTGTGATGATGTGTGTGCCGATGATCACGACCGGACCTGCGCAGGCAGGTTTGACATATATACTCAGGAATTATTCGCGGGAGGAACATGCGTTTATCTGGGGCGATTTCAAGGACGCGGCGAAATCGAACTTCAGGCAGAGCCTGATCGTAAGTACCATCAATTTTTTCGTAACATTCCTTACATTGCTGTCCATCAGGGCATACTGGATTTTGATCGATATCGGCCAGATACCCGGAACGCTGGGGCTGATCGGACTGGCCGTCATGTTCCTGCTGCTGATACTGTTCGCATGCATGAACATCTATATCTATCCTCTCATGGTCACGTTCGAACTTTCACTGAAGCAATTGTACAAGAATGCGCTGATATTCGCGGTTATCAAGTTTCTGCCCAATATTGGCATATTGCTGCTGATTGCGTTCCTCGTGTTCCTGTCGTTCGGACTCATCATCCCGTTCAATCCTTTGATTGGGTTCATTCCTTATATTTTCCTTACATTGAGTCTGAACGGTTTCATCACGAACTTTTATGCCTATCCTAAGCTGAAGAAGTATATCATTTCACGCCTCGAGGAAGAAGAGGACGATGAAGACGAAGAAGACGACGATGAAGAAGATGACGAAGAGGAAGATGATGGCGGCGAAGACGATGATGATGACGGAGACGACGATGACGGAAATGGCAGCGGCAAAAAACAGGATGTGATTACGAATACCGATGGCGGTGTCGGCGTCGTGGGGGAAGACGGCATCACGAGATACTTCTGAGGTTTACAGGCCATATTCCCTTGAGATGGCATTTCTTGCCCTGTCCACGTCTTTTTCATAGATCAGGTATGATATTTCGGTTTCTGAAGTCGTGACCAGCTTGATTTCCACGCCTTCGTCAGCGAGTATCGAGAAGATGCGTGCTGCAACGCCAGGCATGTTGCGCATGCCTTCGCCGTAAACCTGCAGCTTGGTGTTGTCAGCGTCCACTTCGACTCTCAGGTCTTTTACGGCTGCTTTGAAGCTGTTGAGTACGCTCAGCGCATCTACGAGCCTGTCGGAGGGAAGGCTGAACGAAATGGTCACGTTGTCCCTGTACGGCGGGGACTGGCTTATCATATCGATGTTGATGCCTTTCTGCGCTATTGCGCTGAAAATATCGGCAAGCAGCCTTGTGTCGCAGGGCAGACTCTGAATAGTAACCAACGCGACATTATAGGTGACGTTAATGTTCGATACAGGAATGCTTGTCATATAAGTACCTCCTCTCAGGAATACCGGAGATATGCCTTAAAACTCATGTTATTCCCGTCCTACAAGATCATTCATATCATACATGCCGGGTTTCTTGCCGATTATGAACCTTGCCGCGCTCAGTGCGCCCGTGGCGAAGATCTCCTTGGAAAGAGCGGAATGCCTGATCTCGATTATCTCATCGTTTCCTGCGAATATAACCGAATGTTCGCCGACGATCGTACCGCCGCGGATGGCATGTATGCCAATTTCGTTCCTGCTCCTTTTCTTTCTGCGCGAATGCCTGTCATATACGTATTCATGCTTCTGATCCAGCACGGAGTTGACCGCATCGGCAATGGCGAGCGCTGTCCCGCTCGGAGCGTCGATCTTTTGGTTGTGGTGCTTCTCGACTATCTCGATATCGAAGCTTGTCTGCAGAAGCTTCGCAGCTTTTTTAACCAGTCCGATCAGCAGGTTTATACCAAGCGACATATTTGCAGAGTAAAAAACAGGTATGATCTCGGATGTTTTTTTCAGCATCCTGGCCTGGGTCTGGGAATGCCCGGTAGTGGCTATCACCACAGGGATCTCCGTGGATGTCGCATAAGTGAGAATAGATTCCAATGCAGCAGGATTTGAAAAATCTATCAGGACATCAGGCCTGACGCTGCATTTTCTCAGATCCGAAAATACCGGGTACGGGTTTTTGCCGCTGTCAGTTATGTCATAACCGGCAACTATGCTGAGGTCATCGTACTGCTCAGACAATCTTGTAATTACCTGGCCCATTTTACCGTTACAGCCGCTCAAAAGTATTTTGATCAAGGTTTACACATCCTTTTCAGGGCGGAGGGGACATGCATATCGGCAAAAGCAGTCCCCTGATCCGCCATATTGTTATATCAGACCGTAATTCTGCATCGCTTTTTTAAGTATCTCTCTGTTTTTATCGCTCATATCCACCAGCGGCATACGGCACTTGCCCACGTTCATGCCCATAAGGTTCATGGCTTCCTTGACAGGCATGGGACTGACTTCGATGAAAAGTGCCCTGATGAGTTCGAGCGCTTTGAGCTGTATCTTTCTGCTGTTCTCAAGATCTCCAGACAGGTATGAGGCTACCATGTCATGGGTGGCGCGGGGTATTATGTTCGCCATGACGGATATGACACCTTTACCGCCGAGAGACAACATCGGCAGGACAAGGGCGTCTTCCCCGGAATAAACGGTGAAATCATCACCGCAGCGGTTTATGATCTCTCCTGCCTGGTTCAGGTTGCATTCCTTTATGGCGACGATATTGTCTAATTCTGCCAGCCGCACTACAGTATCGGGGTCTATGTTCAGATTAGTCCTCGAAGGCACATTGTACAGTATCACCGGAATGCCTATATTTTCGGCGACAGCCCTGAAGTGCCTGTACAAACCTTCCTGTGTGGTCTTGTTGTAATACGGGGTGACGGTAAGTATAGCATCAGCACCGACTTCTTCCGCCCGTTTGCTCAGATGGATGGCATGCCTGGTGTCATTGCTGCCGGTGCCTGCGATCACGGGTATCCTTCCGTTGACTTTCCGGACGGTGTAGGCGATGACTTCGATGTGTTCCTCATCCGGCATAGTTGAAGCTTCACCGGTGGTCCCGCATATGATTATCGCATCAGTTTTTTCATTTATCTGGTATTCGATAAGTTCGCCGAGTTTGTCAAAATCGACTCCGTCATCTGTGAAGGGGGTTATTATGGCAACGCCTGATCCTGTAAAAACTCTCTTTTTCATAATTCACGACCTCCTTCATGATTTGTGCAGGTGATATCAAAGCCATCCTTCAGCTTTGAGCAGTTCAGCCATAAGTATCCCGCCGCCTGCTGCACCCCTGATAGTGTTGTGGGACAGACAGGTGAATTTGTAATCGAACAGATTATCTTCACGCAGCCTCCCGACGGCGATTCCCATTCCGTTCTCAAGGTTTCTGTCAAGCTTGGTCTGTGGCCTGTCAGGTTCATCGAAATACGTGATGAACTGTGCAGGCGCGCTGGGGAGCTTCAGTTCCTGCGGTTTGCCCCTGAATTCCTTCCAGCATGCAAGTATTTCATCTTTCGAGGGCTTGTTTCTGAATGACACATACACTGCAGCCAAATGACCGTCCGAAACAGGGACCCTGTAACACTGGGCGGAAACAGCGGGACCTGATGCCGGTTTGATAACGTCGCCTTCGATGGTTCCCCAGATCTTAAGAGGTTCCTTTTCGCTTTTTTCTTCTTCACCGCCGATGTATGGTATTACGTTGTCAATGATCTCAGGCCATTCCCTGAATACCTTGCCGGCTCCGGATATTGCCTGGTAAGTCGAAGCGAGTATCTTCTCCGGCCCAAACTGCATCAGGGCATGGACCGGCGGCACATAACTTTGGAGAGAGCAGTTGGATTTCACTGCAATGAACCCTTTCCTCGTGCCGAGACGCTTTCTCTGTTTTTCGATTATCGCTGTGTGCTGCGGGTTGACTTCCGGGATTATCATCGGAACATCCTCGGTGGATCTGTGTGCAGAGTTGTTCGATATTACCGGTATTTCCGCACGAGCGTATTTCTCTTCCAGTTCCCTGACAGCATCCTTCGGCATATCTACCGCACAGAAAACGAAATCGACTTCATCTGCCATCCTGTCGATATCGGCGGCATTTATCACAGTGATGTTCTTTACACTTTCCGGGATCGGGACATCAAGTTTCCAGCGTCCTTCGACAGCCTTTTCAAAAGGAAGGCCTGCAGACCTTTCGCTGGCTGCGACAGCCGTTACCTGGAACCATGGATGATTCTCCAGCAGCGTGATGAACCGCTGTCCTACCATTCCGGTTCCGCCGATTACTCCTGCTCTGAGTTTTGAGTTCATACCAATACCTCCCTGATAAATAAAAACTGTTGGCGATGTGCCAACAGTCCTATATGCCTGCTAATGCCTGGCTTTTCCGTCAGGCTTACTAGAACTGATAGCGCTCCATCAATACCTGATGACAGTTGCAAGGCTGTTCGCCATTGCACCCAGGACCAGACCCGTCAGGGGATCGTATCCTTCGGCGCTTCAGCCTTTCGCGCCGTCTCATCGGCACCTGCTGCCTAAACGGAGTTACTCATCAGAAGCGCGCCTCTATCAATCCGTATTCAATTGACAACTAAAAGAAGCTTTTAATAATAATAACATCCGTATTACGTATTGTCAAATATTTTGCACCGCAACTTATAATGTTTTATTACAGAAATATTAAAATTATATGAAAAATTCGGTAAAAAGGTCGAAACAGAAGGAAGATCGGCTTTCCGTGTCGAATTAAAAAAATGAATACAGGCAACATGAGGTGTTTTAGCGCCGGAGAGTTATTATTAGGTGTTTCTACTAATGAAGAGGAGATAATATGGCTAAAAGCATCATTAGAAAAATAACGGCACTGCTTGCTGCATCTGCGGTATTCGCAGTGATATTTTCCGCCAATGCAGGAACGGGGCTGGCATCCAATACAAATGAAGAGACCATAAGGGTAGGGCTCTATTATAAAGGAAGCTCTGTTGATACTGCCCAGTCCATATTCGACGTATCGGCACAGGCCGGTGTAAGGGCAGGCTTCGTGAACAGCGGCGGCACGTTCACGGAAGTATGTTCCTTTACAGGTTCTTCAGCAGTTTATGTCCGCAAAGACGCATACTACCATACGAGCGGCACCAGTCTAAAGGAATTCAGCGGATCGGGTTCCAATATCACCGGAAAGAAATACGGTCCTTATCATGTAAAAATAGGAACCGATTACCCGGATGCAGCATCGGCGATGAACAGCGTTCATTCATACCGCCAGGCCGGCATTGATGCGTATATCGCCTACAATGACGCATGGCAGGTATGGACCGGCTTTTGCATGGATACGGCCGAAGCCGAAGCGATGATCCGGGAACTCAAGTCACTGTTTTGGGAAACGGGATTTGAAATAGTAACCCCTTCTTCGAACAGGGTAGTGGTTACCGACGGACAATACCAGACGTTGTGTGTTTTCGGGAGCAAGCAATATTTCCTGCAGTTAAGGCCGGCAACAGGAGCTGATCCTGCCGTCATTAATATAAAAGGAAAGCCTTACAGAGGCTGCGTCGAGGTGAAGAGGCTTTCGAACAGTGACATGACGGTAATAAATGTGGTTTCGCTCAGAGAGTATCTGTACGGCAACGTACCTCCTGAGATAGGCGGGAAATCGCCGTCGGAAGCACTGAAAGCCCAGGCTGTCGTATCCAAGATGTATGCCCTCAACAACAGGGGGAAACACGGAAGTTCCGGATTCGATATATGTGCCACCACCCACTGCCAGGTCTATAAAGGCTACAGCGTTGAGGTGGCTGAATGCAGAAAGGCCATAGACGAAGTGTATGACAAGATTATAACATATAACGGGAAACCAATAGAACATGTATATTATTTTGCTTCCGGGGGAGGAAGCACGGAAGACGTACGTAATGTATGGGGGTCGTCATATCCGTACCTTGTGAGTGTAAAGGATGATTACGAGAAAATATATACATGGTCGAAAACGCTGCGAGCTTCGGATATAAAATCGATGCTTCCGGAACTCGGCAGCATACTTGGTGTGACGATTACCCGCACAGCGCCTACCGGCAGAGTGACGCAACTGGCCGTCACAGGCAGCAGCAGGGGGGAACCTTTGTATTTTTCAAATGAGCGGTGCCGTACTTTGTTCGGACTCGACAGCCAGTTATATACGATAACCACGGATGCCGACGTATATCTTGCCGGCCTGTCAGAGATCCCTGTAATGCAGTCTGCGGATAGTACCGCCGGCAAAGACGGCGCTCAGGATGTGAATGTGATCGCGAAAGAGGAAATTCCAGCTTCAGGGCCTGATATGGAAAGCGGTACAGGCACCCAGGATCCCCGGGGCGGAACAGACGGACAGGCTGGAACGAATGGAGGAAACCAGGATAAAGACGAAACGGAAATCAGTACGCCTGAAGCCGGTAAAAACGGGGAAACGGCTGAAAAGGTAACGTCATTGCCTGTTGTTGCGGCTCCTGTCGCATCAGAGCCAATCAAGACCCAGCTTGGCGGCAAAAAGGTCGTTACCGCTGGCGGGATCACAACGATTTCAGGCTCAAACAACAAGATCACGATACTTGGCGCCGACGGCGCAGTAAACAAGGCGGCTGTTATACCCGAAACTTACACCTTCACGGGGAAAGGATGGGGACATGCCGTCGGTATGAGCCAGGAAGGCGCAATAGGCATGGCGAAAGCCGGAAAGACATATGAAGAGATACTCACGCATTACTTCCAGGGGACAAAAGTCGAATAGTTGCATCTGACATATTGTAAAACGGTTTAAATTATAGTATGATTTGCTGGATGACGGTTAACGGGCTGCAGTGATTGCAGCTCTTTATTTGGGCAGTTTCATCGTTATCCGATGTTTAATGGATATTTTATGTATATGTGCAGAAGATAAAGTATGGAACGCCAACATTACATAGAAACGGGAGAACCATGAAAACCAGCGATTTTTACTATGAACTGCCGCAGGAACTGATAGCCCAGGAACCGCTGGAAGACAGGAGCAGTTCCAGGCTCATGGTGCTTGACAGGAAAAGCGGGAAAATTGAGCACAGGATCTTCAGGGATATAAAGGAATACCTGAAACCCGGCGATTGCCTTGTCCTCAATGACACTAGGGTAATGCCCGCAAGGCTTCTCGGCGCCAGGGAAGATACGGGCGGAAGCATCGAATTCGTATTATTGAAGAACATTTCAGGAGATATATGGGAGGTCATCCTCAAACCCGGTAGAAGAGCCAAACCAGGAGCAAGATTCGTTTTCGGGAACGGTTTGCTGAAGGCTGAGATCCTCGATGTGGTCGAGGGCGGCAACAGGATCGTCCAGTTTGAATATGAGGGGATTTTCCAGCAGGTACTGGATAAGGTAGGCATAGTACCGCTTCCGCCTTATATCACAAAAAAGCTTCAGGATCCCGAAAGGTATCAGACAGTGTATTCCAGGTATATGGGATCGGCAGCGGCGCCAACGGCCGGGCTCCATTTTACAAAAGAGCTGCTCGATGATCTGGGCCGCAGCGGTATATATACCGCGTATCTGACGCTGCATGTAGGACTTGGGACTTTCAGGCCTGTAAAAACAGAAAACGTGGAAGACCACGTTATGCATTCGGAAGTATATAATCTGAGCAGTGAGACTGCGGATGTGATCAACCGTGCAAGGACGGAGGGCGGCAGGATCATCGCAGTGGGGACGACGAGCTGCCGCGTCCTTGAAACTGTAAGCTCTGACGACGGTTTAGTAAAACCGTCGTCAGGAACGACTGACATTTTCATTTACCCGGGTTACAGGTTCAAGGCAATTGATGGGCTGATCACCAACTTCCATCTGCCGGAGTCGACGCTCCTCATGCTTGTCAGTGCGTTCGCAGGCAGGGAAAATATACTTGATGCCTACAGAATAGCCGTCGAACAGCGTTACAGGTTCTTCAGCTTCGGCGACGCCATGTTCATAATATAGTATCACATGAATAATTTCGACAAGGTGAACAGATGTCTGCGATAAGATACGAACTAATTAAAAAATGCAAACAGACAGGAGCAAGACTTGGTATAGTGCATACGCCTCACGGGTCCTTCGAGACCCCTGCGTTCATGCCCGTCGGAACACAGGCCACCGTCAAATGCATGTCTCCTGATGAACTGAAGGAGATCAGGGCTGGAATCATCCTGAGCAATACATACCATCTGTACATGAGGCCGGGCAGTGAACTGATACGCGAGGCAGGCGGACTGCACAGGTTCATGAACTGGGACAGGCCGATACTGACGGACAGCGGCGGATTCCAGGTATTCAGCCTCAGCGATCTGAGGAACATAACTGAGGAAGGCGTGACGTTCAGGTCTCACATAGACGGTTCTAAGCACATGTTTACACCGGAACTGGCAATAAAGATACAGAACGATCTTGGTTCTGATATTATCATGGCATTCGATGAATGCATACCATATCCGGCCGACCATGATTACGCGAAGAAATCGATGGAAAGGACCACAAGATGGGCAGAGCGGTGCAGGGAAGCCCATAAGGATACTGATAAACAGGCTTTGTTCGGCATCGTCCAGGGCGGTGTATATGAAGATCTCAGGGAGAAAAGCGCGAGGGACCTTGTAAAACTGGACTTCCCCGGGTATGCCATAGGCGGGCTCAGCGTCGGCGAGCCGGCGCAGGATATGTACAGGATCCTCGAATGCACGGTCCCGCTGCTTCCGGAAGACAGACCGAGATACCTGATGGGAGTTGGCAGCCCGGATTATCTTGTGGAAGGAGCCATACGAGGCATAGATATGTTCGACTGCGTGCTGCCGACCAGGATAGGGCGCAACGGGACCGTAATGACTTCCGAAGGAAGGATAATCGTGCGTGATGCGAAGTATGCCAGGGACTTTTCGCCGCTTGACCCCAAATGTGACTGCTATGCGTGCAGGAATTTCACCAGGGCGTATATCAGGCATTTGCTGAAAGCACAGGAGATCCTCGGACTCAGGCTGACAACGCTGCATAACCTGAAATTCCTTTTGGACTTGATGACCAGAGTAAGACAAGCTATAATGGAGGATAGACTTGGTGATTTCAGGGAAGTATTTTTCAGTTCATACGGGTATAAACTTTAGAGTTGGTTATTCTGGTCGATTGCAAGACCTGCAGTAATAAATCAAAAACCAAAGGAGGAAGTATATGGAAACTGAAGGCATCAGCATGTGGCTCCCTACACTGGGTTATCTGGTGTTTTTCATCCTGATGATGTATTTGCTTATTTTCCTGCCCCAGAAAAGAAGGGACAAGAAGGCGAAAGAAATGCTCGACTCGATGCAGGTTGGGCACCAGGTAATAACAATCGGCGGTATCTCAGGCAAAGTCGTCAACATAAAAGATGACGAGGTAACCATAGAGACCGGAGTGGAGAAAGCCAAGATCAATCTTAAGAAATGGGCAATAAAGGAAGTAATAAAGCCAATCGAATCCTGAGCAGGAAAAAGACGATTCCAGGAGAGTGTTGCTAAGGAACTCGCAGTGAGGGAAGTTCTCCTGTATTCGGCCATGCATATGATCCCGTTAACCGCAAGGACGGGATTTTTGCTTTTTTATGGAAGATGGCCTCTGGTCCAGGGGTTCTATAATCCGGACGCAGGTAATAATTATATAATATAAAATTTACTTGCCTGGGAGTGATAACATGCCTGCTAGGAAAAGTACCGGCATAAAACAGGAAGAGTATGATGGACTCAATCCGCTGCTTCTTCTTAAGGGCCTTCTTGCTTCCTATATAATTACCATCCCTGCATTCCTGCTATTTGCGCTGATACTGGCAAATGTGGATTTTCCGCAAAGGCTGGTCACGCCTGTTGTGGTGGTCATAACTGTGATAAGCGTGCTGACGGCCGGGGCGGTCTCAACCAGGGGGGTCCGCAGCAAAGGCTGGCTTAACGGGAGCATTGTAGGGCTGATCTACATGATCATCCTTTATTTGTTCAGCAGTATAGTGTTCAACAATTTTGCAGTAGACAGGAACGTTCTCACAATGACGATAATCGGCGTGCTTTCAGGAGCCATCGGCGGAATAATGAGCATAAATACAAAGAAGAGCCCAAGATATAAATATATTGACGGCTGACCTTTTCATGTGCCGATGATTGTGCTATAATATTCAGGCAAAGTATGACCAGCAGAAAATTATTACAGATCAGGGGGATTACATATGAAACATATAAAGACTATCAATGCACCTGTAAGCAAAAAAGACATCAGCAGTTCCGGCTGCGGCGAATGCCAGACTTCCTGCCAGTCGGCATGCAAAACGAGCTGCACTGTCGCAAACCAGAAATGCGAGAAGAGATAACCGGCTGAAGAGGTTTGACAGCGGGAGGATATACACCTCTCGCTGTTATTATGTCCGGACATGTTTCGTGTCCGGTATTGCATACCGGCGACGGACAACCCAGGTGTTAGCCAATTCAGATCAAATATGAGACATGATGATATCAGAATGGGGAGAAATAAATGATACACAAATTCAGGATGCACGGCACGAATATCGTACTTGATGTCAACAGCGGAACCGTGCATGTGGTCGATGATGCCGCGTATGAGTTGACCGATGAACTTGATAAACCGGATGAGGCCATCATCGAAAGGTTTTCGGCAAAATACGGGCGCGACGTAACAAGGGAGACCCTGGCAGAGCTGAGAGAACTGCAGCGTACCGGCCAACTGTTTTCGGAAGATATATATGAAGAGCATCTTGCACAGAATCCTATGTACAGCGATGGGGAGCCGACCGTCAAGGCCCTTTGCCTGCATATAGCCCATGACTGCAATCTGCGGTGCAGGTATTGCTTTGCGTCCACCGGAGATTTCGGGAGAGGAAGGTCACTGATGCCGGTTTCCGTTGCAAAACGGGCAATTGATTTCCTGATCGCAAAATCAGGTAAAAGGCGCAACCTTGAGGTGGATTTCTTCGGAGGCGAGCCGCTGCTGAACTTTGATACTGTTAAGGAAACAGTGTTTTATGCGCTGGAAAGGGAAAAGGATGCCGGCAAGAATTTCAGGTTCACTATCACCACAAATGCTTTGCTGCTGAATGAAGAACACAAAAAGTTCATAAATGAATATATGGGCAATGTTGTGCTGAGCCTCGACGGAAGGCCGGAAGTGAACGACAGGATGCGGTACAGGGCGGACGGCAGGGGCACATATAACGATATATTGCCCAAAATAAAGGACATGGCCGAATCAAGAGGCCAGGACAACTATTATGTAAGAGGCACATTCACTCGGGAAAACCTTGACTTTTCAAAAGATGTACTTCACCTGGCCGACCTCGGATTCAAGCAGGTGTCGGTGGAGCCCGTGGTCGCTGCGAAGGATACGGGGTTCGACCTCAGGCACGAGGATCTTCCGGCCCTGTTCAGGGAATATGAAGATCTTGCGCTTGAGTATGTCAGAAGGCACAGGGAATCGAGAGGTTTCAACTTCTTCCACTTCATGATCGACCTGGAACACGGCCCGTGCGTGATAAAGAGGATGAAAGGATGCGGTTCGGGTCATGAGTACCTTGCAGTGACGCCGGAAGGCGATCTGTATCCATGCCACCAGTTCGTAGGCATGGAGCGTTTCAAAATGGGCAATGTCAACGAAAGTTTCGATATAGATACTTCGATAAGCAACATGTTCAGAAAGAATAACATATATACGAACCCGGAGTGCAGGAAATGCTGGGCCAGGTTCTTCTGCAGCGGAGGCTGCGCCGCCAATGCCTGGCAGTTCAACAACAGCCTGGACAAGCCTTATGATATAGGCTGCGAGCTCGAAAGAAAAAGAGTGGAATGCGCATTATGGATCAGGGCGGTCGAATCCGGCATGGAATAAACGGACCAAAGAGCGGAAAAATACAGTAATGGAAAGAGGTGTGGAGTTGGTTACCGTCGAGGATGTCAGGAAAAACAGGGAAGTCAGGACTTTCCTGACAATTGCCGAGACCCAGATGCGTGTGCTGGGTTACACGGAACACTCTTTCAGGCATGTGGGACTTGTTTCGGAAAATGCCGGGAAAATACTGGAGCAGCTTAATTACCCCGAAAGAGAAGTAGAGCTTGCGAGGATAGCAGGATACCTTCATGATATAGGAAATGCCGTCAACAGGGCCGACCATGCCCACACCGGAGCACTGATGGCATACCGGATACTTACAGGCATGGGGATGGACTGTGAAGAAGCCGCACATGTAATGATGGCGATAGGGAACCATGATGAACAAACGGGAACGGCTGTCAGCAGCATTTCAGCAGCCCTCATACTTGCCGACAAGTCCGATGTGCACAGGAGCAGGGTGACGAATACCGATATGGCCACTTTCGACATCCATGACAGGGTCAATTACGCAGTGGAAAAATCGGTTATTACCGTAGACAGCGAAAAGAAAACCTGCGACCTGGTTTTGAAAATAGATACTAAAATATGTCCTGTAATGGACTATTTTGAGATATTCCTTGTGCGTATGACGATGAACAGACGGGCTGCCGCTTTTCTTGGCCTGCAGTTCCAACTGTTCATAAATGATTCGAAGCTGATTTAGCCGCCTGCGGCGGTCATTATTGCAAAAGCTTTCATATTGACTGACCGGAAAGATAGTAATATAATTACCACATGTGGTTAAAGCAAAGGGGGATTTTTTACAGATGAAAGGGAACAACGGGCTGAAACTGTTCCTCGTTCTCGCTTTGATTGCCGTGATGACATATATTTGCTTCGCGGGCAGTCTTTTCGGCCTGGTGGAGATACCCGGCGTCAATGATATAGTTCCGGGCATCGACATCAACGGTGGAATAGATGCGATGCTGTATGCGATCACCGAAGACGGCAGAAAGCCGACACAGGAGGAACTCGATACTGCAAAGATAATTATCGAGAAAAGGCTGGACAAGGAAGGCATACTCGACAGAAACGTCACTACCGACCTTAATGCAGGAAGGATAATAGTCCAGATACCATGGGCTCCCGGGGAAACAGACTTCAACCCTGACAAGACACTCGAAAAAATAGGAAGGACAGCTTTGCTGACATTCCAGGAAGTTGATGAAGATAAACTGGATGAAGACGGGAACCCGCTTCCCACTGGAAGAAAAGTACTGGAAGGCACTGATGTCGTGGACGCCTATCCGGCGAAAAATACGCAGACAGGGAACATGGAAGTTGTCCTGGAACTCAATGACAGGGGAAAGGAATCGTTCGCAGAGGCTACAGGAAGGCTGATAGGACAGCGTATAGCGATCTTCATGGATGACCAGTTCATTTCCGCCCCGGTCGTTCAGTCACATATCACGGAAGGTATAGCTGTGATAGTTCTCTACAAGGGCAGCACCAAAGAAGGAGTTCAAGAGGCCAAGGATCTGGCTGATACGATAAGGGCCGGAGCACTTCCGTTCAAAATGGAGACAAAACATGTCAATGCCATCAGCCCGCTGCTCGGCAAAGGCGCGCTGAATGTTACTGTAAGGGCATTCATAGTTGCATTCCTGTTGATATGCACATTCATGATACTGTATTACAGGTTGCCCGGGCTCATAGCTTCCATTGCGCTTTTCATTCTGTCTATAATGACGCTGAATTTCGTATCCTGGCTTGGGATCACGCTTACGCTTCCCGGCCTTGCCGGTATCGTCCTGTCGGTAGGCATGGGCGTGGATGCGAATGTCATCATATTTGAAAGGATCAAGGAGGAGCTTCGCTCCGGCAAAACCATCAAGGCCGCCATTGACCTTGGATTCAGGAGGGCATTTTCCGCGGTATTCGACGGGAATATGACCACTGTCATCGTAGCCGTTGTACTCTGGAGATTTGGTACGGGCGCGATGATATCGTTCGCCTATACATTGATCATAGGCGTCATCCTGAGCTTCTTTACGGCGCTGACGCTTACCAGGGCATTGCTGCAGGCAGTATCTGACATCGATATAGCCAGGAAAACATGGCTGTACGGCGTAAAGGAGGTGTAGCCATGGTAGATCTGATGGGGAAAAAGTATTACTATTTTGCTTTGTCATTAGTCATACTGATCGTTTGCATAGTCGGTTTTCTTACAAATGGCGTAGTGCTGGATATACAGTTCCAGGGCGGGACCATCATGCAGATAGAAATGCCTGATGATAACTTTGATACGGAACTGGCTGCCGACATAGTCAAAACTGCGATCGGCAAGACAGCTACAGTAAACAAGTCTTCCACTTTCAATGCCGAGAATGAAGATGAAAGGATATACCTGATGGTTCTGAACATCGCCAGCGAAGAAACGCTGACTGAAGATGAACGCACAGTGGTTATAGATGCATTGAGGGAAGAATTCAACATCGCGGAAAACGCCAACATCAATGTGAACAGTGTTGAACCTTTCATCGGCGAAGAGTTCAGGATGAATGCAGTGAAGGCGATAGTGATCTCATCGGTATTGATCGTTCTGTATGTCTGGCTGAGATTCAGGTCAATGCACGGCCTGTCGGCAGGTGTCTTCGCAGTTCTTGCGCTGATCCATGATATTATGGTCATGTTCACAGCATATATAATATTCAGGATACCGCTCAATGATTCGTTTGTTGCAGCCATGCTGACGATCATAGGGTATTCCATCAATGACACGATAGTAATCTATGACAGGATAAGAGAGAACACGAAACTGATGCGAAAGGCTTCTTACAAGGAACTTGTGAACAAGAGCGTCCTCCAGTCGCTTTCCAGATCGATAAATACATCGGTCACAACATTGATCGCGGTACTGACGTTGCTTGTATTCTCAGTGATATATAACATCCAGTCGATAAGAGAGTTTACATTGCCTCTCGTGATCGGGATTATAAGCGGTGTGTATTCGTCGCTGTTCATCGCAAGCCCGCTGTACATGATGTGGCAGGAACGTAAACTGAACAGGAAGGCAGCTGCGCAGAAACCGGCAAAAACATGATGTGAAAAAGGGACTTAACTGAACTATTCCATAGATACGTACAATTACCCGCAAAACCGGTACATATGTGCCGGTTTTTGCGGTGGAAAAATGCGGAAAGATATGTTAATATAGTTTTGCTGTATAACACAGCAAATAAACCGGAGCAATGACGATTCTCGCAGAATGCCCTGACGACAATAGTTTAAACATTGCCACGGTAACATTTTCGTAATGAAGGAGTATTGTTATGGACGTTATGGAAGCCATCCTTACAAGAAGGAGCATCAGGAAATATACGAAGGGAAAGATAACGGAAGAACAACTGATGACGATAATAAAGGCAGGATGTTATGCTCCGTCAGCCCATAACCGTCAGCCCTGGCATTTCGTCGTAATAAGGGACAGTGAGAAACTGAAGAGAATCACGTCATTCCATTCGTATGCCAGGATGCTTCCCGATGCCGGCGCCTGTATAGTGGTGTGCGGCGACAAGGAAAGGCAGCCGCAGACCGGATTCCTGATAGAAGATTGCTCGGCCGCCATACAGAACATGCTGCTTGCCGTACACAGCCTGGGGCTTGGCGCGGTCTGGTGCGGCCTGTATCCGGTGATACATCTGACAAAAAGCATGAAACAGCTTCTTTCTTTGCCTGAAACGATAATACCTGTCGGCCTGATAGCAATAGGGCACAAGGGAGAGGAAAGGACAACGGCGGACAGGTTCGATAAAACCAAAATACACTATGAAGAATGGTGAGAAAAAGCGTAATCCATGACAACGCCGCCGATGATAGCTTCAGCAGCCAGAATGAAGCTCACTTTTACTATTTCTTTTGAAACCATGTCAAAATATGAATCATACGGGATCAGCGTATTATTGAGTATAACCAGCAAAGTCCCTATGGAATAGATGGCAAGAAAAATGTATAACCCGTATTTGATCAGGGTTTTGGGCAGTTTTTGCATACTGTCGAATGCAGAAACTATTTTTTCTATGTTTTTCGTACGGTTGGACTGCTTTGTACGCATATCCCATACCCCCTTTCTTAAAATACCTCCTGTGATTGTTTACTACAGCATGTTAACATAATATTGTATACGCATCAAGCGGCATTCTTTACCATCAACACGCCTGTACTATTCAAGAAAAATGTGGTAGAATATAAGTGAGCAAAAACATAGTATGTTGATGCTTCAGCAAAAGAGGAGATCCGCATGAAAAAAGTTTTCATAAGTGTCCGTGACTGCAGACCAGGCATGAAGATAGCCGAAGATATCTTCAATGAATACGGTGCAGTCATAGTTACCGACGGTACAGTCCTTGACGACAATATGATCGGACGTATCGCCGATCTTGGCTTTACAAGGATAAGGATCTACGACACAGAGGGAGATATCATCGCAGTCAGCGAATCCGAACTGTTCAGGGCTCAATACAATGAAAACGTCAATTCTGTCAAAAGTATCCTGCACGACATCTCCAGCGGTAAAGAAATTGATGCCGAACGCGTAAATTATGCAACCAGTTCCATTTTGTCAAAGATAAATGAGAACAGGGAAATAGTCGGCTGTATATCAGAAATGCGGGCTGCAGGTGAATACCTTTATACCCACAGCATAAATGTGGCGCTTTTATCCATGTTGTTGGGAAAATGGCTCAAATATGATTATTCCAGGCTGAAATCGCTCGTGACATCAGCCTTTCTGCATGATATAGGGAAGAGCAAGGTACCTCCTGAGATACTGAACAAGCCCGGCCCCCTTGATGAAGATGAGTTCGGGGAAATCAGGAAGCATTGCATGATCGGATATGAACTGGCGAAATCATTTCCGGGCATGAATGAAGATATTCTCAAAGGAATTCTGCAGCACCATGAAAGAGAGGACGGATCGGGCTATCCGCTTGGCCTGAAAGGTGACAGGATCCATGAGACAGCCAGGATAATAGCTGTTGCCGACATATATGATGCAATGACTTCGAACAGGTATTATAAAGAAAGAGCTTGCCCGTTCGAGGTGATAGAATATATCGAAAAGGAACATCTAGGCACTCTCGACCACAGGATAACAAGCACATTCCTCAGGAACATCGCATCCTATTACATCGGGGAGTTTGTAAAGCTCAGCAGCGGTGAAACCGGCGAGATCGTCTATATCAACCCCTACAACATCTCAAAACCTATCGTGAAGTGCGGAGACAGGTACGTCGATCTGTCGACCGACAGCAAGATCAGGATAACGGAAATGGCATGACCATTCTCCTGATCCGACGCTAGAAATTTACGATAAAAGCTTTTTAAAAACGACGGTATACCAGTATTTATATCGGAGTTTTTTTATTTTTATGTCATTAGATGTTGGATAATAAAAAATGGCATCGAAACTTTTTTGTGGGACAAGTGATGCAAATACGTTATAATTAGCAATGCAAAAAGTCAAATTCTGAGGGGGGTCGTCATCCATGGCAAACAGGATGCTGGAAAAATGCATGACAGTCGGGGCAAACCCCGGATATCCGGAATGCGTGAACAGGTTCGATCTGGAGTACTATCTGGTCGAAAGCGAAATGGAGCTTGATGATCCGGAACATGTCCGGAAAGTTTATGGCATAGAGATAGTTAAGAGGATGGATGACGGATCCGTGGAAAACGGGAGGTTCGAAGGCATATACGCTGATAAAGGAAGGACAAGGGAACTGATCGGTATCCTTGCCTCTAATACCGTTACTCCGGTTACTCTTCCGTATATACTCGATGACTTGCTGGGAGAGTAAGCTGAAGCAGCCCTGATCAGTGAAATTTACATTGGTATGAAAGCCACATCATATCGATAAAAAAATTTCATTTTCTGAAGGGATATCACCCACTTATGTAGAATATAATGCAAATCATATAAAACCTCATCTGAGTTAAGCTTGGAGCGAGGTTTTATCATTATGGCCGCCGGCTTGAACTATTGGCGACAAAAAGAAGGAATATAGGCAAAAGTGTCGAATTTTATTAGAGTATTTTGCATTATATACCCGTATACTATTGTGTGATGCAGGAAGCGATGCCGGCGCCATATTTCGGCAGTATAGATGAAAAAGGATGATGGTACCATCAGGTTTTCGGATGAACTGATTGAGGAAATACGTTTAAGCAATGATATAGTTGATGTTGTTTCCGAATATGTAAGGCTTGAGAAAAAGGGAAAGAATTACTTCGGCCTTTGTCCCTTCCACAGGGAAAAAACACCCTCTTTCAGTGTCGAACCAGGGAAACAGATATTTTACTGCTTTGGCTGCGGGAAAGGCGGCAATGTGTTCCATTTTATATCTCTCGCGGAAAGGCTGGATTTCATCGATGCTGTGAAACTGCTCGCCGACAGGGCGAAGATACCGCTGCCCGAGAGTGATGACCCGCGTGAAAAGGAACGTGCGAAACTAAGGCAGCAGATCCAGAATATAAATCTGATAGCTGCGAGATTTTTTTACGATGCATTGAGATCAAAACAGGGACAGGCTGCCGCAGAGTACCTCAGGAAGAGGGGGATCACTGAAAGCACCGTCAGGAAATTCGGGATCGGTTACTCTTATGACGGATGGGACAATCTGTATGAGCACCTGAAGTCCCACGGGATAAGCCAGGAGGCCATGCTCGAAAGCGGATTGGTCATACGCGGCAGTTCAGGGCGCCTGTTTGACCGTTTCAAAGGAAGGCTGATGTTCCCTATTTTTGATGTCAGGGGGAATGTGATAGGGTTCGGAGGACGCGTGCTCGACAATTCGCTCCCGAAGTACATGAACTCTCCTGAAACTGTTTTATATAACAAAAGAAAGCATCTATATGCGTTGAATTTTGCCAAAAATCACGGAGGAAACAGTATTATCGTTGTCGAAGGATATATGGACGCGATTTCGCTCCATCAAAGCGGGATCGGCAATGTGGTGGCATCTCTTGGCACGGCGCTGACCGACAGCCAGGCACGGTTATTGAAGAAATATGCCGATGAGGTGATCATATCGTATGATTCGGATGCCGCCGGGCAGGCTGCGACGCTGCGAGGACTGGAGATACTCAATGACGTCGGGTGCAGCGTCAGGGTGCTGACTTTACCTGAAGGCAAGGACCCTGACGAATATATAAAAGCCAACAGTGCGGACAAGTTCAGATGGCTGGCGAATAATGCACTGCCGCTTGTGGAATATAAGATAAAGGTAATAAGGAAGGATCATGACCTTTCCGTAACTGAAGAGAAGATAAAATTCCTCAACAGGGTTGCCGATGTGCTCGTGAAAGTCGACAATGCCCTGGAACGGGAAATGTACATAAAGAAATTATCCATAGAATATGAAATATCAGAAGAGGCAATGCTTTCCGAAGTAATGAAGCGGACAAGGCCTGCATCAATGCAGCGGATGAAGTTGTCAAAAACTGTAGAAACGGCAGGAAAAACGATTCCGGCGGCAGAAACAACAAAAGAGAAGATAATTCATGGCGAACGTTTCGTACTGTCGTTATTATGTGTTGACAATAGTATATATAATGTGGTAAAAGAGCATTTTAAGATAGGAAATTATATCGGAGAAGAAAACAACAGGATCGCGGAAGTCTTGTACAAGCGGATAGAAGAAGGCAATGGCGTTTCACCGGCGGAACTTATGAATATCGTTTCTGCTGACGAATCAGGCATATTTGCCCGGGTCCTGAACGAGGAATGTCATTGTGATGATAATGAGAAGGCGATTTTGGGTAAAATTAGGGACATAGAGCTGATGAAGTCGGAAATGAGACGGGATCAGATAATTGACCTGTTGAAAAATAAAGGAAAACTTTCAGAAAACGAGGTCGATAAACTGGAATCGGAGTTGAGAGAATTGATTCAGGAAATAAAAAGGATAAAAGAAACGCCCGAATACAGGAAAGAAGGGAGGGGCCGGATATGAAGACACAGAACAACGGAAAAGGCAATAACAACAACAGCAGCAGAAAAGCGATATTGAAGGAATTGATCGAAAAGGGCAAAGCCAAAGGCATGCTGACATATAAAGAGATAATGGACGCTTTCGAGGAGGTCGAGCTTGAGCCCGAGCAGATAGAGAAAATATATGAGACCATCGAGAATATGGGCATCGATGTTGTCGGGGATATCGATGCAGAAATAAAAGAACTTCAGAATATCGAAAATATCGAAGAAGATGTCGACCTGACTCTTCCTGAGGGCATCAGCATAGATGACCCTGTACGGATGTACCTGAAGGAAATCGGCAAGGTGCCGCTTTTGTCCGCAGAAGAAGAGGTTGAACTTGCCCTCGCCATGGAGAAGGGCGACAAAGAGGCGAAAAGGAGGCTGGCGGAAGCCAATCTGCGCCTTGTGGTGAGTATAGCGAAGAGGTATGTCGGAAGAGGCATGCTGTTCCTCGATCTCATCCAGGAAGGCAACCTGGGCCTGATCAAAGCTGTAGAGAAGTTCGATTACAGAAAAGGGTTCAAATTCAGCACGTACGCCACATGGTGGATCAGGCAGGCAATCACAAGGGCAATCGCTGACCAGGCAAGGACGATAAGGATACCTGTGCATATGGTCGAGACCATAAACAAGCTCATACGAGTATCGCGTCAGCTGCTGCAGGAGCTTGGAAGGGATCCGACGCCTGAAGAGATTGCAAAAGAGATGAATATGTCGGTCGATAAAGTCAGAGAGATCATGAAGATCTCCCAGGAGCCCGTATCTCTTGAAACCCCGATAGGAGAAGAAGAGGACAGCCATCTTGGAGATTTCATACCTGACGATGACGTTCCTGCGCCCGCGGAAGCTGCAGCTTTCACACTGCTGAAGGAACAGCTTCTCAATGTCCTTGATACTCTTACACCAAGAGAGGAAAAGGTGCTGAGGCTCAGGTTCGGGCTTGATGACGGGCGTGCAAGGACTCTCGAGGAAGTTGGCAAGGAGTTCAACGTGACGAGGGAGAGGATCAGGCAGATCGAGGCAAAAGCTCTGCGTAAACTCAGACACCCCAGCAGGAGCAAGAAGCTGAAGGACTATCTGGACTGACATCCGGATTTGCCCTTCCGGAATCTTATCCTTGGAAGGGCAAAACTTCAGATATAAACAGCGTTGCAGAATAAATGGGCGAAAACGGCAGAAAGCCAGTGATGCTTTGAACGGAGAGCAATATTTCATGAAAAAAGCTCTTGACCAGCAAGCCTTTCAAAAGTATAATTATACTTGTTTCGTTCCTCAATAGCTCAGTCGGTAGAGCATGCGGCTGTTAACCGCAGGGTCGTAGGTTCGAGTCCTACTTGAGGAGCCAACACGGGCCTTTAGCTCAGTTGGTCAGAGCAACCGGCTCATAACCGGTTGGTCCGGGGTTCGAGTCCCTGAAGGCCCACCAGGAGAGCAAGGATTCATTTCCTTGCTCTAATTTTTTACGTCCTTTTATCAGCCAGATCGTCGAAAATGCGGTCCTGCTGCATATTAGCCTGAACCGTCATTTTCCGGGATTCCCTGTCAGTCCTTTTTGGCACGCCGGCCGCTGAACTGAACGGTATGATCGTTTCCCGCGCTGTTTCAACATCGCTTGCATGTTTGCGTGAAAAATTCCTTCCCATCATATCTCGCTCCTAACCGGAAAAGATTTGGTGTATAATTAAGCATGTACAAAGTGCAGATTTTTATAACGGTAAGGAAAATACGGACGGAGAGAAATATGAAACTGGACGGAAGGCTCGGCATGATAGCTGAAAATATACCGCGGTGCAGCATCCTGGCGGATGTCGGCACTGATCACGCATTCATACCCATATATGCAGTGGAGGCATCCCTGTGTGAGAGGGCTGTTGCAGCAGATGTAAGGCCCGGACCTCTCACGGCTGCCAGGAAAAATATTGCAAAACATGGACTGGAAAGCCGTATCGAAACGAGGCTTGGAGACGGACTGGGGCCGATATGCGAACCGGAGTGCGACGTAGTTGTAATTGCAGGGATGGGCGGCCCTCTGATCAGAAGGATATTGGCGGAATCATCAGAAAAGGCAAAAAAGTGCCGGCTGTTGCTGCTGCAGCCAAACAATGCGCCGGAAGCCCTGCGCAAATGGCTTTATGAAAACTGCTTCAGCATCATCGGCGAGGATCTTGCAGAGGACAGCGGGAAACTGTATTGCCTGATCAAGGCCAAATGGACCGGTACATATGAAAAACGGGATGATTTCGACTGCTATATAGGCAGGAAGCTCCTCGAGAGCGATGATCCGCTTATCATACCTTACCTGAAGAAGAAACTCGGTGAACTGGACACTATAATAGACGGACGGTCGAAGTCAGATCCGGGAAAGCCACGCAGGGTCGAATACGATTCCTACATGGATACGAAGACGTGTATGGAAATAAGGGACAGGCTCCGGGCCTATCTTGACGCGAGATGACCGGGACAAGTCTGCGGGGTATGCCTGTGGCCATGATACGGAACAGGCATGCCTGCGGGAACAACCAGGCTTAAAATAAAGATAAAATGAGGGATACCGGATTAGAAAAGTAACGGAAAGGAGAAATTTTCATGATAACATGCGGCGATGTCATGGATTTCCTTCAGGAACTTGCACCTGCCGAACTCGCGGAAGATTGGGACAATATAGGGCTTATGACAGGCGGCAGGAAAAGGAAAGTCGGCAGGATCCTTGTCTGTCTTGATCCGACAGCGGATGCGCTTGATAAAGCGGCAGAAATAGGGGCAGACCTTTTAGTGACCCACCATTCCCTGATTTTCAAAGGGCTGAAAAGCGTGAACGATGATGATATTGTCGAAAGCCGCGTATACACTGCCATCAGCAAAGGCATAAGCGTTATCTCGGCCCACACGAACCTTGACTATGCAGACAGCGGAGTAAACGTGCAACTGGCATCCGTTTTAGGCTTGTGTGATCTGGAGGTGCTTGGCCATGGTCCCGGAAGGGTGGGTATGCTGAAGGAAAGGACAGACCTTGAAACGTTCATAAGCCATGTGAAGACATCTCTTGGTATATCCCACGTAAGAGTGGCCGGCAATGCCGCGTCAGGCGTGCGGAAGGTCGCAGTTTTCGGCGGAAGCTTTGATGGCGATCTGGATGCTGTAAAGAGATCATGTGCTGATGTTGTTGTTACAGGGGAAATGAAACACCATACTGCGTTGGATGTTCGTGAAGCAGGCCTGTGTTTTATAGTCGCCAGCCATTTCAGCACCGAAAGAGTAGTGGTGCCATATCTTGCATCTGCGATTTCAGGCAGGTTCCCGTCGGTCGAGGTGATATGTTTCGATCAGGAGAAGGACCCTTTTATTACTTATTGACTTAACACGGCTTATGGATTATCATAAATCCGGAAAACAAAATATGTGAGTAAGTCGGATAATCGCGGGTACAGTGCCGAAAGGCCGTATCTGAGGAAAGTCCGGGCTCCGCAGGGCAGGGTGCCGGGTAACTCCCGGTGAAGGCGACTTCAAGGAAAGTGCAACAGAAATATACCGCTCAGCGTGTGATGTGTCAAGCATCAATGCTGAGTAAGGGTGGAAAGGTGAGGTAAGAGCTCACCAGCGGCATGGCGACTTGCCGGTCTATGTAAACCCCACCCGGAGCAACACCGCAGAGGGACATATGGTGGCCCGCCAGTCCCGGGCAGGTGGCTTGAGCCATGCAGAAATGTATGGCCCAGATAGATGATTATCCACGACAGAACCCGGCTTACAGACTTACTCATCAAATATATCAAAGACACCGGCTTTAAGGCCGGTGTCTTTGTGTCGGTACAAATTTGATATCCGATTTGAAATTCCGGGCAGCCGGGTCATTCGAGCTTGAATCTGGCAATGGTCTGCTGCAGTTCTTCGGAAGATGCTTTAAGCTCGTCAGCGAACCGGGACAGTTCTTCAATGAATGAAAGCTGTTCTTCAGTGGAGGCTGTGACTTCCTGCGTGGAAGCAGCAGTTTGCTGGGAAACGGCCGAAATGTTCTGGATGGAATTTATGGCCTGTGTCTTGTTTTCTTCCATTTCGGCGACTCCGGACATTATTCTCTCCACCTGCTCAGAAAGGTTCCCCATAGATCCCATTATCCTGTTGAAAATCTGTATCGTTCCCTGTACAGCTTCATTCTGGGATTTAAGGTAAGCTTCGGTATCATTTGCCTTGTCTGCCGTTTTAGCCGTAAGGTCCTGTGTGGACTTGATGATATTGGCGATCTCACGGGCAGATTCCATTGACATCTCCGCCAGTTTCCTGACTTCGTCGGCAACGACAGCAAAGCCTTTGCCGGCTTCTCCGGCCCTGGCTGCTTCTATCGCGGCATTGAGCGACAGAAGATTGGTCTGGTCGGCAATACCGCTGATGACCTTTATTATTTTTCCAATGGATCTTGATTGCGCTTCCAGGTTCTTGATGTCTTCAATAATCTCTCTTGTGATGTCTGTTGTCCGTCCGGCCTTGACGTCAAGATCCTCTACCGTGGCAAGCCCGGTCTGTGTAAGGGACTTTGTGTCGCCTGTCAGTTCGTCTATCAGCTTTGCGCTTTTTATCACATCATTTATCTTCTGATCCAGTATGCTTATCTTCCTTACACCCTGTTCCGCATCGGCAGCCTGTGCGCCGGCTCCGGTCGCTATTTCCTGTATTGCCCGCGTTATATCCTTCGAGACGTTGGATACCTGCTGTGAAGTCGATGAAACGATCTCCGCCGATCCTGTGACTTTTTCAGCGACTTCAGATGTCTGTACGATAAGGTTTCTCATACTGGCTATCATGGAACTTATGCTTCTGGTAAGTTCACCGAGTTCATCCTTCCTCCTTGACTGCAGAGTAACTGTCAGATCTCCCGAAGCTGCCCTGGCGGATGCGCTTATGATCCTGTTTATCGTCCTGCCCATGCTGTTGGCCATCAGTATACCTGCTGCAAATGCAATAATGACTGCGGCAACACATGTAAGTACTGTAGAGATTATGATACGATTCGCCGATGCTTCGAGGATACTGTCAGGGATCAGGTTTATCAATGTTATGCCGGTCCTGGAGATCTTCCTGAAAACCATGAAGAAGTCTTTCCCGTCCATTGACACTGTGTCGGCGCCAATGGCTTCATCAGAACCGAGCAGCTTTTTATAAAAATCCTGTTGCGTAATGGTGCTGGTATCAGTCTCGTCAACAGCATTGACGACGACCCTGTTGTCAGGGGTCACCATAATGAACTGCTGGCCTTCATAGATTATCTGAGACTCGAACAATTCAGAGACCACGTCGGCATTGACATCAATTACGAGAATCCCTATGCTCTTCGCAGTTTTCGTGCTGCGGATCAGCCAGGCGAATGACAGTGAATACGAATCGGGCGACACTTCCAGTATCGCATCCAGTTCCTCATGCCTGCCGAACCATGCCCTTGACGACTCGTTCGATTCAAGGGTTTTTACCAGATTTGATTCTGCGATCTCGTTATACTTAACCGTTCCCTGGAATATGGTAGAAAGGGGGGTGATGTTCTCATCCTTCGGTATGATGATAATGCTTTTTATATCAGGACTGAAGTGAGTTATATTTATCAGGGTCTGCCTGGCGTTTTTGAGCGTGTCTGCTTTCTGCATGACATCATCGCCGTAGTTGCCGGTCAGGTAGTTCTGAATGTCGGTATCGGCGAAAATTTGCCCGGCCAGGTTTTCCATCGTCTGGAGTATGACCTCGAGGTATTTCCCGCTGTTCTCCATCGATGACACGAATGATTCCGTCATGTTTTCCCTGGCCATCCTTGAAGAATTGGTATAGGTCATGATGCCCTGTACTGCTATCAGCAGGATCGGTATCATGAATACAAGGATCAGTTTTGTGCGTATTTTCCTTATATCCTTGAAAAACTTCGGGATGTTCTTCAAAAAGCCCGGAAGGGATTTAAAAAGATTTGCTGTTGAAGACAGTATTCTCATAGTTCAATACCAACCTTCATAAAATAGTGTTTATGCTTATAATTAGACATAAAATACTAAAAATCCTTTTTTATTTTTAAATAATTCAGCAGATGAAAATATTGCTGTCGATACATGACAGTACGGAAAAACGGGACAATATACCGCTTTATGTACAGAATACGATATGCTGAAGGCATCGCAGCCGGGAGAGCGCTGCTGTACAACTCTGGAATATGAGGCAGGAATATGGTATAGTGATATTGGAGAATCGGGGGACGACCCTGTGATATTTGCTGACCGATCAACTGCCGGGATATGCATCCTGAAATTCATGCGCTTATTTGAATCATTCACCGGGGGTGTTGTTTTGAAAAGCAAGAAAGTACAGAAGAAAAAACGCAGGGCTTCAAAGCAGGTGCAAGTTGCATACTTTAACGAAATCCAGGGAATACTGGTGCTCGCTTTCGGAGTACTGATGCTGCTCAGCTTCTATATAAAGAACTCGATAGGACAGTTCGGCATGTTCCTGAGAGAAGCGTCTCTCGGAATACTGGGGATACCTGCGTTCCTGATACCTCCTCTGGTCATCCTGTACGGAGCGCTTCTCATAGTCGCGTATGACAGGCTCGACATAAGGAGAAAACCGCTGTACGTGTTGATATTGTTTGCGCTCGTATCGGCGCTTATACAGACGGGGATATATAAACCTGAAAACTATACAGGCCTCACTCCGATCAAGGCGCTGGAACGGTTCTACACCGATGGTACTGCGCTGTCGGGAGGAGGCGTCATTGGCGGCCTTATCAGCCTTCCTTTCCTTGTCACGTTCCAGGTGCCGGGGACCATCATTATACTTACAGCATTGTCACTGATCGATATAATCCTGCTGACCAACAAATCCATCGCCGATTTCATCAGGAATATACGGGGCCTTTTTGTAAGGAAAAAGAAGCCAAAACGTGTTGACGAAGAGGATATGGACGATACGCAGCCTGTGATAGAGGAAGATGGGGACGAGATAACGCTGCGTTTCGATAAACCGAAAGTTATAGATTTCAGGATCGAAAAAACGGCGAGGGAACTAAAAAAGCAGCAGAGAACCAGGGGAGGCGCGGCGAAAAACGATCCTGTCCCTGAAGATGAGGACGAAACTGAAATTGGGATTGAATCCGGAACAGATGAAGATTTTGCCGGACCAGAGATATCACCTGTTGAGCTTGTCGCCGAAGATATAAGGAAATCCCGGGAGAAGAAGAAACCGGCCAGGAAAAGCGCTGATGACGGCAGTGAAGAAGACCGCGGACCTGGTCTGCAGGAGATCGTAATAAAAGGGCCGTCGACTGCGAAAAAGCAGAACACGAAATATACATACCCGCCTTATGATCTGCTGATAGAAGAGCCTTCTGATTCAGGAAACTCAAGGGCCCACCGCAACCAGGCCCTTGAAGGCGCGAAGAAACTTGAAGAGACATTGTACAGCTTCGGTGTTTCAGCTAAAGTCATAAATGTCACAAGGGGACCGACGGTAACCAGGTATGAACTTCAGCCGAGTGCCGGTGTCAAGGTGAGCAGGATAGTCAATCTGTCGGACGACATAGCATTGAACCTGGCTGCGCCCGGAATAAGGATAGAAGCGCCTATACCGGGGAAAGCCGCCATTGGCATAGAAGTGCCCAACAAGGAAATCAACATGGTACGACTGAGGGAAGTGCTTGAGTCCAATGAATTCGTTCAGCATACCTCAAAACTGGCATTTGCCGTGGGAAAAGACATTTCGGGAGAACCGGTGGTGGCTGATATAGCAAAGATGCCGCATCTGTTGATCGCTGGCGCGACCGGCTCCGGCAAAAGTGTCTGCATCAACTGCCTTATAGTGAGCATCCTTTACAAGGCTTCTCCGGATGAGGTCAGGCTGCTTCTTATAGATCCGAAGGTAGTTGAACTTAACGTGTATAACGGCATACCACATCTGCTGATCCCTGTCGTCACTGACCCCAAAAAAGCTGCAGGAGCGCTCAACTGGGCAGTACAGGAGATGGTGAACAGGTACAAGCTTTTTGCTGATAAGAATGTCAGGGATATCAGAGGTTATAACGAACTGGTGTCCCGGACAGGCGACCAGCCCCTTATGCCGCAGATAGTTATAATAATAGACGAGCTTGCCGATTTGATGATGGTCGCGCCCAATGAGGTCGAAGACGCCATATGCCGGCTTGCACAGATGGCAAGAGCGGCCGGGATGCACCTGGTGCTTGCGACACAGAGGCCTTCGGTGGATGTCATCACGGGAGTCATTAAGGCGAATATACCATCCAGGATCTCATTCGCGGTTTCTTCACAGGTGGATTCCAGGACGATACTCGATATGGCCGGAGCCGAAAAACTGCTCGGAAGAGGCGACATGCTGCTCCATCCCGTTGGAAAACCGAAACCGATCAGGATACAGGGCGCAAACATAACGGACGCGGAAGTGGAGAGAGTGGTCGAATTCGTCAAGGCCCAGGGCGATACCAGGTATGATGACGAAATTATCGAAGAGATAAATAATGACGGAGCAACTGATGAGGGTGACAGCGGAGGTGACAATGACGAACTGCTGCCTCAGGCTATCGAGCTCGTGATCGATGCGGGACAGGCGTCAGTATCCTTTATACAGCGCAAGTTCAGGGTGGGATATGCACGAGCGGCAAGGATCATAGACCAGATGGAAGCCAGGGGCATCATCAGCGGCTATGAAGGCAGCAAACCAAGGCAGGTGCTTATAACAAGACAGCAGTGGCACGAAATGCAGATGGCTCAAAAAGATGAATGATTAAGGGGGATCGTCATGACGATCGTCAACGGGTTCATCATTTTCCTGATGCTTTTATTGCTTGTCTATTCACTATACAGGGCAATGAAAAGAAAGAGCCTTCTTATGCTTATTCCCGTCTGCCTGCAGGTCTTTGCGGCTGCGATATCGATAATGAGCTTTATATACGATGTTGATGTGCTGATGCAGGTAGAAGCGGTTTACATACTTTTCGGAATAATCCCTCCGTCAGTGCTGCTGATCCATGATTACAGGAAAATGATCAAAAACTTCAGAGCGAAGGGCGTATATGAAGGACTTGTCAGGAGCGTTGCTCCGGACAAGCCCTTTTCATCTTTTCCGGCGGAAGGCATCAATTGCATCAAAAAGAAGAAGCCGCTTTCCGAGATAATCGATGACCTGGGCTTCTTGTCCGATGATATCAGGACTAATTTCAGGAAATGTCTTGTACATGCCAATACTTTGCTGAACAAGGGCGAAAATGAAAGCGCTATGAATGTTTACTGGACTTTAGCGAAAGCAGCCGGCAACTCTTTCGCGCTGTTTTACAATTTCGGATGCCTCTGCTACGAACAGGGTTTTTACGGGGAGGCACACAATGCATTCCAAAGATCCCTCCAGCTTTTCAGCGGTGCGGACGATGAGAGGTGTACTATTTACTATAATCTTGGGAATACTTCATTTATGCTGGGGAAATACGAAAAGGCTGCGGGTTTTTATGAGAAATCCCTTGAAATTAGGCCTGATGATACCGAAACGCTCGAGAACCTGTCATATACCTATGTGATGATGGGTCAGGCTGACAAAGGTACGGAGGTCATGAAAAAGATTCCTGCCGACGATTCGTCCTATCGGCCGCATTACGTATGGGGAAGGCTGTATTCTGAGGCCGGGAGGCTGGAAGAGGCTGAAGAAGAACTCAGAAAAGCGTGCAGGCTGAAAGCGGACAGTACAGAAGCCCGCGAAGAACTGGCAAAGGTATTGATGAAACAGAATAAGACAGATGAGGCCATTACCATATTAGACGAGATCCTGATGCTGGATCCTGTCAACCATCCGGCCTGGTATAACAAAGCAAACGCGCTGGCGAAAAAGGGGCTCTGGAAAGATGCCGCGGCCGTTTATAATGAAGCAGTGAAGCTTAGACCGGATTTCCACAAAGGGTGGTACAATATGGCACTGGCGCTGGATGAGTCCGGTGACAGGCAGGCGGCTATAAAAGCATATATGAAAACCATTGAGTTGTGCCCCGACTTTGCCGAAGCGTATAACAACCTTGGGATCGCACTCAGCCTGGAGGGCAGGCGGGAAGAAGCGCTGGACATTTATGAGGAGGGTATTAAAAGGGATCCCGGCAATTACAGCCTGTTTTTCAATATGGGCATTTGCCTGATGGAAGAAAAAAGGTACATGGATGCGGCTGCCGCTTTCAGGAATGCTCTTGATCTGAATCCTGAAGAACTTGAGATATATTATTATCTTGGCGCGGTGTTGACAGAGATGCGCCATTACAACGACGCCATCGATGCATACAGTACAGCTCTGAAAATAAAGCCGGCTGACGGTGAACTGCAGTATAACCTTGCTGCCGTATATGCAATGCTTGGAAGGTATGACATAGCCCTGGAGAATTTGAAAGCCGCAGTTGAAGCTGACAGGTCCCTTATCGAGGATATAAGGAACAACAGCGCTTTTGACGGCATGCGCGGCAGAACTGAATTCAAAAAGCTGTTATCTCCAGCTTCTGCCTGAAATTTTACTGTTTCCGGACGCATCAGGCCGGGTAGACTCTTATAAGAGACGGAACGGCTCTGGCAAGCCGGTCATGCGTTTGTGCATTGTGACGGAAGTTTTGTTTTTCTTGACATAAAAATTAAAAAAGTTTACAATTAAGCTATGTTTCGTAAGAAAACAGACATTACAGGCTGTTTGAGCATTGAAACCAGCCGGTGCTGACAGGAAAGGACCGGTTGTTGGCTTAAATCGGGCCTGCCCGTGCAGAAGGGCAGGCTGTTGATTGAAGCCGGCCGTTCATTCCCGGGACCGGCGACTGACCATTGAAAACTGAATAACAGGAGGTGTGTGCTATTTTTGATTTGGCTATTGGGATTTTGATTGGCCTTGCAATCGGAGCAGTAATTGCTTCTTTTATATCATTTCGGATCGGTTATAACCGCAGAAAGATCCAGGCTGAAGCTGAAATCGGAAGCGCTGAGCAGGAATCCAGGCGGATCATCAATGAAGCTTTGAAAACAGCCGAAAGCAAAAAGCGGGAAGCATTGCTCGAAGCTAAGGAAGAGGTCCACAGAAGCAGGATCGAACTCGACAGGGAAATCAAGGAGAGAAGGAACGAGATCCAGAGGCTGGAAAGGCGGCTCGTCCAGAAAGAAGAAGCTCTGGACAAAAAAGTGGAATCACTTGAGCAGAAGGATGAGTTGCTGAACAGAAAGCTGAAAGAGATACAGGCCACCCAGGAAAAGACAGCGGAACTTCACAGGAAGCAGCTTGAGGAACTGGAGAGGATATCCGGACTGACCGTTGAAGAAGCGAAACAGTATCTCCTCAGGAACGTTGAAGATGAAGTGAAGCACGAAATGGCAGTACTTGTGAAGGATCTGGAAGCAAAGGCCAGGGAAGAGGCAGACATAAAGGCAAGAGAGATTATTGCCACAGCGATACAGAAATGTGCTGCCGACCATGTATCGGAGACAACAGTTTCTGTCGTACCACTGCCCAATGATGAGATGAAAGGCCGCATTATAGGCCGCGAAGGAAGGAACATCAGGACTCTCGAAACTCTTACCGGAATAGACCTTATCATCGATGATACTCCGGAAGCAGTTATTCTCTCAGGTTTTGATCCCATAAGAAGAGAAGTGGCAAGGATTACCCTTGAAAAGCTTATTCTTGATGGAAGGATCCATCCCGCCAGGATCGAAGAAATGGTAGAAAAGGCCAAGAAAGAAGTCGACAACACGATACGCCAGGAAGGCGACAGGGCCACATTCGAGACCGGAGTGCACGGATTGCATCCCGAACTGGTCAAACTTCTCGGGAAGCTCAAGTTCAGGACAAGTTACGGTCAGAACGTATTGAACCACTCCATCGAGGTGGCGACCCTCGCAGGCCTGATGGCAGCCGAGCTGGGAGCAGATGTGAATCTGGCGAAAAGAGCCGGGCTGCTGCATGACATAGGCAAAGCTGTCGACCATGAAATGGAAGGTTCTCATATCACGATTGGCGCAGAACTTGCCAAGAAGTACAAGGAAGGAAACGAAGTAGTGAATGCCATAATGGCACATCACGGAGACGTGGAACCTACATCGATCATAGCCGTACTTGTACAGGCAGCCGATTCGATTTCCGCAGCAAGACCGGGAGCAAGAAGAGAGACGCTTGAATCGTATATCAAACGGATCGAGAAACTGGAGGAGATAGCGAATTCCTTCCCCGGTGTTGACAAGTGCTATGCCATACAGGCAGGCAGGGAAATAAGGATAATAGTCAAGCCGGAAGATGTTTCTGACGATGAAATAGTATTGAAAGCAAGGGAAATAGTAAAGAAGATCGAAAGCGAACTCGAATATCCCGGACAGATAAAGGTCAATGTCATTCGTGAAACAAGAGCGATCGAATATGCAAAATGAAATCGGAATCGAAATAAAAAGCGTGCATTGCACGCTTTTTATGTTATAGTAAAATAAATCACGCACATATTATTATTGACGGAGGATAAGAGATTTGAAGGTATTGTTTATAGGAGATATAGTAGGCGGCCCTGGAAGGAAAGCGGTAAAACAATATATCGGAGAACTGCGCAGCCAGTACAGGTTCGATTACTGCGTCGCAAATGCCGAAAACGCAGCCGGCGGTTCCGGAATTACATATGTGACGGCACAGGAACTTTACAGCTGCGGAATACATGCTGTCACAATGGGGAACCACACATGGTCCAAGAAAGAAATCACCACTTTCATCGACAGTGACACAAGGATCGCCAGGCCTGCCAACTATCCTGCGGAACTACCCGGGAAAGGCACTGTGATAATAGACGGAAGGCTTGGTGTTATAAGCCTTCTTGGAAGGATCTACATGGAACCTGTCGATTGCCCGTTCAAAACTCTGGACATGGAACTTGAGATGCTGAAAAGACAGGTGAAGGCAGTAATCGTGGATTTCCATGCTGAGGCTACTTCCGAGAAATGCGCGCTAGCTTGGCATGCTGACGGCAGAGTCAGCGCCGTGATCGGCACCCATACCCATGTCCAGACTGCAGACGAGAGGATATTGCCATGCGGAACGGCTTTCATAAGCGACGCAGGCATGACAGGGCCTTATGAAGGCGTGATCGGAGTAAAAAAGGAACTTGTGATCGAAAAATTCCGCACTTCGATGCCTGTACGTTTCGAAGTGGCAAAAGGCCCTGTGCAGTTCAATGCAGTGCTCCTGGATATCGATGAGGATACAGGGAGGGCTACTGGGATCCGCCGTATATCAAATGTGTTCAGCGTATGACATATCATATTTTGCTATACTTACAGGGCGTGACTGTTCCAGGCCGGAAAATGCAAATATACGATTGTATACGCAATACAATGAATAAACGTATAAATTGATTTTATTTTACTAAATTTTAGACTATTAAAGAGGAATTTGGGTTTTAATGTAGAATTTTTCTATAATAATATAAAATATAATATGGCATGCAATAGGGGGTTATTATCATGGATGTCTTAAAAATCTCAGCAAAGTCAAATCCAAACTCCGTAGCAGGGGCACTGGCAGGCGTTATTAGAGAAAGAGGCGTGGCAGAAATGCAGGCTATAGGCGCCGGTGCTTTGAACCAGGCAGTAAAGGCAGTTGCTATTGCCCGTGGGTTCGTGGCGCCGTCCGGAATTGAACTGATCTGTATCCCGGCTTTCACGGATATCGTTATCGATGGCGAGGAGAGAACGGCTATAAAACTTATAGTAGAGCCAAGAAAATAAAAAAATATCCCATGTATGCTGCCGGTTATGTCATGACTGGCAGTTTTTTTTCTGTCCCGGCTTTGGCCTGTGCAAAACCTGTCCCGTATTGAGAATGGATATAGGATATGATAATATGTGAATGTGGTCAGAGCGGAGGGAAGTAATTGAAGGAATACGAAAAGATAGGAACAGGTACGGTCCTTGTCACTGACGGACATTTGAAATATATTGAGTTTGAAAGCCTGAACAAATACAAGGACATGCTTACGCATTTCATGAGCACGAGGCACGGCGGTGTGAGCTCCGGAGAATGCAGCACGCTGAACCTAGGATTTGGGCGGAATGATGACAGGGACAACGTGATAGAAAACTTCAGGATAATTTGCAACGCCACTGCAGTCGGAATGGAAAGCCTCGTTTTGACTAACCAGGTGCATGGGACAAAAGTATGCCGGGTCGACGAAGGGGACATAGGAAAGGGACTTATGAAAGAAAGCGACCTGAAAGGGACGGACGGCCTTATCACGACTGCTCCGGGAGTCACGATGGTCACGTTCCACGCAGACTGTTCGCCGGTATTTCTTTTCGAGCCTTCGGTGAAAGCTGCGGCGTTGCTGCATTCAGGGTGGAAAGGGACACTTGCGGATATAGTAACGAATGCGATAAGTGAAATGAAAAAAATCCCTGGTTTCGATGCAGGAAGGGTCGAGGCAGTTATCGGGCCATCCATCGGATTTTGCTGTTTTGAAGTGGACGAAGACGTTTACATGCTATTCAGGGAAAAATACGATAATGACTCGTTCTACTGCCGTGTATCAGACAGGAAATGGAAGATCGATCTGAAAGGGATAATTAAAGCAAGGATGGCTGAAGCGGGCGTCGATACCGGGAAAATACACGACAGCGGCATATGCACTAAATGCCGCAGCGACCTGTTCTTTTCATACAGGGGCGACATGGGGAGGACAGGCAGTATGGCAGCTTTTATGCAGATAAGACAGTAAGGAGCTATAGATGAAAAGGATCAGCATAATCATTTTTGCGGTAATATTTTCGGTCATATTATCCGCGTGCCAGACAGGCCATGAACTGGAGCAGCTTCAGAGGCTCCATGAGAGATACGAGTCTGATATGAGCGGTCATAAATATGTCAATGATGATGACATACTGGACAAGGGTCCGGAAAAGGGAGGCACCCTTAATCTTTTCACGACAAAACCGGATACACTGAATCCGTTGCTGACTTCCAACTCATATACTGCTGATTTCCTTGGTTTCGTGTATGAGAGCCTGACACGTCTTGATCAAAGCCAGAAAGCAGTTCCTCTGCTTTCAGACAGATGGTCGGTATCAGATGACGGACTGATATGGGAATTCCACATACGCGACGGGATCCTCTGGCATGACGGAGAGCCTTTTACTGCATATGATGCGGAGTTCACGATACAGACGATACTGAATCCGTCGATCAATTCACCTTATAAGTCCCTGCTTGCCAATGTGTCCCAATGTGTTGCCGTCGACTCGTCAACCATCAGGATAGCATTGAAGAAGCCTAATTCATTCATGCCTGAAATGATGACCTTCCCTGTAATCCCAAAGCACCAGTTCGCGGCGGTGGATGTACTCACAGCGTCGAAAGACTTCAAACCGGTCGGGACAGGTCCATACAGGTTCGCATCATATGACGGAGGCAGTATCATGCTCGTCCTGAATGATGACTGGTGGTATCCGGATGTCGATGAGACACTGGTATCGGGAGGCATGTATATAGAAAAAATCCAGGTGAATGTATTCAATAGAATCGAAGATGCAATGGGGGCATTCCAGTCTGGCGAAGTGGATGTGGTCGGCCTTGGTTTCAATGAGTACCTCAAGTATATAGACAGGACCGATCTCACCATCAAAAGTTATGCGTCCAGGAATTTCGAATTCATTTCGCTGAACCTGGAAGATCCCGTATTATCCGATATATATGCAAGGCGTGCTATATATCTGTCCATCGACAGGGGAAGGATCATAAACGAGTTGCTGAGGGGAGCTGCTGAAGAAGCGGATTTGCCTGTACTTCCCACTTGCTGGCTTGAAGACGCGAAAGAAACAGAGAAAGGGAATATTCCCGACAAGGTAGAGGAAAATGCCTTGCGGCCGCCGGACGGTCCGGAGACCGACACTGCAGGAGGAGACAACACTGGTGCTGATTCCAGTGCTCAGGATGAAAGCAAGAACGTAACCGATCCCAGTACCGCAAAGACGGCTGATGAAGTGCTGACTCTGGGAGGATGGAAGAAAAACGAGCAGGGGTATTACAAGGTCATCAAAGGAAGCAGGAGGTATCTCAGCCTGGAACTCCTGGTCAATTCCAACAACAGCATGCGCGTCAAAGCTGCGCAGATGATTTGCAGCCAGCTAGAAGAAGCAGGCATAAAGACTACCCTTGTACAGCTTCCATGGAAAGACATGCTGAACAGGGTCAATAACGGCAGATACAAAATGGCTTTTCTCGGATGCAGGGTGCCGCAGATACCGGACATATCGTTCATGTATTCGGACAGTTACCTGAAATATGCGTCATCGTCCGGCTATTCCGAAGCTTATAATGTATCCGGTTACGGCAGCCCGGCCGCAGACGAATATATATCTGAATTATTCATGGAAAACGATGCAGGATCACGGAAAGCGGTCTATAAGGCACTGAAAGGCCAGGTCCTGGCCGATTGCCCGTATATCGGGCTTTATTTCCTGAAGGATGCGGTTGTATACGGCAGGAATGTCAAGGGGCCGATGAACCCGAATACATGGAACAGGTTCAATGATTTTATCCGTTGGTATAAACCTGTGCCATGACGGCCTGATGAACCCGTATAGAAAAATACAGGAAGACACGGAAGGAGTCCATGAAATGCTCTGGATAATCATAACGATACTGGTAATTGCCATAGATCAGATCACCAAATACATAGTTGTAAGAAATATCGAACCCACGGAGATGATACCGGTAATTGACAGGTTTTTTTACCTGACGCTTCACAGGAACCCGGGCGGCGCCTGGGGGATATTCCAGAACAGCGGCGTGATGTTCCTTGTACTGATACCGGTGATCTCGGCTTTCCTGGTCTATACGATCATCAGGAACAATGACAGGTCCCTCAGGGCGATCCTGGGGCTGATACTGGGAGGAGCTATAGGGAATTATATAGACCGGGTGGCTGAAGGGAAAGTGATCGATTTTCTGCTGTTTTACATAGGTCCATATCCTTTCCCGGTATTCAATGCCGCCGATATTGCCGTGACATGCGGTACTGTGATGCTGGCCGTCTATATACTTTTTATATACAAAGAACCAAAAACAGCAAACCAGGAAGAGGAAAAAAATGAGGAATGAGACCTTTGCCATAACTTCAGAGGATGCCGGCAAACGCCTGGACATCTGGCTGACAAGCAAACTTGGAGATTACTCCAGGTCATATGTGGAAAGGCTCGTAGAGCAGGGAAACGTAACAGTAGGCGGGAAAACTGTCAAAGCAGGCTATAAGCTCAAGGACGGCGACATCGTGCAGGTAAGCGTACCCGGGCCGAAGCCGCTGGAAGTCGAAGCTGAAGATATCCCGCTGGATATCATACATGAAGATGAAGATATAATCGTCATCAACAAACCAAGGGGCATGGTGGTGCATCCTGCCGCAGGCAATTACAGCGGCACTCTTGTCAATGCTCTGCTGAAACATTGCAGCGGTTCCCTTTCGGATATCAACGGCGTGATCAGGCCGGGCATCGTTCACAGGATCGACAAGGACACTTCAGGTGTGCTGGTTATCGCGAAGAATAACAATGCCCATTCTGTTTTGTCGCATATGCTGAAAGAACATGATATCAACAGGACCTATATAGCTGTTGCGGAAGGGATCGTCCCCGCCGACCGCGGGAAAATCGACGCGCCTATAGGAAGGCATCCTGTGGACAGGAAGAGGATGGCTGTAAACCTGAAGAGCGGCAGGAGAGCCGTGACACACTTCAGGGTGCTGGAACGCTTCAAATCTGCCACTTTACTGGAATTGAGACTGGAGACCGGCCGGACTCATCAGATAAGGGTCCATATGTCGTATATAGGCCATCCACTGGTCGGGGACACGGTATACGGCAGGAAAAAGCAGAAATACGGCTTTGAAGGCCAGGCGCTCCATGCGGCCGTGCTTGGGTTCGTACACCCGGGTACAGGCGAATATGTGGAGTATTCGGCAGAGCCGCCGCAGGAGTTCATGGACCTGGTCGAGAAACTGCGCCAGGAGAAGTAAATATTAAGACGTAAAGGTTATTCAATTTGCCGAATCAAATAGTCTGGACTTAGATAAGTCATACCATGACTTCATCTGGACTCAAAAATCAAGTTGAAATAACCGGTTATCCCATGATTCGGATCATATCCTGAGAACGGATCCACTTTTAATATATCGAAAACGTATAATATTCTAAAAAAAGATATAGACAACATGTAATTTTATATGTTAATATAAACTGGAATTTGGAAAAACCTTTTAATTAGTCCTGTGAGGCTGGAAGGGTATCATATGGGTCTGTTGTTTACAGGCTGTGCCTGTGATATTATTGCTTCCTGCCGCTGACAGGAAGCTTTTTTAGTATATTTAAGAAAATTGCAGGAAACGGGAGGTGGCCTTAATATGATCGACAAAGCTGAAATCATGGATGAAAGCGCCATGAAGAGGGCAATTACCAGGATCGCGCACGAAATCATCGAGAGGAACAAAGGCGTTGAAGACGTGCGCCTCATAGGCATCCAAAGGCGCGGAGTGCCCCTGGCAAAGATGATCGCGTCAAAGATCCGGGAAGTGGAAGGCAAGGATGTGCCGGTAGGCATACTTGACATCACTTTTTACAGGGACGACCTGAGCATGCTGTCGGAGCACCCGGTCGTCAACGGTACGGAAATCAATTTTCCTGTAACGGACAAGGTCATAGTGCTCGTGGATGACGTCATATATACCGGCAGGACGGCCCGTGCGGCAATAGACGCGGTGATGGACATAGGGAGGCCGAGGATAATACAGCTTGCCATACTGATCGACAGGGGCCACAGGGAACTGCCGATACGTGCTGATTATGTGGGCAAGAATGTTCCGACGTCAAGAACGGAGATGATAAATGTTAAAGTCGTGGAATTCGACGGAGTCAACAAAGTGACACTGAGCGATATCGAACCTGGCAAAAAGCATTGAGTAGGGATAGTTTCCTTACTCTTTTTTAGAATACGGGAGCATCAACATGCTCTCCGGCTGGTCAAATCTGATAAAAGGCGGTAAAACATATGGTTCTGAAATCCAAAGATCTGCTTGGGCTTAAAGATCTGACGGCTGAGGAAATCGAATACATCCTTGATACTGCAAAGGCAATGAAATACGTTATTACATCCAACAATAAAAGGACGCCTCATCTCCAGGGCAAATCCATAGTGACGCTGTTTTATGAAAACAGTACCAGAACTCGGCTTTCATTCGAGCTTGCATCAAAATATATGAGCGCAAGTTCCGCAAACATCAACTCTTCCGGAAGCAGTGTAGCCAAGGGTGAATCTCTTATAGACACCGGAAAAACAATCGATATGATGGGGACGGACGTAATCGTCATAAGGCATCCGCAGTCAGGCGCTCCGCATCTTTTGGCAAAGCATGTGAAAGCATCAGTGATCAATGCTGGAGACGGGATGAATGAACATCCAACGCAGGCTCTGCTGGACATGTTCACAATCAGGGAGAAGAAAGGTACCCTCAGGGGGCTCAAGGTTGCCATAATCGGCGACATCTACCACAGCAGGGTGGCAAGGAGCAACATCTGGGGATTGACCAAAATGGGCGCAGAAGTGTCGCTTTCCGGTCCGGCTACATTGCTGCCCCCGAAAATGGAAATGATGGGCGTAAAGATCTACAGTACCGTGCATGAAGCACTGATAAACGCCGATGTGATAATTTCGCTGAGAATGCAGCTTGAACGGCAGAAAAAGGCACTGTTCCCTTCGATAAGGGAGTATTCCAGGTTCTTCGGGCTGGATGAAAACAGGCTGCGCCTGGCCAAAAAAGATGTACTCATCATGCATCCGGGACCCATAAATCGTGGCGTCGAACTGACCAGTGCCGTTGCGGACCATGAGCATTCCGCGATAAATGAGCAGGTCACCAACGGTGTTGCTGTAAGGATGGCATTGCTTTATCTTCTGACCAGGAGGGGGATCAATGAAGCTGCTGATTAAAAACGGGCATATAATCGATGTGAAAACCGGGATCGACGGCATTTACGATCTGCTCGTCGAAGATGACAGGATAGCAGATATTTCAAAGGATATGGATACAGAAGGATGTGAAATAATCAATGCCGGGGGCAAGTATGTACTTCCCGGCCTTGTGGATGCCCACTGCCATCTCAGGGACCCCGGATTCGAATACAAGGAGGATATAGAGAGCGGTACAAGGAGTGCTGCCAGGGGAGGCTTCACTTCAGTCGCCTGTATGCCAAATACTAATCCGGTCATCGATAATGAATCCGTCGTCAAATACATCCTCAACAAAGCAAAAAGAGAAGGGTATGTAAACGTCTATCCGATCGGAGCCATTACAAAGGGACTGAAAGGCGAAGAACTTGCAGAGATCGGAGAGTTGAAGTTTGCCGGCGCCGTTGCCGTGTCTGATGACGGAAACCCGGTGAAAAGTTCCTCCCTGATGAAAAAGGCGATGCAGTATGCTTCCATGTTCGATATCGCGATCATATCCCACTGTGAAGACACAGATATGGCTGAAGACGGGGTGATGAACGAAGGCTACACATCGACAATGCTGGGGCTGAAAGGCATACCCGCTGCCGCTGAAGAGACCATGGTAGCCCGTGAATTGATCCTTTCCGAATACCTGGATATACCGATACATATAGCACACGTCAGTACCGCACTGTCGGTGGAACTCATCAGGAATGCAAAGAAACGCGGTGTAAAGGTGACATGTGAAACATGTCCGCATTATTTCTCACTGACTGAAGAGGCCTGCATGGGTTATGACACCAATGCAAAGGTCAACCCGCCGCTCAGGACCACCAAGGATGTGCAGGCCATCATAGAAGGCATTGCTGATGACACGATCGACATCATAGCAACAGACCATGCACCTCACCATATCGATGAAAAAAGAGTTGAGTTCAGCATTGCCGCAAACGGCATGGTGGGTTTCGAGACCGCACTGCCCCTTGCCGTCACTAAACTGGTAAGACCCGGTATCATCACGATGGGAAAGCTGGTTGAAAAAATGAGCCTGAACCCGGCAAAGCTTCTGGGGATAAGCAAAGGCACACTGGAGCCGGGAAGTACTGCCGACATAACGATCGTAGATATAGATGCAAAATTTACGGTCGATCCGGAAAAGTTCGAATCCAGGTCAAAAAATTCACCATTCGGAGGCATGGAGCTTTACGGACTGGTCTGGGGCACGATCGTGAACGGCAAACCGGTCGTTAGCGAGAATATTTTGCTGTAGAGGAGTTGCAGGAATGTTTATCGACAGACTGATCGCAGCCATAAGGAAATATGGGAACCCGGCCGTGGCAGGCCTTGATCCGAAACTGGAGTATATACCGTCATGTATCAGGGAAAAGGCTTTCAGCGAACATGGGAAAGGATTCGCCGGCGCAGCGGAGGCGATCCTGGAGTTCAATAAAAGGCTGATAGATGCCCTCTGCGATATCGTGCCCGCTGTGAAGCCGCAGCTTGCCTATTATGAAATGTACGGCGTCGACGGGATCAGGGCGTTCGCCGAGACCTGCAGGTACGCCAGGACGCGGGGCATGATTGTCATCGCTGACGGAAAACGCAACGATATAGGCTCGACAGCCCGGGCATATTCGGACGCATATCTTGGAAAGACGGAAATAGATGATGCTGCGCTGTCTGCTTTCGATACGGACGCGCTGACCGTCAACCCTTACCTCGGCATCGACGGCGTTCAGCCGTTCATCGATGAATGCGCCGCTTCAGGCAAAGGCATATTCGTGCTTGTGAAAACGTCAAATAAATCGTCCGGACAGATACAGGACCTTATAACCATGGACGGAAAACACGTTTACGAAAAAGTTGCAGGACTGGTCGACGAATGGAGTATGGCAGCCATGGGTGAGAACGGCTACAGCAGCATAGGAGCCGTGGTTGGCGCCACGTATCCCGAACAGGCTTGTGTCCTGAGAAAGATAATGAAAAGGTCATACTTCCTCGTACCAGGATACGGCGCCCAGGGCGGCACAGCCCGCGACGCAGCCTGCGCCTTCAACGACGACGGACTTGGCGCCATAGTGAATGCGTCCAGGAGCATCATGTGCGCATGGAAATCTGAAGCATGGCTGGAGAAATACGGAGAAAGCGGATTCGATCATGCGGCCAGGGAAGAGGCCGTCAGGATGCGGGAAGACATCCGCAGGGCACTTGAAGAAAGAAAAGGTCAACAGCGATAAAACAAACAAGGAAGTATCAGGGACGCGGAATCGGTGGAACCTTCCTGTTACACGATGACGGGAGACCGGTACATGAAGTTCAGACCGACAGATATTCAAAGACGGATGAAAGGAGATAAGCATGTCACGACGTAATGATATCAACAAAGTCCTGGTAATAGGTTCTGGACCGATAGTCATCGGCCAGGCTGCCGAATTCGACTATGCAGGCACCCAGGCATGCCGGGCCCTGAAGGAAGAAGGCCTGGAAGTCGTACTTGTGAACAGCAATCCGGCAACTATAATGACCGATACGAACATGGCGGATAAAGTATATATAGAGCCCCTGGATGCTGAAACGCTGAAGAAGATCATCACAAAGGAAAGACCAGACAGTATGCTTCCGACACTGGGAGGCCAGACAGGCCTGAATCTGGCCATGGAACTTTCAGAATCCGGTTTTCTGGAAAAAATGGGAGTAAAGCTGCTCGGAACTGCGACGAAAGCGATAAAAATGGCTGAAGACAGGCAGGCATTCAAGGATGCGATGGAATCTATCGGAGAACCGTGCGTTGCAAGCAAAGTCGTGACGTCAACGGAAGACGCGCTGGACTTTGCGGATGAGATCGGATATCCGGTCATAGTGAGGCCTGCATATACCCTTGGTGGAACCGGGGGCGGTATTGCCGATGACAGCGATCAGCTTGCCGCGATCGCCTCGAATGGCCTGAGGCTCAGCCGTGTCGGCCAGGTATTGATAGAAAGATGTATTTCCGGCTGGAAGGAAATAGAATTCGAAGTAATGAGAGACGCAAAAGGTAATGCAGCAATCATCTGCGGTATGGAGAACGTGGACCCGGTCGGTGTGCATACAGGCGACAGTATAGTGGTTGCGCCCTGCCAGACGCTTTCGGAAGAAGAATACAGGATGCTGCATGATGCAGCGATAAAGATCATAAATACACTTGAGATCGAAGGAGGATGCAATGTTCAGTTTGCGTTGCATCCAACAGGCAAGGAATACGCGGTGATCGAAGTCAATCCGAGAGTGAGCCGCTCATCGGCCCTTGCTTCGAAAGCGTCCGGATATCCCATCGCAAGGGTCGCAACAAAGATCGCAATAGGATATACGCTCGATGAGATAGGAAACAGAACAACAGGAAAGACTCTCAAGTCCTTTGAGCCTGTCCTGGATTACGTGGTGCTGAAGATACCCAAATGGCCCTTTGATAAATTTGTAAGGGCAGACAGGACACTTGGCACACAGATGAAGGCGACCGGTGAGGTCATGGCCATAGGCGACTCATTTGAGGGAGCCCTGATGAAGGCTGTAAGGTCGCTTGAACTTGGGATATCTACGTTGGAGCAGAAGATATTCGTGAAATATCGAACCGAAGAGATCGAAGATAAACTTGCTAACGCAGATGACGAAAGGCTGTTCATAATAGCAGAAGCGCTGAGAAGAGGAATTTCGGCCGAACTTATATATGAAAAAACCAAAATCGATCAATGGTTCCTGGATAAAATATCGAACATCGTCAGGATGGAGGAATCCCTAAAAACACGGACAAAAGCAACTCTTGATGCTGATATCGTACGCAGGGCGAAGGAGATGGGCTTCACGGACGAAACAATAGCCGGTTATGCAGGCTGCAGTCTTGAAGACATCACAAGGCTAAGAAATGAAAACGGGATAAATGCATCCTTCAAATCTGTTGATACCTGCACTGAACGTTTCGATACGGTATCGCCCTACTATTACTCCACTTATCGTCAATGCGGCAAAACAGCAAGTTCCGGAAATAAGAAAATACTTGTCATAGGTTCGGGGCCTATCCGGATAGGCCAGGGCATAGAGTTCGACTATTGCTCGGTGCATTCGGTATGGGCGCTGAAAGAGCAGGGATATGAGACGATCATAGCAAACAACAACCCGGAAACGGTCAGCACGGATTTCGATACCGCGGACAGGCTGTATTTCGAACCGCTGACCATTGAAGACGTCATGAACATAATCGAACATGAAAAACCAGAAGGAGTGATCGTACAGTTCGGTGGTCAGACAGCCATCAAGCTTGTCAATAAGCTGAGCAGACTTGGCGTAAGGATATTCGGTACACAGGCTGAAGATGTGGACGCGGCCGAGGACAGGGAAAGATTCGACAAGATTCTTGAAAAACTCGGCATACCGAGACCGAGAGGAAAGACAGTCTTTACTCTTGAAGAAGCGCTGGCTGCCGCGAATGAGCTCATCTACCCGGTGCTGGTCCGTCCGTCTTACGTCCTCGGCGGACAGGGGATGGAGATAGCATATAACGACAATGACATCATCGAGTTTATGGAGATCATCAACAGGGTTAAGCAGGAGCACCCCATCCTGATCGACAAGTACCTGATGGGCAAAGAGATAGAAGTCGATGCCATTTCCGACGGCGAAGACATACTTATCCCAGGTATAATGGAGCACCTGGAACGTGCAGGCGTACACTCGGGCGACAGCATTTCCGTATATCCGGCTCTTTCGCTGGGACGCCCTGTGATCGACAAGATCGTGGATTATACGGAGAAGCTGGCAAAAGCGCTGAATGTAGTCGGCATGATCAATATCCAGTATGTGCTGTACAATGATGAAATATATGTTATTGAAGTAAATCCAAGGTCGAGCAGGACTGTGCCTTACATCAGCAAGGTCACCGGCATACCGATGGTGAATGTGGCGACGAAGGTGATGACCGGCAGGAAACTGAAAGATTTCGGATACGGGACAGGACTGTACAGGACCATGGATCATGTTGCCATAAAAGTGCCAGTGTTCTCCTTCGAGAAACTCCATGATGTGGACGTGAGCCTGGGTCCTGAAATGAAATCAACGGGAGAAGTGCTTGGCATAGGACGTAATTTCCACGAAGCCCTTTATAAGGGCATCATGGCTACAGGTATGAAGCTGCCTTCGCCGGGGGGAGGCATCCTGATGACAGTCAGGGATTCGGACAAGACTGAACTGCCCGGAATCGCGGAACAGTTCGAAAAGCTTGGGTTCACACTCTGGGCAACAGGAAACACTGCAAGGATGCTCAATATGCATGGTATTGCGACAAATGCAGTAAAGAAGATAGGGGAAGGCTCTCCCGATCTGCTGGATCTTATAGCATCAGGAAAGATAAACCTTGTGATAAATACTCCTACAAGGGGAAGACAGCCGGAACGCGATGGATTCAAGATACGGCGGAAAGCCGTGGAGATGTCGATACCGTGCCTGACGTCACTGGATACTGCAAGGGCTGTGCTTAGCTGCATCCGCATGAAACAGCAGGGAATAAGTCCGGATGTTATCGACCTTAGTGGGTTCAGCTGACCGGACTCAGACCATTATATGACCGGTGCTCAAAAAAGTACAAAAGCCAGGGAGGATTCAGATGTCAAGGTTGCTCAGAGAAACGATTACCAATGTGGAGAAAGCGGCAGAAAACATTTACCGCATGACGGTGGCTTCTGAATACGTTTCAGCCAATGCCGTCCCGGGACAGTTTGTCAACATAAAATGCTGCGAAGGAACACAGGCGCTGCTGAGGCGCCCGGTCAGCATATGCTCGGTAGACAGGGAAAAAGGTGAATTCGATATATTTTTCCAGGTAAAGGGTTCAGGCACGGAAATACTGGCAGGGAAAAAAATCGGTGATTCCCTGGATATTCTCGGTCCGCTCGGCAGGGGCTTCGACCTGAATATCTCCTATCGCCGGATAGCCGTAGTGGGCGGAGGTATCGGGATATTCCCGCTGCTTTTCCTGCTTGATGAGAGCAAAGCAATTGTGAAAAGGTCATACCTGGGTTTTCGATCTTCAGAAAACATAATGCTTCTCGACGAGTTCAGAAAGAGATCCAGTTCACTCGAAACAGCCACTGAAGACGGGAGTTGCGGAATAAAGGGATTTGTTACGGATATACTCGAAAGAGACATTTTACCGGGAGAATTCGATATGATATATGCATGCGGACCAAATCCAATGCTCAGGACAGTGGCTGCCATCGCGGGCGAATATCGTGTCAGGTGCCAGATATCCATGGAACAGAGAATGGGATGCGGATTCGGCGCATGCCTGGCATGCGCATGCAAAGTAACTACGGACGGCGGAGGCTGGCAGTATGTCCGTGTTTGCAAGGACGGTCCTGTGTTCGACAGCGAGGATGTGATATTTGAATAAGACCCGTATGCAATAGATACGGGTTTTTGATATGATAACAGTATAGGAACGGAGGATATGATGAGCGATATAGACCTTTCAGTCGATATATGCGGTATAAGGCTGAAGAATCCTGTCATAGCGGCATCGGGCACGTTCGGTTTCGGACGTGAGCATGCAGACTATGCGGACCTGAACAAAATCGGCGGCATAAGTGTGAAGGGACTGACACTAAGACCGAGGGAAGGAAATAAACCCCCAAGGGTCGCGGAAACGCCCGCAGGAATGCTGAACAGCGTTGGCCTGCAGAACCCGGGCGTCAGGTATTTCATTGAAAATGAGATAAGGTTCCTCCGGCAGTATTCGGCAGCCATCATAGCAAATATAGCAGGCAATACTATTGAAGAATACTGCGAGATGTCGGAGATACTATCGGATGCGGACATCGATGCGATCGAGCTAAACGTGTCATGTCCCAATGTGAAAGCGGGTTGTGTCGCTTTCGGGAATACACCCGAGGGTATATACGAGATAACTTCACAGGTGAGGAAACATTGCCGGAAACCGCTTATCGTGAAACTGACGCCGAACGTCACCAGCATATCCGGTATCGCAGCAGCAGCGGAGGCCGCGGGTGCAGATGCGGTCTCACTGATAAATACGTTGCTTGGCATGGCGGTAGATATCGAAACGAGAAGACCTGTACTCGCCAACAACACCGGCGGGCTTTCAGGACCGGCAGTTAAGCCGATAGCAGTCAGGATGGTGCATGAGGTTTATAAAACCGTTAAGATACCGGTCATTGGGATGGGAGGCATCTTCAACGGAAACGATGCGGTCGAGTTCATGCTCGCAGGCGCTTCCGCAGTTATGGTGGGGACTGCGAACCTGGTTTATCCTGATGCCTGCATAAAGGTATGTGAAGGAATAGAACAATATATGAGGAGGCACGGTTTCAACAGTGTTGCCGATATCACCGGCAAACTGGTACTGAATGCCTGAACTGCGAGGTGATACTTTGAAGACCCGGCTGATATTCGTCAGGCATGCTGAAGCTTTAGGCAACAAAATCAGGCGGTTCCACGGATGGACAAATTCCGGCCTTACCGAAAAGGGCCATCTTCAGGCCGAGAGAGTGGCCGAAAGGCTGAAGGCCGTCGACATCGACGTCATCTGTTCGAGCAGCCTCCAGAGGGCTGTCCAGACAGCCAGATACATTGCTGATATCAAGGGTCTTTCGGTCATAACATCTGAGAACCTGAGGGAAATAAACGGAGGAGACTGGGAAGATGTGGCGTGGAGCGAGCTTGAACAGCGATGGCCCGATGAGTACGAAGCATGGGAAAACCGGCCTCACAAGCTCAAAATGCCCAACGGTGAGTCAATGGAAGAGTTCCAGGAACGTCTTTTGGGCGAAGTAATGTCTATCATCAAAGCGAACGAAGGAAAAAACATATGCATCGTGACACATGGCACGGCGATCCGGGCGATGCTATGCCATTTCAGAAGCTGCACACTGGAAGAGATGGTGAACGTGGAGTGGTGCGACAATACGGCGATAACTGTCATCGACTATGAAGACGGGGTTTTTACGATAGTGACCGAAGGCGATTCAAGCCATCTTGGCAAAGACCTTGGGACGATAGTCAACCAGGACTGGTGGGAGGAATATCTAAGAAAAAGCAAGGAGCGCAAGGACCGGGGGCAAAGCCGAGATGGTCATTCAACAGGTTCCACGGAATGACTTGTCGGCGTCATTATCCTGATTGAAAAACGGTTGATTTATAATCCATATATCGGAGGATCCTGAAATGTCAAATGAGAAACTGATAAACTGGCTGTTTGAAACCAACGCGTTCAGGGTGTGCCCGGAAAACGAGCCGTTTTGGTACACTTCCGGCACCATAGGACCTTATTATATAAACACGCATTTCCTTTATGGTTCCGAAAGCAGCGCGCTGGAACTGCTGGATACGATAGATGGCCTGAAGGATGACAGGCTGCGGTGCCCCGAAAGGCTGCTGGCAGTCCTGGAGGATACATATACCGGCAATACTGTATATAAGGGCGTCATTGACAGCTTGCTCGACTTCATAGGGGACAACATAGATACGGATAAAATCGACTATATTTCCGGCGGAGAAAGAAGGGACTGGTTTTTTTCGCTGCTTGCAGCAAAAAGACTCGGCAAGCCCCACATTACTATATTCAAAGATCTGTCGGCGTTCATCACTGAGAATGGCAAGACAAGCGAAGCAGAATCCATCAGCGGCGCCAGGGTGCTCCATATCGCCGATCTGATCACCGAAGCATCAAGCTATGAAAGGGCATGGATACCGGCAATAAAAAATATAAGAGGCCAGATGACATGTACCGTTGTGATCGTCGACAGGATGCAGGGAGGGTCTGAATTGCTTGAGAAGTACGGTGTATGCTCATTTGCCATGGTATCCATAAACAGGAACTTTTTTGACAAGGCGCTTGAAATGGGTAAAATAAATAGCGCCCAGTATGATTTGCTCCTGAAATACGCTTCTGATCCGCATGGATCCATGAAAGCGTTCCTGGAAGAGCATCCGGAGTTCATCGAAAACGCTCTGAAATCGGATGAAAAGACGAGGGAAAGGGCACGGATGAGCATTGAGAAAGGGATATACAGGTGAAACGCAGATCAATACCTGCGCTGATGGAACTGTCACAGCAGAATCATTGAAGACAGGATTAAGAAGCAGCAACAGATGACGCATGAAAGGTGGCAGGATATGAAAACGAAGACTGTTTTGACTATAGCGGTTTTTGTTTTTTTTGCTTTGATCCTGATGATGGTGCCAGGCTGTTCTGCAGTCGGCAAAAAACCTTCGGACCCCTCAGAAAACGGAACAGGTATTCCTGGTGGAGATCCGTCAGTCAGAGACGGTTCCGGCGGCGAAAATGGCAGCCGGGGAAGAACCGACGCTGAAACCGGTGATCAGGTCGAAAATGACGGAAACATTCAACCCGGAGAAGGCAGTGGTACGACCGAGACAGGCAGCTTCGAGGAAAGACTTGCAACGATGAGCCTTGACGAAAAAATTGGACAGATGTTCATCATAGGCGTAGAAGGCACTTCCGTCGACAAGGACATGCTGGACATTCTGGCGGCCCTGAAACCCGGGGGCATCATTCTTTTCAGGAAAAATATAACCGATCCGTATCAACTCGTTACATTCACAAACAGCCTTAAAATCGCAAATCCTGCCCAGGCACCTCTTTTCATCTCCATTGACGAAGAAGGAGGAAGGGTGAGCAGGATGCCTGGGCATATCTCTGGCATACCGCCGGCCCTGTCTGTCGGCGAACTGGATGATGAATCTTTTACATATGAAACCGGCAGGCTGATTGCGGAAATGGTAAAATCATTCGGCATAAATATGGATTTTGCTCCCGTTCTCGATATCTTCAGCAATCCCGATAATACCGTAATAGGTAACAGGGCATACGGAACGACCCCCCTGTCGGTAGTAGAGCACGGGATACAGGTGATGAAAGGCATACGCGATGAAGGGATCATTTCCGTAGTGAAGCATTTTCCGGGTCATGGAGATACAGACGTCGATTCACACTATGGTCTCCCGGCGGTTGTTCATGATAAGGGCAGGCTCAGTAATTTTGAACTTGTACCATTCAGAAAGGCTATAGAGGAAAATGCTGATGCAATAATGGTAGCGCACATAGTAGTGGAATCTGTCGATCCGGGGTTGCCGGCTTCACTTTCGGACGCCGTTATCAACGGGCTGCTCAGGGGTGAGATGGGATTTGAAGGCGTAGTGGTAACAGACGATATGACCATGGGGGCAATAACGGAATATTTCGATATTGGAGACGCGGCAGTAAGGTCGGTCCTTGCCGGAAACGATATCATACTTGTCAGTCACGGTTATGAAAACCAGAAGAAATCAATGAACGCAATAAAGGATGCTGTCGGATCCGGTATCATAAATGAGGGTAGGATCGACGAGAGCGTAGCAAGGATACTGACACTTAAGAAAAAATACTCTTTGAATGACAGATCTGTCAGGTATCCGGATGTGGAGAGGCTTAATAAGAAAATTGAAGGGGTATTGTCGAAATGGTATAATGATAACTAGTTCCTTTGTAATGATCGCAGGAGGTAAGAATTGGCTGACAGAGAAAGAAACATAGTTTCTGAAGATGAAATAACCAGGCAGGAGACGTTCATGCATTCCGTAAGGGAACTGGATCCCAGGGCCAATAAAAAATACATGATCCACACTTTCGGATGCCAGATGAACGAGAACGATTCGGAAAAACTGGCAGGGATGCTGGAATCCATGGGATACAGGCGTACGGATGAGCTTGAGGATTCCGACCTTATCCTTTTCAACACATGCTGCGTGAGAGAAAATGCGGAACTAAAGGTGTATGGCCACCTGGGCACGCTCAAGCCGCTGAAAGCCCGGAAGCCCGGGCTGATAATAGCTGTATGCGGCTGTATGATGCAGCAGGAAGAAGTCGTTGAACATATCCTTGATAAATACAACCATGTGGATCTTATATTTGGGACCCATAATCTGCACAAGTTTCCTGAGCTTTTATACAGGGCCGTTACCAGTGACACGACAGTTACTGATATAAGCTCATGCGACGGCTATATCGCCGAAGGGCTTCCTATCAGGCGCGAACATGGCGTAAAGGCATGGCTCACGATAATGTACGGCTGCAACAATTTCTGTTCCTACTGCATAGTTCCGTATGTCAGGGGCCGCGAGAGGAGCCGCAGGATGTCGGACATCCTTGACGAAGCAAGGCTCCTTGGCCGACAGGGTTACAAGGAGATCACACTCCTGGGACAGAATGTGAACTCATACGGGCTCGACAGGAAGGACGGAAGCAGTTTCGCAGTGCTGCTTCGGAGCCTTGAGGAAGTTGACGGGATCGAAAGGATCCGTTTTATGACTTCCCATCCCAAGGATCTTTCTGATGAACTGATCCATGCCATGAGAGACTGCAGCAAGGTATGCGAGCACCTGCATCTGCCTGTTCAGGCAGGCAGCAACGACATACTCGCTGCAATGAACCGGAAATATACCCGTGAGCACTATTTTGAACTTGTGGAAAGGGTCAGGGAACAGATACCCGGCATATCGATCACCACAGACATAATCGTCGGATTCCCGGGAGAGACGGACGAGGACTTCGGGCAGACGCTGGACCTTGTTGAAAGGATCAGGTTCGATTATGCGTATACCTTCCTTTATTCCAGAAGGACCGGTACTCCTGCTGCGAAGAAAGCCGAACAGGTCAGCGAAGAAGTAAAGAAGAAGAGGTTCGATGAACTGCTGAAGCTCCAGAACAGCATCAGCAGCGAAATAAACGAAAGGCTGGAAGGGACCGCTGCCGAGATACTGGTGGAAGGCCCCAGCAAAAACAACATCAGGATGATGACCGGGCGCACAAGGACAAACAAGATTGTCAATTTCAGCGGAAACCGCGATCTGGCCGGAAAACTGGTCAATGTAAGGATAGACAAAACCGGTACGTGGTCTCTGGACGGCACCCTGGTGTGATCTCAGGTCTGATCCCCGGTTTTCTCTAAAGTCCGACCGGGGCGTGAGCGGACCTGAACCTTGAAAAAAGCAGTGGCGGCTTGTTGTACCGAGCAAAAAATCAAAGGCCGTTCAAAAGAAGTCAACAGAAGTAATAAATAGAAGCAAAAGCGATTCAAACGTAAGTGAGGTCGATACCTTTGACTGTTACCCCGATGATGCAGCAATACCTGGACATAAAAGAGCAGTACAAAGACTGCATACTTATGTTCAGGCTCGGCGACTTTTATGAGATGTTTTTCGATGATGCCGTGGTCGCGTCCAGGGAACTGGAAATAGCGCTGACAGGAAGGGACTGCGGTCTTGAAGAGAGGGCTCCGATGTGCGGAGTGCCTTACCACGCCATAGACAGCTATATCGCGAGGCTTGTACAGAGGGGGTACAAGGTGGCCATCTGCGAGCAGATGGAAGATCCGGCGCTGGCTAAAGGTATCGTAAAGCGTGAAGTCATAAGGGTGGTGACCCCCGGCACCGTCACGGATATGGCGATGCTGGATGAAAAGAAGAACAACTATCTCGTATCGATATATGCTAAAAAGCACATGTACGGCTTTGCGGCAGTTGACGTATCCACAGGATATTTTGCCACAACGAGGATCACTTGGGGGAATACGCTGGGCAAACTTCTGGACGAAATAGCAAAATATGCTCCTGCCGAGATCATTACGAACCGCGCTTTTTTTGATTCAAAGGAAGCCGCCGGGCAGCTGACAGGCAGGTTCAGCGCATATATTTCCCAACTGGACGATGCCTGTTACGAAGATGGATTTTGCATTGACCTGCTCCGAAGTCATTTCGGATCAACAATCCTTCCGGATGAAGAGGCGGAACTCTGCGTCAATGCATCGGGCGCCCTGCTGTATTACCTGGAACAGACGCAGAAATCGAGCCTTGGCCATATACAGCAGATCACTCCCTACAAGCTCGAAGAATATATGATACTCGACATGACAGCCCGCAGAAACCTGGAACTGACGGAGACGATGCGTGAAAGGTCCCGCAAAGGTTCATTGCTGTGGGTGCTGGACAGGACGATGACATCCATGGGTGCAAGGGCACTCAGAAGATGGGTGGAACAGCCACTGATAAACATAGGCGACATCAATGAACGGCTTGAGGCGGTCGAGGAACTGAAGGACAAATTCATGGTCAGGATGGAACTGCGGGAACTGTTCAGGAAGGTCTATGACATCGAGAGACTTATCAGCAGGATCGTCCTAGGCAATGCCAACTGCAGGGATATGATAGCACTGAAAAATTCCCTTGGACAGATCCCGTATATAAAGAAGATGCTCGATAACTGTGGATCGGCGCTGATATCGAAAAACAACGCCCATATGGACGAATTGTCCGATATATATGAATTGATTGAGAGTTCCATAGTAGATGATCCTCCGATTTCAGTGAAAGAAGGCGGGATCATCAAGTCCGGATTCGATGAAGAGGTCGACAGGCTGAGGGACGCAGCTACCAACGGAAAGGAATGGATACTGTCCCTGGAAGCCAGGGAACGTGAGAAGACAGGAATCAAGAACCTCAGGATCGGGTACACAAAGGTATTCGGCTATTACATAGAAGTCACCAAATCAAATTTACACATGGTACCGCAGGATTACATAAGGAAACAGACACTGGTCAACTGTGAAAGGTATGTGACACAGGAACTCAAGGAAATGGAAGAGACGGTCCTCGGAGCCGAGAGCAGGGTAGTGGACCTGGAATACCAGATATTTGTCGAAATACGCCAGAGAGTGGCAACGCAGACCACCAGGATAAAACAGACCGCCCAGTGCATTGCCGAACTCGACGCTATATGCTCTCTTGCCGAGGTCGCCGACCGGGAAAACTACTGTAAGCCGGTAATGACCAATGACGGCATGATAAAAATAGAAAACGGAAGGCACCCTGTGGTCGAGAAGACGCTCGAAACCGGATCCTTCGTACCGAACGATACACTGCTCGACATGGATGAAAACAGGCTGGCAGTAATCACGGGTCCCAACATGGCAGGCAAATCGACATATATGCGGCAGGTGGCGCTCATCGTACTGATGGCGCAGATCGGGAGTTTTGTACCTGCTGACTCGGCGGTCATCGGCATTGCGGACAGGATTTTCACCAGGGTCGGAGCTTCCGATGATCTGGCAGCCGGCCAGAGCACTTTCATGGTCGAAATGTCGGAAGTGGCATATATATTGGAAAATGCCACGCCAAAAAGCCTGCTGGTGCTGGACGAGATAGGAAGGGGCACCAGCACGTTTGACGGCCTGAGCATAGCATGGTCGGTGATAGAATATATATCGGACAGCGAAAAAGTGGGGAGCAGGACTTTGTTTGCCACCCACTATCATGAGCTCACCGAACTTGAAGGCAAACTTCCCGGCATAAAGAATTACTGCATCGCTGTCAGGGAAGAGGGAGACGATATCATATTCTTAAGGAAGATCATCCGCGGAGGAGCCGACGGAAGCTACGGCATCCAGGTAGCAAAGCTGGCCGGGCTTCCCCAGTCGGTGACGGAAAGGGCGAAAGAACTCCTGAAAGAGCTTGAGGCAGCCGACATTAGCAAGAAGAAGGCGCGCAACAGGAGAAAAGTGCTTGAAGGACAGGTGGAATTTTTCATACCTGAAAACCCTGAAGGGAAGATCGCCGACGAGATCGTGGAAGAACTCAGGGCCGTGGACATATCGACCCTGACGCCGCTGGATGCCCTGAATGTTCTTTATAAGCTCCAGATTAAAGCCAGGAAGGGTTGAATATGGGAAAGATAATCATTCTGGATGAGAATACCGTGAACAAGATCGCTGCCGGTGAGGTCGTCGAAAGGCCTGCCTCTGTGATAAAGGAATTGGTGGAAAATTCCATAGACGCCGGTGCGACTGTCATAAATGTGGAAATACGCAACGGCGGAATTTCCTTTATACGTGTGACAGACAACGGATGCGGCATGTCGGAGGACGACGCAGCTATGGCTTTTGAGAGCCATGCCACAAGCAAGATAAGGCGGGCGGACGATCTTGGTTCGATAACCAGCATGGGTTTCCGCGGCGAGGCTTTGGCAAGTATCGCTGCTGTTTCGAAAGTACAGATGCTTACCAGGACCCATGACAGCGTACAGGGCATCTGTGTAACGGTAGCCGGCGGTTCTATCAATGAAATCAGGCCGGCCGGCTGTCCCGCAGGTACTTCCATAACGGTGAACGAATTGTTTTTCAATACTCCGGCAAGGTATAAGTTCCTTAAGAAAGACGCCGCGGAAGCAGGATATGCGGCAGATATACTTACCCGGATAGCGCTGTCCCATCCCGGAATATCTTTCACATTTACGAACAACGGCAGGAAAGTGATGCACACGCCGGGCAACGGAGATCTTAAAAGCACGATTTTCAGCATTTATGGCGCGGAAACGGCAAAATATCTGGCGAAAGTAGATTATGAAGACAAAGGCATAAAACTTGACGGATATGCCGGACTTGCCGAAATAGCCCGTTCAAGCAGGGTAAACCAGTCGATATACATAAATAAAAGATACATCAGGAATAAGACCGTCACGTCTGCCATCGATGCGGCATATTCGACTTTCCTGATGAAAAACAGGTACCCGTTCATCGTGCTCAATATCGGTATGGATCCGTCGAAAGTAGACGCCAATGTACATCCGTCAAAGATGGAAGTCAAATTCTCCAATGAGCAGGATATTTTCAGGGCGGTTTATCACGCTGTCAACAACGCCCTTTTGTCGCAGTCTGCTGTCAGGACGCTTTCAGGTACCGGGAGAAGCGCCGGTAACGATAGCATAACAGTAAATAGCATAACAGTAAATGGTATGGTCACTGAACGAACACATCCGGTATTACAGCCCGGATCAGGGCCATTCTCCGGATGGACGCCTCAGAAGGGAAAAGCTGTGTCCGGACGGTCATCATACACGGCGCAATATACCCAGCAGGAATTCGAACTGGTAAAAAAGGAACTGGACCTCAAATACCAGGAGGCAATATCCGGCAGGTACCAGGAGCAGGATGCCGGCACTGTTGAATACAGCGCAAATGGCATGGTACCGTCGAAAACATCCGGTTATCAGGCAGATGGACCAAAAAAGGATATTCAAGATGGACCTTCCATGAACCGGACCGATACCGTGAATAAGGCTGACAGGCAGGCCGGGATCTATGAAGATAAGCGGGACGGTACAGGCATAAACGAAGACGCAGGGTTCGTGAAGGATGCAGCATTCGGCCTGTTTACGGAACAGCGCGAAACATCAGAAGGAACTTTGGCAGGTATTGAAAAAGAAAACAGTGTAACTGAAACTGCAAAACCAGGCGACAGATGCGCGGACCAACAGGTCATGCTGAAAAAAGAAGCAGCGGATAATATTTGCAAAACCGTCCATACGGATGGCGATGTAAAATACATGGATGGCAGGACAGGCGATTTGCCCGATATATCATATCTCTTTAAAAATACAAGGATAATCGGGCAACTGTTCTCAACCTATATACTTCTTGAGGGCGCCGACGAACTTTTCCTGCTCGATCAGCATGCCGCCCACGAAAGGATAAGGTACGAGAAACTCAAAAAGGCATATGATCAGAACAGGCCTTTATCACAGATACTGTTGTCAGCAATACATGTCGACCTGACAAGTGCTGAATATGAATATGCAATGGGTGAGAAATCTTTTTTTGAAAGACTGGGCTTTACTTTTGAAAGCTTCGGAACGAATTCGGTCATAATCAGATCAGTGCCTCTGATCGACGATGGCATGGATGTCCGGGAATGTTTTACGGAAACGCTTGACTTCATCATGTACCATGACGTTACAGACAAAAGCCTCGTTGCCGATGAAGCTCTTTACAGGATGGCATGCAAATCAGCGGTCAAAGCCAACAGAAAACTGGATGAGAGGGAAATAAACGCGTTGCTGGCCGACCTGTCGGCTTTGGAAAACCCGTATACATGTCCTCACGGACGTCCTGCAATATACAGGATCAGGAGATACGACCTGGAAAAATTGTTCAAACGTATAGTATAAATAATATTACTGCTGGTTACAATTGTCAGATAGGAGGGGGAATGGCCGGGATGGAACCTGTAATCGTAATAGCAGGTCCTACAGCGTCAGGAAAGACCCGTTTGTCCATCGAACTGGCCAGGCTCATAAACGGCAGCGTTGTTTCCGCCGACTCGATGCAGATATACAAATACATGGATATCGGCACCGCCAAACCTGGGAAGGAAGAAATGTCAGGAATCAGGCACTACATGATCGACGAGGTGGAACCGGACGAAAATTACAGCGTCGCAAGATACAGGGAACGGGCTCTCGAATGCATCGCGGATATCATCAGGGAAGGCCGTCGCCCGATCATTGCAGGCGGAACAGGCTTATACATTAACTCTCTGATCTACAACATCAACTTTTCTGAGACAATATGCGACGAGGACCTGAGAAAAGCCCTGAAGGCCGAGGCAGAGCAGAAGGGGAACAGATACCTTTATGAGAAGCTCGTTGAGATCGATCCTGAGGCGGCGGAAAGAATACATGAGAACGATATCAAAAGGATCATAAGAGCCATAGAGGTATACACACATACCCAAAAAACGATCTCAGAACATATAAGGATGTCCAGGATCGAACCGCCGCCGTACAGGTACGTCGTTTTCGGGCTCAACTGGGACAGGGAGGAACTGTACCGGCGCATAAACAAAAGGGTCGACAATATGATCAGGGACGGACTTGTGGAAGAGACCAGGCACCTGGTGGAAATGGGATATGACAAAAGAAGCACCGCGATGCAGGCTATCGGATACAAGGAAATATTGCCTTATCTGAGAGGAGAGTGCTCACTGGAGGAAGCCGTTGAAATACTGAAACGCAACACGAGGCGTTATGCCAAAAGGCAGATGACGTGGTTCAGGCAGATCCGGGAAATAATCTGGCTGGACATGGATGAAGATACTGATTACAAAGAGACTGCAGAGAAAATAATTAATCATTGTATTGAAACGTTTGGAATAATCTTGTAGAATTAAAATGATCCTTACTTTTGGAGATGATTCAGGAGTGAGGATATATGATCGAGGAGGATTGTCAGGTGAACAAATCAAATATCAATTTGCAGGATGTATTTTTAAATCAGGTCAGAAAAGAGCACCTTCCGGTGACCATTTACCTTACGAACGGTTTCCAGCTCAAGGGCATGGTAAAGGGATTCGATAACTTTACTGTCATACTGGATACCGACGGAAGGCAGCAACTGGTTTATAAACACGCAATTTCCACCATAAGCCCGATGAAAGTGGTAAACTTCATTTTCAACGACAACAAGGAATAAACGCAAGGGTCATCAGACCTGCTACATCTTTCTGAAGACGCCTATCACCTTGCCAAGTATAGCAATGTTATCACGGACTATGATGGGATCCATGTACCTGTTCTGGGGCTGGAGCCTTATATGGTCCTTTTCCTTGTAAAATGTCTTGACGGTCGCTTCATCGCCGATGAGAGCCACGACTATTTCTCCGTTGTTGGCAGTGGACTGCTGTTTTACCAGGACAAGGTCGTTGTCGAGTATGCCGGCTTCGATCATACTGTCTCCCTGGACCCTCAGCATGAATGCGGTGGAATTCTGGACAAAATCTACGGGCAGCGGGAAGGTGTCTTCAACATTCTCAACCGCGAGGATAGGCTGGCCGGCTGTGACTTTGCCCACTATCGGCACGTCGACCAGTTCTTTTCCCGGGTAAAAGTCCTTCAATCCTTCGTTTTCGTTTCGGGGTGCCTTCCTGGTTCCTCCAATGACCCTGATGGCTCTCGGTTTCGTAGGATCCTTGGCTATCAGTCCGTTTTTTCTCAGTTTTTCAAGATAGCCGTGCACGGTGGAAGTGGATTTGAATCCGACTGCGCTGCATATCTCACGCACTGACGGCGGATATCCCTTCTCTTCGACCTGCTTGTTGACGAAATCCAGGATCTGCTGTTGCTTTTCAGTAAGCTTTTTGCTCATCCTATACACCCCTTTTGACTTTTACCCAGTATTTTTATCCACTGATCCCATTATATTAAAAAAACAAAAAAATGTCAAACAAATGTTCGAAATATATATTGACACAGAACACCTGTTCGTGTATAATCTGAACAGAACATGTGTTCTGTAGGTGGTGACATGATTATATGAAAGAAAGAAGATATGTACTTAAAAGGCACAGATATGTTCTTAAAAACCGCAGACGTTTCAACATATTCCTGATGACGCTGACAGTTCTGCTGTTTGTCCTGGTTTTCACGGTTGCTGCCAACGGCGCGGATTCCGAAGATAATTATGAGACAGTCGTTGTAAAGAGGGGAGACACTCTCTGGGACTTTGCTAGAGAATACCGGGGCGACACCGACATCCGGCAGTACATAGAAAAGATAAAAACAGTAAATGGCCTGAAAGACAGCACTATTTACGAAGGGGACATTATCAGGCTCCCTCTTTGACGAATTACCTGGCTATCTCTGCCAGAATCGACTGCCATACGTCCATATATGGACTGTTTTGTCCGGGATCCTCGCGGTCCGGTATCGATCCAAGCCTCCACAGTGATATGCCTTCAATGCCGAAGTACCTTGCAAGCTTTACCTTAGCCAGTACACTCCTTTTGTCTTCATACCAGACTGTGTATTCAATACCGGTTTCGGAGTCGGTATATTTCAGATATGGATTCTCATAATCTTCATGGTAAAAGAACGATATCTCCCTGCCGCTGTCCAGCAGCTTCATGAAGTTCTCAAGGTTGTATTTCAGCGGCACCTGGTTCAGTGTTTTGCCGTTTTGCTTTTTCCAGACGGTCCAGTCAAATGATATCTGGAGCATGATCTTGCTTTTATCCTGTACCCCGGTTACCGAATCGGTGATGGCCTGGAGCGCGTAATACACATCTTCGATCGGAGTCAGCGGAGTGAGCGTGACGCCGCGTTCCGCCTCAGATTTGGTAAGTCGTTTGGCGTCATAGTCATGAGCCATCAGTATAACTTTGTCAGCAAGCACGCCGATCGTCCTGTAGTCATACCCGTCCATACTTGAAGCACTCCGTTTTGGATGCATCAGCGGATGTACTGCAACAAGAAGCTTTTTCCCTTCGGGTTCCAGCTTTTCTTTCAGCTTCCTCAGAAACTCGTTGAGTCCTTTCTTCGCACTTTCGCCTTTGAGACCTTCAAAGTCGACGACCACACCGTCGAACGAACCGGTCTCGTTGCCCAGGGAAATGCCTTCGAGAGCGTCGGCTATTTCAGAGATGACTTTTTCAGATGTTGCCGGATCATTGAATACATATTCAGGAAGACCGTACACATCTCCTGTAACAGGGTCTTTGATCCTGGACGACTGATCCGCGTAAACCATAAGGTATGCAGGTACGCCGGCGTTTTTGGCTGTTTCCAGCCTGCTGCTGAATCCTGAGGGAAGGTAATAATCATTCTGTCCCAGCGCTGTACGTGACATGTTGAGGACTATGTTTCCGGAAGAACTGTCATATCCCAGGCTGCTCCAGCCGAAGCATACAGAAGTGAGATCAGGGATCATGCCGCTCTGGGATGAAGAGCTTATTGCATAAAAAGCGTTAAGCCCGCTGATTTTTCTTTCCATTACGTCCAGCATCCTCACCAGCATCGCTGCTGCCTCTTCTCTCTTAAGCTGCCTGTCAGGATTGAAAGCGGATGCCCTGCTTACTATCCCAAAATCCCTTGCTATAGTGATATGGCCTGAATATCCGGACACATCTTCGTACGGGGCATCGAAATAACTGAGCCTGCCGGCAAGATTCGCATAACCGAGGCCGTTAACGATCATTACTGCAGCTTCCTGGCGGGTGATCGGATCATCTGGTCTGAAAGCGCCGGTTTCATTTGAGATTATATCGTGCTCAAGTGCGATTTCGACAGGTTTATAGTAAAACTTTTTCGGGTTTTTATTGTCTGAAAACGAACCCTGCTGCGGGACTTCTCCGTCAAAGCCCAGCAAGTTCACCAGGAGAGTGATGAATTCACCCCTCGATATCGTACGGCCGTAACCGAACCTGTTGCTTCCAATACCATTTGCTACGCCCATTCGCCTGAGCCTGTGGATCGGTTCATATGCGTAGCTGTTTTCGGGCACGTCGGAAAACGGCTGCATCCTGTCGCCCGCATCCTGATTGTTCGAAATATACTGGGCATATGAAAAGGCGGACAATGATACCACCATTGAGAACAGAACAAAAAAGCAAACCAGATTTATATTCTTTTTTAAAAACTCCAGCATTTTGCCCCCTGAAAACCGTAATTTGACATAATCAGTATAAGTTTATCATAACGGGACGAATAACTGCAACATTTGGGGAAGAGTGTGCTATAATAGGAAGGGTCAGCCATATGGATAATTTTTCAGGCGGCTGGTATTGGACATAATAATCTATAGAAAAACGCAACGGGCAATAGCAGGAATTGCATAAGTCCCGGACGAATTAAGTTCCGGACATGCAAGTTTGAAGAGGTATGGAATGTTATCCGAAATATATCTGGACAACAGTGCAACAACAAGACAATATGACGAAGTCACTTCGCTGATGGCCGAAGTAGCTTCAAAATACTACGGCAATCCGTCGTCGCTGCATACGAAAGGCATAGAAGCCGAAAGGCTTGTCTCCGGCGCCAGGGAAACCATAGCATCTTTGCTGGGAGCCCAGCCTTCGGAGATTTTTTTCACATCGGGCGGCACCGAGTCAAACAACCTTGCCATAGTCGGGTATCTTGACGCGAACCCCAGGAAAGGGAAACATGTTATAACCACCAAAACAGAGCATCCATCCGTGCTTGAAGTGTACAGGAATCTTGAAAGCAGGGGTTACAGCGTGGATTATCTTGATGTAGACGGGAACGGCCGGATAATACCCGGGCAGCTTGAACAAAAAATAAGGCCTGATACGGCGCTTATAAGCATCATACTCGTCAATAACGAGACAGGAACGATACAGGATATAAACAGGATATCGTCCATCAGGGATGCGCTGAACCCGCATGCCGTCATACATGCGGACGCGGTCCAGGCTTTCGGGAAAATTAAGCTTAATCCTGCGAAATCAGGCATAGGCCTTATGTCGTTCAGTTCGCACAAGATCCACGGACCCAAAGGAGTCGGCGCGTTATATGTATCAAAAAGCTTAAGGATAAACCCGCTGTTTTATGGAGGCGGACAGGAGACACTGTTGCGTTCGGGAACAGAAAATGTTCCCGGTATAGCCGGCTTTGGCCTGGCAGCAAAAATGACGGCTGAGCGGATAGAGGAGAATTATCGGAAGGCGGCCCGACTCAAACAGTTGCTGGTCGAAGGACTTGCAGCGTCTGATGTAGAACACCGGGTCAACTCGCCTGACGATGCTTTGCCTTATATAATCAACATTTCATTCAGAAATGTCAGGGCGGAGGTCCTGCTCCATCACCTGGAGCAAAGGGGCATTTTCGTTTCGACCGGGTCGGCCTGTTCCTCACATAAAAAGAACAGGAGCCATGTCCTGACAGCTATGAACGTCGATCCTGCCATGATAGACGGCGCTTTGAGATTCAGTCTATCGCATCTGAATACCGAGGAAGATATCAGGTTGACATTAGATGCATTGAAGGATATCATTCCGGTAATAGATATCAGCAAAAAAAAGAGATCCGGGAGGAAGTAATGAAGAAAGTCATACTTGTCAGATATGGCGAGATAATGCTCAAGGGTCTGAACAGACCAGTATTTGAAGACAAACTCATACGAAACATCAGAAGGGTTTTGTACGGACTTGGGAAAACAACTGTAAGCTGTTCGCAGGCGAGGATATTTATCGAACCGGAACAGGATGATTTTGATTTCGAGAACGCCGTATCAAGGCTTGTAAAAGTATTCGGGATCGTTTCTGTCAGTATCGTATGGAAGGTTGCATCTGACTTCGAAGAAATAAAGAAGTATTCTGCCGAGATGGCCAGGGACTATGTCGCAAGGCTGGGCAGGAATACCGCAGCAAAGAATCCGGCAGCGGAATCCGGAACTTCCGGCGGCGCCGTCGGATTCAAGGTAGAATCCAAAAGGGGCAACAAGAGGTTTCCAATGGAATCCCCCGAAATATCCAGGCAGCTTGGCGGATACCTGCTGAAAAACGTACCCGGGCTGAAAGTCGATGTAAACAACCCCGACTTCATTTTCTTTGTCGAAGTCAGGGAGTACACATATATTTATTGTGAAATAATCCCCGCATTCGGAGGACTGCCGGTAGGCACAAGCGGTAAGGGCGTGCTGCTGCTTTCAGGAGGTATCGACAGTCCGGTGGCCGGATGGATGATGGCAAAAAGGGGCATGGAGATAGAAGCGGTACATTTCCACAGTTATCCCTATACCAGCGAACGTGCAAAGGACAAGGTCATTACGCTGGCAAAGATCCTTTCGCAGTATTGCCAGCGTATCAGGCTCCATATAGTTCCGTTCACTGATATACAGCTTGAAATAAATGACAGGTGCCCTCAGGAATACCTTACGATAATCATGCGCAGAGCGATGATGAAGATAGCGGAAAGGATCGCCGCTGAGAACGGCGCTATAGCTCTCATCACCGGTGAAAGCCTCGGGCAGGTCGCCAGCCAGACGGCGCAAGCCCTTGCAGTTACGAACAACGCTGTAAGCATGCCGGTATTCAGGCCCCTGATCGGGATGGACAAGAATGAAGTGGTGGAAATAGCAAGAAAGATCGATACGTACGAGACATCGATCCTTCCATATGAAGACTGCTGCACGGTTTTCGTGGCGAAACACCCCAAAACGAAACCGAAGCTGGAAGAGGCGAAGGATTATGAAAACAGGCTCGATCTTGACGAAATGATAGAGAAAGCTGTCAGGTATACGGAAACTATGGTCATTGGTGACTAATTCCACGCATGTGCGGCAGACCGTTATGACAACAATATACTTGTGCAGAGTGTTACAGGAAAGGTTGTTGCCAATGACGGTCGCTCGCAGGAAAAGCCTGAAATGGCCGATATACGCCGCGATTTTAATAATTGTCGCCGTTTCTGCTGCCTTTTTGGTTCTTGCAAATAAATATACAGGAGATACGATCCGAAAAGGCATCATCATTGAGGGTACAGACGTTTCATGGCTTACTGCAGAGGATGCCAGGACCCTGGTGGAAAACGGGCTTAAAAAAAATTACGCCGACGAAAAAGTGACCCTGGCATATGGCGGGCGAAATTGGGATATCAGGCTGAGCGACATCGATTACAGATTCGAGGTCGACAAAACAGTCGAACAGGCATTCAGCATCGGACGGGAAGGCAACATATTCAAAAGGACATTTGATGCGATCTCGCTTTCAAGAAACGGGCTGGCGCTGGATGTAGGAGTGAGCTTCAGCAGGGAGAAGCTCAGGAGCAAACTGGAAGAGATCAAGAAACAGTGTGATACTGCTGCCAAAAACGCATCAGTCACCTACAACGGAGGGAAATTCGAATATACTCCAGGTGTCCCGTCCAGGGTGCTTGATGTTGACACCAATCTCAAATTGGTGGAAAATTATTTAACAAAGAGGGATTTCAGGAATATTGAGCTTGTTGTGGAAGAAAAAGAGCCTGAAATAACATACGAAGAAGTAAAGAATGTCAACAGTGTGTTGTCGAGTTTCAGCACCACGTTCAACAGCGGCGATGTCAACAGGACCGACAACATAAAACTGGCTTGCAGCAGGATAAACAACATACTGCTGATGCCGGGGGATGAGTTTTCGATGAACAGGGAACTGGGGCCGAGGACTTACGCAAATGGTTACAAACAGGCTCCCATCATTTTTAAGAACGAACTGGTCCCCGGCACCGGGGGAGGTGTATGCCAGGTTTCGTCAACGCTCTATAATGCGGTTTTGCTGACAGGACTTAAAGTAACGGAACGGGAACACCATTCGATGCCGCTGACATATATCAGCCCGGGAAGAGATGCAACGATCACGGAAAGCTCAATAGACTTCAGGTTCATGAATAATCTGAAGTATCCGGTGCTTATAAATGCGAATGTGAAAGGCAATAAACTGAATATAAGCATACTTGGAAGGAAAAGGGACGACGGGATAGAGTTCAGGCTGAAAACGAAAACGGTTGCCGTTTACAAGCCAAAGCCTGAGCAAATAGTACTTGACCAGACACTGAAGCCTGGCCAGAAAGTCGTTGAACGCAAGGCAAAGAACGGCATCAGGGTGATATTATACAGGGAAGCCTATAAGAACGGCGTGCTTCAATGGCGTGAAAAACTGAATGAAGATTATTACAGGCCTGTTCAGGGCATCACAAGAGTAAGCAGCGATATCTGGCACCAGTATTATGCGCAGGGAATGCCGGCCGACTGACCACCGCAGGCATTACACAGGATGACACAGAGATCTGTGCGACGGATCGGCCCGGGGTTTTCCTGCCATAACAGACGGAGCCGGTTGATATAAAAGAGAGAATGAAATGAGGGGTCATGATGATCGAAGGACTGTACAGCAAGGAGGTCGTATGTCCTGTCTGTTCGCAGAAATTCCATGCGACAAAGGTAAAAGCGAGGGCATGCAAGGTCAAAAGCAGGGATTCCGATTTTTGTGTACATTATGAAGGCATCAATCCCATTTTATATGATGCCTGGGTCTGCGAAAACTGCGGTTACGCGAACCAGTCGGAGAAGTTTGAAGAGATAACGCAGAGCGAAGCAGATATCCTCAGGAAAAAACTTTTGCCAAAATGGAAGAAGCACAGCCTGAGCGGAGAACGGGATGTGGATACGGCGATAGAAGCATTCAAACTTGTACTCATAAGCCACGATTTCAGAGGAGCAAAGGCCAGCGAATTCGCAAAGGTATGTCTCAGGATCGCCTGGCTGTACAGATACAAGGGCGACAGTGAAGAAGAAGCCAAATTCATCAGCCATGCCCTGGATTACTATAAACAGGCGTATGAGAATGAACATTTCCCGGTCGACAAGCTCGATGAAAGCACCTGCGAATATATGATCGGCGAACTGAGTTTCAGGGCCGGCAATTACAGTGAAGCTGTAAAATGGTTCAGCCGGCTCATAGGTTCGGAGGAAGCAAGAAAAAAGCCTGCGCTCATTGAAGCCGCAAGGGAGCAGTATCAACTGGTCAAGGAAAAGCTGAAATGACGGAGGTAGTATGGAAACAGGAAAATTGCCATGCAGTGTGCTTGAAAAGCTGATATTCAGCAAAATCAAAAAAGTGCATGATGAAATACTGATCAGTCCGGGTATTGGCCTGGACTGCTCTGCGATAGATTTCGGCGAATATGCATGCGTCCTTTCATGCGATCCCATCACCGGGACCGCAAAAGAGATCGGGCGGCTTGCAGTACACATCAACTGCAATGATATAGCTTCCGCCGGCGTGCTGCCCCTCGGGCTGCTTGCCGTCATTCTTTGCCCTGAAGATTCAACGGAGGAAGAACTGGATGCCATAATGGAGCAGTTCACTGAAGCAGCAAGGTCCGTAAATGTAGACATACTTGGCGGGCATACGGAAATCACCGGCGCCGTCAACAGATTCGTCATATCATGCACGGCAGTGGGCAAATGCCTGAAAGATAAAATCATCAGCGCCAGCGGCGCTAAAAACGGTGACAGTCTCGTCATCACAAAGCATGCCGGCCTGGAGGGCGCTTCGATCATAGCCCATGAGAAGGAAGAAGAACTGGTACCGGTACTTGGCAGACAGACGGTCGAGGAAGCCAAGTCCTTCATGAACAGCATAAGTGTTGTGAAAGACGGGATAACGGCTGCGAAGTTCGGCGTGAATGCCATGCATGATGTGACCGAAGGCGGAGTGCTCGGAGCTGTCTGGGAACTCTGCGAAGCATCCGGTACCGGCGCCGAGGTATTCCTGGATAAAATACCGATCCATATGGCAACCCGAAAAATATGCGAATATTATAAAATAGATCCATACAGGCTTATATCCAGCGGCTGCATGCTTATATCAGCAGCAGACGGGGAAGGGCTCGTCAGCAGGCTGAAGCAGGAGGGTATCGACGCTGCAGTTATCGGAAAGCTCGACGATTCCGGCAGGAGGCTGATGTTAAGGGATGGCAGGGCTGAAGAGATAGTCCCGCCTGCAAGTGATGAGTTATATAAAATTTTGTAACGAGGCTTTAGTATGCCTGAAGCCTCGTTGAAACACCGCTAGAGTGAGGAATTTTTCTGCAACCGAAAATTCCTGTGAATATTGTGTTATAACTTGACAGGATTTTGTCAAATGCTATAATATTTTTATTAAATTTTATAAAAACGCGGATGATTTCCATGGAAGGACAGGTTGTCCGACTGTGGAGGGACGCACCTCTGGAGAGACCGTCAAGGCGCCGAAGGGGCAAGTCCCGTGGACACGGGATACAACTCTCAGGCAAAAGGACAGAGGATGCTCATATCATAGTTCTATGATATTTGGGTATCACAGGTCAAATCCGAGGGTTTGACCTGTATTTTTTAATAAAAAAACGTAAAATGGAGGTATATCATGTATCAGATTGATGAAATACGAAAGATCGACCCTGAAGTTGCGCAAAGTATTGAGAATGAAGTCGAAAGGCAGAGGAGCAAAATAGAGCTCATCGCTTCGGAAAATTTCGTGGACGGAGCTGTATTGCAGGCTCTTGGGACTCCCCTTACCAATAAATACGCCGAAGGATACCCGGGAAAAAGGTATTACGGAGGCTGCGAGCATGTCGACGTTATCGAACAGCTGGCAATCGACAGGGCCAAGGCCATTTTCGGCGCAGAGCATGCCAATGTGCAGCCGCATTCCGGCGCACAGGCAAATTCGGCAGTGTACTTTGCAGTGCTGGAGCCCGGTGATCTTATACTCGGCATGGATCTTGCCCACGGCGGACACCTGTCCCACGGCATGAAGAAGAACATATCGGGAAAGTACTACAGGTCTGAGTTTTACGGCGTAAGAAAAGATACGGGCACCATCGACTATGACATGCTCCATAAGAAGGCCATGGAACTCAAGCCGAAGATCATAGTCGCAGGAGCGAGTGCTTACCCGCGCATAATCGATTTTAAGGCATTCAGCGAGATAGCAAAGGACTGCGGTGCTTACCTTATGGTAGACATGGCGCATATCGCAGGACTCGTCGCAGCAGGTCTCCATCCGAATCCGGTTCCGTACGCGGATTTCGTAACTACAACGACCCACAAGACATTGAGAGGCCCGCGCGGAGGAATGATACTCTGTAAGGCTGAATATGCGAAAATGATCGATTCAGCCGTATTCCCAGGCATGCAGGGCGGTCCGCTGATGCATGTGATAGCTGCAAAGGCAGTTAGTTTCAAGGAGGCTATGACAGAAGAATTCAGAAAATACCAGCAACAGATCGTCAAGAATGCAATAGCGCTGGCCGACGCACTGATGGATGAAGGATTCCAGCTTGTTTCCGGAGGTACGGACAATCATCTGATGCTTGTCGATCTGAGCAACTTCTCCGTTACAGGCAAGGCTGCCCAGCTTATGCTCGATGAGGTCGGCATCACGGTCAACAAGAATGCGATACCTTATGATACTCAAAAACCGACTGTAACAAGCGGTATAAGGATAGGCACTCCTGCCGTCACCACTAGGGGCATGAAGGAAGATGACATGAGAGAAATAGCAAGGCTTATTAAGATGGTCATCACAGATTTCGACAACTCGGCAGACCTGGTAAGGCAGAAAGTAGCCGCTTTGTGTAAAAAGTACCCGCTTTATGAATGATGGACGGTAAAATATTTGTGGTCAGTCAAGTTGTGCGGATGGATTGGTTAATATTGAAAATCCGGTCAGCAAGTTGCTATTGACCAATGTACATGTTAATGTTGAATTAAGTTCACCGAAGGGCTAAGATAGTAGGAGAACGACCTTTATCTTGGTCCTTTTCTTAAATTGCGCACGGCTTGAATGATAGTTGCCAGTATTATAGCCTTGTTCTGCGGGAGGGTGACATGGATCGGAAAAAAGAACCGCTGGCATACAGGATGTGTCCCAGGACCATCGATGAATTCGTCGGGCAGGAGCACATCATCGGCAAAGGAAAACTGCTTTACCGGATGATAAAGGCAGACAGGATATCATCGATAATACTCTATGGTCCTCCAGGCACAGGCAAGACTTCCCTTGCAAGGGTCATAGCAGCCACGACCAGGGCCAACTTTGAAAAGCTCAATGCCGTTACCGCAGGAGTGGCGGATATAAAAAGGATCATATCCGACACCCAGAATCCCATGTTCAATCAGACCGGCAGGACGGTGCTTTTCATAGATGAGATACACAGGTTCAATAAAGCCCAGCAGGATGCGCTGCTGCCATACGTGGAAAACGGCACCATCGTACTTATAGGCGCAACGACCGAAAATCCTTATTTCGAAGTGAATAAGGCGCTTATCTCACGTTCGACCGTCTTTATGCTAAAACCTCTCGAAAGCAGGGATGTGGAGAGGATCATAAGGATGGCCCTGACCGACAGCGAAAGAGGGCTCGGCAACTATCCGCTAAAGGTTGATGAAGAAGCGATCAGGTACCTTGCAGATATCTCGAACGGCGATGCCAGACGGGCGCTCAATGCGCTTGAACTGGCTGCCGTCACCACCGATCTGGATGCGGAAGGACAGATACATGTAACCCTTGAAGTAATTGAGGAATGTGTCCAGAAAAAATCGATAGCTTTTGATAAGTCCGGTGAAGCGCATTATGACAACATCAGTGCGTTTATAAAATCGATGAGGGGCAGCGATCCGGACGCGGCGTTGTTTTACCTTGCAAGAGCCCTGTATGCGGGAGAAGATCCGGAGTTCCTGATAAGGAGGATCATTATATGCGCATCGGAAGATGTCGGCATGGCGAACCCGACGGCGCTGCAAGTTGCAGTTGCTGCCGCACAGGGCATACACATGATCGGAATGCCGGAGGCCAGGCTTTTGCTGGCCCATGCAGCGGTAATGGTGGCAGTCAGCCCAAAATCGAACTCATGCTATAAAGCGCTGGAAAAAGCAATGCATGATGTGGAAACGAAGAAAACAGGAGAAGTGCCTATGCACCTCAGGAATGCGCCTGTGAAGGGCATGGAGAAGTTAGGTTACAGTATCGGTTATAAATATGCCCATGATTATCCTGGCAATTATGTAAAACAGCAGTATTTCCCGGAAGGCATGGAAGGAACGGTCTATTACGAACCTACTTCCAATGGATATGAAGCCAGGATAAAGGAATGGCTCGAAAGGGTCAGGAACAATTAAAAGGCAGCACAGTAAGTTTGAATACCAGGTTTATTTCACTGGAATATAACGCTGCCTTGAATAATAAATACTGTTGCGGAACTTGGACTTAAGCATGGAGAAACGTAGGGAAATATGGTCAGAAGGATATTGGCCTGGGTGGTCCTGGCGGGATTCATACTGCTTTTGCTGAATGTTATGTTCTTCAGATTCTATTGGCAGCTCAGCGTGGCAATATACATCATAGTCATGCTGGGGTTCATCCTGTACAGCAGTAAGGCAAGGCGGATGGAAGATCTGAAAAAGGTCATAAAAATGGAAGAAAATAACGCCGGAAGCAATAACGAAGAGGATGGGGAGTGATACCTAAGAAGACCGGCTGCCGGGAAGGCATTCCAATGCATTAAAACTTGCAGTTGACAGGGAGGCAAACATATGCATTTCAAATATGGATATGGCAAAGGATACAGAGAATTTTACATACCTGACAAAAACATAATGGCGGAACTGCGCCAAAACAATGTAGATGTCGGACTTACCGGTCTTGACGAAGTTATGCGTGCACTGAGGGAGCCTATCGCGTCGAAGAGGCTATCAGAAATCGTAAAAAGCGGCGAAAGGGCAGTTATAATCACCAGCGACATCACAAGGCCGATGCCGAGCAAAACAGTACTTCCGCCTGTCATTGATGAACTCCTGCAGGCCGGCGCAAGACATGAGGACATAACTGTTGTATTTGCCCTGGGCAGCCACAGGAAACATACCGAGGAAGAGATGAGGTACCTTGTCGGCGATGATATTTATGAAAAGGTGAGATGCGTCGACAGCGATGTGAACAGGTGCAGGATGCTCGGCACGACTTCAAGGGGAACGCCTGTGGAGATATTTGAAGAAGTCGCTGATGCGGACCGCGTCATATGCCTTGGGAATATCGAATACCACTATTTCGCCGGATACAGCGGCGGCGCCAAGGCGATAATGCCAGGCGTTTCAACGCGTGCTGCCATCCAGGCGAACCACAGCGCAATGGTGCGGGATGAGGCAAGGGCAGGCGCGCTGGACGACAATCCGGTCAGACTTGATATCGATGAAGTGGTTAAGTTCGTACCCATCGACTTTATCGTGAATGTCGTGCTGGATGAGGAAAAAAACATCATAAAAGCCGTAGCAGGCCATTACCTGCATGCCCACAGGGAGGGCTGCCGTTTCCTTGACAGGCTGTATAAGGTTGCCATACCTGAAAAAGCGGATATAGTAATCACAACGCCCGGAGGATTCCCGAAGGATATAAACCTTTACCAGGCCCAAAAAGCGCTGGACAACGCGAAACACGCCGTCCGCGACGGCGGGATCATAATCCTTCTGGCATCGTGCAGCGAAGGGTACGGCGAGAGAGTTTTCGAAAGATGGATCAACGCATCGGATTCACCGGACAGCCTCATAGAAAGTATCAGGAGCAATTTCGAGCTTGGCGGTCACAAGGCCGCAGCCATAGCCCTTGTCGAAAAGAAAGCCCGGGTTTTCATCGTTTCAGATTTGGACCCATGCATGTGCAGGCGTATTTACATGGAACCGTTCGGCAGCATGCAGGAAGCCCTTGACTGCGCATTTTCCGTTATGGGGCAAGATGCCCGCGTGCTTCTCATGCCGCACGGCGGATCCACGCTGCCGGTGGTTGAACAGGCAGGTGCCTGATACTTCATTCCAGGACAAGGGGACGGTTCTCCTGTCTGACGTACGACACACTTCGGACAGGAAAACCGTTTTTATTAAGTGCTTTTGCTTTTGCTTTTCCGATTTTCTTCTGTCCCATGCCAGGCTATTCTTGATTACATGCCGGATGTTATTTTTCTATTGACAAATTAAAAACTAAATGTTAATCTTTACTTGAATAACCGAGTAATTTACTAGGAATTATCGAAGGATGCACGGCAGGCATCATCGGAGGTAAAACGATGAAGCTTTCAACAAAAGGCCGTTATGGCTTAAAAGCGATGCTGGACCTGGCAGTCCACAGCGCCGACGGACAGGTATCCCTGAACAGCATAGCGGAGCGCCAGGGATTATCGGAGAATTATCTTGAGCAACTGTTCGCCTCATTGAAGAAGGCAAGGCTTGTAAAAAGCGTGAGAGGACCGCAGGGCGGCTACATGCTTGCAGACAGCCCGGAAAACATCAGCGTGGGCGACATACTGAGAGCCCTGGAGGGATCCCTTGCTCCCGCAGACTGTGTATCGGAAGACCTTGGCGCAACCCGGTGCGGCAACTCTGACAAATGTGTCACGAGGAATGTTTGGGAAAGGATCCGGGACGGTATAAATAATGTTATCGACAACATAACACTCAAAGAATTGATCGATGACTATAACAGGAATAATAACAATTAGATTATTGACAATACTTGAAATATATCAGGTTTTCAAAAACTGGCGATATACATTTTTCATGAAAAGGAGACAGAAGTATGAGCACAAGGACTATATATCTCGACCACGCAGCAACGACACCTGTAAAGAAGGAAGTACTGGAGGCGATGCTTCCCTGGTTCACTGAGAATTACGGCAATCCGTCCACGGTATATTCAGCAGGCAGGACGAGCAAAAAGGCCATTGAAGAAGCCAGGGAAACGGTAGCGCGTATCATCGGGGCGGAACCCCGTGAGATATTCTTCACAGGTTCGGGCACAGAGGCGGACAACTGGGCTATTAAAGGCGCTGCCTATGCGAACATGAAGAAGGGCAAGCATATAATAACCACTTCCATCGAGCATCACGCGGTGCTCCATACATGCCAGTATCTCGAAAGTGAAGGCTTCGAGGTGACATACCTTCCGGTGGATGAGTACGGACTTGTCACTCCTGAACAGGTGGAAGCAGCCGTCAGGCCGGATACGATCCTTATTTCAATTATGTTTGCCAATAACGAGATCGGGACCATACAACCGATCGCAGAGATAGGGAAAATCGCAAGGGCGAAGGGGATATGCTTCCATACCGATGCCGTTCAGGCAATGGGGAATATACGGATAAATGTTTCGGACCTGAATGTGGACATGCTTTCCATGTCAGCCCACAAGTTCTATGGCCCTAAGGGAGTCGGTGCTCTTTACATAAGGAAGGGCGTCAAGCTGACTTCCTTCATGCACGGCGGCGCCCAGGAAAGGGGCAGACGCGCAAGCACCGAGAACGTTCCGGGCATCGTGGGCCTGGCAAAGGCACTGGAACTGGCAGACAGGAACATGGATGAATACAACAGGAAGCTTATTGCCCTGCGTGACAGGACCATCGAGGAAATCGAAAAAAAGATACCTTTTGCGAGACTGAACGGCCACAGGGAAAAAAGGCTTCCGGGCAATGTCAATTTCTCATTTGAATTCATCGAAGGCGAGTCCCTTCTGTTGATGCTGGATCTGAAAGGCATAGCGGCTTCCAGTGGTTCAGCCTGCACGTCAGGTTCACTGGATCCGTCGCATGTGCTCCTCGCCATCGGGCTTCCTCATGAGAAGGCGCATGGATCGCTGAGGCTTACTTTCGGAGAGGAAAATACGGATGAGGATGTGGACTATCTTATGGAGGTACTCCCCGGGATAGTCCAGAGACTGAGGGAAATGTCGCCACTTTATGAAGAGATACGCAATAAAAATTCTGACGGGCAGGAATGCAATAAAAACTGATATCGTTATAATACACAGTTTTTAAGCTTGATTGCTGGGTGTTATACAGACAGAAAGAGGGATTGATTTATGATGTATAGCGAAAAAGTAATGGACCATTTCATGAACCCGAGAAATGTCGGAGAAATAGCCGATGCGGACGGAGTAGGACAGGTCGGCAACCCGAAGTGCGGAGATATAATGAAAATGTATCTGAAAATAGAGAACGATGTCATTACCGACGTCAAGTTTAAAACCTTCGGTTGCGGAGCCGCTGTCGCTACGAGCAGCATGGCAACGGAACTCGTGAAGGGCAAGACCATCGATGAGGCGCTGAAGATAACCAATAAGGCAGTGGCGGAAGCACTTGACGGTCTGCCGCCGGTGAAGATGCATTGTTCTGTGCTCGCAGAGGAAGCGATCAAAGCCGCGATCGACGATTATAAAAGGAGAAAAGGCCTGATAGATGACAGCGGCGCATGTGACGCATGCTGCAAGAGATGTGAGGATATACACCACCACTTGAATGATGAAGACGAATAGGTGAAACATGTCAAAGGGTAAAGTAATGCTGGGCATGAGCGGCGGAGTCGACAGTTCCGTCGCTGCTGCGATTTTGAAGGAACAAGGTTACGAAGTCATCGGAGTAACGATGCAGATATGGCCGGATATGGACGAAGACCGGAGGCAGACAGAAGGCGGATGCTGTTCTCTTTCCGCAGTGGATGACGCCCGCAGGGTCGCGAACAGGCTCGGGATAAACTATTATGTATTGAACTTCAAGGATGTATTCCAGCGGAAGGTCATAGACTATTTCACTAACGAATACCTTGCGGGCAGGACGCCGAACCCCTGCATCGCCTGCAACCGTTTCGTCAAGTTCGAAGCACTGCTGGCAAAAGCTGTTTCAATGGGGATCGATTATGTAGCCACAGGCCATTACGCCCGTATCGCATATGATGATGCATCCGGCAGGTACCTGCTGAAGAAGTCCGTTACCGCTGAGAAGGACCAGACATATGTCCTGTACACGATGACCCAGTATCAGCTGGAGAGGACGCTATTCCCGATAGGCGAATACAAGAAAGACCAGGTGCGTGCCCTTGCAAGGGAATACGGCCTTCCGGTAGCATCAAAGCCGGACAGCCAGGAGATATGCTTTGTGGAAGATAACGATTACGGCAGGTTTATCACCGAGAATACCGATGCGGAGATAAATCCAGGCTATTTTATCGACAGGGACGGCAACATCCTTGGCAGGCACAGGGGGATCATCCATTACACCATAGGCCAGAGGAAAGGCCTTGGAGTATCCTTCGGGAAGCCGATGTATGTCGTGGATATAAGGCCTGAGGACAACACTGTGGTGCTTGGCGGCGCAGATGATGTCTTTTCCGGCGGACTGATAGCTTCGGATCCAAACTTTATTTCCATGGACAAGTTGAATGATGAGATGAGAGTAACCGCAAAGATCAGGTATTCCGCCAAAGAGGCTCCGGCAATTATCAGGCCGCTGGATGTGAACAGGGTGGAGGTAACGTTCGATGAACCGCAAAGAGCCATAACTCCCGGCCAGGCTGTTGTATTCTATGACGGAGACACAGTGGTTGGAGGCGCTGTGATAGACAGGTCGTTCTGAACGAATAATGTGGCAAGGATGCGGGGAAGGTCCTCGTTTCAAACTCAATATCGGGATTTATACACAAGGACCGTCCCCACTTCCCGGGCAATGATTGTCGTGCAAGTCAACGTACTTACAGCTTGTCAAAAACGGGTTTCCTGTCTTCAAAATGCACTGTGTATTTAAACCCCGCATCACGCAAGACCTGGGCAAAATATCCGAACCTGGCCGCTATGTGGTCTGCCTGGTGCGCGTCGGAACCGAGGCATACAAGTTCTCCGCCCAATTGGCGGTACCTTTTGAGTATTTCAGTATCATAAACGGCATCGGGCCTTTCGATCCTGTATGTGCCGGTATTCAGTTCGAATCCCCTGCCATGGTCTATGAGTTCCTTAAATATCATATCGAAAAGATCCGAGTGGTCAGCATATCTTAACGTCCTGTCGGCATAATCGGCATATCTTGTTATGTATCCGAAATGGCCCAGCATATCGAAAGACTCAAGGTTTTTAACCATGAAATATATCTCTTCAAGATACCGCGAATAAGCTTCTTTCTTTGATTTTCCCCTGTAATACTCTTTGTCGTACGGATTCTGTCTGTCTACGAGATGTACGGATGCAAGCACGTAATCGAACGGGTACCTGCGGATCACTTCTTCAGACTCGCGGAGCACATGGGGCTGTATCCCAACCTCCACGGAAACGAGCACTTTCAGACGGTCCTCGTATTTTTCCCTGACAGGGTCCAGAATACTGAAATACTCGTCAAAGTCTATCAGGAAATCCATCTCTCCGGGAAAGTCATAATCCAGATGGTCTGTGAAAGCGATACCGTCAAGGCCAAGCTCTATTGCTGATTCGCAAGCCTGCTCCGCGCTCATCACACTGTCTGTCGAGAATGTAGTATGTGTATGGCAGTCAAACATAATTTCCCTCCATGGTCTTTTTCCGGAGACAATACTATCACTGTAAATGGATAAAATCAATGCCAAAAACAGCGGTCATGTCAATTCAAGAAATATATGGTTTATAAAATGGAAACGTAGGTATATAATAAAGGAAGTCCGATATTTTCGACTAAACATACCAATACAGGAGGAATCTGATCATGAGCGATGCAAAGACCGAAGGACAGAAACTTGAAGAACGGCTTTCCTACAAGAGGCGGAATGCCTGGGAGAAAGTCGATGAAGAATATATCAAAAAGGCATTTGATTTTTGTGAGAAATATAAAGATTTCCTCAACGCGTCGAAAACCGAACGCGAATTTGCCGCAAATACTGAAAAACTTGCAGTTGCGGCCGGATTCAAAAAACTGGACGATCTGATAGCCTCAAACAAGAGGTTAAAGCCAGGGGACAAGGTTTATCACATAAACCGTAAGAAATCCGCCGTCCTGGCCGTTATAGGCAAAAAGCCGTTATCGGAAGGTGTCAATATCCTCGGCGCCCATATCGATTCGCCGCGCCTGGATCTCAAGCAGAATCCGCTTTATGAAGATACTGAAATGGCCTTTTTCAAGACACATTATTACGGCGGTATCAAGAAGTACCAGTGGCTCACCATACCTCTCGCTATCCATGGCGTCGTGGTAAAGGGTGACGGTACGTCAGTCGAAATTGTGATCGGTGAAGATGACGACGACCCTGTTTTCAGTATAACCGACCTGCTGCCCCACCTTGCCCGCGAGCAGATGCAGAAGAAAATGGGCGAGGCAGTGTCAGGGGAGGGGCTCAACGTTCTTCTCGGTTCGATGCCCTTCAATGATGAAAAGGTAAAAGAGAAGGTGAAACTGAATATACTGGATATCCTTAACAAGAGGTACGGTATTGTCGAGGAAGACTTCCAGTCGGCAGAGCTCGAACTGGTGCCTGCCCAGAAGTTCAGGGACGTCGGGTTCGATAAAAGCCTGGTCGGAGGATACGGCCAGGATGACAGGGTCTGCGCGTATCCTGCCCTGAAGGCCATTTTGGATATCGATACTCCCGAACGTACGGCAGTATGTCTGCTGACAGACAAGGAAGAGATCGGCAGCATGGGCAATACCGGTGCACAATCCAACCTGCTCCAGGATTTTCTTGCAAATATCATTGCACTGGCAGACGATGCCTATTCTGATCTTAAACTCCGTGCATGCCTTTCGAAGTCCAGGATGCTGTCTGCTGATGTGAACGCAGCTGTTGACCCAAACTACGAAAGTGTTTACGAAAAACGTAATGCAACGTATCTTGGCCATGGGATCGTACTACAGAAGTACACCGGGGCCAGGGGGAAATACGATTCCAGTGATGCAAGCGCCGAGTTTGTCGGAGAAGTACGGAAACTTTTCAATGACAACGGCATCTTCTGGCAGACAGGCGAACTGGGGAAAGTGGACGAAGGGGGAGGAGGCACGATAGCGCAGTATGCGGCAAATCTCGGCATAGATGTCCTTGACTGCGGCCTTTCAGTGCTTTCGATGCATTCTCCGTTCGAGATCACCAGCAAGATCGACATCTATATAACATACAATGCCTATAAGGTATTCTGCAGCATTAAGTAATCGTATACGATAGCAGGAATAAAGTCCGGCAGTCTGCCGGACTTTATTTTTTGATCCAGGATAGGTCGTTATAAAATTTTAAAGTGATCCGAATTATCAGAAATATGATCAAAGCACATCACGGATCCTGATCCGAGCCGGTTATTAAAGTTTCGCTGTTCGATGGATTCCCGGAAACCTCTCCGTTGCCGGTATTACTTGCCTGTTGCTCGTTTTCTGCCGGTTTGGGCTGAGGAGGCTGATACTTGGCCTTCTTTGTAAGATAAAAGGCCTTAACATCAGGATCTGCGGATATGAAGCTTTCATCGCATTTGAAGTTTTCGGCCATTATCTGCCTGGCTGCCTGCACGTCACAGATGTAGTAATAGGGAGATGCGTCATAAGTCGTACCAGGCATTTGGATGAAATTAACGTTCTCTATCTTGAATTTCGTAATATAAGAAGTAAGCTTAACAGTCTCGTTAAGTGTCAGATTGGTCTGTACATGCTCGAACATGGTATTGATAACGCTGGTAAGCTTCGGCAGGTACTGCAGCGTCAGCTTTTGCCTCATCAACTCCCTTATGAACTGCTGCTGGGCCTCATTTCTTTTCAGGTCGCTGCCGTCGTAGTATTTCCTGATCTCTTTGTTCCACTTGTTGGGTTTACGGAACCTCACATACTGTTCGGCCTGTTCGCCATAAAGCCTTTGCTGCCCTTTTTTGAGGTGTATGTGGAGATTCTGTACAGGATCGTCATAATCCATATCTACGGGTACATAATAGTCAACACCGTCCAGCAAATCGATTATTTTCCTGAAGGCTGAAGTATCTACAAAAGCGTAATACTTGATATTGACATCCAGCAATTCGGATACGGTCTTGGCTGAAAGTTCGACACCCCCGTTAGGGAAAGCATAGTTGATCTTTCTTTCCTTATTGTTTATAAAAACCCTCGTATCCCTGGGTATCGACATGATGTTTATTTTGCATGTTTCAGGGTCGAAATTGGCAAGCATCATCGTATCTGTCAGGTTGTTGACCTTGTCGCCGCCAAGGAGAAGAATATTAAAGGGTTCCTTTTTCGTTACCAGGGGATTGATTATATGGGCCAGGTGGTTGTCCTGGTCGCCTGATGCAAAAACATCACTGCTTATAATCTCTATATTGGTGTTGATGTAGTAAAGTATTCCTGAGCCAAAAACGAATAAAACAACTGCTGCGACTATCGTCAATATAAAGTAAAATTTTCTTGATTCCATTTGTAATGACCTCGTTAACTTATTATCCCTATACTTATATCGATATTACTCATGTCAGGTCCTTATCACGGTCCGTATAGCATTATAAATGCCATACTGGCAGTATTTTGCCCGATATACCGCGCCGCAGCGCTTGAGCCTATAAATGAGACTCATTTTGCAAGCGAACGGTTCCACCGTACCGACAGCACATTAACTGAAGCGTCGGTACAACTATAATATTATAATTAACTCGTCATATTAAGTAAACCTTCATTTTTACTTTTCCTTGCTGAAGTCTGCAAGCGGATTGCTGTCTACAGCTGTCCTAAGTTGGTTGCTGTCGAGATGGGTATATATCTGCGTGGTGGAGATGCTAACATGGCCAAGCAGTTCCTGGAGCGATCTTATGTCAACATGTCCGTACTTGTACATCAGCGTAGCTGCAGTATGACGCAGTTTATGGGTGGAATACCGCTCCGGATCGAGACCGGCGGCTATTATGTATTTCTTGACGATCTTCTGCACGGACTCCTTGCTGATCCTCCGCTTGCGGCTGCTCAGGAACAATGCGTTACGGTCCTTGACCCCGTCTGCAGGCCTGACTTTCATATAGTCCTCGATAGCCCTTATACAAGCCTGGTTGAGGGGAATACTGCGTTCCTTGTTTCCTTTTCCGATGACAGTGAGGACCGAACCCTTTATATTATTTATGTTTATTCCGACAAGTTCGGACAGACGGAGTCCGCAGTTGAGGAACAGAGTCAGTATGGCGTAGTCGCGCTCTGAAAACTTGCCGTCTACGGAGTTAAGCAGCTGCTTGCTTTCATCAATGTTCAGGTATCTTGGCAGACGTTTCATCAGTTTGGGCGATTCCAGTTCTGCCGCAGGGTCCGTATCTAAAAGTTTTGCCTTAAATGTAAGATATTTGAAAAAAGATTTCAAGCTCGAAACCTTGCGGGCTCTGGCAAACGATGAATTGTCACGGTCATTGCTTACAAAAGCCATAAAAGCATAAAGATCACTTAGCGTGACAGTCCTTATGAAATCGATATCTATGTCATTGATAGGGATTTCTTCAAATGGAACATTTTTATCGGCCAGGTTCCTGCGAAGCTTCATGAAACGGAAGAAAACTCTTAAATCATAGAAGTAAACCTGTACAGTGTTCGCGGAACGGCCGCGGATAGTTTGCATATAGCTGAGGAAATCCATCAGCACGGGAGGTATTTCATAATCGTTTATATTTTTCATTTGCATGACCTCGTTAATGGCTTAATCATTTGTGCAAAATCAAATCGCTCCAAACGAATGATATGATCGGTCTGTAAATTATTATAAATTTAAAAGTCCCGTATAGCAATATTATACATCGTCCCAGGTTTACCGGAAAGCCTCCCCTCAATTACGCGAAATTTATATTTCGTGTAATTATTTATAAAAAATTATCGTACCTCCCCATACCAAATTACCGTTCAGCGTATCTGCGCGCCAAACGGCAGTATCCCGAGTTTGGCAAGCTTGAAATGCTGTATGCCGAACGGTATCCCTATTATGGTAATGCAGTACAGTAAACCGATAATAAAATGCAGGACCGCAAATTCCCAGCCAAAAACGATCAGCCATATTATATTGAGAAATAAACCTCCGACGCCGAAATTCCCAAGTATGATCTCCCTGCCAAAAGGCCACAGGACCAGGTTTGCGATTTTGAAGCACTGTATGCCAAAAGGAATCCCTACTACAGTAATGCAAAGAACGATTCCGGATACAGCCCACAAAACGGACATTACTATTCCGCCAAGGAGCAGCCATATTATATTCCCTAAAAATCTCATTCCCGATTCACCTTTCATGAATTATTACAGGTAAAAGTAATACCTAATAAATCATACTGTATATATAACATTAAGTCTGATTTTTATTGGCAGACAAAAATCAGAGATGTAACTTGTTCACATTTTAATTATTGCTCATTCATCAGCTTCGATCCAGCCGACCTGTTTCCGTGATCAAGCCTGTTCTGTGCAGCCTTAAACATGCACGATGTATCATGTGAAGCCAGCACGGGTAATTTCCCGGCCAGGTCCAAATCCTTCAGGTTCCAGGATGATCAGCTTTGATGTATTGTCAATTTCAAGCTTGCATATATGAAAGAAAACAAGGCATTACAGCGAAAATTTAAAAGTCCGCCATGCCTGGATGCACGGCGGACTTTGTCCAGGCCGTCAGGCGACGGCCACCTCCGCATCGATCTTCATCTCAGACCACCCCTTTCTTCAGGAAGTCGGCTCCGGAAGCCGCAATGTACAGGATATCCGGTACGTCTAAATTATAATGCCGTCGGAATGGTTTTGACCATATAATAAACGAATATATCTATTCTTTATGCCTTCTGCTCATTATTTACCGGCCTTCTGAAGTCCATTTCCGCCATGCGGCTCCAGTTTATTGCCGTCTGCCATATGGCTTTATACTTTCAGCAGCAATAGTATTATGGAAGTAAGGCTGAGACAAACGCTTACAAGGCAAAGGAACATTACTACCTGTTTAGGGCTCAACCCGGCCGAAAGGAGCCTGTAATGGACCTGGCTCCTGTCAGGCTTGTAAAACGGCTTTCCGTTCGCCAGCCTCCTGGCGACGACAAACAGGTTATCAAAAATAGGCACACCCAGGGCAAGTATCGGAACGAACATGGACAATACCGTCGCCTGCTTGAATGCTCCGTCCAGTGCGATTATCCCAAGCACATATCCCATGAAACCGGCGCCTGCGTCGCCCATATATATCCTTGCTGGCGGTTTGTTGTATTTCAGATAGCCAACGGCGACCCCTACCAGGATAACAGACATCAATGCGGACTTCGTCTGCCCCTTTGCCAATGCCACGATAAACAGCGTCATCGCAGATATGGTCGAGAGGCTTCCCGCCAGTCCATCCAGGCCATCTGAAAAGTTTATTACGGTAATGACTCCAAAAATCCATGTGACTGTAAGCAGGAACTGGAGCCACACAGGAAGCATCACATAATCACCGTGGTTGAACGGGTTGGTGAAGCCGGTAAATACGAAACCGGAGAAATATGCAATAATGGCTGCCGTCACCTGTACAACGGCTTTGGGCAGTGCCGGGAAATCCTTTCCATGAGTCTTGTACCAGTCATCGACGATCCCTATCGCCAGTACCAGGAAGGCTCCTGCTATGAAGCCTGTATTTCTCCTGGTCATCCCGTCTGAAAACAGAAGGAATGAAGCCATGAAACCGATAAAAATGCCTATGCTCGCAAGGTGCGGAACAGGTTCCGTGTGGATCTTCCTCTCGGTAGGCATGTCGACAAAGCCTATGGATAAAGCAAACTTCCTCAGCGGCGGTATCAAATAGTACACACATATGAAAGCAAGCGCGAATGCGACTGCATATTTCACTTCATATCACTTTCCTTTGTAAAGCAATCTACCTGATGGCATACTTTTGTATTATGTTTCGGTCCACATAGATTTTACCATGAATCGCCCGTTTTTAATATTAAAAAAATATGTCAAACATTACATTTGACATATTTAACAATGGATCGTTCATCATCCTGTAGCAAATCTTTCGTTATCGATTATATCTTATTAAATGCACGTACTATTTATTGTGTTCGAAAACCAACTGGCACTTGTCCGCGCGATATTTTGAAATTATAAATTCCACAGGCTGGCCGCTTTTTGAAAAAAGGATATTAGCTATCCTGATCACAGGAAGCCCGGGCTGTATCTGCAGGTACTGCGCGTCCGTCTGGTCCGTATACACTATCTCCAGTGTGCTTTTGGACCTTACCGGGATCAGCGGATATTTTCCCTTCAATATATCATAGGATGGCTTCCTGTCCTTTATATCATCCAGAAGATCCGGGAACAATGCCATCGGTATATATGACGTATTATATGAAAGGACGCTCTTGTTTTCGGACGTGACATATCTTATCTCGGCAAACTCGGCATTTGCTGACGGACCCTGTAATCCGAATATGTCTTTCAGCAGAGGCACATCATTTGTCCTGACAGTACGTAATGATATTATGTCATGCTGACTTGGATCATGGCTGTCCAGTATTGAGTCTGTAAACCCGGTATAATTCTTTATGTCGACTTTTGATTTCGGCTTTGCTACAAATGTGCCCTTGCCTTTTTCTTTATATAAATAGCCGTTGTTGGTCAGCTCGCTTATCGCCTGCCTCACCGTCGGCCTGCTTATTCCGTATAATTCGCAGAATTCCTGCTCGGATGGGATCTTCGACTCGACAGGATAATCGCCTGATTCTATTTTCTCTATGATGAGCTGCTTTAATTGGGAATACAAAGGAACGTTACTGTATTTGTTTATCACTTGAAACCCTCCATGCCAGTAAACATAGCAACACATAATTACATCATTACTAATTCTATGTTATAGTCTCAAGTAGTGGTGTAAAAATCGTGTAGAATAATTGACAAAAACCACGATATGATTTCTACTTTAAACTAAGAAACCAAAAAAAGAAAAAGTAGAGGAGGTCATATCGTGGTTCCTAATAATAGGATGGCACTTTTAGAGCAACTTAGCAAGTATGTGGTTGAAAAAGATAAAGATTTTTTAAAGGAAGCCTTAACTATGCTCATAAATGCGCTAATGGATGCTGAAGTAACATCTATTATTGGTGCCGAAAAATATGAACGGAGCGAGAATCGGAGCAATTACCGTAATGGATATCGGCAAAGGGATTGGGACACCCGGCTGGGTACATTGCAGTTAAGCATTCCCAAGCTACGGCATGGTAGCTATTTTCCAAGTCTTTTAGAACCCAGGAAGATGTCAGAGAAAGCCCTGCTGAATGTGGTTCAGGAGGCATATGTCCATGGAGTCAGCACCAGGAAAGTGGATGAGCTGGTAGAAGCCCTCGGGATGAAAGGTATGGACAAGAGTGAGGTCTCAAGGATCAGTAAACAACTGGATGAATTTGTGGAAGGATTCAAAGACCGGAGGCTGGGGGGAGAATATCCATACCTTTGGCTGGACGCAACTTTCCCCAAGGTTCGTGAAGGTGGGAGGGTATGCAGTATGGCGCTTGTAATAGCGATGGGTGTTAATCAGTCAGGGGAACGGGAAATTCTGGGTTTTGATGTAGGGATGAGTGAAGATGAAGCCTTTTGGGAAGATTTTTTAAGAGGGCTTGTGGCAAGGGGGTTAAAAGGGGTCAAGCTGGTCATTAGTGATGCCCATGAAGGGTTGAAAGGTGCGATAAAGAAGATATTGACGGGAAGTGCATGGCAAAGATGCCGGGTACATTTTATGAGGAACGTGTTAAGCCAAGTACCTAAGAATTATCAGGGAATGGTATCTTCAATCATCCGAACGATTTTTGCCCAAAATGACCAGGCATCGGCCAGGGAACAATTGAGACATGTGGTAGATGAACTTAAGAACCGTTTTCCAAAAGCAATGGCAATACTTGAAGAAGCCGAGGATGACATTCTTGCGTATATGGCTTTTCCGCGTGAACACTGGGCACAGATTCACTCCACAAACCCTTTGGAGAGACTTAATCGTGAGATTCGCCGCCGGACGGATGTTGTATGCATATTCCCTAATCGTGAAGCAGTTATCCGCCTTGTAGGTGCTATGCTTATGGAACAAAACGATGAATGGCAGGTAGGACGCCGCTATTTTAGCCTGGAGTCTATGGCCAAACTTACGTCGACGAAGGAGTTTACACTGGCACCGGTGGCATTATTACATAAATGAGACACAGGGGGTTAAAGTAGAAATCAATTTACACCACTTGACAAGACACTATCAATTCTATCTGATTTTTTTGCGCAATTCAACGTGAAACTGTATAATTTTGCAATATATTTTTCAGTACATTTAGCTAAGGATCTGTCCCCTTCCACAAGCAATTCAAACCTGGATGGCGTGCGATTTCCGTAATAAAAAAAATCGCGGGATCGCAGGATCCCGCCAGATACTTATGAGATATGAGATTTGTATGGTACCATTGCAAGAATGCACCACTTATTGAATTATAATATTGTTTGCAGTCTAATGCAAGTTTTTAAGCGAGCAGTTTCCGGATCGAAACTATTTCAACGCATATGCAGAGCAGTTCCATCGCTGTCCTGAGTTCGCCGGCCGGCGGCAGTGTCGGCGCGATCCTGATATTGCGGTCCTGCGGATCTTTATGGTATGGATATGTCGCACCCGCGGGAGTGAACACTACCCCCGCCTCCCCTGCCATTTTCACGACGTCAGAAGCGCAGCCGGGCAGTGTGTCAAAGCTTATGAAGTATCCTCCTTTTGGCTTGCTCCAGCTTGCTATGTTTTTACCGCCCAGCCTGGATTCAAGAATGCTGGTTACCATATCGAACTTGGGCTTCAGTATTGCCGCATGTTTTTTCATATGCTGTTCGATACCGTCAATATCCCTGAAGAACATCAAATGCCTGAGCTGGTTTATCTTATCGGGACCTATAGTCTTTATGCCAAGCTGCTTTTTAATGAGGTTTATATTGTTCTCACTTGCTGCCATCATGGCTACGCCTGATCCAGGGAACGTGATTTTCGATGTGGATGCGAAAATGAAAACCCTGTCCGGATTACCGGCTTTTTTGCATGCCTCGAGTATGTTTTTCAGCCTGTCCGGCTCGTCTGTCAAATGGTGGACTGCATAGGCGTTGTCCCAGAATATCCTGAAATCCTTGGCGGCAGTGCGCATCGAAGCAAGCCTGTCGACGACTTCGTCAGAATATGTGATGCCCGTCGGGTTGCTGTATTTTGGAGTACACCATATCCCTTTTATGGAGTCGTCTTCCGCTACCAGTTTCTCGACCGTGTCCATATCGGGGCCGTCGTCTTTCAGATCTATGGTGATCATCTCGATATTGAAAAGTTCGCAGATGGCAAAATGCCTGTCATAGCCAGGGCTCGGGCAAAGGAATTTGACCCTTGGCAGCCTGCACCACGGCTCGGGGCTGCCGTAAACGCCAAATGTCATGGCACGGCTTATCGTATCATACATCATGCTGAGGCTCGAGTTGTTTCCAAGAATGATCTCGTTCGTGCTTACCTCAAGCATTTTCGCAAACAGTTCCTTTGCCTCGGGAAGGCCGTCTGCCATGCCATAGTTGCGCACGTCGGCACACGAATCGGTTTTGAAATTTTTGTCCCTGTAAGGATAAGCCAGCATTTCGACGGAAAGGTCGAGCTGCTCCTTACACGGCTTACCCCTGGACATATCCAGTTTCAGGCCTCTTGCCCTGAATTCATCATATTCCTTTTCCAATACTGAAAGCCTGCTTTTTGGATCTTCTTTCAGTGTTTTTACGTATTGCTCCATCAAGCACCTGTATTGTCCCAATATGTCCATCCTTAACGTCCCTCCATATAAATACATTGGTGATATTTTATTATATTTGCATGGTTTTTGCAACTCCCAAGTTGATTTATTTCATATTTTATTTATTTTTAACTCATTGTGTGCATTTATTTGCAAGATATATAAATCGATGATTCATATTTGAAATGACATGAGAGTGTTTCAGATGGCAGAACATTAAGAAAAACCTGTCACGCCTGTTCTGCCATGATTTCCGGTAAGGTATTCCTATACTTTTGCTATGAAGCGTAGTTTCATTAGGCAGGTTTTATAAGGCATGGTTTAGTCGTACAATCATCGGAAACATCATACCAGGACCTGCCTGATGACCCTCATGAAATTGAGGCCGGCGAATTTTTTGATAAATGCTTCTGAATAATTGAGCTGCAGCAGGCGCTCAAACAGCGCGGGTATGCGTTCTGTACCCTCAAGTCCAGAAGGAGTGCATTCTATGCCGTCAAAGTCGGCTCCTATGCCGATATGGTCCTCGCCGGTGACAGAACAGATATGTTCGATATGTCTGATCACATCGTCGATATCCGCTTCATTGGTGTTATTGAGGAAATAAGGGTAAAAATTTATGCCGACTACCCCGCCGTTGGTTTTGATGTCGATCAGCTGCCTGTCGGTCAGGTTCCTGCAGTTGCGGCAGACTGACATCGCATTTGAATGGGATGCTATGACAGGTTTGGTCGTTACGGACATAACATCATCGAAGCTTGCCTCACAGAGATGCGAAACATCTACGATCATACCGAGGCGGTTCATCTCGGCCACCACACGTTTGCCGAAGCCGGTCAGCCCGGCCCCGCCTCCTTCTTCGGCTCCGTCTGCCAGCAGGTTACGGTAGTTCCATGCAAGTAGCATGCTCCTGACACCAAGCCTGTACAACTGCCTCAGTACCGACAATTCACCGTTGAGACATTCCCCTCCCTCGACCGAGAGCACTGCAGCCGTTTTGCCGCATGAAACCGCCATGTCTATATCATCTGCGCTTTTACATACGGAAATTTTATCAGGGTATTTTTCCTGTGCCTCATACACCACATCGAGTATTGACAGGACCCTCGACAGGGTGTCGTTCCTGTATTTCTGCGGATTGGCAAACGCTGCAAAGAACTGCACGCGCGGGCCGGTCGAAACCAGCCTTTTTATATCAAGATGGTACCTGTTTTCATAGAGATCTCCGTCATCTTCCCGTCCTTTATATACGGATAACGCAGTATCGCAATGTGCATCTACTGTAAGCATCAGAAAGCACCCCTTATCAGGTTGATCTTATCAGGCACTATGTCTCCATTTATCTTCCTTGCAATTATCTCTACGACATCGAACCTCATTTCCCTTTCGCCCATTCTTTTCTGCTTCAGGTATATCCACGCCAGTGATCGTATTTTCTGCCTCTTGTTGTAGTCAACAGCTTCGGAAGGCGCGCCGAAAAGGTCGGACGTCCTTGTCTTGACTTCTATGAAGCAGATGCAGGAGCCCTCTTCTGCAATGATATCAATTTCGCCAAATCTTCCGGAACGGAAATTCTTTTCAAGTATGGTATAGCCATTTTGGAAAAGATAATCGGCAGCTATCTGCTCTCCTGTTTTTCCGAGTTGACGCCTGTTCATTTCTTCGCCTCGTAAGCCGGCGGTTCAGGAAACCTTCCGTCGATGTCACTGACGAACACAAGTATTTTTGCCACTACCTCGTACAGTTCCGGCGGTATCTCGTCGCCGATATTCAGCATGGTCAGGGCATGCGCCAGATTTGCGTCCTCGTGGACCGGCACGCCGCTTTCTTTCGCTTTTTCCACTATTTTCTCAGCCGCAACGCCTTTACCGAGAGCTATTATCTCCGGCGCGTCATTTTCAGGAGTGAACCGCAGCGCTGCGGCTTCTTTGATTTTCTTTTTCTTCTCTCCCATAATCATCTGCGTCCTTCATGATCTATCAGGTCACATGCGGATATTAGTATCAAATATGCACTAATAACTGTTCTCTATATACGATAGTCGATTTTCGAGTATCTGTAATTTGCTTTTGCCAAAAGCAGCTTTTCCTGTTCGATCGGAGCAGCCGGTCCACTGATGACAGAGTAGCTCACATTTACGAGTTTATAACCACACTCGCTGATACCGGAATATAAGCTGTTGATATTACTCCTGATGAAATCGCTGACAGCCTGTTTTTCCGTCCTCAGATCCATGCTGATACTGTTGCCCTTTACATCGACCAATGCCTCGACCCTTCCCATGTTCTGTGTGCCGAGAGACAGGAATAAGACCGTATCATGGGGATCGATCCTTTTCCTGTTCTGTTTCCGCCTCATCACGTAAAGTTCGGCTGTTTCCGTGTTTCCGCCCAGGTTTACGGGGATCTGGTAATAAAGTACCTGGTAAGTGTTCAAAAGGTCCATCGTCCTTACTGTTTCACCGAGCAATGACATGGAACGCGCTGCGTTTTCAGCGGCGTTTGAAGCTGCCATCCGGGGCGAACGCAGCAGGTTTTCCGTCTCAGAAAGCCGACCGGCTATCCTGGCTTTGATTTTCTCCGCATCTATGTCATTTGCCGAAAGCTCTTTATCGATCCTGACAAAAAGATCGCTTATGGCATCTTTCAGTTTTCCTGCAGGTGAAGCGTAATCATTTCCGCCTTTTTCAACGATGCCATTTCCGGCGGATGAAGATCCGGTTTTCACGATGTTAGCGTTTAAACCGACATATGCAGTGTCTTTGATGATGACATCGCCGGCAGCGTTCAGGACGGCCGAATCCGATCCGTTTTCCGTCCCCTCCATATTCGGAGAAGCGAAAACAGGACCCCCGGATACATCTTCAGCAGCCTGCAAAACTGTCAATGGATCCTTTCCGGCATTGTCCGCTTTGACTGAGACATCCGATGCATCAGATGATAACGTATGGGAAGATATATCGGTTTTTTCATGTATTACTGCGCGGGAAGAAACAACTGTGTCCATCGGATCTGTTCCTGCCGGAGCAGATGCGTTGCTGTCCTGCAGGTCATTTGCAATATGGCTGTTTCGGCCGGGCATGCCGGTTTCATGTGATACCTGGCTGATATCAGAAAAGAACTCGGTTTCTTCTGGAATATATACCGCGGAACCTTTTCCCTGGTTTGATACTTTATTTGCTGATTTTTCCGTATTTCCCGCGGTTGTCGTATCTGGCAGGATTTCTGCTGTTACCGTACCATTCGGCTCTTCACCGTCAACGGAGCCGGAAGCTGTTGTATCGCCAACTGCATTATCTTCTGATTTCCGGCCTGTTAACTGTTCCAGAGCTCCGGCGATCGAATCGAGCAGCTGCCCCAGCTTCAGTTCTCCGTTGAGGAACCTTGCCAGCATTTCCAGGTCGAACACGGACAGATCTATTTTATGCGATACGATGAATGCAGCTGTTTTCAGGTCTATCAGATCCGACCTTTTCATCAGTTCCATGGCCTTTGCCATATCACCGGCATTAAGTACTGTTTTATATTTTAAAAACTCAGAAGCCAGTTCCAGGTTCGTTTTGCCTGGTTCGATGCCAAGGGAATCAAGAAGTCTCAGGAGTTTGTCGGTTCCTGATCTGTCATTCGATGATGGATCGCTCACTAATTCAAGGACTATCTGGGTTTCTGTCTTTGATTTCACACTCAGGTTCACCATCTCGCCGGCCCTGAAGCCTGGTTCATTGACAGTCGCCGCTTTCATGACCGTGCCGTCGGAAAGCCTCAGGACAACTTCATCCGGTGATGTTTCAAGCACTCTTGCCCGAATCATGTCTCCCTTTTCGAGACGGTTCACCAGATCGCTGATACTGCTGTTGTTTCCTGCAGCAATTACCCCTCGGCTTTCAACGCGCATAACGTACTCCTCAAAAATTTCCAGGGTCATATCCCATGACTCCGAAGTTGTATCTCACATCGTGAAATGTCTAGTAAAGCTCACTCTATGTATCGGACAAATGCCGTATTTTTTTATAGCGTCGATATGCTGTTTTGTCCCGTAACCTTTATGCCGGCTGAAACCATATACGGGGTATTTTTTGTCTGCTTCCATGATCATGCGGTCCCTTGTCACTTTTGCGATGATGGAAGCCGATGCTATTGATATGCTGAGCATGTCTCCCTTAACAATCGCCTTTTGGGGGATATCGATATCGTCGAGTCCCACAGCATCGATAAGGATCAGCTGAGGTTTGGGACAGACACGCTCCACCGCCATTTTCATTGCCATTTTGGTAGCATTCAGGATATTGATCTCATCTATAGTTTTTTCGTCGACTATGCCGATCCCTACCGATATTGCCTGTTCCATAATGATATCGTAGAGTTTCTCCCGCTTTGCCGGGCTAAGCTTTTTTGAATCGTTTACTCCTTCTATCAGGCAATCCTTCGGAAGTATTACGCATGCTGCCACAACAGGTCCGGCCAGCGGCCCTCTTCCGGCTTCGTCCATGCCGGCCACAAACTCCAGCCCCTGCCCGAATGCTTCCTTTTCGTACAAATACATTTCATTGAGCCGCTGCAGCTCTTTTTCATGGCGCAGTATCTGTTTTTCATTCCCGGACTTCCGTTCACTGCCCTGGATCGTCTTGTCCTTTACTTCCATGGCTGCATGTTTCAGTTTCTCCATCCGTATCCTCCGTCTCATCCCATACAGGTTTTTCAAGCGTGATGGCACCTATCCTGCCTCCACGGAACTCATCAAGGATCGTATCAGCGATCCTTTTCATATCTATCATCCCGCCTGACAGGATACATCCCCGTTTTTTCCCGGCCGCCTCAAGGAGCTCGAGGCCATTGAGTCCATCAGCATCCTGAAGTTTGTACCGTTTGAAAAACAGTTCCGGATATTCCGCTGCGAGTTTCTCGGCCAGTGCCGCCGCCAACTGTACCACATCCAGGATCTCGTCCCTGATCGCTCCTGTAAAAGCCAGGTTCAATGCGGTATTTTTGTCATCGAACCTGGGCCACAGTATACCTGGCGTATCAAGCAGATCGACTTCCGGATGCAGCCTGATCCATTGCTTCCCTCTTGTGACTCCCGGCTTGTCTCCGGTAGCGGCGACGGACCTGCCTGCGATCTTGTTTATGAATGTGGATTTGCCGACATTCGGAATGCCCACTACCATAGTTTTGACAGTCCTGAAACGGCGGCCTTTTACCCTGTCTTTTTCGAATCTTTCCCTCATCAGGTATTTAAGCTGCTTTATAAGCGTATTGAGGCCTGTCCCTCTTATCGAATCGGCAAATATCAACGGGATTCCCTTTCTCCTGTACCATTCCGCCCATTGCTTCGATACCTCGCCGTCTGCCAGGTCTGATTTGTTCAGTACGACGAGCCTCGGTTTGTTCCCTACTATCCTGTCAATTTCCGGATTCCTGCTGCTTGCAGGTATCCTGGCATCCAGCAGTTCTATGACAACATCCACGAGTTTCAGATTTTCCGACAGCAGGCGTCTCGTTTTCGCCATATGACCTGGAAACCATTGTATGTTCATACCTACCTGTCCTCTTTAATTAGTTGTCCTGTTATTGTCCCACAAATGTTATAAACATTATATAAAAAACATGCAAAATACAAAAGGGACCTTGGGTCCCCTTTATACATTTCATTCTTTTGCCTGAAGTTTTTCTTTGACTTTTGCAGCTTTACCGACTCTTTCACGCAGGTAGTAAAGCTTGGCTCTTCTGATTTTACCTTTCCTGACGATCTCGATCCTGTCGATCTTCGGGGAATGGACCGGAATGGTCCTTTCAACGCCGACACCATAAGACACTCTTCTTACCGTGAAGGTTTCTTTGAGACCGGAGCCTTTCTTTGCAATAACGGTCCCTTCGAAGACCTGGATCCTCTCCCTGTTGCCTTCCTTGACCTTCAGATGTACCCTGACATGGTCTCCTATGCTCAAAACAGGCAGATCGGTCCTTATCTGTTCCTGCTCCAGTGTTCTGATTATATCCATCAATGCCCCTCCTCTCTTGCCAGGACGTTCATGAATGCTTGCTCGCATCAGCGGACCGCCCGTAATACACACACGCGAGATATTATAGCACATAAAAGTATGATTTGTAAATATTTATTTGTCTTGCCGCAATGTTTACAAATTCAAAACCTGCTGTCAGTATCTGCGTTCAGCAGCTTTTTATCCTCTTCGGTCAGTTCGAGTTTTTCGAAGAGGTCCGGTCTCTTGTCCCTTGTTCTTTTCAGCGACTGCAGCCTTCTCCATTTTTCAATATTGGCATGATGTCCTGACAGCAGAATGTCAGGAACTTTCATGCCCATGAAATCATACGGCCTTGTATACTGGGGATATTCCAGCAAGCCGTTTTTATGAGATTCGTCGGCGTATGATCCTTCATTGGACAACACTCCCGGGATCGCTCTGCTGACTGCATCGATCAGCACCATAGCAGGGAGTTCTCCCCCGGTGAGCACATAGTCGCCGATCGATATTTCTTCATCGACAAGTTTCTCCAGCACCCTTTCATCCACACCTTCGTAATGACCGCATAACAGTATTATGTGTTTGTGTGCCGCAAGCTGCTCCACGAGTTTCTGATCGAGCGGTTTCCCCTGAGGGCTCATGTATATGAAATGGGGCTTGTAATCCAGGTCCCTTACTACTGCTTCGTATGCGTCATATATGGGCTGTGCCATCATTACGAGCCCGCTGCCGCCGCCATAAGGATAATCGTCGGTTTTCTTGTGCTTGTCATTCGTATAATCCCGGATATTCCATGCTTTGACCGTAATAAGGCCCTTTTCCCGGGCACGCCCTATTATGCTGCTGCCCAGCACGACATCGAATATCTCAGGGAATATTGTCAGTACATCAAACCTCATCATCCAACAATCCTTTCGGGATAACGACATCTATCCTTCTCTGGTCAGGCTGCACTTTCCTTACGACACTTTTCAGCGCAGGCAGGAGCAATTCCCTGCCCGGCTCGTCCCTGACCACATACACATCATTGCTCCCGGTCTGCAGAACATCGCGGACCTGCCCCAGGTACGTTCCTTTCTCATCGTATACGCTGCAGCCTATGATATCACAGATAAAATAGGTATCCTCCGGCAGTTTTACGGCATTTTCCCTGTCCACAAGGGCGAAGCATCCCTTCAGAGTTGCAGCGGTCTCAGGGTCATCGATGCCTTCCAGCTTGATAATGACCATTCCTTTGAAGTATTTCACGGACTGGATGTCATACCTGGTCATTGTACCATTGCTTTCGACAAAGACCCACTCCAGATCATCAAAGCGCGATATATCGTCGGTAAGCGGCATCAGTTTCACTTCGCCCTTTACTCCGTGAGTGTTCACGATTTTACCTACCTGCAGATGGTCGTACATTTATGCCTCCATTAAAAAGATGTTTTCCGGGAGTATCATAATAACTTGCCAAAGCAGCCAGTGTGGCCCTTAAACAACATGGAGCACAGCAAATAAAAAGGTGTTGTGAAACACCTTTTTATTATACTATCTCCACCACAGCCTTCACATTTTCCTTGATGGCTGCGGCTTTTATAACTGTACGAATAGCCTTGGCTATCCGTCCCTGTTTTCCTATCACCTTGCCCATATCTTCCTTGGCGACACTGAGTTCGAGGATAACGGTACTGTCATTTTCTATTTCGTTGACACGTACCTCTTCGGGATGATCGACCAAAGACCTGGCGATAGTTTCGAGGAGTTCTTTCATTTCATTTCCCTCCTGCTTCTCAAATACCTCCCGCATCACATCGACCGTTCAGGAACAGTTACTGGATGACTCCTGCCTTCTTCAGCAGAGATCTCACCGTATCAGTGGGCTGTGCTCCATTCCTGATCCATTGAGCTGCTTTCTCAGTGTCAATGTTGACTGTGGAAGGCTCTGTCTGCGGATCGTATGTGCCGATTTCCTCGATGAACCTGCCGTCGCGCGGAAATCTGGAATCAGCAACTACTATCCTGTAGTGTGGGTTCTTCTTTGCACCGATCCTCTTCAATCTGATTTTGACTGCCATTTCTGTCACCTCCTCTCAAGTTGCGTGGATCATATCATATCTAAAAAGGTAACCTGAACTTGCCCAATCCTTTGCCGCCTTTTTTGCCGATGTTGCTCACCATCTTCATCATTTTCTTCATCTCTTCGAACTGTTTCAGCAGGGCGTTCACTTCCTGGACGGATGTCCCGCTGCCTGCGGCTATCCTCTTTCTTCTGCTTCCGTTGATTATATCCGGATTTCTTCTTTCCTGGGGAGTCATGGACTTAATGATAGCTTCAATATGCACCAGCTTTTTTTCGTCAACTTCTATATTGCTGAGCGCCTTGTTGTTCATCCCCGGCAGCATGCCAAGCACCTGGTTGAGCGGACCCATTTTCCTGATTTGCTGCATCTGGTCGAGAAAATCGTCCAGTGTGAACTGCTGTGTCCGCAGCTTCTTCTCCATCTCGATTGCTTTCTTCTCATCAAAGGCTTCCTGCGCCTTCTCGATCAGGCTCAGCACATCTCCCATGCCAAGTATCCTGGAAGCCATCCTGTCAGGGTAAAACGGCTCTATATCATTCAGCTTTTCACCAGTTGCGGCAAACTTGACGGGTTTTCCGGTGACTGCCCTGACTGAAAGCGCCGCTCCGCCCCTGGTATCGCCGTCCAGTTTGGTCAGAACGATACCGTCGATGCCCAGCTTTTCGTTGAAGCTTTCGGCAACGTTAACAGCATCCTGCCCTGTCATCGAGTCGACCACCAGCAGTATTTCATGGGGATGGACGGCATTTTTGATATTTTCCAGTTCGTCCATCAGTTCTTCGTCTATGTGGAGACGACCGGCAGTATCGATGATAACGAGATCATGCATTCTGCTTACTGCATGCTCGACTGCTTTCTTTGCTATATCCACCGGATCGTTGCTGCTTTCGATGGCAAATACGGAGACTCCCAGCTGGCCTCCGACGACCTGCAGCTGCTTTACGGCTGCCGGCCGGTACACGTCGCATGCGACGAGCAAAGGGTTTTTGCCCTGCTTCCTGAGAAGGTTCGCAAGTTTGCCTGAAGTCGTGGTTTTACCGGAACCCTGGAGCCCGACCATCATATATATCGTGGGCGGTTTGCTTGCGAATGTTGGTTTTGAAGGCACTTTGCCAAGCAGGTCTATCAGTTCCTCGTGCACAATTTTTATGACCTGCTGGCCCGGTGTCAGGCTCTCAAGCACTTCCTGCCCGGCCGCGCGCTCCGAAACACTGTTGATGAAGTTTTTCACCACTTTATAGTTAACGTCGGCTTCGAGCAGCGCCAGTTTTATTTCGCGCATCATTTCCTTTACGTCTTTCTCGGTGACCCTGCCCTTGCCGCGGAACCTTCCGATGGTCTCCTGCAGTTTGGCGGACAAACCTTCGAATAATGCCATTTGTCAATCCTCCATCATACTTCTGATCAAAAGCTTTGCCTTGGAAAGCTTTTCTTTGTCCCGGCTGTCAGTGACGGCTTTCCCGATGTCCTCCAGAAGCTTCAGCGCTTCAGATGCCTTTTCCTTCTGGGCGCTGAACCTGGCGACCAGTCCCAGTTTCCTTTCCAGGTCAAAAAGTGCGGCCTTGCCGCGCTTTATATTGTCATGCACTCCCTGCCTGCTTATGCCCAACTCTTCCGCTATTTCAGCCAGCGAACAGTCGCTGTTGTAATGCAGATCAAGGATGTCATATTGCCGCTTTGTCAGCATCTGACCGTAAAAGTCAAGTAAAAGGCTTACCTTGAATAACTCTTCCATAATCGTAAAAAAGGTGTAAAGTATTTTTACTTTACACCTAATTTTAAGCTTTGGCTTCCTTGCTGTCAAGGGTAATTTTGATCATATATGCAATAAATCGATATAAAGCCCTATAATGCTTTCCTCCAGAGCGTTATCCCGCTGTAACCCCTTACATATCCGAGATCCAGCAAAGCGTCGTATATCGGAGAATCCTCGATCCTGAAGTATTCATTGCCCGACAGGTCCGACCAGTACTCCGTGAATATGTTCTTTTTACCGGTCCAGAGCATCCTGTTCCTGTAAGTCTCAACAAAACAGGACGCCGCTTTTTTAAGTACCGCCGTATCGTCTGCAGCCGGCTGTATCGTGTGCCCGTATTCCCTGATATACAGCACAGGCCTTCCGTTGCAGAAAACCACGGCATTGCTTTGCCTTGCAGCAACCCTGGATCCAACTGGGCCCATGAGTATATCCCTGTACGGATTTGCAGGATCGCAGCTGCACAGGGTGACATATTCCAACGTGTCTGAAGGAGAATCCATCATCCTTATGAGTTCGATATCCCTGTCCCTCATGAATTGGATACCGGAAAGCCCGGAAATATAGTACCCTCTCTTGATCCCGCTGACAAGCTCGTTGTTTTTCAGCCACGTATAGGTTTCCGTCCAGTTGAAGCCGCATTTTTCCTTGTTTACTATCTCTTTTGACACTATGCCGTAACGGTCAAGCAAAATGTTTATATAGCGGGCTATGTTTCCGAAGGCTTCATTATCGCCGTAACCTACCGCTCTGGACCATCTTCCCATGCTTGGATATGTATTGTATTTTGTCCACGGCGAGTTTTTCTTTTCATTGTCTATATAATACCTGATCACCGAAAAAGAATCGTTTGTTATGATACCGCACCAGACAAGACGCTCCATTTTTGCAAGCAGATTTGAAGGCGGCAGTTTCAGCCTTTTTGACAGGTCCATGAGGAAAACGGCGCCTTCTTTGTCAAGGACTTCGAGTATCCGTGCCTCGGTTTCGTCCATTGTAAAGTCATTCAACTTTTCATCCGGCCCTGGATCATGACTTTCCATACTCACAGGATCGTCCGGAACCGCAAAACGTTCCTGCAGCATATCTTCTTCACCGGATATGAAGAATGCCGTTTCTTTTGTGTTTTTATTCAGTCTGCCTCTCCATCTCACCTGTCCTGTAGCGCACAGGTAGTCCAGCATCTTAGTATTATATCCGTTTATCCTTGAAGGAAGTATGAAATCTTCCCACCATGAAGCCGGGAAATACTGGCCATTGAGTATTTTCAGGACCTCGGGAAGTTTTTCGTCCGGTGAAAGCACTTTGTCGGTCAGGAGATGTTTGCCCAGCAGGTATGAGCAATAGATCTCAGGGGCTTTAGGCTTTATGTCCCTTCTTGCAAGCTGGATCGTCCTGTTTTTTATCCTCTCATAGACCTTTTTGTGGCAATAAATGCATCCGTCCGGATCATCAGATCCTTTTATTTTCAGTACTTCACCGCCTGAAACCAGGGCCTGGAGCGCATCATCGACTGTCCTGGAATCCATTCCGTATTTGTGGATCAGATCGCTTATCCTGAAAGGTTCTGAGAACATAACATGACGTCTTATCAATCTTACGGCAGCATCCTTAACACCTGGAGCCAGATCGAATATATAGCTGCTGAGCAGGTTTACTGCTCTGTCCTCATTTTCTTCGCCCGGTTTGCCGACTATCACCGTCTCATTTTCCGGATCTCTGCCGGCCGTGATGCAATACAGGGGAAAATCTTCAGCGGCTACCCAGTACATTTCATTACTATTGCCGATGTTTACGCGTATGATCCTCCTCTGGCTTTCCAGTTGTTCGAGGTATCCGTTCACATCTTCAGCGGCAGATCCTTTGAAGGCATAAACGGAATAAGGCTCTGCCCTGAGTTCCCCGAATGAGTACAGGTAGTACCACAGGTCGTCCGCACTTTTGATCTTTCTGTCATACTTATATTTTTCCAGTTCTTTTTCCACTGCCTTTATCGCTCTCGGGTCCAGCAGCTCGTATTCGGCATTCTGGCCTGCCGCAAGCTGTATGAAGTCCCGGTCGTTCACAAGGAGTTGGTTCCTGCGTTCTGCGACCGGAAGTTCATACGAATATTGATAGATCTGCCAGAAATTGAACAGAAGCTCGGATGTGAAAGGCGAAGGCTTTTCAGTATATACGTCCGTTACCTTTATCATTCCGGCGCTGATTTTTTCAACGAGATCATATAAACCCCTGATGTCAAAGATATCGTTCATGCACTCCCTGTATGTCTCGACAACGGCAGGATGGTCGGGCTCCCTGAGGATTTGTTCCGCGACTTCGGCGCACCTCAGGCGCTGTATCCACAAAGGGGTCCTCTTGCCGTATGCTTTCATTTCAACAAGCAATGAACGGATAAGGTTGTACCTGAGATTTATGTTAAACATGTAATCCTTGGACAGAAGCTCGAATATTTCGTCTTCCATAGCGTTTTTATCCAGCAGTGAAAAAATATTCGAAAGCTTTCCTGTGTATCCGAATATGTGGAAAAGGATCCCGTTATCGTTGTATATGTACTCCATCCTGCAGTTCAGCAGCCTTGAAAGCTTTGAACTCAGAATAACGGCCAGGGGCGCGTGGATCCTGCTTCCAAAAGGAGTATGTATGACAATGCGCCTGTCACCGGTCTCGTCGCTGAAATGCTCGCATACTATCCTGCCGGCGCCGGGCAGATGGCGTGTGGCTGCAAGCTGATCCTCTATATATGTTTTGAGGTTTTCGGCAGCAGTCCTGTCCAGGCCGCATTCTTCAGACATGAAGCTGAAAAAACCTTCCGTATCATATTCCTTCTCGAGCCTTTGCAGGAATTGCCCCATCTTTTTGCCCGTTTCATAACTCCTGAGCGTCTTGTCCCCTATCCAGAAAGGTATTTTTGCCCCGGAGGCATTGGAATGGCTGACCAGCACCCTGTCCTTCTCGATTTTTTCTACTTTCCATACTGAACTGCCAAGGAAAAACCTGTCTCCTATCCTGCTTTCGAATACGAACTCCTCCTGCAGTTCTCCCACCTTGGTATTGGTATCTATTAGATATACATTGTAGTTTCCTTTATCAGGTATCGTACCGCCATTCATCAGGCACATCCTTCTGCCGAGAGGCGTTCCTCTTACCATTCCTGAAGCCCTGTCATACATGATCCTTGGCTTCACTGAACCCGGCGCGTCCTCCGGCGACGGATCCGACAGCATGAGCAAGACATCCTCGAACTGCTTGCGCGGCAGATCCCTGTAAGGATATGCTTTTCGGACCATTTCATATATCTCATCCTTGTCCTGCTCTCCTTCGCAGGCGATGGAAACTATCTGCTGTGCCAGTATGTCAAGGCAGTTCTGCGGCACCTTGATGTTTTCTATATCTATCGTTTCGCCTGGTATGAGATGAAGGCAGAATCAAGCAAGTCTCCTCTCGTTTTGGGTATGATGGCTCCCCTGCTGACAGCGCCTATCCTGTGCCCTGACCTGCCGATCCTCTGGAGTACCTGGGACGCCGTGCCGGGCGAACTTACCTGTACTACAAGGTCGATGCATCCGATATCGATGCCAAGCTCCAGTGAAGAAGTGGCCACAAGGCAGGATATCTCGCCTTCCTTGAGCTGCCTTTCAAGTTCATGCCTGATTTCTCTTGATACGCTTCCATGATGGGTCCTGACGAAAGGCTCCCCCGCAAGGCTGTTCATGCCTGCGGCAACCATTTCGGCCACTCTCCTGTTGTTGACAAAAATCAAAGTCGATCTGTGCGCCCTTACCAGCGCCATAAGTTCAGCATAAATAGAGGGCCATACCGTATTCTCGGGAAGCACTTTCAGATCCTTGACAGGCAGGCTCAATGAAAGCTCAAGAGGCCTTTTCCTGTCACAGTTTATGACAGTCACATCTCTGCCCCCTGACAGGAACCTGGCAGCCTCTTCCAGCGGATTGATCGTAGCTGTGAGGCCAATGCGTTTCAGCGGTTTTCCCGCGATCCTTTCAACCCTCTCTATAGATAAGGAAAGGTGGACTCCCCTCTTGTTCGAGCATATGGAATGGATCTCGTCCACAATAATATATTCCGTCGTACTGAACAGCTTCCTGTAAGAATCTGAGGTCAGCATGATGAACAGTGATTCAGGAGTGGTGATAAGTATATCCGGAGGGTCCTTGAGCATCCTCGTCCTTTCCTTTTGAGGCGTATCTCCCGTCCTGACCGAGATTTTTACTTCCGGTATTTCCAAGCCCTGTTCGGATGTTTTCTGCCTCAGCCCGGAAAGCGGAAGCTCAAGATTCCTGTATATATCATTATTCAAAGCTTTCAAAGGTGAAATGTATATGATCCTGATGCCCCTGTTGCGCTCAGCCTGGTTATTCGCAGACGAATTCTTCTCACTGATGATCCAGTCAAGGCATTTCAGAAAGGCAGCAAGGGTTTTGCCCGAACCGGTCGGCGAGCATATCAGCACATTCCTGCCGGATGCTATCTCGGGCCAGCCGCGCTTTTGCGGCTCGCTTGGCTCACCGATATTTTCAAGGAACCAGTCCCTGACCAGCGGACTGAAACCTTGCATGCATTCATTTTCGGGTGTTTTCCTGCTGTTCATATCGACTCCCTGCAAATAAATAATAACATACAGGCCATGTCATCGACACAGCCGTGCAGATGTAACACAAATCTGTTTAGCGTACCATACAAATGTCATGAAAACAGGGCTTCTACAAATTCCCTCGCATTGAAAGGCTGCAGGTCGTCCATCTGTTCGCCGACTCCGATCAGTTTGACAGGCAGTCCAAGCTCAGACCTGATCGAGATTACGATGCCGCCCTTTGCAGTGCCGTCAAGCTTTGTCAGCACGATACCTGATATATCGGTGACTTCACTGAAAGTCCTGGCCTGTGAAACGGCATTCTGTCCGGTAGTCGCGTCCAGGACAAGCAGGTTTTCACGCCTTGCTCCCGGCATTTCCCTGTCGATTATCCTTGAAACCTTCCGCAGTTCCTCCATCAGGTTTTTCTTTGTGTGGAGACGCCCTGCCGTATCGCAGATCAATACGTCGACTTTCCTTGCTTTTGCCGCCTGTATCGCGTCGTAAACGACAGCCGCAGGATCAGATCCTTCCTGCTGCCTGATAATATCGACCCCGACCCTGTTTGCCCATACTTCGAGCTGGTCTATAGCGGCTGCCCTGAATGTATCCGCGGCGGCAAGCATGACCTTTTTGCCCTGGTTTTTCAGGGCATAGGCTATCTTGCCTATGGATGTCGTTTTCCCTACACCGTTCACCCCGATCACCATAATGACCGCAGGAGACGGATCGATGTCAAGCTTTTGAGTTTCTTCGCCCAGTATCTCTACAAGTGTCTCCTTGATCAGTTCTTTTATTTTCAGAGGATCCGTGATCTTTCTTTCTTTAACCTTTTCCCTTGTATCATCCATTATCCTTATGGCTGTATCGACACCGAGGTCGGCAGTCACGAGCACTTCCTCCAGTTCTTCGAACAGCTCTTCATCTACTTTACCGAAGGACACAAGGACCTGGTCTATTCTCTCGGTAATGCCCTTTCTTGTTTTTGCAAGCCCTTCCTTCAGTTTGCTGAAGAATCCCATTTTATCCCACCTTTTCACCCATTTTCATCGAAACCACTTTTGATACGCCATGTTCTTCCATCGTTACCCCGTAAAGCACGTCAGATCCTTCCATCGTTCCTTTCCTGTGCGTGACCACTATGAACTGCGTGTTGCAGGAGTAGTTCTTCAGGTATTCTACGAAACGGAAAACATTGGCTTCGTCAAGGGCCGCCTCTATCTCGTCGAGAACGCAGAACGGCGTTGGTTTGAGCCTCAATATGGCGAACAGAAGCGCGATGGCGGTAAACGCGCGTTCTCCTCCGGAAAGCAGCATCATATTCTGCAGCTTTTTGCCGGGCGGCTGCGCTTCTATCTCGATACCGCTTTCCAGCACGTTCTCCCTGTCGACCAGCGTCAGGCCGGCCTTTCCGCCGTTGAAAAGCTCCCTGAAAACATCGTTGAAGTTCTTGTTTATCAGTTCGAACTGTTCCAGGAACTGTTTCTTCATTATCGAAGTCATTTCGGATATGACGCGCAGCAGCTTCTCCCGCGCCTGTTCCATGTCGTTCCTCTGGCTGTTCATGAATTCGTAGCGTTCTTTTGTCTTGATATATTCGTCGATCGAACCTACGTTTATCGGCCCAAGATCCTTAATCATATTCTTGAGTTCGCTGATCCTTTTTTGCGCGGCCGAATGGCTGCCGATATCCTTTTTCAGTTCAAGGGCCGTCGAGTAAGTCAGTTCGTATTCATTCCATATCTTGTCCTGCAGCGCTTCCATTTCAGCCTCAAGCCTGGTCTTTTTGACTTCTGTCCGGGAGTACTCCTCCTGGAGCAGAAGTATGGTTTTGTTTATATCATTTATTTTGTTCACTATGTCGTAAATATCTTCTTCCAGTATCTTTCTTTCCTCTGTCAGCCTGTCGATCTCGAATGTCTTGCCCGATTTTTCCTCGATGTGTTTCTTTATCCTCGCATTCAGGCCCTCGATCTGCTCTTCGAGCTTTCTGATCTCGTTCCTGAACCTGTCCTGTTCGCTTTCCTTTTTGCCGATGCTTCTTTCCATGTTCTCCTTCTCGGTACGGAGCCTGTCAGCATTCTCCTTTACGCCTGCTATGCTTTCCAGTATCGAATTTACCGAGATCTTGAAATCGGTTATATCCTGGTGCAAAGCATCACGGACTGCCTGGCCTTCCTTGTGCTTTTCCTGGAATTCCGATACGGTTTTCTTTGCTTCGTTGATTTCCTGTTCCGTCTGTAAAAGCTCAAGCTCATATTTGACAAGTTCATCCTCGGTTTCCTTTATCTGCCGCTCAAGCTGCTCCTTCTCCTGCCTGAGCATCTCTATACGCGCGGACAGTTTGCCTATATTTTCGTCTGTCTGCGCCAGATGGCTTTCATCTCTTATCTTGATCAGTTCGTTGTCCTTGATTTCTTTTTCGATCAAGGCTATTTCAGCATCGATCCGGGAAATATCTTCAGTGAGCAGCCGGATATCATTGCTAACTTCGGTCTCCTGCTGCTTCAGGGTTTTCAGTTCTTCATCCAGTTCCCCGATCTCCCTGTTCCTGGTCAGGATGCCTGTGCCCCTGTTCTCGATACTTCCGCCCGACATTGCGCCGCCCGTATTGAGCAGATCTCCTTCGAGGGTGACTATCCTGAAAGAGTAGCCAAATTTGCGCGCCATCTTTATGCCGTTGTCCAGGTCGTCTATAACGACGACTTTTCCAAGCAGGCTCCTGATGATTCCTGTGTATTGCGGATCATGCCTTACCAGGTCGGAAGCGATTCCGCAGAACCCTTCGCATTGCTTTATGCGCCCAAGTGTCTGGGTGTCGAAACCTTTGCCTTCCACTGAACTGATCGGCAGGAAAGTGGCCCTCCCAAGCTTGTTCTTCTTGAGGAACTCGATAGCCTTTTTTGCATCTTCTTCGGTTTGCGTGACTATGTTCTGAAGAGCGCCGCCAAGGGATATTTCTATGGCTGTCTCATACTTCCTGTCAACTTCGATCAGCTGTGCCAATGCCCCGTGTATGCCTTTGCCGAACTGAGGCGACGCATGGCAGGCCTGGAGCACTTCCCTGACGCTCCTGTTGTAGCCCTCCAGTCTTTGCTCCATTTCCCTCAGGGTACGGACCCTTGAACTCTTGAACTGGATATCGGAATTGATCTTGCTCTGTTTGGTGCGGAGTTCCGAAAGCATCCTGTCGGTTTCTCCGCGTTCAACGGACAGGGCGGAGATTTTTTCCCTATGCTCTTTTATGAGCATATCGGCTTTCCTGATGCTTTCAGCCAGTTCCTCCTTTTTCATCTTTTCCCTGTCTTTTTCAACTATGTTCTGGTACACTTCACTATCAATGCTTCTCTGGCGTTTTTGCATATTTTCTATATGCGTCCTCAGGTTGCTGATCTGAAGCTTCTTATCCGAATATATGTCCATCTTGTCCATAATTTCGGACTTCAGCAGCTCGATTTTCCTTTCTTCCTCATCCAGGGTTTTGAGAAGTTCTTCCATCTGCTTCTCATATGCCGCCAGTTTGGAACTGTAATCCTCAAGCTGCTTTTCCAGGTATTTCAGCCTGTTTTGCTTGTTTGCCTCCTCGTTCTCAAGAGCTTCTATCTTTTCATTCAGCTCAGCCTTTTCAGTGTCGAGCCTTTCGATGTTTTGCATTAAATTCGCTATCTTTTCCTTGCTCAGCGATATCTCGGAGTTGCAGCGCTCAAGATTGCTCTCTGTTTCATAATACATCTGTTTCGCAGCCTCGAGCTTCTCATCCAGGGATTTGAGAAGGTCTGTCTTTTCCCTGTTTGAAAGTGTGATCTCTTCACGCTTTTTATTTTCGTCATTCATCTGGTCCTGGACGGTCTTAAGCTGCTGTTCCAGCGTTTCGAGCCTTTCCCTGGATTTTTTCATACTGTCGAGATATACGTTGACTTCGAGGACTTTCAGTTCTTCTCTCAGATCCAGGAACCTGCGAGCTTTTTCGGACTGCTCCCTGAGAGGATCCAACTGTGCCTCGAGTTCCGTTATGATGTCGTTTATCCTCTCAAGGTTCTGCCTGGTGAGTTCAAGTTTTTTCTCAGCTTCCTGTTTCCTGACCTTGTATTTCATGATGCCGGAGGCTTCCTCGAATATCTGCCGGCGGTCTTCGGAGCGAGTACTGAGGATCTCGTCGATCCTTCCCTGTCCAATAACAGAATAGCCGTCTTTCCCGATACCGGTGTCAAGCAGCAGTTCCGTTATATCCTTCAGCCTGCAGTTGGTCTTGTTGATCAGGTATTCGCTTTCCCCTGAACGGTAAACCCTGCGCGTGATCGCGACTTCGTCGTAGTCTATGGGAAGCGTTGAATCAGAATTGTCGAGGACGATGGTGACTTCAGCAAAGCCGAGAGGTTTCCTGTGCTCGGTGCCTGCAAAAATGACGTCTTCCATTTTGCTTCCGCGGAGTGTTTTTATGCTCTGTTCTCCAAGGACCCATCTGATCGCATCTGCTATATTGCTTTTGCCGCTGCCGTTCGGACCGACTACTGCCGTGATGCCGTTGTTGAAATCCAGCCTGATTTTTTCGGCAAAAGATTTAAAGCCCTGTAATTCTAGCCTCTTTAAGTACAAATGGATCCCTCCGTTTGTCATTGGTGCATTTTCATTTTAACATAATTTGTGGGTTAAGCAATATTATTTCATTAGCTTGCTGCCTGGAGCGCATCTTAAGTTTTGTGTCATCCGTTCTTATATATGGTTTTGCTGCGCAGACGCCATTTGTATTTTCAGGATCAAGGCCAAAGACACGACGATGGTCATACACACCATTACTGGGTTGCAAGTGCTACAGATACGGCCGGGTCATGCAGCTCGAATGAGGCATCAGGCACCACAACCGGCAGCACGGACGCTGCCGGCGCTGGTCCCGAGCCACGGACGGCGAGTGACCTGCGCCCTCATTGGAGCAAATGAGCCGGCCAGTAGCTGTCCACGAAGCAACCCCAAATGGTTGGATGACCATCGTCACGGCTTTGGTAACAAGTTCTACACGAAAATTCGTCTGAGCAGCAAAACGAAACAACAGAACGGATGACATCAAGGCCTGTAAACAGTGCTAATCAGCCGATGAAATCGCATGGCATATTATTTCCCTGGAAAGTTTCGGATCGGCCATGACCCTGACATCGGCAAAACCGTATTTATACTTCAAAGCTTCTATATTAAACCGTTTCTGGCCGACCACATCGGAAATGTTCGATGGACCGGTATAAATGATGAGTTCCTGTGCATCCGAGAGATGCTGTGACTCTATTATCTCATCTATCCTCTTCAGTGAGACCCTTGCCTGCGCCAGCTGCCTGAATGCAGGGTGTACGGGACCGGCCACCACATCGGAACCGGCTCCCTCCCTTATATTTTCTGTGGGCTGCAGGCCGACCCTGATCACATCGATCCCGTTGTCTTCAAACAGCCTCAGCAGTTCAGCGCACAGATCAACGGCTTCTTCCAGCGTCTGGGGCCTGTAATCCCCTTTTTCCATGAGTTTTTCAAGCCCTGTGTCTTTAATGACAAGAACCGGATAAATCCGTAGGATTTCAGGCGACATCGAGACGACCTTCCGTGCAGTCTCCATGCATTTTTCCCTTGTATCGCCAGGCAGTCCTGTCATGATCTGTATCCCCAGCCTGAACCCCATATCCTTTATAAGCTTTGCCGATCTGAAGACTACTGCCGAATCGTGGCCCCTCAGGCTGGCCCTGAGTACTTCGTCGTCAAGGCTCTGTACCCCGAGTTCTATGGTCCTGACTCCATACTTTTTAAGCATTTCCAAAATGTCTGCATCGATCCGGTCAGGTCGCGTGGATATACGTATCTCTGATACTTTTCCGGCTTCTATGTAACTCCGGGCATGTTTCAGGAATTCTTCCTGAAGTTCCTTGTCTATTGCCGTAAAGCTGCCGCCGTAAAATGCGATCTCGACAAATGAATCCTGGCTTATTGTGGCAAGATGCTCCTTGACTGTTTCATGTATTTTTCCCGGAGTAATTTCCTCCAGCTGGCCGCTTATCTTTTTCTGGTTGCAGAATATGCAGTCGTTGGGGCACCCCTTATGCGGGACGAAAATGGGTATGATCACATGTTTTTTGCTCATTTCCCCACCTTCATATTGCTGATCGCATCTTTTGCAGCGTTCTGCTCCGCTTCCTTTTTGCTGCGTCCGGTACCTTTGCCGTAAGGCTTGTCTCCTACGAGGACCTGAGCCGTGAATGTCTTGTCATGATCCGGGCCGGTTTCGTCAAGTATCCTGTATGATATCCGCTGATCGGTCTGTTTCTGGATGATTTCCTGGAACATGGTTTTATAATCCCTGAATACATCTTTCCCGTCGATATCCGGATAGATTTCCTCCATGGATCTCAACACGAATCTTCTTGCTTCATCTATTCCTCCGTCTATATAAATGGCGCCTATCAATGCTTCGAATGCGTCTGACAGTATGGATGCCCGGTTTCTGCCACCGGTGTTCTCCTCACCCTTCCCAAGGAAGAGGTACTCACCTAGCCGGATTTTTTCAGCACACTTCATGAGTGACGCTTCACAGACGACTGCAGCCCTTGTCCTGGTCATTTCGCCTTCAGGCAGGTCGGGATAGTTCCTGTATATATAATCGCTGGTGATTATGTTCAATACCGAATCTCCCAGGAATTCAAGCCTCTCATTGCTTTTGAGATCGGCTGCCTTCTTTTCGTTGGCATACGAACTGTGAGTCAGGGCCAGCACAAGATTGCCGGGATCCCTGAACGTGTAGTCTATAACTTTTTCCAGTCTTTTTAGTTTGTCAATATTTTCAATTATGATTTTATCAAGCATCTGCAGTCTCCCCGTTCCATCATGATACTGCCGTACCTTGCATATTTGATATTGATTTATCCGTCAGCGGGATTGCCGTCTAAAAAACGTAAAGGCAGGAGACCGCATCCCCGCCTTTACAGATTTTACCCCATATCTTGCCTGCACGCAAACTCTTTTCCGCTCAATTATTATTGGTGTCATTACGGACATCATATTCAACCGGTGAACTTTTTGAAAACCAATGCGGCATTATGGCCGCCGAAGCCAAGGGCATTCGACAGAGCGTACCTGATATCCGCTTTTCTGGCCTTATTTGGAACATAGTCCAGGTCACATTCGGGATCGGGATTCACAAGGTTGATGGTTGGCGGGATGATGCCATCCTTAAGCGCCATGACCGTGATGATCGCTTCTATGGCTCCTGCCGCTCCAAGTAAATGGCCTGTCATCGATTTGGTTGAACTTACTGCCAGCTTGTATGCATGTTCGCCGAATACATTCTTTATAACTTTGGTCTCACATGGATCATTTATAGGAGTTGATGTCCCGTGAGCGTTGATGTAATCGATATCCTCGGGCCTGATTCCCGCATCGTCCAAGGCAAACTGCATCGATTTTATGCCGCCTTCCCCGTTCGGATCAGGCGCCGTGATGTGATAAGCATCGCAGGTGCAGCCATATCCCACTATTTCTCCGAATATCCTGGCGCCGCGTCTCACGGCGTGTTCATATTCCTCAAGGATAAGTATTCCCGCTCCTTCGCCCATTATAAAGCCGTCCCGGTCCTTATCGAAAGGCCTGCATGCCGTATCAGGATCAGGATTGGTGGAAAGTGCCTTGTTTGCGCAGAAACCGGCAAATGAAAGCGGAGTTATCGAGGATTCCGCTCCTCCAGTCACCATTATATCGGCATCTCCGCGCTGTATGACCTTGAACGCATCACCTATCGCATTGTTGCCCGATGCGCATGCGGTAACGACACATTCATTGAACCCTCGCAGGTTATATTCTATCGCGATCCTTGCAGCTGCCATGTTGGCGATCATAGATGTGATGAAAAACGGACTGATCCTTCCGGCACCTTTTGTCATCAATACACTATGCTGATCTTCCAGCGTCGATATACCGCCGATACCCGAAGATACTATCGCACCGGCTCTGAAGCTGTCTTCCTTTTCCATGTCTAGTCCCGACATTTCAAAAGCCATTTTTGCAGCCGCCATTGCATATTGGGTAAACGAGTCCATCCTTCTGGCTTCTTTTTTGTCGATGAAATCAGTAGGTTCGAAACCCCTGATCTCCGCTGCCACTTTTGCATCGATGTCTGAAGTGTCAAATCTCGTAATAAGGCTGATACCATTCCTGCCATTGCGTATGGAGTCCCAGAAGCTTTCAAGGCTGAAGCCCAGTGAATGAATGACCCCCATACCGGTAATCACAACTCGCTTTTTCATTTAACTCCTCCTATTGACAGCTTTGTGCCAAATCCAGTTCAGATAGAAAATGACGACATAGTATCATTGCATGCAAGGCAAGTCCTTTGTTAAAAAAAGTCCCGTTAAGGGACTTTTTTATGTGTTATTTTTGATGTACTCAACAGCATCTCCGACTGTTGTGATCTTTTCAGCCTCACTGTCCGGAATCTCAATGTCGAATTCCTCTTCGAGAGCCATGATCAGTTCGACGATATCGAGTGAATCGGCACCCAGATCGTCTATGAAAGATGATTCCAGAGTAACCTCATCTTCTTCAACACCTAACTGCTCAACGATTATTTTTTTGACTTTTTCAAAAACCATACGTTCACCTCCTCCCAAAGAGGTTATTATTTAATTTATTATTCCCTGTAAAAGCTGCTCCTGATCGACTTGCGAACGATCAGCAACGGCTCATACATAACACATAAAGATATTATTACATAACAAGTCCACCGTCAATATCAATTACCTGCGCAGTTACATAAGCTGCTTCATCTGAGGCAAGGAACGCCACGACATTAGCCACATCTTCAGGTGTCCCGAACCTTCCGAGCGGTATGTTCTCGAGATACTTCTGCCTGATTTCCTCAGGAAGCACGTCGGTCATCTGGCTCTGTATCAGACCCGGAGCCACTGCATTGCAGGTTATTCCCTTTGGCGCGAACTCCTTGGCCGTGGATTTTGTCAATCCTATCAATCCAGCCTTGGATGCGGAATAGTTGGCCTGTCCCCTATTGCCGTACCTTCCTGCAACTGAGGCTATATTGACGATGCGGCCGTATTTCTGTTTGATCATCTGCTTTACAGCAAATTTGGTGCACAGGAATGCGCCTTTGAGGTTGATATCCAGCACCAGGTCCCAATCCTCCTCCGACATCATTGCCAGCGGCTTGTCTTTCGTCACTCCTGCGTTGTTGACAAGGATGTCCAAACTGCCAAAGGTTTCCACGGCTGTGTTGACCATTGCCCTGACATCATCCTGGTTCCTGACATCACCTCTTGCAACAGCTACTTTGTACCCTGAATTCCTGAGTTCCTCCGCGGTCTCATCCAACGCTTCCGAAGACGGTATATCGTTGAGAACGATATTTGCGCCCAAAGAAGCCATCTTTATCGCTATCGCCTTGCCCAGGCCCCTGGCAGAGCCCGTGATCAGGGCGGTTTTTCCATTGAACTGCATCAGATCTGCCTCCTTGTCATTTCTTTATTTCTTCAAGAGTTTTTTCCAACGATGCCAGGTCTTCAACATTGAAGCTCCTTACATCCTTGTCGATCTTCTTCATGAATCCGCTGAGCACCTTGCCCGGGCCGATCTCTATAAAGGTGTCGGCGCCGAGTTCCAGCATCAGCCTTATCGAATCCTCCCAGAGCACAGGGCTGCACACCTGCCTTGCAAGAAGGTCTTTTATTTCCGATGGGGAACCAACTACCTGCGCGGTCACATTAGCTACCAGCGGTACTTGAAAATCGCTGAATTCAATATTTTCAAGTTCGGTATACAACCTGTCCCTAGCCGGCGCCAGCATGCTGCAATGGAACGGAGCGCTTACCGCAAGCTGTACGGCTCTTTTTGCGCCTTTTTCCCTGCAAAGGTCCATCGCTTTTTCTACAGCTTTTACTTCGCCCGCTATCGATATCTGACCGGGACAATTGTAGTTCGCCGGCTCCACCACGCCGCTCTGTGAGGCTTCCCTGCAGCATTCCTCAACATCTTCCCTGGAAAGGCCGATTATTGCGGCCATCGTTCCTACTCCCAGTGGAACTGCCTCCTGCATGTATCTCCCTCTTTTTCTCACAAGCGATACCGCCGTTTTGAAGTCCATCGTGCCTGACGCAACATGGGCCGAATATTCGCCAAGGCTCAGACCTGCCGTAAAATCAGGCTTTATGCCTGCTTCGAGAAGGGGCATCAGGCAAGCCACGCTTGCCGTTACAATGGCAGGCTGCGTGTTTTCCGTTATTTTCAGTGTCTCTTCATCGCCTTCGAAAATCATTTTTCTCATATCGAAGCCGAGCGCTTCGCTTGCCTGGTCGAATATATCGGAAGAGGATTTGAATTCTGAGGCTATTTCCCTGCCCATACCGATATATTGCGCTCCCTGTCCGGGAAAAATGAAAGCCGTTTTACCCATATGAATCCTCCAGGTTGATTTTCCTTTATTCCGTTATGATCTATTTGCTCCACCTCAAAAGCGCAGACCCCCACGTAAGGCCTCCGCCGAAACCCACCAGCACCAGGTTGTCACCCTTGCTGATACGTTTTTTCCGGTATGCGTCGTCCATTGCCACCGGTATCGAAGCTGAAGATATGTTTCCATATTTCCGTATCGTCGTATATACTTTCTCGAGCGCCACACCGAGCCTCTTTACAGCGCTTTCAATGATCCTGCTGTTTGCCTGGTGCGGTATGATGTATTTGACATCGTCCATGGTGATGTCCGTATTTTCCATTACTTTCTCGGTGGCATACGGCATGATCCTGACCGCGAATTTGAATACTTCATGCCCGTCCTGGTATATCGCGATCTTGTTCTCGTAATCTTTCCGTTTCTCCAATTCTTCCTCCGGCAAATGGAGGCATGGGATCGTTATATGATGTCCGCTGGCGCCGTCGGCGCCAAGGTATGTCGACAAGATCCCGTAGCCCTCTTCCACCTTGCCGATGACAACGGCACCTGCCCCGTCGCCGAAAAGTACGCATGTCTTCCTGTCTGTCCAGTCGACCGCCTTTGACATGCCTTCGCTGCTGACAAGGAGAACATATTCATAATAACCGGTTTCAACAAACTGCTTTGCGATAGTCAGCCCGTATATAAAGCCTGAGCATGCGGCCATTATGTCAAATGCAGCTGCATTGACGGCTCCCGTTTCCTTCTGGACGATGCATGAAGTGGATGGGGTGAGAAAATCCGGAGTACTGGTGGCTACCAGTATCAGACCGATCTGTTCGGGCGATATTCCCGAATCCATGATTGCCTGTTTTGCGGCTTCTACAGCCAGTGTATATGTAGGAGTGTTTTTGTCCATTATCCTTCTTTCAGAGATTCCTGTCCTCTGGATTATCCATTCATCAGACGTGTCGACCATTTTTTCAAGATCCGAGTTGGTCAAGATTTTTTCTGGGACGCAGCTTCCTATACCTAAAATACCAACGCTTACGCTCTCTTTTTGTCCTTTCGCCATCAACTGCAACCTCCATCTTTTCCACACTGTCGCGTATCTCATCGAATACAGGGCTGTTTGCGAGGCTTAATGTCTTGAATATCACGTTCCTTATCGTTTTTTCATCCGAGTTGCCATGGCTCTTTATAACGAGGCCGTTGACACCAAGGACAGGCGCTCCTCCGTCTTCCGACGGATCCACCATCTTTTTGAAGGCCTTCATGTCTTTCATGACGAACAGGGTTGAGATTTTTGAGAAGATGTTCTTCGTGAACATTCCTTTCAGCAGCCCTGCGAAGAAAGATCCGGTCCCTTCAAGGAATTTCAGCATCACATTTCCGACATATCCGTCGCAAACTGCAACATCGACATTTCCCAGCGGGATATCCTTTCCTTCGATGTTGCCTACAAAATTCAGGTCGGACGATTTCAGCAGAGTGTAAGCCTGCTTGAGTATCTCCGTGCCTTTCCTGGCTTCTGTGCCCATATTTACAAGGCCTACCCGCGGTTTTTCCAGGTTGAACAGCCCTTTCATGTATGCCGAACCGAAAATCGCAAACTGCAGGTAATTCACAGGCTTGCATGTGGTGTTCAGCCCGGCGTCTATCAGAAGGCATTTCCCGGCTTTGGTAGGGATTATTGCTCCAAGTGCAGGCCTGTCGACGCCATTCATCCTCCCCAGTATGAACAGCGCACCGGTCAGGAGTGCCCCGGTGCTCCCGGCGGAAAGAAACGCGTCTCCCTTCTTTTCCTTCAGCATATTGAAACCGACGACCATGGACGAATTCTTTTTGCTTCTGATTGCACGTGTCGGAATGTCATCGTTGGTTATCACTTCTTTAGCGTGGATCACTTCGATCCTGTTGCTTTTGAAATTCCTTGCCTTGAGTATCCTTTCGATCTGCTCCCTGTCGCCGATAAGCGCTATTTCGAAGCCTTCACGCATCTTAACCGCATCGATGCTTCCGTTGACGATCGCATCCGGTGCATAATCTCCGCCCATGGCATCTATCAATATCTTCAAATTGATCCACTCCCGTATATTTCTGTAAGTTTCCCGGTTTTTTCTACATTAAATAAAATACTATTTTTCCTGGGGTTTTTCAAGGGAGACAAGTATGAATTTGCCTCTGAACATCTCGACCTGCCTGTCGTAGATCTTGACCCAGACGATGTACCTGCTTCCCCTGATCTGCTTAACTTCGGCCTTTGCTATAAGCCTTGTTCCGGAGTATACGGGATTCTTGTATTTGATATTTGCAACGCCCACAAGAGCGACATCTGCATCGATGACAGCTATGGCAAGAGATTCGGCCAGCGAATAGATGAAATGGCCCCTTATGATCTTCGTCCTTTCAAAAGCCATCGAATCATCTGTTTCCAGGATGGACACTCCATATTTCCCAAGCGTGATGTCGATCAGTTCGCCTATGATCTCTCCGCCCTGAAGCGACTTGACTTTGCTGTAATTCTTCTCAGCTACGCTCTTTATCCTTTCCCTCAATTCAGGGATACCCATTTCGAGCCTGTCAAGCCTTATAGTTGGCACGCTGACATTGAACAGTTCCGCCAGTTCCTCATCTGTGAGGAACGGATCTTCTTTTATTTTGTCGATCAATACCTGCTGTCTTTCCCTTTTTGATGAGGATGAACGGCTCATTTCGTCAAACACCTGCTTTGCATGCTTAATCCAATAATTATTACCTGATACTATGCCCTATTACTAAAAGTATATAATATATTTCAGAAGTATGCAACAACTTTGATAAAAAAACGGAGAGATGACTGATCCGCTTCTTCGGATGGCCGATCTCCCCGTTATTGCCGTATCCTTGCCTTATTTGCTGGTATCGATCACGCCGGAATTCTTCTTCAGGTAGTCATATAACGAAATGATCGTGATTATGACCGCAAGCAGCATGGCGTAATCGTCAAACTGAAAGCTCGTGAACAGGCTCAGCGGGAAATTGTTGAGCAGCGCCGCGACTATAGCTACGTCCTGCAGCACCGTCTTCAGTTTGCCAAGATTGCTTGCGGCAATGACTATACCCTCGCCGGCTGCAACCAGCCTCAGTCCTGTTACGATGAACTCACGTGAGATGATGATCATAGCGACCCATCCGTTTATATCCCCGCTCTGCACCAGTGCGATAAGTGCCGCAGTCACCAGAAGTTTGTCTGCGATCGGATCGAGGAATTTTCCGAACCTTGTTACCATTTGCCTCTTTCTTGCGATGTATCCGTCTACAGCGTCCGTACTCGACGCTATTATGAAAATGCCTGTGGCAATGTAGCGCCCGAACGATCCCAGGAACTCATTGACTGCGATCATCTGGGGCTTCATGAAACTGAGTATTTCGGCGTTGATGAGCACATCAGGTATGGGAATGATGAAAATCATAAGTACGGGTACCAGAAGTATTCGAGAAAGAGTTATTTTATTAGGAAGATTCATGCTGTGCCTCTCCTGTTAAATCGTATTCTCCGGTATCAAGTATCCTGACATTCACAAACTGGTTCATCTCCAGCGGTTCTTCGCTGGTAAAATATATCAGTCCGTCTATTTCAGGTGCTTCAGCATAACTTCTGCCATAATAGAATATCCCGTCGTCTGCGACACCTTCCACAAGTACTTTATATACCTTCCCCAGCCTTTGCCTGTTCAGTTCGGCCGATATGCGTTTTTGCATCTTCATCAGCCTGTTGTATCTCGATGTTTTCACTTTTGGCGGTACCTGGTCAGGCATGCTGTATGCTGCCGTACCTTCTTCTTTAGAATACATAAATGTTCCAAGTCTGTCAAACCTGTATTTTTCTATAAATTCAGCAAGGGTTTCGAAATCTTCTTCAGTTTCACCGGGAAAACCTGTTATTACAGTTGTTCTGATGACTGCATCGGGAATTTCTTCCCTTATCGTATCGATCAGTCTGCATATCTCGGAAATGCTCCCCCTGCGTCCCATTTTCCTGAGTACTGCCTGGCTGGCGTGCTGTATTGGAATATCGATATATTTGCACACTTTGTTATTGGAAGCGATCTCTTTCAGCAATGCCATGTCCATTTCCTCAGGATAACAGTAAAGCAGCCTGATCCATTCGACCGTTTCGATACTGCTCAGATTCCTCACAAGTTCAGGAAGCATCTTTCTGCCGTACAGGTCAAGGCCGTATCTTGTAGTGTCCTGGGCAGTAACGATCAGTTCCTTTATGCCTGTAGCAGCAAGACGGCGGGCTTCTTCGATGATCGATTCCATCTTCCTGCTCCTGTACGGTCCGCGTAAAGCCGGAATAATGCAATAAGTACAACGGTTATCGCATCCTTCGGCAATTTTCAGATAGGCATATCCTTTACCGGTGGTGACTATACGCTCTCCATCGAGGTAAGATACGTCCGCAAGCTCCTGATGCCGCGATACACGCTTCCCGCTGTATGCCTCCTTTATGGCATCTGCAATTTCATGATAGCTGCCTGTTCCCAGTATCACATCCACCTCGGGGATCTCGTCGAGTATCTCCCTGCGGTACCTTTCCGCCATACACCCTGCAACGACCAGCAGTTCACAATTGCGTTCCTTCAGCGCCGCCATTTCAAGGATAGTGTTTATCGATTCCTGCTTTGCGCTCTCTATAAAGCCGCAGGTATTTATGATGATCACATCTGCGGCATCAGCGTCGTTGACTATTTCAAATCCTTCGGATCTCAGTTTTCCAAGCATCAGTTCGCTGTCTACCAGGTTCTTTGGACAGCCCAGCGATACCATTCCTATCTTTTTGCCCAAACATAACACTCCCTGTTGCCGTGCTCAGTATAATATACAGCATATATAACTTTTTCACAATACAAAAAACCCATTCACGATTTTGCCATTTCAAATCGGCAAAAAAGTAAAAGGCGCCTTCGGCACCCCGTTTTTTCACAGCATCTCGGCTGAAGTTATGTAGAGAAAGCCTGGTCTGATATATGGGAAAGATCACAATTCGTCGCTTATCTCTGTGTCAAACTCCCTCAGTACTTCTTTTATGGTATCCCGGCTGAACCCTCTGTGGGCAAGGAACATATAAGCTTTTTTCATTATTTTCTCATCCCGCAGATCATATTTGCCGAACTTTCTTTTCACCAGGCTCCTGGCTACGTCCGAATCTTCAGCCTTCCAGTCTGCCAGCACCTCTTCTGCCGTCTCCTCAGGGATACCCTTTGACATCATCTCAAGTTTCAGCATCTTTTTCGACATCGGTTTGAGCTTGCTTCTGTCATATACGTATTTCTGCGCATACAGCTGATTGTTTATGTACCCGATGGCTTTGAGTTCATCTATGACACGTGATATGCAATCGCGGTCATAGCCCTCGTTCCTCAGCTTGTCCCTGACTTCCTTCTCGGTCCTTATCCTGAGGGAAAGGTACCTGACCGCTCTCGATTTTGCTTCCTGGAAATTTATCGTATTTTTGATGTAATCTATTGTCTTCTCATCGATCTCGGATTTTTCATAGAGATTCAGCGAGAGATAGTCATCTTCGGAAATATTGAAAGAAAACTTTCCATCGATGAAAACCGAGAGTTTATCCTTATATTTCCTGTTCCTTTCTACCGATGTTATCTCCAATAACAGCCACCTCCCGCATCGTCTCTGGACATTGTTCATTCGATGTCAAAATCCATATCTTCGGCACCGTCATTATCTTCGGCATGAATACCGGTGGTGTTCCTTGAAAATGCCTGCTGGCAGTTTTCCCTTATCTTCATTTCTATCTCTTTCGCCACTTCGGGATTTTCCTTGAGGAACTGCTTTGCGTTTTCCCTCCCCTGGCCTATCCTCTGGCCATTGTAAGAGAACCACGCTCCGCTCTTGTTTATGATGTCCATGCTGACGCCTACATCGAGGATGCTGCCCTCTTTCGAAATACCTGTACCGTACATTATATCGAACTCTGCTTCCCTGAAGGGCGGAGCGACCTTGTTTTTGACGATCTTGACCCTTGTCCTGCTCCCGATCACGTCAGTCCCCTGCTTGATGGAATCGATCCTCCTGACGTCCATCCTTACAGATGCATAGAATTTCAATGCCCTTCCTCCTGGAGTCGTTTCGGGATTGCCGAACATGATGCCGACCTTTTCCCTGAGCTGGTTTATGAATATAGCCGTGGTCTTCGATTTGCTGACGACGCCTGCAAGTTTCCTGAGGGCCTGGGACATGAGCCTTGCCTGCAGCCCGACATGTGCGTCTCCCATCTCGCCGTCTATCTCCGCTTTCGGCACCAAAGCTGCGACCGAGTCTATAATGATAACGTCAATGGCTCCGCTCCTTACAAGTGCTTCGGCTATTTCGAGCGCCTGCTCTCCTGTATCCGGCTGGGATACGATAAGGTTGTCGATATCGACACCCAGGTTTTTTGCATATGCGGGATCCAATGCATGCTCTGCATCGATGAAAGCAGCGTCTCCGCCCATCTTCTGAGCTTCGGCGACTATATGCAGGGCAACGGTCGTCTTTCCTGAAGACTCAGGTCCGAATATCTCAACGATCCTCCCTCTCGGTACGCCCCCTACGCCAAGGGCTATATCAAGACCTATCGCGCCTGTGGGTATCGTTTCGATGTTCAGATGGGCTTCTTCCCCCAGCCTCATGACAGCACCCTTGCCGAACTGCTTCTCTATCTGGCTCAGTGCCATCTCCAATGCCTTCTTTCTTTCCAACATTTGAGCAGACCTCCTTAATCCGAATGAACGAACACTTGTTCTGATGTAGATTATATATTATTTCTCGGGAATAGTCAATAACAATATAACATATTTTTACAATTTCAATCTCTGCCTGATGTTATTCACCAAATAAATAGCATCCTGCGACCGGAGAATCAGCATCATTATCAAATATACGACGCATCCCGCGATGATCTCCATCGCAAGATACAGCAGCTGTAATGCTTTTCTTTCCGGATACGGCATTATTTCCTGGATGCCCCACAAAACGGCGCCCATGATTGCTGCGGACAATACGGATTTGATAAGGAAACCCGCCAGTTCGCCGGCATTTATGCCTTTCAGCCTCTTCCCCATCAGCAGGAGCAGCAACAGGGAATTCACGAAACTGATCAGCGAATACGAAAACGCCATCCCTGCTGCTCCGAGATCGGTATACTCATAAAAAACATATCCGAGCGCCAGGTTGAGCACTACGGAAATCATGCCTGCCGCCAGCGGCGTCCTGGTATCCTGCGCCGCATAGAAAGCCCTGTTCAATATCGTCACCGTGGAGTGCGTGATCATCGCAATACAGAAGAATGCCAGTATCTCTGCCACGATAGGCACATTCTCCTCCGTGAACCTGCCGCCCCATTTGTACACAGCCCTGACAAGCTGCTCCCTGAGTACCAGGAAGCCCACTGACGACGGTATCGCAAAAAACAGGACAGACGTCAGCGTTTTCATCAGCAGAGTTTTGTACTCCTTGTATCCGCCCGTTGCATACCTTCCTGACAACGACGGGAGCACGGCTGTCCCGATCCCTACCGCGAATATGCCATGGGGCATCTGCCATAATGTATTGGCGTTCCTGAATGCAGCAAGGCTGCCCTCTGCGGCGCTCAGGCTGACAAATGCGGTCGATATGACCGTATTCAGTTGCGCTGTCGCAGAATTTAACAATGACGGAACGGCCTGGCCGAAAAGTTTCCTGAAGCCTTCGTCGGCTATGCTTATCACCGGCCTGTAAAATTTGAACTTCCTTATTGAAAACAGCAGTTGCAGCAGAAAATATCCGAGCGCGCTAAGCGTTACGAATAATGCGGCTTTTGTCATGCTTTCGGGGTCCGTATCTGCAAACAGGTATATGCTTACGGTACATCCAATGTTGTATAAGGAAGGTCCGAATGCCGCTGCTGTGAACTTCCTGTATGAGTTGAGCACGCCGTTGCAGATCCCCGCCAGCATAATAAAAACAACTGACGGGAACAGTATCCTTGAAAGCTTCACGGCAAGTTCCCTGGTTTGGGGACTGCTGTCGGTGAAACCAGGAGCGACAGCAGGTATTATCCTGTCTGCGAAAATGATCCCGAATACGCAGATTCCCGTCATGATCAGTGTAATTACATTAATAAATGAACTTGCGGCCAGCCATCCGTCCTTTTCCTCACCCTTTTCGACTTTTCCTGACAAAAACGGGACCAGCGCCGCTGATATAGTACCTCCGACGAGCAGCATATATACGATGTCAGGCACTGTAAAAGCAGCGACATATGCGTCCTGTACCCAACTGAGCCCAACCTTCCATGAGAGCACTGTTTCACGGAGGAATCCCGTGAACCTTCCCAGGATGATCGAACCCATGACCACTATAGCTGCCGTTGATATGCTGTTTTCACTGTCGTTTGCCAATTCAGGTCCTCCAGAGCGCCAAATTTTCAGCCTTCCATACTGATAAGGCATCTTCTTATCATGTCAAATACATGCAGGCAAGTCATATTCCGGATCTTTGCCCTGTCTCCCCAGAGATCGAGCCTTTTCACGATCACTCCGTCTTTATGGGCCAATGCAGTGTATACGAGTCCTACGGGCTTATCGGCTGTTCCTCCGCCTGGCCCGGCTATACCGGTAACTGATACGCCCAGATCAGTTCCTGATACTTTCCGTATGCCTAGTGCCATCTCTTTTGCAGTCTGTTCGCTGACAGCGCCGTATCTTTCAAGTGTTTCCTTCCTTACGCCAAGCTCCTCCATCTTGGCCCTGTTGCTGTATGTCACAGCAGCCCGGTCAAAAACCGAGGAAATACCCGGGATATCGGTGAGTCTTGCAGCCAAAAGGCCTCCTGTGCAGGATTCGGCCAGAGAGATCGTCTTCTTCTTTTCCATCAGCAGTCCGGCAACCACTTCTTCGAGGCTGCGGTCGTCATCGCTGTAAACGGCATCGCCAAACCTTCGCTTTATCTCGTCTGCCACCGGCCTGATGAGATCCGTGCCGCTGCCGTTCTTCGGGTGCCTTGCCGTTATGCGCAATGTAACTTCTCCATCCTTGGCGTATGTTGCAATCGTCGGATTTGTCTGGCCGTCTATAAGATCAAGGAGCGCATCTTCGACAGACGATTCCCCGATCCCGAAAACCCTGAGGTATACTGATTCGAGCCGATATTCGGATTTGGCAGCCAGGTACGGCATCACCGTTTCCTCGAACATGGGCTTCATTTCTGAAGGCGGGCCAGGCAATATCACTATTGTTTTGCCATTTTCCTCTATTATGCAGCCGGGAGCCGTACCGTTGTCGTTCCTGATGATAGTGCATCCTTCGGGGAAATAAGCCTGCTTGATGTTGTTCTGTGTCATCATTCTGTTTCGTCTTCTGAAGAATTCCTCGATCCTGTCAAGGCTTTCCCGGTCAAGCAGGAGCCTGCGTCCGAGGACTTCCGATACGATCTCCTTGGTGATGTCATCCTGCGTAGGTCCAAGACCGCCGGTCAGTATGATGACATCGGAACGTGACATGGCCAGCAAAAAGCTTTGCTTAAGCCTTTCCGGGTTGTCCCCGACTACGTCGTGAAAATATACCCCGATACCAACATCGGGGAGCCTCGAAGATATATACTGTGCGTTCGTATTTGCTATCTGCCCCATGAGCAGTTCTGTTCCGACTGCAAGGACCTCTGCCTTCATATGTTCTCCATCTCCTGTTGATCTGTATCTGTCGGGCCGTGTCATCACAGTTTCCGGCATTCGTTTCTATTATATAATCCAGTTTTTTTAATGTAAACATGAGATTGCCTCTGTCCGCCAGTTGAAAAAAACACTACAATTCTCCTGAAAAAAACTACTTCATCAAAAATGACCGCTATACTATCATAAAATTAAAAAAATTACATGAGCAGAAGGATGAGTGTTATGAACGATTCTGTCAGAGTTCTCAGGAACATTATCGAAAACGTGGAGAATGTAATCGTTGGCAAGCGTTCCGCCGTGGAACTTGCAGTGATCTCGCTGATCTGCAACGGCCACGTCCTGATCGAAGACGTACCTGGTGTCGGCAAGACGAGCCTGGTTTCAGCCCTTGCCAGGTCCATCAACGCATCATTCCGGAGGATACAGTTCACACCTGACATACTTCCCTCCGATATAACTGGCTTTTCAGTCTACAACCAGAAGACCGGCGATTTCGAATACAGGCCCGGCGCAATAATGAGCCAGATCATCCTCGCCGATGAGATCAACAGGACGTCGCCCAAGACACAGGCCAGTCTTCTCGAGGTCATGGAAGAAAGGCAGGTAACGGTCGACGGAGTTACATACAAAGTGCCGAAACCGTTCATGGTACTTGCAACGCAGAACCCTGTTGAGTACATCGGCACATATCCGTTGCCTGAAGCACAGATAGACCGCTTTTTCATGAAGATATCCATAGGATACCCGACCAACTCGGAGGAAAGCTACATCCTGTCAAGATTCCAGCACTCGAATCCTCTTGACAAACTGATGCCCGTTGCCGAAAGCAACGACATAATATCCCTTCAGGATGAAGTAAAAAACGTACATGTTGACAAGAGCCTCAGCAATTATATAGTGGAAATAGTGAGCCAGACCAGGAAGCACCCGGATGTCACGCTGGGATCGAGCCCCAGGGGTTCGCTTGCCCTGTTCAGGGCGTCACAGGCATGGGCATTCTACAACGGCCGTGATTTCGTGATCCCCGATGATATCAGGAAAATGGTGGTCCCGGTATTGTCGCACAGGCTCATGCTCAAGCAGGAAGCAAGGCTTAAGAAGATAAACCCGGATGAAATATTGAATAATATCGTTTCCAGAATAAATGTGCCGGTGGTGAGCTAGCATGAAGCACACCAGGATCCTTTTCATATGCCTGTTTGCTTCCGCCCTGGTATTTACCTATTTCAACGGCGGCAAGATACCTTACATGTGCCTTTACACCATGCTGCTCCTGCCTGTATCTTCCATTTTATATACACTCGTCATATACCTCAGGTTCAAGTTCGGGCAGGACCTTGATAAACGGTTCGTGACCAAGGGCGACAAAGTGAACTTCCTGTTCAGCATAAACAATGAAGATTTCTTCCTGTATCCGTACCTTAAGGTATCGTTCTACGGATCCAACACGATTTTCGAGAACCAGTACCAGATCAGGAATTTCTCGCTGCCCCCGTTTTCAGGCAGAAACTATGCGTTTGAACTCCAGTGCAATTACAGGGGTAATTATGAGATCGGGGTCGATTCCGTCGAGATAGAAGATTTTTTTGGGCTCATAAAATTCAGGTACAATGTCGGCGAACCCAAGTATGTCACCGTATATCCGAGGATCATCTGCCTGGAGAAGTTCCGCCTCAAAACGGACTACATGTCGGAAACGCACACGATGCTCAATTCAAGGGATGAAGACATGACTACCGTAAGTGACGTCAGGAAGTATCAATATGGTGATTCGCTGAAAAGGATACACTGGAAACTGACGGCACGGACCCGGGAACTTATGGTGAAGAAGTTCCAGAGTACATCTGAAACCAACACCCTGATGCTGCTGGACCTGCGAAGGAACTATTTTCCCCCGGCTAAAAACATCATGCTGGAAGACAAACTGATCGAGGCTGTCGTCGCGGTTCTTTATTATTGCCTGAACAAATGGATACCTGTTGAGCTTGTTTATTTCAGCGAAACGCTATACAGCATCCAGGCAAAAAACCACCTCATGTTCAATGAGATATATGAAACACTGGCAAAGGTCAAATTCACCGATGACGTCGCAGTGGAGGATCTTCTCAGCATATACACGGAGAGCGTCCGGATGAATTCAAATATTATCGTGTTTACGGCAAACCTTGGTTATGACCTTTACAACCAGCTGTACAAAACTGCAAGCTCCGGCTACAATGTAAGCCTCGTATATATCTCACCTGAGAAAATAACGGGTGTCAGGGATCCGGAAATAGAGAACATACTTACGTCGCTTCCCGAGATCGGTATCGAATGTTACAGGATCGGTATAGACGACGATATAAAAGCGATCCTTGAAAGCTAGGAGCGGGAGGAATGATATCGTGTTGAAAAGTATTGCCGGGAAATTACCGGATGTATTATTATCAGTGCTTGTATCGTTCAGCATCACATATGCCCTCACATCAGCCACAGGCTTCACTTACCCTCCTGTGCCGACGCTGCTGATAATCATCGCGATCACAGCTGTGCTCATTGTTGCTTTCTATAACAGGACTACCTCTGTGATAACTGCTGTATTGCTTGGTATTGTTTTCATCTCCGCGGCAGTATATGCGATCTGGTTTGTAAAGCCCCACAGGGTGATAAGGTTTTTCGACGATTATTTTTACTGGCTTTATGATTTCATATTGTATCCGGACGTGCCTGATCCGACGTACCAGCTTATCAGCGTTATCGGCTTATGCTTTCTTGTATGCGTGCTTTCGTATGTTTTCGTCATCAGGAGATTCAGTTTCTTTGTGATATTGGCAGCAGGCGCCGGCATATTTGCAGTACAGGCATCATACCGCGTGTATGTTACGCTGGTTCCGTTTTACGTTTATCTTGCTGCGGTACTGATGTCGTATCTCAAACACGTTTACCTGGTAAAAAGCTCAAAAGCAGAAAATGATTACGTAAAACCTCCTGCCCTGCTGCTCTGGAGTTTGCCTGTCAGCGTCGTGCTGATCCTGCTTGCGTCCTCGATACAGGCGAGCAATTATCCGATCCAGTGGAAATGGCTTGACCAGAAGATCAACAGTGCTTATAACTACCTCAGGAACAAATTCGACTATGAAACCTTCGACTATTTCTCCCTTTCCGCATCTTCCGGCTTTGGTGACAGCGATGATTTCCTGGGCGGCAGGGTCAGGCTCGACAAGACGAATGTATTGTATGTCACAACGAGCAGGCGGATCTACCTCAGGGGCGCCACCAAGGATGTATATACGGGCAACAGATGGGTCAACAGTGTTGAGGAGCTTACCCCTGTTGAAGGTGAACCCTTCAGTCTTTACAACGATACCGAGGAAATGCTGGAAGGCCTGAAAATACTGGCCGGCAGCGATGAACTTCCTGACGGTCTTCTGTCTTTGAATCCCATAACGGTCACATTCCTCAACCTGAAGACAAAGTCGCTCTTCATCCCGCCGAAGGTCAGTTCCTTTGAGCCATATTCTTCTGACATTAATTCTTTTATCAGCGATACCGGCGATCTTTCTGCTGAAAAAAGGTTGTCGAAAAATTTCCAGTACGGTTTGATGGCATATGTCCCGACGACTGGATCGGAACAGTTCCATGAAATATTGAGGAAAAGTAAAAGAGGCTTATATGCAGAGTACCTTGATAAACACAAATCCCTGGTTATATCATCCTTATCGGTATCAGGAAAGCCGGTGATCGTCTACCCAGACGGCACAATCACCGAACTGTCGGATGATATTTCTTCAGAGATAAATGGACTTATCGATTCCAATACTTTTGCGGGAGTAGTCATAAGATCCCTTGATGAGTTCCGCCAGAGATATAACAGTGTCCGCAGGTTCAAGGAAAACAGCGATGCTGTATATGAGAAATACCTTCAGCTTCCGGACGAACTTCCCCAGAGGGTAAAGGACCTGGCAGCATCGCTGGTCATAGCGGCTGACAGTGACTATGACAAAGCCAAGGCCATCGAGAAGTTCGTTGCCGAGAATTATGCATATAACCTGGATGTGCGTTCGACTCCAAGGGACAGGGACTTTGTAGATTATTTCCTGTTCGATCTGCAGGAAGGCTATTGTTCATACTTCGCATCTGCAATGACCATCCTTGCCAGATGTGTAGGCCTTCCCGCAAGGTATGTCGAAGGCTACATGCTTCCTCCAGATCCGGTGAAAGACAGGCATGACGCTTATGTGGTCACAAACCTGCAGGCCCATGCGTGGACCGAGATCTATTTCGAAGGCTACGGCTGGCTTCCCTTTGAACCGACGCCTCCGTTCAGGTCCGCCTACTATACGGTCGATCTGCATGAAAATGTTAACTTAAGCCAATATTATAATCCTGCTTATGAAGATTATATGGAAATGATGAAAAGATACTACACCCAGGGCGGAAGCGGTTTCACGAATCCCGGCACTTACAGGGACAATGCGGATCCTGAGCCCGATATGATCGTACTGTGGACCCTCTGCGTTATCGGATGCCTGTTCCTGCTTTTAGTTATCGTCAATGCAGTCCGAAGCAAGGTCAGGTTGTTCAGGTTGGCAGCTTTGCCGCCAAGGACATCCATACTCAAACATTATGACTATTACATCGGGCTGCTGAAACTTGCCGGTTTCGCCATCGAACCGGCGGAGACGCCGTACCAGTATTCTGCAAGGATCGATAAGCTTCTGTTCTTCAGTCCTGTCCGGTTCAAAGCGATAACCGACATCTTCGTAAAGATAAGATACAGCACACATGATGCCACGGATAAGGAAAAGCGGCTGTTTACCGAGTTCAACGCCGGTTTTCTCAGTGAGATAAAGGTCTCCATGGGTAAAATGAAGTATTTCGCGTTTAAATATATCCTTGGCAGGATATGAAGCTATAGTGTCAAACCGAAAATATCGCATCAAATCCAAAAGCCGTTCAGCAATGAACGGCTTTCGTTTTTTATACAGATATCTATTACAGCTGTAAACCAGGATGATCGATCAAAGATTATATACTTCTTCTGCCGAAAGTACGTTGATCCCGTTTGAACTCAAAACCTCGGCCGTTTTCCCGATATCTCCCGTCTTCAGGATCACGAGGGCTTCATCCTCTTTTTTGCTGACGAAAGCGTACATGTACTCTATTTCGATCCCTGCATCCTTAAGGATCCTCAGCGCCACAGCAAGGCCGCCGGGCTCATCCTTGACGCCTATTGCCGTTACCGAGGTCACGCTCGTTGTGAATCCGTCTTTCCGCAATACTTCCTCGGCTTTATCAGGATCGTTCACAATGAGCCTGAGTATGCCGAAATTCGTTGTGTCCGCCAATGACAAAGCACTGATGTCTATTCCATTGTCGCCAAGTATCGAGGTTACTTCCGCAAGCCGTCCGGATTTGTTTTCCAGAAAGATTGATATTTGCTTTACAAACATGGATCCTACCTCCCGTTCAAAATTGGATACGATCAGGGATATACTGCAGCAGCAATAACGCCGCATATTTATTATGCTTTGTCATATCCTGCGTTTGTCGATCACTCTTTTGGCTTTGCCCTGGCTGCGCTCTATGGATTTTGGTTCGACAAGCTTGACTTTCACGCTTATCCCAAGTGTATCTTCTATCCTCTTTCTGATATTCTTCTCAAGATCCTCGATCCTCTTTACCTCATCCGAGAACATAGTCGGCGTCATTTCGACCCATACTTCCATGACATCGAGATTAGAAACCCTGTCCACGATGATCTGGTAGTGGGGCGCGGTTTCTCCCATATCGAGCAGTACGCTTTCTATTTGGCTGGGGAATACGTTCACTCCTCGTATTATCAGCATGTCGTCAGTACGTCCCGATACCTTACTCATCCTGACAGTAGTCCTTCCGCATGCACAAGCCGAATAATCAAGCGAAGATATGTCCCTGGTCCTGTAACGTATCAACGGCAGGCCTTCCTTCGTGATAGTGGTGAACACCAACTCGCCCGTGGATCCCGGGGGCAGTACTTCCTCGGTTTCGGGATCGATAATTTCGGGTATGAAATGGTCTTCCTGCACATGCAGGCCGCACTTGCAGGGACACTCGGATGCCACGCCCGGACCAATGACTTCGCTGAGCCCGTAAATATCTATTGCAAGTATTCCCAGCCTTCTTTCTATTTCATTCCTCATCGCCTCCGACCATGGCTCTGCTCCGAATACGCCGGCTTTCAGCTTCAGTTCGCTGAGCTTTATGCCTGCTTCTTCAATCTCTTCCGCCATGTACAGCGCGTAGGAAGGCGTACATGCAAGTATCGTGGTGCCGAAGTCCTTCATTATCTCGACCTGGAGCCTGGTATTCCCTCCCGAGATCGGGATCACGGACGCTCCGATTTTCTCGGCGCCATAATGGGCACCAAGTCCGCCGGTGAAAAGACCATAGCCATATGCTACCTGTATTACCGATTCTTTTGTCGCCCCGGCACTGACAAGAGTCCTTGCCATAACCTCGGACCATCTCTCGATATCGCTCCTGGTATATCCGACTACCGTCTTTTTACCGGTCGTTCCTGACGAGGCATGGATCCTCACGATCTCGGACAATGGGGCTGCAAACGTACCAAAAGGATAATTGTCCCTGAGATCCTGCTTGTAAGTAAACGGAAGCTTCGGGAGGTCTTCGATACCCTTTATGTCCCCGGGTTCTATACCTTTCTCCTGCATCCTCGCCCTGTAAAAGGGAACATTGTGATACACTCTTTTGACAGTTTTGATCAGCCGCTCATTCTGAAGCTTTTGCATCTCCTCTCTGGGCATGCATTCACGCGACTGGTTCCAGTACAACATAGAAGAACCCTCCTCTGATATTTTTTATGCCCTTTATCCTCCCGCGAGAATAGCTTTCAGGGTTTACGGGCACCTGCCCGCCCCACGCAAAAGCAACAGGCTGAATTACAGAAAAAAGCTGATTACACCATACACGATAAAATTACGTAAAATACCGTTCTCATTTATTTCTCACAACTGACACTGCATTTCTGCGTATGGCATCCCTCATCAGGAAAGGAATACCTTCCTGCTGAGGAGTGTCACCGTACCATATATCCCGCGTTGAACGCCCTGACGTTGACATCGAGGAATTTCTGCGGCACTGCCTCCTTAAGGGATTCCAGCCAGATATCTTTCGAGATGGAGGAAGTCCCTGCCAGAAGGCCTATCAGAACCATATTTACAGCTTTTATGTTGCCGCATTCCCTTGCTATTCCAAGTGCATCGATGGAACGCACATGTGCGCCCGCCTCTGCAAGCTTTTCGATTATCCCTTCCGGATACATGGTGCTTCCGGTGATGACAGGCATGGGGTCTATTTCCTGATCATTCAGCACCACCGTTCCGTCCTTTTTAAGGTAATCTATCCAGCGCAGTGCTTCAAGTTTTTCAAAAGCCAGCAGGAAGTCCGCCTCGCCTTTTTCTATAATTGGTGAATAAACCTTTCTGCCCATTTTGACATATGTGACGACACTGCCGCCTCTCTGCGACATACCGTGGATCTCAGAAACTTTTACATCATATCCCTGCTTCTGGGCCACTTTGCCCAGCAATCTGCTTGCAAGCAGCGTTCCCTGACCTCCGACTCCCACTATCATGATATTCAGGTCATCCATTATTATCACCGGCCTTTTCTATTGCATTGAAAGCGCATATATTGCTGCAGAGCTTGCAGCCGACACACAGCGCGCTGTTGATCTCTATCGCGTCTCCCTTGTCGACTATTGCCGGACATCCTATCCTCATGCAGCTTCTGCATTTCCGGCAGTTTTCGTTTATCCTCTGCGGGCCTTCGTAACGCACCTGCTTCAGCAGTGCGCACGGCCTCTGGGCAATTATCACAGACGGCTCGTCTGCTTCGACCTCTTCCTTCACGACTTTTTCGAAATTCTTAATGTCGAACGGGTCAGCTATCCTTACCCTTTCGATCCCAACTGCTTTTGCCAGCATTTCAAGGTCGACCTGTTTCGTAGGTTCTCCCTTGATGGTGAAGCCTGTGGTGGGATTGTGCTGATGCCCTGTCATGCCCGTGATGGAATTGTCCAGTATTATCACCGTGGAACAGCCCTTATTGTAAACAATGTCTATCAACCCGGTTATACCGGAGTGGATGAACGTGGAATCGCCGAGCACTGCCACAGTCTTTTTGCCGAACTCCCTGCCGCGTGCCTTCTCCATGCCGTGAGCCATTCCGATGCTGGCTCCCATACATACGCATGTATCCATGGATTGTGCCGGCGGAAGCGCGGCCAGTGTGTAACACCCTATGTCTCCCGTTACTGTCAGCTTAAGTTTCTTCAGTACGTGGAAAGTGCCTCTGTGAGGGCATCCGGGGCACATGACAGGAGGCCTTGCAGGCGACTGCAAATCAATGTCATATACCTTTTCAAACTTGATGCCGCGCAGCTTTTCCCTGAGCAGAGTGGCCGAATATTCTCCTGTAACAGGCAGCAATTCTTTGCCGGTCACTTTGATCCCCATCTTTTTGACCTGGTTTTCAAGAAACGGTTCCAACTCCTCTATAACGTACAATTTATCCACTTTGGAAACGAACTCCCTGATCAGACCTTCCGGCAGCGGATATACCATTCCAAGCTTCAGGTATGAAACGTCGCCGAGAGCTTCACGGGCGTACTGGTATGAAATACCCGATGTTATGACGCCTATCTCCCTGCTTCCCCATTCGATCCTGTTTAACGGCGTCGTTTCAGCATAACTTCTCAGCTCCGCCATCCTTTTTTCAACTGCAAGATGCCGTCCTCTCGCCATGGCAGGCATCATCACATACTTCGACGGATCCTTTGTATACGGCTTGAGCTCGATATCGTTTCTTCCTTCCAGTTCAACAAGACTGCGTGAATGGGCGACCCGTGTGGTTAGCCTCACGATAACAGGACAGTCGAACTTTTCACTTATTTCAAAGGCTGTCTTTACGTAATCTTTGCATTCCTGGCTGTCAGACGGCTCCAGCATCGGCACCAGCGACGCACGGGCATAAAACCTTGAATCCTGTTCGTTCTGGGAACTGTGCATGCCAGGGTCGTCTGCGACCATTATGACAAGCCCTCCGTTCACTCCAGTATAGGATGCGGTAAAGAGCGGATCTGCCGCTACATTGAGGCCAACGTGCTTCATCGAGCATATAGACCTTGCCCCCGCCACCGATGCGCCTATAGCGACTTCCAGCGCCACTTTCTCGTTGGGTGACCATTCGCTGTAGATTTCATCATACTTGGCAATGTTTTCGGTTATCTCCGTGCTTGGAGTTCCAGGATACGCAGTGGCGACCCTCACGCCTGCCTCGTATGCCCCCCTTGCGACTGCTTCATTTCCCAAAAGCAATTCTTTCATATAATCTCCTCATCCATTTCTTTTCTGTCTTTTTATTTTCTCTGTTTAATGGCTTCCGCAAAAGCCAGACCTTTTTTCGTCTTGTTTTATTTTAATCATTTGTGTGTTTTTTGTAAACCCTTAGCAAAAAGGGACAAGCCCACCAATGGGATGTCCCGTTATCATGATCATGCCATGACAGGAAAGTTGTGCATCCATAACTTCCGGATACCTGTATCAGGCGCCGGAAAGTACCATAGACATGCGCCGGCGCCGCCAACAGCCCAGCAACAGTCTTTTACATCTCCACCTCAAGCTTTCCTGCCTCAGTTTTGCCAAACACCCTGTCCAACTGTTTCTGAGGCATTTTTGCAGTCATCAGGCTGACTACAGGAACGACTGCAAGTGATACGAGCATAGCCACCGCGCCGATGTTGGGGGCAACCGCCGCATCCATCCTGTATATTATCGCTCCTGCCATCGACACTGCAAAACCGCTGATGAAGCCTGCCCATGCTCCTGCTTTGGTCGTCCTTTTCCAATACAGTCCGTACAGGAACGGAGCAAGGAAAGCGCCGGCCACAGTGCCCCATGAAAAGGACATCAGCGCAAGGATGGAATTAGGTGTCACAGCTACCATGAACGAGCATATCACAAACAATCCGCACAACGCTCTCATCAGGAGCATCACATTCTCCTTCTTCATGTCCGGGAACAGCGTCCCCTTCACCAGGTCCAGCGAAATTGCGGAACTCGATACAAGCACCAGTGATGAAAGAGTTGACATCGATGCAGAAAGCACCAGTATGACTATGATACCGATCAGCGCATCCGGCATTGCCTTTTCAAGCACCATAGGCATTACCATGTCCGCATTTGGCCTTCCGTTTGCTCCTACAGGCATGGTATTGTTGAGGAAAAGACGGCCGAAAGCTCCCACAAAATACGCACAGCCAGCGATGATAAATGCGAATACGGTGGATATGACAGTTCCTCGCTTAACAGCCTGGTCATCCTTTATTGCATAGAACTTGTGCACCATCTGGGGAAGTCCCCATGTGCCAAGGCTGGTCAGCACGATCAGGCCCAGCAGGTTCAAAGGCTGTGCGCTGAATACGCTTACCAATCCGGGTCCGTCACCTGGGATCTGCGAAAGTTTCTGTAATCCACCGGACAGGCCTCCGACTTCCGGGCTTGATAGGATGTAAAACACCATGAATGCCACACCGGCGAGCATTATTATGCCCTGTATGAAATCATTCAGCGCTGTTGCGACATAGCCGCCCAGCAGCAGGTATACGCCGGTAAGCAGCGCCATGGCCGCCATGCAGTATATGAATGGAATGCCGAACGTGGTCTCGAACAGATATGCAAGCCCCTGGTATACAGACGCCGAATACGGCACCAGGAAAATGAATATGATCAGCGCCGTAACTATCTTCATGGCTTTGCTGTCATAACGCTTTTCAAAAAATTCAGGCATCGTCGACACTCCGAGTTCATGTGTCATCTTTCTTGTACGCCTTGCCAGAATCAGCCATGCAAGCAGGCTGCCCAGCAATGCATTGCCGATGCCTATGAATGTAGCGGATATGCCAAAATTCCACCCAATCTTGCCTGCATAACCAATGAAAATGACGGCTGAAAAATATGTGGTCCCATAAGCGAACGCCGAAAGCCATGGTCCCATCTTCCTGCCGCCAAGAAAGAAATCCTGTACGTTCCGGATTTTTCTCCTGCTGATGATCCCTACGAGAATCATGACAGCGATGAAAAGAACTAAAAAGACATACTTAAGCATACCTACCATCCTTCCGTGCTATCTTGATTTGATCAGCCTTACCTGCAATACCTGCCATTCTTCGAAAAATCAAAAGTATTATACTATATTTATATGAAAATGGGAAGAAGTTTTTTCGCTGTCCTGTGTTCTTCCAGTCATTGATTCGCGGTTACCTGCATGTTTTGACTCACTTGATTATTTCAAGTATATATTTTTCGAAGGTGAGCAACTTTTCAAGCAGTTTGTCAAGTTCGATATCGTCCTTGTCAGTCTTCAGGTCGTCGCGGATAATAGCGGAAGCTTCTTCCAGTTCATCCTTGAGTTTGTCAAGCATATGGACGATCTCAAGCCGCCTGAATCCGTACCTTTCCTTCCTTTCTCCGCGTTCCGCCTTCCTGGCTGCCGTTGAAACGCCTTCCGCAGTGACCATGAAGGATTCGCCATACTCCGGAGTGATCGGGACTATTTTCAGTTCTTTGTATATAAGGTCTCCGAATTCCTTGATCGCGTCTTCTTCGCCATGGACTACGAAAATATGCTTCGGCTTTTTCCTGAAAGCTTTCAGCCAGTTCATAAGGCCGGTCCGGTCGGCATGGCCCGAAAGTCCTTCCAGCATCTCCACCCTGGCGTCCACGTTTATTTCTTCTCCAAAAATCCTGACCTTTTTGGCTCCGTCCAGGATCCTTCTGCCAAGGGTCCCGGCTGCCTGGTATCCTACGAACACTATCGAGGATTCTTTCCTCCAAAGGTTGTGTTTCAGATGATGCTTGATCCTTCCTGCTTCACACATTCCGCTGGCTGAAATTATCATGAGGCTTTCTGTGCTGTCGTTCAGCGCTTTGGACTCTTCAGCGCTCCGGGTGAAACGAAGCCCCGGGAAGTCGAGCGGATTATCGCCGTTTTTGATGTACTCCCTGGCTTCCTCGTCAAAACAGTCCAGGTTGTTCCTGAAAACTTCCGTAGCAGATACTGCCAGCGGGCTGTCGACATAGACCGGTATCCGGAGCAGCTCTTTCAGTTCCTCATCGTTCCTCTCGTGCTGCTTGAACAGTTCATAAATAACTTCCTGTGTCCTGCCCACCGCAAAGGACGGGATTATGACATTGCCGCCCTTTTCCTTGGTGGACTTTATTATCTCGAGGAATTTGTCTATCTTGTTTTCCGTCCTTATATGGTCCCTGTTCCCGTAAGTGGATTCGATAAAAACATAGTCGGCGCTTTCTATTATGTCAGGATCCCTGAGTATTGGCATATCCCTGTTCCCGAGATCGCCGGAGAAGACCAGTTTTATCTCGCGTCCTTCCTCCCTCACCCACAGTTCCACTATGGAAGAACCGAGGAGATGTCCTGCATCGTTGAATTTTACCCTTATCCAGTCATTTATCCTGAGCTCTTCATAATAACGGACGCTTTTGAACAGTTTCATACAGTCCGTTGCGTCCTGGACAGTGTATAAAGGCTTGACAGGCGGAAGTCCGGCTCTTTCACGCTTGCGGTTCACCCATTCATTTTCAAATTCCTGGATGTGCCCGCTGTCCGGCAGCATGATCGCACAAAGCTCGGCAGTTGCCTTTGTTGCATATATCGGGCCCTGGAATCCGTCGACATACAATTTCGGCAGCCGTCCGGAGTGGTCGACATGAGCATGCGTCAGTATAACGAAATCAAGATCGGCCGGATTGAATGGAAAAGGATCGTGGTTGCGCGCTTCGTCTGCACTGCTGCCCTGGAACATGCCGCAGTCGACCAGGAAACTGCAGGTGTCGGTTTCGATGTGGAAACATGACCCCGTCACCGTTTTTGCTGCGCCCAGGAAGGATATCCTCATTTGTAGCACCTCGCAAAGTTTTATTTATTGATATTATATGATTATAACCTTAATCTGGTATTCGACATAAAATCCCAAATATCCTTTGAAATTTGGATAAATCTTTACTTGACTTGTAGTCTGATATGATTTATACTTGTCCTTGTGACTTTTACGGGCCTTTAGCTCAGTTGGTCAGAGCAACCGGCTCATAACCGGTTGGTCCGGGGTTCGAGTCCCTGAAGGCCCACCAGTTCAATACGGAGGGATACCCAAGCGGCCAAAGGGGGCAGACTGTAAATCTGTTGTCAATGACTTCGATGGTTCAAATCCATCTCCCTCCACCAAATTCAAAACCTCCTGATACCCGGGGGGTTTTCCTTTTTATACGTCGGGTTATGTGTCTGGCACTCCGGTCAGTTAGTCGCTCCGGACATTTGTTCCAGTATCCGGCAGGCGTTGATTACCGAAACGAATACCGTTCTCCATATTTAGTGCAGATCCACACACTTTTTAGGGCACACTGACAACATGCCCCTTCATCGAGCCTCGTGCGTCGCGCCATTCCTACAGTTCCATGACGATCTTCCTGAAGTGGTTCCCTCGCTCCTCGAAGTTTTTATAGTGGTCGAAGCTTGCGCTTGCAGGGGATAGCAGTACCACATCGCCATTCACGGCGCTCTCATATGCTTTCCTTACCGCTTCTTCCATCGATGTGCAGCGGAAGACCGGTATGTCGGCTCCCCTGCCCGACCTCTGCACTTCGGCTTTCAGCGCAGCTTCTATCTTGTCCGAAGTCTGTCCGAACAACACAAGGCACTTCACCCTTTCCGCCAGGACTTCTCCCATTTCATCGTATGAAAGATGTTTGTCGTAACCTCCTGAAATGAGTATTACCTTGTCATTGAATGCCCTGATCGTTGCCATGGTCCTTGTTGGGCTGGAACCGATGGAATCGTTGTAGAAACTTACGCCATTGACGGTCCTGACATGCTCGTTTCGGTGTTCCACCCCGCCGAATGACATGGCGACAGCCCTGACGTCCGAAGGTTTTGCGAAGTCCAGCGTTGCAGCGGCAGCAGCCATATAATTTTCGATATTGTGGACACCGGGGATCCTGATATCACTGGCATCGACGATCTCCTGCTCCCCGCCTCCGTGCCTGTAAACTATTTTGCCGCGGGACAGCACCATGCCATCATCCAGGTCATTCGTGCGGCTGAACATGATGATTTTTCCCTGGGCTTCCGATGCAAAGCCTCGGGTGATATCGTTGTCATAATTCAATACCAGTGTGTCGTTTTCATTCTGATAGAGGAAGATGTTCTTTTTGGCATCGATGTATTCCTGCATCGATTTGTGGACATCCAGATGGTTCGGCGAAAGATTCGTCACGACTGCTGTATTTATCCTGTTCCTCATCGTGTGCAGCTGGAAACTGCTCAGTTCCAGGACCACCATGTCGGATTCGTATATCTCATCTATCCTGTCAAGCAGCGGCGTTCCGATATTGCCGCCGAGCCAGCATTTGTACCCGCTATGTTCGAGAATTTTATATATGAGCGTGGTCGTGGTGGTCTTCCCGTCGCTTCCTGTTATGCCGAAGATCCTTGCCGGGCACAGCCTGCAGAACACTTCCATCTCCGAAGTGATCTCAGCGCCGGCTTCGGCTTCCCGAAGAAGTTCCGGTATATCGAAGCGTATCTTCGGTGTTTTGAATATTACATCAAAGCCCCTGAGTTTCTCCAGGTAATCCGGGCCGAGGCTGTATTCGATATTCAGGCCTTCCAGCGTTTTAAGCGCCGGTATCAGATCGTCCTTTCCGGCTTTGTCGAAGGCTGTGACTTCGACGCCGAGCTTGCCGAGATACCTGATCAGCGGCGTGTTGCTTATTCCGATGCCAAGAACGGCAACTCTCTTATTCACGATTTCCTTTTTGAACTGCTCAAGCTTCGTATTCAATCCAGTATACCTCCAAACTGCTAAAAGCATTATAACGCATCAAAGAAGAACTTCCGACTGCATAAAACTTTCTTGCCTCTGCGCTTCTCAAACAGGCGGGAGATATGCTCACCGCCTAAAAGGCAGATCGGTACCCCGCCGTAAATAGAGGGTGGACATCTGTCTCCTTGTAATAAATTTTATAAATTACCACTTGCAATTATACTACATTTCTAGTAGAATAAATATTGCGTTTTGAAAAGCCCACGCGGGAATGGCGGAATTGGCAGACGCGCTAGTTTCAGGTACTAGTGAGCTGAAGCTCATGCAGGTTCAAGTCCTGTTTCCCGCACCAGTAGAAAAAGAGATCGCGGTAAACGTGATCTCTTTTTTACATCCTTAGCTGGTTTGATGTCCGGAACGTCAGGTAGGACTCAGGGACGTTACCCGGGTCGTGATCCCGCACGATTCGGGCATGGGAACCGTCCCCGTCGCTGCAGAAACCGTTCTTCTGTCTTCTTCAGTCACGCAGTTTCTTCTGCCAGATCTGCTTGTAGTAGATCGCCCTAAAGCCTATAGAAATATAAAACTGCTGGTCTGAACCGACAAAGATCCTGTTCGCTCCCATTTTCAGAACCCGGTTTATCCCCTCATAAACAACGGCTTTTCCGAGGCCCATCCTTCTGTACTTCGGTATCGTCCCAACCGGTTCCAGTATCCCGATCCTGTTCAGATCATCGTACCAGACACCCGCAAAAGAAGCAACCTCGCCATTCCTGTCAAGGATCGACAGGTCCAGTTCCGGCAAATAATCCGGCGCATTTCTTAATGCCTGGAAACAGCGTTCGGCAGCATCATCATCGGGAGCATCGTTTATATAATAGCCAAATGCGCGTCCATGGGCAAAGCCTTTTTGACAGTCGCTGACTTCATTTGCGTCCGCGATCCTGAATCCTTCGGGCAGTTCCACCTTGAGACAGCCTGAAATATCCATACAGGACATCGGATCTTTCCACTCCAGAAGCGTATAATCCTTTTCTTTCAGTAGTTTCCGGATACTAAACGCATCCTCATCGACAAACACATTGACGTACGTTCCTTCTTCTGTTGTCAGTGCCAACCTGCTTTCTGCGTAATCTATCAGTTCACTCAGAAAATCATCGGTAAAATCCCTGTTTCCCAGTTGGAAAAATGCACTGCCTGCCTTCCTGTTTATGACTTCACCCTCAGAGTTGACAACTGCAATGATCTCATTATTTTCATCCTCCCAGATACCGACAGTTTCAGGCCAGGTATCAAAAGTGCCATGCATGGTCTGGCTGAAGTATCTGCCGAAATTCCAGCGGTCTATCAGCCAGTTTTTCCGGGACGGGTTCTCATATAGAGTGTACTTCAGAAAATCCCTTATCCTGATAAAGTCTTCGTCCCTGTACGCTTTTCTCATATATGCCATTGTTCGCTCCATATCCTTTCTGCAATCTTTTCATGCTTATTTCGTAAATGATCACTGAGGCTGCAACACCAACATTCAGGGAGTCGCATATCCCCCTCATCGGTATGGATATCGGCTGCGGATCACATGAATACCATTTTTTAGATATTCCGTACCGCTCGCTGCCCATTACAAGTGCAATGTTACCTGTATAGTCGAAATCCCTGTATGTTCTCCCTGCCTTTGCATCTGCCAAATAAATGCTGAAGTTCCTGGCCTTCAGCCAGTCAATACACAGTTCCGTGTCATCGAATTCTATGACAGGAACTGTAAAAACAGCGCCCATACTGGATTTTATGAGCTTCGGATTGGTCATCCGGGCTTTCCTGTTGCAAATAAAAACTGCATCTGCGCCCGCCCCGTCACAGGTACGGAGGATAGTACCGATATTCCCCGGATTCTCCAGGCCATCCAGTACGACTATCAACGCTTTTTCTTTAATTTGCAGGCTCTCAGGTTTATATACCGGCAACTGCACCAGCGAAATAAGTCCGTCCGGTCCGTCCCTTTCGCTGATCTTCTTAAAAAGCTTTCCTGATACGATATATGCAGCGGAGGCCTTATCCAGACAGCTTTCTGCCAGTTCCAGCGCTTCAGCGCTGTACAGCAGTTCAGGACATATGACGACACAGCGGATAGCTGAACCTGTCTCAATAAGCAACTTGTGAGCCCACAGCCCTTCCGCGGCAAAAAGCCTTTCGGATCCATCATGGGCATTGTTCCGGATTTTTCTGATCAGATGGATCACCGGATGCTGCCGTCCAACATACCTGATTTTTCGTTTATGCTTGCCGAGAATCTTATCCCTTATGTCGCCATACATTACGATCAGCCCGCTCTTGTTCGTTCCTGATATAAATAATAAGGGAATCAGCCGGCCGTTTATATATAAAAAACGCCTTAACCTATTTATTGCACAAACCCGGCGGGTTCGCCGGGTTTGCATATGACACTGTTCTGTTTTTCCTCTGTGGGTTATTTTGCATAGACTATTTTCTTTATACTGTCACATGAGAGACAGAATATTTCTGAAAGCTGGTCGATAGACATACCTTCGCGGAACCTGGCCCTGATTTCCATGTTTCTTTTCCTGAGGTAATCCCTGGTCCCGGATTTTTCTCCCCAGCCTTTGCGCATGCCTTCAAGGCTTGGGATATAAATAAGCTCGCCGCTTACATAATCCTGTATTTCCCTGAGCAGCTTTTCAGGCAGGATTTCTTCAGCCTTTATGTATTTCATTCCAACTCCGCTCCTTAAAATTTTCCTGATTTTAAGGATGCAAAGCCCGCAATATAAACGGCTCATCTGAAGTCAGAATGAACGTGGCGATCATTTGTTCGGCTCCATGCAATCAATCGCCACTCGTTTATCCTGCGGACCTTGCATGGAGCTTTTTGCCCAAGAAACCCTTCATTATTATCAGTTCTGCCATTAGGACCACTCCTTTCGAACTTTTCGCTATGTATGGAAGCCGCAATGCCAGTGATACTGCATCCATCATTTTTATTCTACACATCAGGACCATTTCCTGCAATGATTTCCGTAATCCCCTGCATCGGAGCATGCATATACCTTTCAAGCCGTTCGATGACCCTGCTTTTGCTCATTATCTGCATTATCTCATAAAGATCCGGGGTATTCGTACGGCCTGTCAGTGCGATCCTCAGGACCATCGCCACATCGCCGACATGGCAGCCCGTTAATGATGGCTCCCGGTATCACGGCACCATTGGGCGATCTCAGTAATGAGGTCCAGCGGTATCGGCCTGTCATACGGAAACTGCACGGCGCCCTTGCTGGTTTTATAGCCGGACAGTCTGTCCGCAAAATGCTCAATGGCCTTGTCGCCGGGATAAAGGCCCAAGTGCTTTTTCTGCGCGGCAAAATGGATGATGTTGCGTTTACCACGATAAGTCGGCATGCCATACGCGATACGCTCTTCCGCATCAGGAAGGACTTTGCGGATGGTTTCCCTTACCTTGTCAAGTATCTGCCTTATTTCCGGTAGCTGCGCTTCGATATATTCATCGACCGTCATCGTCGACGCGTCGCCGCAGAAATGGTGCTGGCCTTCTTTTTTGAACTCGCGGCCGCATTTCGGGCATTTCCACATGAATGAACCACCCTTTGCCTTAACTTGTTCAGGTATTATAACATACATATTCGGATATAGATGCCATCAGCCGGGTCTGAAAATCATATCAGGCTTTGCAGCATTTATTTATGAAGTCCATCTCATATCGGACAGTGCCGTGATCTTTGAGTACTGTCGCACTGGTGATACGGATCGCAAGAATAATGCAGTTTTCATCATTCTCATTATTTGCGTCGTCATACCATTCGGCAAAAGCTTCGCGGAGCTTAGCCCTCACGCCGGCATTTTTGGGGTCCAGGACCCATCCGAGATTTTCACCGATGCCGTTTCCCGATATCCACTTGCCGCTGACAGCAAATGCAACTTCCGGGTTTTGGGCTATCTGCTGCATTTTTGCAGATTTTGCCCATGTAGTGATATAGAACACACCATTTTCGTAAAGCGCATCCACTTCACGGACGCGCGGACGCGGTTTTCCCTCTGCGTTCTCTTCTGTAGAAAAGGTAGCCAGGGCTATGATATTATCCTTCCCGTTGCCGCACCTTTCATCGAATATTTTCAACCCTTCTTCAAACCTGTCCATTTTGATCTCCCCCTGTACCATTTTTGCCTGGTGTTTTCATGCGGCTGTTTGCCGGTCAGCTTGGCCGTATGGATATTAACATTATACCATAATCTGTGATCAATTCAGGAATGCCCGGATGATTCAGAGCAGTTGTTAGTAACAACTGATTTTTACTCACTGACACCAGCTGTCTCACCTGTGTTCTTTTTTCTTCCTTCCACTAACGTCGCCCTTTTCAGTTTGTCGCTGCCAAAACGGGACCTGATACTGTCTATCGCCCTTTCGAGCTTTTCCTCCCTCTTTACGGAATCAGGCAGTTCATCGTTGATGTCGAATATGCTTAGCTGTACCGGCATTTCCTCATCCACATTCGAGATGCCTATGCCCAGAAGCCTTATCGGCCTCTTCCGGTCCCAGTGCTCACCAAGCAGTTCCGCTCCGGTACGGTATATATCCTTGGTGAGGAAAGAAGGCACTATGGTTTTCTGGCGGGTGATCGTAGTAAAGTCGTTGTAACGTATCACTATGGATACGGATTTCCCCCTGAAATCACTTCTCCTCGCCTCTTCCCCTACCTCTTCAGCAAGGCTGAGAAGGACCGTCCTCGCTTCATCCATGCCTGTTATATCTTTTGCGAGTGTGGTCGACCTGCTTATCGACCTGGTGACGCTTTTGGGTTCCGGTTCTACCGGCGAATCGTCGATCCCGTTGGCCAGCCTTTTTAGTTCCTGCCCGTATTTCCCGAAGTTCCCGTTCAGCAGTCGATCGTCACATTGCGCCAGGTCACCGATGGTCATGATGCCGATCCGTTTCAGCCTTTCCTCAGTTTTCTTCCCTATCCCGTACATCTGCCTTATTTCCAGCGGCCACATCTTCACCGGAACATCTTCTTTCCAGAGTTCTGTTATACCCAGCGGCTTCTTCATTTCAGACGCCATCTTGGCAAGGAATTTGTTTTCCGATATCCCAATCGAGCACCAGAGATCCAGTTCGTACTGTATTTCCCTCATTATGCGCCGGGCGATCTGAACAGGCTCGCCGAAAAGTTTCTCACAGCCTGTCAGGTCGAGCCATGCTTCGTCAATGCTGTTTTTCTGGATAACAGGAGCATATCGCGACAGTATTTCCATGAATTCGTTTGATTTTCTCTCGTAAAGGCCCCTGGTGGGGGGTACTATCACCAGGCCGGGGCATATCGACAGCGCCTCATGGACAAGCATCGTAGTTTTGACGCCATATGCCCTGGCTTCGTAATTTGCAGCCAGTATGATGCCCGACCTGCTTTTCGGGTCGCCTGCCACCGCGGCCGGGCGGCCTTTCAGTTCAGGATTGATTGACATCTCGCATGATATGAAAAATGCGTTCATATCGACGAGAAATATGACCTTTTTCCCAGACTTGCCCATTTCAGATATCGCCGTCCTTGATATAGAAAAACGTCTTTACAGGCGTCAGCTTATATCGTGCGGACATTATGATCTGTTCTGTGCTCCCTATGAACAGCACTCCCTTATCTTTCAGCGCTTTATTGAATTTGACGTATATCTGGGATTTTGCTTCTTCGGTGAAATATATCAGCACATTCCTGCATACGATAAGATCACATTCATTCGGATACGGATCCCTCAGAAGATTAATGCGTTTGAATTCCACGCACCGTTTAAGTTCGTCCCTGACATGATACGAATTCCCGTCTTTTATAAAGAATTCCCTTATATATCTCTCAGGCAGCTTTTCAAGGCTTTTTGCCGAATACACGCCGGCTTTCGCCTTTTTCAGCGCTTCGGCATCGATATCTGAAGCCAGTATATGTATCCTGTTCAGCGGCATATGTTCACTCAGCACCATGGCAAGGGTATACGGCTCGTCACCTGTCGAGCATGCCGAACTCCATACTCTCGGCACCGGCGATCTCTGGAGGAGCATCGGGATTATCTGATCCCTAAGCACCTCCCATTGGTCCGGATTTCGATAGAATTCAGACACATTGATCGTAAGGTAATTGATGAACTCATTGTATAGTTCCCTGTCCTGCAGCAGTGCATGGACATAATCATCATATCGGTCATAGCCGTTTTTCCTGATGAGCGAATCTATCCTTCGCTTCATTTGCTTCTCTTTATACAGGCTGAGGTCTATGTCTGACATTTTCAGGATCTCTTGTTTAAACCCTTCGTAATCCATGACCGGTCCCCCGAATCAAATTATAAAATGAAATAAAATGAGTAAACTGAAAATGCAAGACATAAGTCCTGCATTTTCAAGATGTCAGATCATCGGTCAATCTTTTCGATCTATTTGATTTCGTCAAGCGATCCTATCACATCGCCGATCGTGTTGTTGAGATCTTCCTTGTGCTCTTTTGGGATCTCCTCTTCGGCTTCCGTATCTGCTTTCTCTTTCTGTGCCTCGTCCTGTGCCTTTTCCGGGGCTTTCTGCTCCCTTACCGCAGGTTCGGGATAAATGGGATTGACCTCTTTTATAGAAAGGCTTATCTTCTTTGCCTCTTCATCTACCTCGATGATCTTTGCTTCCACTTCCTGTCCGGTCTTGAGGACGTCTCCAGGCTTCGCGATCCTTACGCTCGATATCTGTGAAATGTGTACGAGCCCATCCAGGCCTTTTTCAAGCTCGATGAACGCGCCGAACGGCACAAGCCTTACCACGGTACCCTTCACGATATCTCCGACCTTGTATTTTTCGGATACCCGGAACCAAGGATTATCCTCTTCCTTCTTCATACTCAGCGATATCCTCTTTTTCTCGGGATCGAATTCCAGTACGGTGACTTCGACTTTGTCGCCTACCTTAACCAGTTCCGAGGGATGTTTGACTTTTGTCCATGACATTTCCGAAACATGAACAAGGCCGTCGACTCCGCCTATATCTACGAACGCTCCGAAGTCCATAAGGCTCTTTACGGTACCGGTGTATCTCTTTCCGACTTCTATATCCGACCAGACCTGTTTTTCTTTCTGTTCCCTTTCTTCGGCCAGGACAACTTTCCTGGAACCGACAAACTTCCTCTTCTGCCTGTTCATCTCTATTATCCTGATGGTAACGGTCTGTTTCAGAAACTCGCCGAGATCCTTTACATATCTTTCGGATAACTGTGAAGCAGGTACAAATACCCTGACACCGCCGACACTAACAATGACGCCGCCATTGGTGACTTCGACGACTTTGCCGGTAACAGGGGTCTTGTTTTTGTATGCTTCTTCTATCATCTCGAGACTGCGCATCGAGTCTACTCTTTTCTTTGAAAGCATTACGCTGCCTTCTCCGTCGTTTACCCTGACTATGAACACATCGACTTCATCGCCTATATTTACGCCGGTTTCAGGTTTGAAATCGGGATCATCCGAGAATTCTTCGACGGGAATGATACCGTCAGATTTATAGCCCAGATCGACGAAAATCTCTGCGTTGTTGTAGCCTATGATCCTTCCCTTGACGATCTCACCGCTTCTCAGCGTTACCATCGAGTTTTCGAATGCTTCTTCGAAACTCATTTCCTTCTCCTGTTTATTTAATTCATCCATTTTCTCAATAACCTCCTTGATTGTGCGTTCCGGTGTAGATGCTCCGGCTGTTATCCCCAGCGTTTGTACTTCTTTTGGATTTATCGGCGGCAAATCACCGTACGTTTCTATTAAATATGTTTTTTTGCAGTATTTACTGCATATTTCATACAATTTACGGGTGTTGGAGCTTTTTCTGCTCCCTATCACCAGCATGACATCCGATATGCGGGCTATTTTTTCAGCCTCTTCCTGTCGGCTGCTGGTCGCACTACATATTGTATCAAATTTGACGACACTTTTGCATTTTTCTTTTAGTTTATCATATATTCCATCGAACCTTTCACGCGTCATCGTGGTCTGGGCCACAAGGCAGCATTTCCCGTCGATGGGTGCAAAAGCTTCAGCTTCTTCAGGCGTATTCGCTATAAGTGCCGAGTTTCCGCACCATCCGTTTACCCCTATGATTTCGGGATGGTGCCTGTCACCTGCTATTACTATCGTATAGCCGTCCTTATGCATTTTTTCTACCAGCTTGTGGATCTTTCTAACATAAGGACATGTCGCATCCACTATCTCTATATTCCTTGCCTTTGCTTCCTCATATATGCCGGGTGCGACTCCGTGCGCCCTTATTATGACCTTTGAACCTTCAGGTGCTTCGCTTAAATTAGATATTGCTTCTATGCCCTTTTCTTTCAGGTCGTTAACGACCTGGTCATTGTGTATCAAATACCCAAGGGTACGGATGGCGTCCCCTTTGCCCAACATATCTTCGGCTATCCTGATCGCATTATTCACACCAAAGCAAAAACCCGCGGTTTTTGCCAGAATTATCTCCATTTACCTGACCTCCGAAAGGGCTTCTATTCTCCTCATCATATCTTTGCTCATTTCCGACAGATATTCTTTTGGCAATTTGTCTCCTTTTTTCTCTATGTAATACGGATCGCCGTAAACGACCTTCATTTTGCTGAAAAGCCTGTAGGTGCCGCAAACCGTTGCGGGAATGACCGGCACTCCTGCATTTGCAGCTATCAAAACAGCTCCGGACTTTGCGGGGTATTTTATTTTTGCCGTCCTGGCCCTGGTACCCTGTGGAAAAATCCCTACGATCTTGTTTTCTTCCAGCAGTTTGTAAGCATGTTTTATGGAACTTATGTCGCCCGTTCCCCTACTTACGGGGAAAGCTCCCAGCTTTTTCAGGATGCAGGCAAATAAAGGGTTTCTGAACAACTCTTCCTTTGCCATCCAATATATCCATCTTTTCAGCTTGAAACCGAGGAAAAACATGTCGATCATCGTGTTATGACTGGCACACAGCAATGCCGGACCTTCCTCAGGCACTTTATGATAATCTATGACTTCAACTTTGAAAAAAATCTTAAATACGATATTGGTCAAGATCCGAAGAAACTTTCTCATTTAGCTGCACCAACTGTTTTCCTGTTCTTAATGCTGTCCATTATGATCCTGACGACTTCTTCAGGACTTATCCCGGTGGTATCGATCTCCAGCGCGTCAGGCGCCTTGGCTAACGGAGCGAAGGATCTCGAACTGTCGTTTTTATCCCTGTATTCGATATCCTTTTTCACTTCCTCCAGGCTCACGCCGGTCATACCATTCGCTTTCATCTCATTGAACCTTCTTTTTGCCCTTTCGTCAAGCGATGCAGTGAGAAAGAATTTATATGATGCATCCGGCAGGACATATGTTCCTATATCGCGTCCATCCATCACAACATCGTTTTCTTTCGCTATCTTTCGCTGCAGTTCCACCATTTTTTTCCTTACTGCAGGTATTACGGCAACATCCGAGGCTCCCACAGATACTTCCGGCGTTCTGATAAACCCTGTCACATCGCTGCCATCGAGGTATATCCTTTGTTCATTATCCTTATATTCGATCCTGATGTCAATATCTTTCACCATGGATTCGATTGCTTCTTTGTCGCCAGTGTCGATACCGGATCGGATAGCTTTTAGTGCAACGGTTCTGTACATGGCTCCTGTGTCGAGATAAATTATGCCGAGTTCTTTTGATATTGCTTTTGCTACTGTACTTTTCCCGGCTCCGGCCGGGCCGTCGATCGCAATGTTGATCATCTGTGATGTCAGTCCTCCATACGCCCGTTTTGCTGTACGATATCAGGACGCAGTTTTTTTGCTTCCTTCAGGTATATGTATTTCAGTTCATCATTCCTCTTGCCGGTCTCGACGTGCATCAGCACTCTGATGCATTTTTTCAGGCTGCCCGGCACATCCATCTCGTACGTACAGAGCATCGCCGTCCTGTCAAAACCCATCTGCCTGACGGCTGCCGCAGGAAACGCAGCATCCAGGTCAGACGTCACCGAGAATATGATGCTAATTATATCATCTCTGGTCAGCCCGTTCTGTTCTATTATTTCACTGACAAGTTCAGTCGTGGCGCTGAATATCTCTTCTCTCGTATTGTCTTTTACAGTCGTGGCCCCTCTGATCGCTCTGACCATTGTGTCTCACACCACCCTGTGCCCCAGCCCGATGGCGACTTCATTGAGATGCAGCAGACCTATGCCGAAAAATATGGATACGCTTATGTGGTTCCTGTAACGGGCTATGCCAATCTTACCGCCTACGTTGAGCCCAAGAGCTTTCGGCATTATCTGGGACAGCGCCTCTCTTGTAGCCCCGGCAACGGCACCTTCTTCCACATGGCTTTCCTGTATTACGCCTTCCCTCTTTGATGAAACTACGGCTCTTTCGATTATCTTCATCACCGAGTTTATGAACTCTCCGCCATAATCAACGGCTGCCGTACGGATACCCAGCCTTGCGAGTTCCTGCTGCAGCTGTTTCTCTTCCGTTCTGTCTTTTGTGAGCGCTATTTTGACAGCAGCGGCGGCAATGTCCCTGCTGCCGTATTCTTTTACTGTCTGTTCCATATTCATATCCTCTCAGAACTTCTTAATTATTATATAGGAATAATGGAAATTGTACAATATTGTTATTTACAGTTATTCAATTTTGCCGCGCAGCCGTCCAAAAAGTTCACTCATCTGTGTCAGCGACAGCCACCGGGACTATCCCGTCCGCCGCTGAAACAGTCCTGCCCAGGATATGTGCAAGATTCCTGCTGACAGCAGTTATCTGTACTTCTGTATTTACGAGAAGCCTGCTGGCATCCAGTTCGACTACGTCTCCCTCTTTCAGTTCGAGCAGTACCGCATTGCCATTGAAAGCCCCGGCCTCGACGCCGTTCACAAGTACTTTGAGTTCAGGGCAGTTCGGCATTCCTTTCAGTCTGAGTTCCATTTTGCATTTCTCAAAAAGGAACACTTCATCACCGATCGGCTTTCCGTCCAAAGCATCCCTGACCAGCAGGCCCCTAATTCCGTCATCTGTCAGCACGGCCTGTATCGTTATAAAGATGACGAACACGATGATGAAAATGTTCCTCAGTATTTTTTCAATGCCGTCACATATCCGTACATTATTTCCCTTTCCCGGACTGCTGTTATCTGTTTCCTTGCTGATGATGGTTTTCATGGCTTTCTCCATAATTTGCTAATATCGTTATTATGTATTATGCTCATGCATCCATGAATAATACATCAGCAATTCAGGCCGGCAACACAGCCCGTGGAAAAGGCTATGGTAAGGTTGAAACCGCCGGTGTATCCGTCAACATCGATCACTTCTCCTGCGAAAAACAACCCTTTAACCAGTTTGGATTCCATTGTCGCCGGATCTATCTCATCGGTACTGACACCGCCTGCAGTCACTATTGCTTCGCTGATGGGCCGCGAACCGCATATTTCCAGTGTCAGTCCCTTGAGCAATGATGCCAGCGACCTTCTCTCAGCCTTCGTGATCTGGTTCACAGGCTTGTCAGCTGGTATTTGTGATAATTCGACGATCACAGGGATCATTTTTTTCGGAAGCAGGTCGTCGAGGCTGTTCTTGAACTGCTTTCTGGAATACTTCTCAAAATCCCTCTGTATCCTGCTGTCCAGCACTTCAGGACTGAGAGCAGGCTTTAAGTCTATCGAAAGGAAGACGTTCCTGTAGTCATACTGCATAATGTGCCTGCTGGCGCTCAGTATGACCGGGCCTGACACACCGAAATGGGTAAAGAGCATTTCGCCAAAATCATTGTATATTTTCTTTCTCTGCCGGTCGTATAAAGTGATCGATATGTTTTTCAGCGTAAGGCCCTGAAGGTCCCTGACCCATTTTTCCGAAGAAACCAGCGGTACGAGGGACGGCCTCAGCGGTGTCACAGTATGTCCTAGTTTTTGCGCCATCCTGTAGCCATCGCCCGTTGAACCTGTGCCCGGATAGGATTCTCCACCAGTAGCCAGTATAACAGAATCGCATTCGATGGTTTCGTCATTTTTCAACTTGACGCCTTTCACTGCGCCGTTCGACACCTCTATGGAACTGGCAGGCGAACGGTACCTTATTTCCGCGCCCGATTCCACAGCATGCCTTACCAATACGGATACCACATCTTTTGCGTCATCCGAAACGGGAAAAACCCTTCCTCCCCTCTCTACTTTCAGTTCCAGTCCTTCATCCGTAAAAAACTGCATGATATCCTCATTTGAGAACGTATAAAAGGAGGAATACAAAAAGCTCCCGTTGCCGGGAATGTTTCGTATCAGCCCGTCTATATCCGTATCATTTGTAATGTTGCAGCGGCCCTTGCCCGAAATCCTCAGCTTCCTGCCCGGCTTGTCGTTCTTTTCGAGCACCAGGACATCAAGTCCGCGTTCCGCAGCTTTGCCTGCAGCCATGAGCCCCGCTGCGCCGGCTCCAATGACGATCACTCTTCTTCTCAATAATCCACCTTCCTGTCCGGTTCATCAAGATCGTATTTCTCATATACCTGGTATTCATCCCATATCTTTTCAAGTTTCTCAAAAGTCTCATACAGGGATTTCTTTTTTCTCATCCCGATGGCTACTATCAGCGCATTTATTACACTCAGCGGCGCAACAAGCGAATCCGCGAAGGATGCCATATCGCTTCTCGCGCAGATACAGTGGTCGGCATTGCCTGCAACAGGAGACTCAGTACTGTCTGTGATCGCTATCACGGCTGCGCCCTGCTTTTTGACAAACTCCATCGCCTTGGCAGTCCTTTTCGAGTACCTTGGAAAACTTATCCCAATGACGACGTCGCCTTTCGACGCCCTTATTATTTGCTCGAACATCTCGCTTATACTGTTCGTGTGCACCAGCCTCACATTGTCCTGTATAAGGTTCAGGTAGAAGCCGAGGAAATATGCAAGGGGCGCGGAGCTCCTGACTCCGAGGATGTATACGTGCCTGGCGTTCAATATGCATTCCACCGTAGCATTAAATGCTTCATAGTCTATCTCTTCCATTGTGATCTTGATCTTTTCCATGTCCGACTGCAGCACGCTTTTCAGTATGTTGTACTCGTCGATCCTGCTTGATGATATCTCCATTCTCTGTATGGCCGTCAGCTTGTTTTTCACCATTTCCTGAAGCACTTTCTGCATTTTGGGATAGCCTTCATATCCCAGTTCCAGCGCGAACCTCACCACGGTCGATTCACTTACGCCAACAGCCTCGCCAAGTTTTGCCGCGGTCATGTACGCCGCTTTGTCATAGTGGTGTGTTATGTAATCGACGATGAGTTTCTGCCCTTTGCTCAGTTTCTTAATGCTGTTTATCCTGTTTATCAGGTCAAAGCTTTTATTATCCATAAATCCTCCGAAGAAATAACACACTTTTGGTAACCTGCCCCAACAATCTAATATTACATTCAGCATGCGCAAAAATCAAGGCAACAGGGATACGTTCGTCTCCCGGAACGCCGGCGCATTTTTTCAGCGGTATTTGATAATGATAGAATTTGTATGCACTTCTGTAGGAGGCAGCATGATACAGATAGACGATTCCGGAAGCGGAAGCTTCGTAGGCGGTACCTGCATCGGAGTGTACAGGCCCGAAACAAATGAATACTATTTTGATATCATCCCTGTTGAGCTTTATAACGGGGAGAACTTTGCTCAAAAGAAATACCTTGACTACGTGGTGAATATCGTCAAATCCGCATTCATGGCCCTCAAACCTGCAAAGGGTGAAATGATTGAGATATGCAGAGGCTACATGTTTGACAGGCTGAAGGCCTGGCTTACCGCGAACGGGTACCTGTGGTATTCCACGCAAATCACGGGAAGAGTGCAGGAAATAGTTGAGAAATGTTTCGAATTATATGCCGAAAGGCTTGGGCTGCCAGGGCATTATATAAAATACACGAGATATCCCTTCCACTTCCATAAGCTCCTTAGATGGGTGTATGCAGACTTCGACAACAGGATCAGGCTGTGCAAGGTAGGATGGAAATGCTGGCAGAAGATAGCCGGTCAGGTACCCGACGTATCGGATGCCTGCGTGTGCGTCCCTTCGTTTATATGCATGAAATGCGGCAGGTATATCAGGTCCGGCAGTGAAATAAGCGTGATTCGTTTCGTCAGCAACCGGGAGAACTATGTATATGTCCACAAAAAGTGCCGGATAAAACATGGCTCATGCCACCGTGAATTTTCTGTCTGAGACATGGAAACGGTTCTCGCGTACGGATTCCGCAGAACCCGGACACAAGAACCGTCCCCTTATCTGCCAGTTATAATATTCCTTATCATACCGGATGGACCCGGAATTCGTAATCCACCATGGTACCGTCGACTTTGTATTTTGCTGCCTGGCGCTGTTTGAAGAAATTCTCGGCGACCTGCGGGAACAGAGCGTATGAGAGTACGTCCTCGTCCTGCTCGATATACTGTCCGATCTGCTTCCTTATTTTTTCCAGTTCAGGTTCGATCAGGTCAGCAGGCCTGCATGTGATCTGTTCCTCGTCTCCAAGTATCTTCTTTTTTATATGTTCCGGAATAGGAGCAGGTGTCTTTCCATACTCGCCCTTCACGAGAGCTTTGGATTCCTTCGGCACCATCTTGTACCTTTCCCCGGTGATGACGTTCATGACAGCCTGGGTTCCGACTATCTGGCTGGTAGGCGTGACCAGCGGCGGATATCCGAAATCTTCCCTTACCCTCGGCACTTCCTTGAGGACTTCTTCGAAAAGGTCTGCCTTCCCGGCCTGTTTCAGCTGTGAAACGAGGTTCGACAGCATTCCGCCGGGCACCTGGTATTTCAGTGTATTGACATCGACGCCCATGACTTTTATGTCAAGCAGCCCTGACTTGATGTATTTTTCCTTGATAGGCCTGAAGTAATCGGCGATGTCGCTGAGTTTGCCAAGGTCCAGTCCGGTGTCGTATTCGGTGCCCTTGAGTGTTGCGACCAGCGGCTCTGTGGGCGGCTGTGACGTACCCAGTGCAAACGGGGAAATGGCGCAGTCGACTACGTCGACTCCCGCTTCTATAGCCTTGAGGTATGTCATGGAAGCTACACCGCTGGTATAATGAGTATGGAGCTGTATCGGAATCTTTACATTTTCCTTCAGTGCTTTGACCAGCTCATAAGCCGCATAAGGCACGAGCAGTCCGGCCATGTCCTTGATGCATATGCTGTCGGCCCCCATTTCCTCCAGCATGCGGGCGTCCTTCACAAACATGTCAAGGTTATGGACAGGGCTTATAGTATAACTTATAGCCGCCTGTGCATGCCCGCCTTCTTTCTTGCAAGCCTTGATCGCAGTCTCCAGGTTCCTTGCGTCGTTCAGTGCATCGAAAATCCTTATTATATCGATGCCGTTCGCTATGGATTTCTGTACAAAGTATTCGACCACATCGTCCGCATAATGCTTATATCCGAGGAGGTTCTGCCCTCTCAGGAGCATCTGCAGTTTTGTCTTTTTTGCCTTTGACCTGATTTTTCTGAGCCTGTCCCACGGATCCTCGTTAAGGAAGCGAAGACATGAATCGAAGGTAGCTCCTCCCCAGCATTCAAGCGAATGATATCCAATATCATCCAATTTCTCCACTACCGGCAGGATATCATCGATTGACATCCTTGTGGCTATCAAAGACTGATGCGCATCTCGTAGTACCGTTTCTGTTATTTTTACCTTTGCCATTTCTGGTCCCCTTTCATATCTTAGTCTATTGAAACAAGCAGGTCGCCTGCATTAACCGATGTTCCGCTGGTGACATTTATGGAAACAACAGTGCCGTCCGAAGGGGCAACTATCTCGTTTTCCATCTTCATAGCCTCGAGTATCAGCAGTACCTGGCCTCTCTTTACTTTATCACCGACAGAAGCGACAATGTTGAGTATCGTTCCCGGCATTGGAGCCGTAACCTTCACAGATCCCGCAGCTCCTGACGGCGCTGCTTTGGCTGCTGGTGCAGGAGCGGGCGCAGGTGCAGGCGCTGCCTGTGCTGGCGCGGGAGCAGGCGCTGCCGCTGGCTGTGCAGGTGCTGCTGTGTATGCCGGTGCAGAGCCGCTTTTTACTTCTTCTACTTCAACCTCGTACTGGTTGCCGTTTACCTTTATCAAAAATTTCTTCATAATTTCCATCCTCCCTGATCAGATTTGATGTATTGTCAGTTTTATGCATTCAGATTGCGGCTGAGGCGTTCCAGTCTGCCGGTGGTATTCCAGACCGGCGATGTCTGCGGGATCTGCCTCATTGATCTTACGACCAGCCTGTAGCCGGGCCTGGTCTCCATTGCTGCAATGGCAGCGGATATTACAGCAAGTATTTCTTCATCGATGATCACGTTTTCGTTTTCCGTCATGCCTGCACCTCCGTATCACAGCGGTATGTTGCCATGCTTCTTTGCCGGTCTGTTTTCCCTCTTCCCGGCCAGCATCTCCAGGGCGCTGATCAGTCTCGGCCTCGTTGTCGCCGGATCTATGACATCGTCCACGTATCCCCTTGCTGCCGCTACATAAGGATTTGAGAACTTGCTCCTGTACTCCTCTATTTTTTGCTCACGGTATGCGACAGCGTCTTCAGCCGCTGCTATTTCCTTTCGGAATATGATATTCGCAGCGCCTTCGGGACCCATGACCGCTATTTCAGCGCTCGGCCACGCAAATACCATGTCTGCTCCAAGATGCTTGCTGTTCATTGCTATATAGGCTCCACCGTATGCTTTCCTGACTATAACATTTACCTTCGGCACTGTCGCTTCTGAAAATGCATACAGGAGTTTTGCGCCATGCCTTATGATACCGCTGTATTCCTGTCCGGTCCCGGGAAGATATCCTGCTGTGTCGGTGAACGATACCAGCGGGATGTTGAACGCATCACAGAAACGTACGAATCTTGCCGCCTTATCAGATGAATCCACGTCAAGGGCGCCGGCCAGCACATTCGGCTGGTTTGCAACGATGCCGACGGTTTTTCCGTTGAGCCTGCCGAAACCTACTATGATGTTCTGTGCGAAATGTTTCTGGACTTCCATGAAATCCCCGTTGTCCAGAACCTTCGTTATTATCTCCTTCATATCGTAAGGCTTGTTGGAACTGTCGGGCACTATCTCAAGGAGGCTGTCATCCAACCTGTTGGGATCATCCGTCTCTGCCAGCACTTCCGGATCGGTCAGGTTGTTGTCCGGAAGGAAACTGATAAGCCTTCTTATTTCTTTTATACACTCTTCCTCGTTGGCACACCTGAAATGTGCGACACCGCTTTTTGAATTATGTACCTCCGAACCTCCCAATGTCTCGAAGGTAACATCTTCGCCGGTAACGGATTTGATCACCTGCGGCCCGGTGATGAACATGTAGCTTGTCTTGTCCACCATAAACACAAAGTCTGTTATGGCCGGCGAATATACCGCACCTCCGGCACAGGGCCCCATTATGACCGATATCTGCGGTATCACGCCTGATGCAAGCGTGTTCCTGAAGAATATCTCACCATATCCGCTCAAGGCATCTATACCTTCCTCTATCCTTGCTCCGCCGGAGTCATTGATACTGATGAAGGGCGCTCCAACTTTCATGGCCATGTCCATTACTTTTGCTATCTTGCGGGCATGAGCTTCACCAAGCGAGCCTCCTATTACTGTGAAATCCTGTGATGCCGCGAACACAGGCCTCCCTTCGATCGTTCCGTAGCCTGTCACCACACCGTCCCCGGGGACCTTCTTTCTCTGCATATCGAAATCGATTGCCCTGGTTTCAACGAATGCATCGACTTCAACGAAAGAGTTTTCATCAAACAGTTTTTCAAGACGCTCGCGCGCTGTCAGTTTGCCTGATTCATGCTGCTTTGCGATCCTCTCGGCGCCGCCTCCCTCTTCGAGTGCTTGCCTGCGGATCCGGAGTTCGTTTATTTTTTCCATCGTACCCATATGGCTACCACCTCGTCACACAAATATCTGCAGGAATTATCATTTGGTGTTATTACCTGGTGCCAATATATTTGGATTATATAATATTTTCCATTCCCTTTCAACCTGAATATTAACATTTACCAAGCCGGCAAATAAAAAAACCTCATCCCTGTCAGTATCAACTGAACAAGCCAAAGGTCCTCCCGTCACTTTTGAACATAAAATCAAGCGGTTTAACCGCCGGCTTATGACTGCACAACTTTGGTCTGATAACCTCCAATCATTATCAAGTGTACCATTACAGGAACATAACGTCAATAAATTTGAAGCAATTTTGTTAAAAAATAATCAAAAATCGCCGCACCTGGATCTCAGCATTTCTATCTCCGCTTTACTGAGATACCTCCATTTCCCTTCTCCAAGATCTCCGGCAGTTATGCCCCCGATAGCCGTCCTTTTCAACCGCAGGACCGGATGCCCGATAGTCTCGAACATCCTCCGGACCTGCCTGTTTTTGCCTTCATGTATCGTTATTTCAACAACAGATCTTCCTGCTGACTTATCAATGATCCTAACGCACGCCGGAGCGGTGATGTGGCCTCCTATATCCAGCCCGTTCTCAAGACGCTTTATATCATCCGCACTAAGCATGCCTTTTATTTCTGCCCTGTATACTTTTTCGACTTCATTTCTGGGATGCATGAGCATATTGGCGAACTCGCCGTCATTTGTAAGAATGATCAGCCCTGATGTATCGTAATCGAGCCTCCCGACCGGATATATCCTTTCGCTGATGCCGCTTACAAGATCGATGACGGTTTTTCTTGAAAACTGGTCCTTTACGGCTGATATATAACCTGTCGGCTTATTCAGCAGAATGTAGACTTTTTTATGCCCTGGGCGTATTAAACGGCCGTCCACTCTTACTTCCTCGGAGCCTTCGACTTTGGTCCCCGGTTCGGTCACTGTTTTCCCGTTTACCTGTACTCTTCCCTGCAGGATGAGTTCTTCACATTTCCGCCTTGATGATACCCCGGCATCAGCCAGATATTTTTGAAGCCTGATCACAGTCCGTTTCCTTTCATACGTTCTGCTGTTTTATGTTTCGTATAAAAGCAGTCCATGAATCCCGTAACCCTTTTATACCCATAAAATCATAGCATAAACCCGCACTTGCAGAAAAGATGCGTCAGACGTCTCCGGACCGATGACCAGGCTCAATGGAAGCCGGCATGCTGATATTGGATTTTTGAGGATCATTTTATCACTCGGGATCTTCTTCCTTTTCCTTTTTTACGGCGATCTTCTTTTTGCAGATATTCTCAAGCCTGCACATGAATTCAGGTACAAGGTCCAGTACCTTGTCGATGGTCGAATTTATGTTGACCGGGAGGAGTTTGATATGGCCATTCCCCACGACCATGAATGCTACCGGGCTGATGCTCACGCCTGCGCCGCTGCCCCCGGCGAATGGGAATTTTCCTTCGATACCGCTGCTGCCATCCTCATCATCCGTTTTGCTTTCGTCATTTTCGTCCTCCGCGGCACCGTATTCGCCGCCGCCGGCTGCAAAACCGAAAGTGACTTTTGAAATGGGGATGATAACTGTCCCGTCAGGTGTTTGCACAGCATCTCCTACAATAGTGTTTACATCGACCATTTCCCTGATACTTTCCATAGCTGTTTTCATCAACGCTTCTATCGGATGTTGTTCAGCCACTTGCTCCACCACCTGTTGCTTTTTTTGAATTTTTTACGATACTGTGTTTCATCCAGTATATTTTTATCAATACAACTATAATATGGACCAACCTCACATGAAATATGCAGCGGGCTTCCACTTCGAAAACCTTTTCATTGAAGCACGGCGTGATTTTGATCCTTTTGCTTATGGTTTTCAGATGGCGGGACAAATATGCGACAATAATACCTGCAGCGCTCCAGAGCGCACCGCATACCAGGCCGGTCTGGGCGGCGTCACCGGTTCCCTGTCTGAGTTTCACTTCTATCTCGACATGTATGCCATGCCTGTTGATGTATTCTCTTATGTCTTCCAGAAGGCTTTTATGATCCTTCAGATATTGCCTCACACTGATGAATTTTTCGATTATGTCTTCCGGCCCAAGCTTTTCATTTGCTTTTGAACCGCCCTGCATTTTATGGCTCTGTCCCTTGACCAGCTTGAATTTCGTCTTTCCGTTATCATTTTTTGCCAGTGGCACCTCAAACTCGTATCTTATTATTCCCTTTCCGGTATAAAAGCAGAAAATGACCCATTCATCCTGCTCGTCCCTGGTATATTCAACGGCAGCCTTTATCCTGACGACAAACAGCACGGTATATAAAGCAAGGATAAAAAAAACAGCTATGTAAAGCATCGTTGACTCCATGTGATGAGGTAATGCTCCACAAGCTATTTTTTCCAGTTTGCGGCTTTTTCATCCTTATATATTATTTCATGCTTTCATACAGCAGTCGTCCTGTGCAGTATTTCTGCGTAATGGAACTTTGAACACGGCCTGTGCATCTTCCTGTCCTGCATCATGTATCCGTGTCATTCTTCTGCATATCTTCTTCAGGCTGGTTTTCAGATATCATCCTGTCGAGTTCGAGCATCGGCAGATCCTTGATGGATCTGAAGCCGAAACTTCTGAGGAATTCCTCGGTGGTTTCATACAGCACGGGCCTTCCAGGGGAATCGAGCCTTCCGGCCTCCTTTATCAGGTTCCTTTCAAGAAGCGTGGCGATTGAACTGTCTGAATTGACTCCCCTTATCATCTCCACTTTTGCTCTTGTGACCGGCTGGTTATATGCGATTATCGCAAGCGTTTCGAATGCGGCCTGGGAGAGCGCCTGTTTCTGTCTTGGTTCCGCAAGTTTGCTTATGTACTCAAAATGCTCAGGCCTTGTACATAACTGGTAGCTGCCGTTCAGTTCGCGTATCAGTATGCCTCTCTGTGAGTTTTGTATCCTGATCGCCATATTGTCGAGAATCCGTTTTGCAGTTGCTTTGTCAAGCTCAAGTATTTCTGCGATCTTTGCCAGAGGCACAGGATCTCCTGCCGCAAAAAGGACACCTTCCACGATCGCTTCCATTTCTTTTATATCCATAACTGACTGCCTTCCTGCCTCAGTAATGTTCATTATCCGGTCGATTCCATTATGATCATGCCATGCTGTCAAGCTCGCGGGCATCGATCTTTCCAAGTTCCGGCGCCATTTCGACCTTACTTACGTATATCTCGCCATGGATTTTCCTCTGCTCAAGCCTGACCCTCCTTAGCCTGGCCAGTTCAAGTATCGCAAGGAAACCTGTCACGACATCGGCACGGGATCTCGTCTTGAATGAGAACAATTCAAAAAACCTGAACCTGCCCCTTTTTATCAGTTCCCTGATGATCTCCCTCATCTTGCTTCTGAGGGAGACTTTTTCATGCTGGATGATGCGGTTCATCCCGTTGACATTGGGATTCATCTTTTTCATGTTCCTCTCCAGCAGTTCCGTATAGACCCTTCTCAGTTCTTCAGGAACAAGCTCCACGACTTCATCTTTTCTCACGCATGTGATCGGTTCCGGCAGCTTCCACCATACCTTCGCCCACTCTTTTTCACGCTCCCTGAGCACATACGAAAAATCCTTGTACTTCCTGTATTCCAGGAGCCTCGATACCAGTTCCTCCCTCGGGTCTTCCTCCTGCTGCTGTTCCTCTTTCCTGGAAGGGAGCAGCATCTTCGATTTGATATGAAGGAGCGTGGAAGCCATGACAAGAAACTCGCTGGCTATCTCCAGGTCCATCTCCTGCATGGTGAACAAATAGTCCATGTACTGGTCCGTAATGGTGTTTATGGGAATATCATAGATATTGAACTGGTTTTTTTCTATCAGATGGAAAAGCAGATCAAAAGGACCTTCAAAATTATCTATTTTAATTGTACATGCATTGGTAAGCGCACTTTCCAAGTATATTCCCCCGGAATTCCATAACGGCCGGACGACCGGTCATGATCCTTTTGCCCTTGCGTACTTTTCGAGGTCGGATGCATCTCTGCATAACCGTGTTTTTTCCTGGATCGTCACCAGTCTATCTTCATGGCCTTTCTCACATCAGCTATCGTTTTTTCTGCTGTTTTCCTTGCACGGGCATTCCCGTCCTCGATTACTCCCTTTATATATCCCATATAATCAGGCTTGCTGAGGATTTCCTGCCTTTTTTCGTATATGGGCGTCAGTTTTTCAGCCATCTTTGAATAAAGGTTCTTCTTGCACTGGACGCATCCGATGCAGCCTGCCCTGCACTGTGCTTCAGTTTCGGAAACTCCGTCCTCGTCGAAAACCTTATGGAATGCGAATACCGTACATACTTCCGGATGGCCCGGGTCATCCTTCCTGATCCTCGCGGGGTCGGTCACCATCGACATTACCTTTTTGCGCACCGTTTCAGGGTCATCGGACAGAGCGATGGTGTTGTTGTAGCTCTTGCTCATTTTCCTGCCGTCCGTACCGGGCAATACTTTCGCTTTTGTCAGTATGGACTGCGGTTCAGGGAATACTTCTCCGTAAAGATAATTGAACCTTCTTGCGATCTCCCTCGTCAGCTCGACGTGCGGCACCTGGTCCTCACCGACGGGCACGGCGGATGCCTTGTACATCAGGATATCGGCAGCCTGGAGGCATGGATATCCCAAAAAACCATATGTCAGTATATTCTTGTCCTTCAACTGCTGTATCTGGTCTTTGTAGGTAGGACATCTGTACAGCCAGGAAAGCGGCGTTATCATTGAGAACAGCAGATGCAGCTCGGCATGTTCCCTGACTGACGACTGGAGGAACAGCGTGCTTTTTTCGGGATCAAGACCGACACTGAGCCAGTCTATGACCATATTCGTGATATTGGATCCAAGTTCCGATGTATCCTCATAGCCGGTAGTAAGTGCGTGCCAGTCTGCTATAAAGTAATAGCAGTCATATTCATCCTGCAGCTTTACCCAGTTCTCAAGCGCTCCGAAATAATTGCCCAGATGCAGTGCGCCTGTCGGTCTCGCGCCGCTGAGCATGATTTTCCTTCCCGTATTTGCTCTCATATGTGCCTCGCTTTCCATTCCCATGATCGCTTTTTCTTAACTGAACTTATACATATTGTAGTTTCAGCATCCAAAGGTGTCAAGTGATAATGTACCGGATAATGAGCGATCCTGCCAGGCCGAACAGCAATTCGACCGCTCTCCTGAATGGATACGTAACGGTTGAAAGTATGCCGGGCCTCAGTAACATCAGCGCCAGAAACAGCAGGCCGATATATCTTTCATAGCGCATGAGGCCGAAATATATCCTCGCAGGCAGCACTCCCATCAGGATCTTTGACCCGTCCAGCGGCGGTATCGGAAGCAGGTTGAATATGGCGAGTCCAATGTTTATCATGTAGAAGATACCGCTTATGATGAAAACAGCTGATCTGAATGAGAAATCCTCACCATAAAAAGCTATCAGATATGGCATATATCTGCTGTCATATATTACATAGTACGGTAATCCGCTTTTTGAAGCGATAGCAGCCATAGGAAACGAAAATATGAAAGCCAGAAGAAGGTTTGAAACAGGTCCTGCAAGGCTTACCATCACAGTTCCTTTCTTGTAGTTCCTGTAATAAGTAGGATCTATCGGCACAGGCTTCGCCCAGCCAAATCCGAATCCGCTGTACATTGAAACCACCAGCATAAGTGTCCCAAGGGGGTCCAGGTGCTTCAGCGGATTCAGCGTAAGCCTGCCAAGCCTTTTGGCAGTAGGGTCGCCCAGTCTGTAAGATATATATGCATGGGCCATCTCATGGAAACTCAGTGAGAAAAGGATAGCAGGTATCGCATATAAAATCATCAGTATCCTATCCATATCTACGTATCAATTCCTTCCGTATCCTGAACCGATACCAGTCAAAACATCCCGCGTATTACAGCGTGGTTACTGGCCTCTGACAGGTCTTTTACGTCTGCTCCTATTTTATTTTACCAAAGATGATAGTAAAAGTCTGTCTAAAATTATCTTTACCCTTATGTTTATTCATCAAAACCTGTGCCGCTTCAAGCCTGTCGTTTTTTCAGCCGCGGTTCTCCATCCCTGACAGTTTTGGACTGCAGCCGCGGTATAGCAGGAGACAGGACCGCAATGCAGTATTACTGATACTGCACTTGTGTCCCATCATGGTAAAGACTGATGCATTATAAAACCAGCAGTCGATCAGTGATCTTCCGCTGGTTGTCCGGCTATCTGATATATTACGGGACATATACTGCATCAGGCATTCAGCCTGATGTATCCTGTCGCTGTATTCCGCCGTTATCCGTTGTGTTCTGCAGAGTTCAGTTCGTGGCTCTGCCGAGGCAGAACCATTCCTGCATGAGCCTTAACATCATGCGAAGGAACGTTGCCCTCTGGACATCGCTTGATGCCACGATATCGGCCCTTCCCACTTCTTTCCCCGATAATGTGTATATCACCTCTCCTATTTTCTGACCGGACTTGACAGGTGCCCTGATGTCGGCGCTGACATTCACCACTCTTTCTATTTTCCCTTTCTCTCCTTTCCTGAGGAGCAGCTTCACATCCTCTTTGAAAACGGCATTGGTCACAGGCTGGATGCCCTTTTTTACTTCCACCTGCTGTACCACCTCTCCCATATTGTCCACCAATACCGTTTCGAAGTTGGCAAACCCATAGTCCAGCAGCTTTCTGCTTTCAGCGAACCGTGTATTTGAATCAGGTTCGCCGAGCACTACCGATATCAGCTGCTGTCCGTTCCTGACCGCAGCGGCTGAAAGGCAATGGCCTGCAGCGCTGGTATATCCGGTTTTCAGCCCGACGGTCCCGCTGTAATGCCTTACGAGTTTGTTGGTATTATCAAGCGAAACATAATTTTTACCCGGTACATTCTCCCTGAATTTCGCATGCCAGGTGGATGTATATTGGGTGATTTCAGGATGCTTGAGGAGCAGTTCCCTAGACATGACGGCTATATCGAATGCGCTGCTGTAATGCCCTGTATCGGTGAGGCCTGTACAGTCCAGGAAATTTGTATTTTTCATGCCAAGTTCCCTGGCTTTCTGGTTCATCATCGCCACAAATGCATCCTCACTGCCTGCAATTGCTTCCGCCAGCGCCACGGTAGCATCGTTCGCCGAATGTATGGCTACAGCCTTCAACAATTCGTCCACTGTGAAAACTTCACCCGGTTCCAGCCATACCTGCGATCCCCCGAAGCTCCATGAATACTCGCTTACAGTTACCTTCGAATCATATGAGATTATTCCGGCATCTATAGCTTCCATTACCAACAACATCGACATGATTTTCGTTATGCTGGCTATCGGAAGCTTTTCATGGCTGTTTTTTTCCAGAAGGACCGTTCCGGTGCTGCAGTCCATCAATATGGCAGCTTTAGCCTTCAGATCCGTCAACGATGTATTGTTCTGTATTTTCACCACTTCTACCGAATCATATTCCACTACGCCTTCGATCTGGCCAAACGCGGGAATGGTCATTACGGCTGAAAGGAGCAGCAGTACGGACAGGCCGAACAACAAGGTTTTCTTCAACATGATATACACCCCTTGCGAGCATACTTCTTACCCTTATATTAAAGTTATGCCGCAGCAGGGCCGTATATTCTGTGAACTTGTCAGGTATTTGTCTGCCGATGCTTCCGCAAATAATGACCGGTTACCGGATCATGGCAGTTTCATTTCCAGTACCTGACGACTCCGCTGCTGTCAATGCGCGCAAGAATCAACGGCCTGGGCTGCGGAGCCTCGGAAGAAATATCATAAGCCTGCATCAGCATTGCCTCTGCTTCAGGCAGAAGGTGGCGTGACGATGTGTGGAGTTCTGCTATCATTTCTCCTTTTTTAACATATTCGCCTGTCTTCTTATAAAGGATCATCCCCGCACTGTGGTCCAGCTGGCCGTCCTTCGTTTCGCGGCCGGCTCCCAGCAGCATGGACGCTTTGCCGACGAGTTCTGATTTCATGCTATATATGTAACCTTCGCAGGGCGATGTTACAGGGTGTCTGACAATGGCTTCCTGCATCGCTTTTTCATCCCACGGCTCGTATACGGCGCCCTGCCTTTCCGCAAGCTCTCCGAACTTTTTTAGCGCACTGCCGCTATTGATACTCTTTCCCACAAGTTCCCTGCATGCAGCGATATCGCCCTTGCCTCCAAGCTCAAGCATCCTGGCTGCCAACTCGAAACACACGGTCCTCAAGTCTTCCGGTCCGTTCCCTTTCAGTACTTCTATGGCTTCCTTCACCTCAAGGGCATTGCCGATGCAGTTGCCAAGCGGTGTGTCCATGTCAGTTACGACAGCCACCGTTTTTCTTCCGGTAAGTTCTCCGATGGATACCATTTCCATGGCCAGTTCTATGGAATCCTCCAGCGTTTTCATAAATGCTCCGCTGCCGGTTTTCACATCGAGCACTATCCTGTCAGCCCCCGACGCCAGCTTCTTGCTCATCACGCTGCTTGCTATCAGCGGGACGCTGCTGATCGTGGCAGTCACATCCCTCAGAGAGTAAAGTATCTTATCTGCCGGGGCGAGATTCCCTGTCTGGCCGGATATGGCTATGCCTATTTTCTTTACATTGCTGATGAATTCTTCTCTCGAAAGAGACGTCCGGAATCCCTTTATAGACTCGAGCTTGTCTATAGTGCCGCCGGTATGGCCCAGTCCCCTGCCCGACATTTTTGCCACAGGTACACCGCACGCGGCAACGATGGGGCCGACCACAAGGGTAGTCTTGTCGCCGACGCCCCCCGTGCTGTGTTTGTCTACTTTTATGCCAGGGATCCCCAAAAGGTCGATCGTCTCGCCCGATCTGGCCATCGCTGCCGTAAGATCGGCTGTTTCCCTTGAATTGAGGCCTCTTATGCAAATAGCCATCAGAAGGGCGGAAGCCTGGTAATCGTATATGCTTCCGCTGCATATCCCTTCTATGAAAAAGTTTATCTCCTCGGTGGACAGTTCCTTTCCGTCTCTCTTTTTCCCGATTATATCCGTAATCCTCATAAAACCACCCGTTTCACCATTTATTACATACCGACAGTCCGATATCATCTTTCTGCGGAAAGCGTCAGGTCAACTTCAGCCGATCCAGTCATGAGAGGCAGTCAGCATTTCGGCCGCGGCAGGCACAAAAAACCAATCACTTCTTCGTTATCCTGTCCAGGAAACTCTCCGCATCAAAACTGCCGCTGACTCCAAGGATTTCCGCCACTGTCTGCGCCAGATCGGAAAATGTACTCCTGATCCCAAGATCCACGCTTCTCCTGATTTGCTTGCCATACACCAGCAGCGGTACATATTCACGGGAATGGTCGGTGCTTGCCGTTGTCGGGTCACAGCCGTGGTCCGCCGTAATAAAAAGTATGTCATCCTCTTTCATTGCATCGATGATTTCCGGCACCCTGTCGTCAAATTCCTTCAAAGCACCGGCATATCCTTCCGCATCGTTCCTGTGGCCGAACTTCATGTCGAAATCCACGAGATTCGCGAATATCAGTCCGCTGAATTCATCCCTGATAAATCCGATCGTCTTGTCGACACCGTCCATGTTGTCCTGTATATGGACCGATTCCGTTATTCCCCTGCCTGCGAATATATCCTCTATTTTGCCCACCGCCTTTACTTCAAGTCCGGCTTCCTTCACGTGATCGAGCAGTGTTCTCCCCGGCGGTTCCAGCGAGAAGTCCTTCCTGTTGGCAGTCCTCGTGTAATTGCCTTCCGTTCCGACGAACGGCCTTGCTATCACGCGCCCTACGGCATGTTCGCCTGTAAGGATCCTCCTTGCTGTCCTGCATAGCTCATATAATTTCTCTACCGGAATGACGTCTTCGTGCGCTGCTATTTGAAAAACACTGTCTGCAGAGGTGTATATTATCGGATATCCCGTCTTGACATGCTGATGTCCTAATTCATTTATTATAACTGTTCCGGAGGCAGGATAATTCCCCAGCGTCTTTGTCCCTGTCTCTTTTTCAAACTGTCGCACTACGTCCTCAGGGAATCCTTCGGGGTACACCGGGAAAGGTTTCCTGAGAGTGATGCCGGCAAGTTCCCAATGGCCTGTCGTGGTATCCTTTCCTGCGGAACGTTCAGCCATCTTTCCAAAGCATCCCAAAGGCTCATCTGCTGCTTTATAGCCAACTATACCATCAATGTTTCCAAGTCCAAGCTTCTCAAGGTTCGGAAGTGAAAAACCGCTTACCGCCGCAGCGATATTGCCAAGCGTATTACTTCCTTCGTCCCCATACTCCGCGGCATCCGGCAGTTCGCCGACACCTGCGCTGTCCAGTACAATGATTATGACTCTCTTCATACCGTTCACCTTCATTCCGGCAGTTGCTTATCTGCCGGTTCTTTCGTACTGCTATGGTTTCTATAACAAATTGTACCACATTATTCTATTTTGAATAACCGGAATCATGATTCGTATGGAATAATGGCCTTCCTGGTCCGGGACTGAGCCGGGATGATAGCTTGTCAATACGTTGATGGACTGCAGGGTTTGTTGTTATTAGTTAAGTGAACAGGAGGGATGACCGGACAATATCCTCAGCATAAATTAAAAAACCTGCTGCCAGCAGGTTTTTCTGATTATTACAGTTCTGTGCGCCTCTATATCACGCTCTCGGATGCGTTTTCTTGTATATCTCCTTGATCCTGTTCTTGGCTATCTGGGCGTACACCTGGGTGGAGGAAATGTCCGAATGCCCGAGCATCTCCTGTATCGATCTGAGATCCGCGCCGTTCTCAAGCAAGTGCGCCGCAAATGAATGGCGCAGAGTATGGGGCGTTATGTCCTTGCTTATTTTCGCCTGGTTTTTGTATTGCTTTATTATCTTCCAGAAGCCCTGCCTTGTCAGCCTGCTTCCGTTTATATTGACGAACAGGGCTTTCTCATCTTCATTCTGTACCAACAGGGGCCTCGATTTGCTCAGATACTCTTTCAGCGCGTTTATAGCCATGGAACCGATGGGTATCATCCTCTCCCTTGTGCCCTTGCAGCATCTGATATAAGCCATGTCTATGTTCAGATCGTCAATATCGAGCTGTATCAGTTCCGACACCCTGATACCCGTAGCATACAGCAACTCCAGCATCGCTTTGTCGCGATAGCCCTTGAGGTCGACACACTGCGGCTGTTCCAGCAGAAGCTCCACTTCTTCCGGAGATAATATCTGCGGAAGCTTTTTCTCGACTTTCGGCGACTCCAGTTCCGCTGTCGGATCGTGATCGATCAGTTTGCACTTGGATATGTATTGGTAAAAAGACCTGATCGATGCCAGGTTGCGCGAAATAGTCGATGTAGCCCGTCCCTTTTTCTGGAGATAAAGCAGGTATGTGATGACCGTAGTCTTGTTCGTATTGGCAATATTATGCAGGTTTATCTCGTGCAAATATGAGAAATACTGCTCAATATCCCGTCGGTACGACTGCAGAGTATTCAGCGACAACCTTTTATCCTTTTCCAGAAAATCAACAAACTCCTGTACTAAAGCTTCCATCCGTACTACCCCTTTATATTTAATTGTTGTTTACTACCGTTGTTATTTATTGATTGTAATATATTTCAATACCAAATGAAAGAAATTTTTGCTATTATATAGCATTCTTACTAATCATGCAATAAATATTACTTAAGAATTCCTTATTTTGCAATAAATATTTGTTTATGTAAATATTATATACCGTTTTCTCTATATTATACTTTCATTTTCTTATTTTTTCATTTTTTTCTTGCCTGAGCCGTATTCCTTTTCCTGGGTATTTCCAGGCAATCCTGTCTGACGTCAAAGTAGCCCATGCACAATGCCGCTGTAATCACATAGTCACCATCGGAGCTATCATGCGGATCAGCACTGGTGTTACATATGCGTCAACCATTATCCCGACCATAGCTAAACAGGTAAACAGTAAAGACACAAGGCAATATGACAAAAATGCTGATTTCAGTCCTGGTTTCTGGTGTTCCGTAACCGTCCTGTTCTTTACCAGCCGCATCGAAAAATTGATCCCGTTGACTCCTATGCCGATCAGGCATGGTATTATGATCATTTCCTTAGGGAATAAAGCAAAACCTGTAAACAGCATCCCTTTCATCCCCAGCGCGTTTATTACGAATCCCGAGGTGAATCCGGTCACAAAGCCCCGGACACATAAAATTAAATATATGAAAGGAATGCCTATCACAGTAACGCCAAGGACCCAAAGCAGTCCTATCATTTTCAGGTTTTCGATCAAACCGGCAGAAAACAGTTCCCCGCTGTTGACGTTCTGATTGCCGAACAACTGCAGAAAGCCATGAAGATAATTGGAGAGTTCATCTCTCTGCATTGCACTTAATCCATTTACAGTAAAAGCTCCTGTGATCACTCCGAAAATGAACGAAATGAGCAGGAAGAAATAAGTATTGCGGTTGTTATTCATCTGTTCCCTGATAATATTATGAAGCTTTTTGACCATAACCGTTCCTCCCGACATGAATCCGGCGTCTCCCGGACGCAGCATGACTGACTGCATCATTTTTCCAATGGTTTTTCATGAACGGTATTGACGCTTCAATACGATCCTTTTGTCTTAAGAAAAAATTTACAATATCATCATATGCCGATGATATTGTAAACTATTCCTGCCGAAGATTTGTCATAAGAGTGTTGGCATTGGATGTTGCTTATAAGGGAAAGAGATGACAGTTCACATTGGATATTTATTTATATGGGATATTGATTTTGCCGCTTACTATCTTGTCTGCAAGGAAAATGCCGATAATGCTCTTCGCATCTGTGATCTTCCCTTCGAGCACCATGCCGAGCAGTTCATCAACGTGGTATTTCTCAGTCGTAATGAATTCATCCTCGTCCGTGCAGCTGTCCCCTTCCTTCAGGCCGGTTGCAGCGAACAGGTGCAGGACTTCGTCCGAAAATCCGGGCGTGCTGTGGACACTTACCAGGTGTGTCAGTTTTTCTGCCGTAAGACCGGTCTCCTCTTTCAGTTCTCTTCCTGCGCATACGATCGGGTCCTCTCCCTTGTCCAGCTTGCCTGCCGGTATTTCCAGCGAGACGGAATCGAGCGGTTTTCTGAACTGCCTCACCATATATACCTCGCCTTTTTCATTCAGCGGTATCACGGCTGCCGCCCCGGGATGCCTCACTATATCGCGGGTCGCCGTTTTCCCGTTCGGAAGCATTACCGTAAGCAGGTCCACATCTATTATATTGCCTTTATATATATGTTTTTCGGAAACCGTCTTTTCATAATAATTCATTTATCGTCCTCTCCTTCCGTCGAATCCGCCGAGTTTTTCTTTATCTCATTGACTGCCAGTTTGTCGCACCTGTTATTATACTCATTGTCGCTGTGGCCTTTGACTTTTATCCATGTCACATCATGGATACCCGCCAGTTCGTCCAGCTTCTGCCAAAGGTCCCTGTTCTTTACTTCATCCTTGCTGCTGTTTATCCATCCGTTAAGTTTCCATCCGGTTATCCAGCCATTGTTGAAAGAATCCACAAGATAGGAACTGTCTGAATACAGTTCGACCGAACACGGATATTTCAGCGCCCTCAGGCCTTCTATGGCAGCAGTCAGTTCCATCCTGTTGTTGGTAGTGTCAGGTTCGAAACCGGACAGCACCTTTTCATGCCCCTCATACAACAGTATGGCTGCCCAGCCGCCCTTTCCGGGGTTGCCTGAGCATGCACCGTCCGTATATATTCTGACTTTTTTCCTTTTATCGGCCATACCTGTTTACCTGCTTTCAGTGCTGCGGCCTATTTCCGCCGCCCTGTCAGTGCAGGCCTTCATCGCGCTCATTATCGCGTGCCTGAATCCGCACTTTTCAAGTTCATTTACAGCCTCTATCGTAGTGCCTGCAGGAGAGCAGACCCGGTCTTTCAGTTCAGCAGGATGCAGGCCGGTCTCCAGCACCATTTTCGCCGATCCCAGCACCGCCTGGGCCGCCAGCTTATATGCCGCTTGCCTCGGTATGCCCTGCTGCACTGCCCCGTCAGCCATGGCTTCTATCATCATGAAAACATAAGCAGGGCTGCTGCCGGTAAGCGCGATTACTTCGTTCATCAGTTTCTCGTCCAGTTCCTCCGCTTCTCCGGAACTTCTGAAGAGTTCCTTAACAGTCCTTTTTTCCTCTTCGCTTATATGATCGCCAAAGCTGATCACGGTCATACCCTCGCCAACCATCAGCGGAAGGTTCGGCATTGTCCTGACGATCTTTATATCCTTGCCTGCATGACGTCTCAGATTGTCGATGCTGATTCCGGCAGCTATGGAGACAAGCACTTTCTCATCCGTAAAACTGTCCTTTGCCTCCGCAAGGACCTGCGGAACTGCTGCAGGTTTGACTGCAAGTATGATATAATCACATATCCTGACAAGCTCAGCATTACCGGAGCAGGCAGTCACACCTGTCTCCTTTGCCAATGCTTCCATTTTGCTTTTATCAGTATCGAATATGTATATGTTCTCATGTCTGACCGTACCCGAACGCAGAATGCCTCTGAGTATCGACGCGCCCATGTTTCCGGTGCCTATGAACCCGATTTTGGTTTGCATACACATCTCTCCAATCCGTATGATTCTGATCGAACAGCATGTCCATCCTTTGACCGCGTCAAGGCTGATCCATATCTCATCCCGTATATAATAGCATACAGTTTGAAGGAAATTCCACAGTTATTTTAATTCACACCATTGACACAAGTCCGGGATATATTGTAGAATATAAAAGTCCACCGGGAGAGCCGGCGGATTGATTTATTGATGATAAATGAACATAGGGGAGTAGCTCAATTGGTAGAGTGGCGGTCTCCAAAACCGTGGGCTGCGGGTTCAAGTCCTGTCTCCCCTGCCAGAATGCCAAGGCTTTTGAGCCTTGGCATTTTCATTGTGTAACAAGTAAACCACTTGCTAAGCAAGTGGAAGAAAAAAGGCTTATGCCGTTGAGCATAAAAAACTCCTATGTTAGTATAAGTGCAGGTCTAGCCAACCGCAAAAATACAACATAGGAGGCGTCTTATGAAAGACACAAGTAGTTTAGCCCATACGAAATGGAATTGCAAGTACCACATAGTATTTGCACCGAAATATCGTCGACAGGTTATATACGGAAAGATAAAAAGTGATAGTAATAGTTTGGTATTTGCATCTTTTTCCTTCAGATCGATCCTCCGATTGTTTTATGTGGTTATGTTCACTTCCTTTATTATGTCGATGCCGGCTTTCCTTGCTGACAACTCAAAGGCTTGTCTTGTTACAGCAAAAGAAAGGATTCTCTACGTTTTCGTTCTCGAGGAGTCATTCAGTTGTCTTTTAATAGTAATGTTTGTAATTTTATTACAGGGAGATACATCTGAACGTAACCGCAGGATAAACAGTAGATATATCAAACAGCCGACTCAGTATAAAGCCCCAAAATGGGGCTTTTTTCATGAGATTCTGTTGAATTGAACATTTCGGATCAGCAACGATTCTGATCCTCTGTGTATCGAACCCTATTGTCCTATCCCTATCTTGTCCGAAAATTGGCTTCCGGCGGGAGGAACAGCCTCTGACGCGGTATTGCCGACATGCACAGTTTCATGCATTTCTTCGTCAGTATTCGGTTCAGTATCCATCATTACCGCATCAGCCTGCACTTCAGCCTTTGACTTGTTCTTCCTTATAAGCACCGAATCAAGCCAGCCCGTCTTATGCTTCAGGGAAACATAGCCGAGGGCTGATGAGACCAAGGCTCCGATGGAATCGACGATCAGGTCCTTCATCGTATTCACGAGGGCTGCCCGCCCGATCAGCAATGTGCCGTCCTCCAGGGCGAATTTCTGCATATTGAGGCCCAGCAAACCGTCGAAAACGTATTCATAGATCTCCCACATCACACCAAGCATGATAGCGAAGCAAAACGCGAATAGCGAGACGAATATCGGGCTCAGATTGACCGGGATCCGCTCCGCATCATTCAGCAACGTCACAAATGAGAAACCCAGCGCACCAAGCATGATGCCGCTGAGTCCGTGGAGCATCACATCCCAGTGCTTGAAATGATAGAAAAAGGCCCGCACTTCGCCGAGGTATATCGCACAGAACAGGAAAATAACGAAAATTATATGCATCACGCTTGGTATCGTAAGGCTGAATTTCTTTGATATAAAGCCCGGCAGGAACATTATGATTATACCTGCGGTACATTGCAGCAACATGAGTATATACTCGCTTTCAGGCCTTTCGCCTGCTGCAGCTTTACCACCCGGGACTATTATTATCCTTATTAAAATGTATATGACAGATATCACAAGAGAACTGAATACAATGAGAGTCAATATCTTTGACAATTTGGATTCCTTCATTATTGCCTCCCCTTTACCGATCAGCCTGCTCTATATATCTGGATCCATCCTGTAAAATGTGCTCCGCCTCTGACCTGATGCGGCAACGCCTCTAACCTTCCGTTACTTCAAAACTGCCTGTTTTTATTTTATCACTGCCTGAAAAGTCGATTATTTCGCACCGCTTAAGAACCGGGATGAAATCACTGTCGATCCTATAAAAAAGATCTATCTCTGCTATCATATTCACTGTTGCTGTCCCAAATACCGGAAGAGGCACTTTTATTTCCGGTATTCCCTTATTTTTGACCAGCGACAGCCTGGAATCCTCGCTTATATCGACCGAGACAGGATCTATCCACGTCCCTTGCGCATATTGCTGCATGATATCCTCGGGCGATTCCAGCTCTTCCGCTTCTTCGATGACAATATCAGCGGAAAAATTATGGAACCTGTTGGCAACAGTCAGCAAACTGCCGCCCTTGGTATAAGAAAATTCAAAACCGTCGATAAAATCCGCCAGTGTACTGTCACTTATAAATGAATGGCTTTTATCCTTTTTATAGCTGTATATGAAGCAATTCGAGTAATTGAAGGACGCTCCGTACCCGGGTATCACCATGAAAATATCCGTGGACCCGTCGCCGTCAAGGTCTTCAAATTCTATCCTGCTCAGCAGTTCAGACGGATCGTTCTCTTTTGTGAAGAAAACGACCTGTCTTTCATTAACTCCGTCTCGTATCAGAAGCCTGCCTTCCGCTTTGCTTTCCGTACCGGCCTCGTTAATTGGCAGATCTGTCCTGACTACACCGATCTGTTCATTGATACCGTCATTGTCAAGATCGATGCTTGCGCTTTGCAGCAATTTATAACCAGGTTTATCGCTGTTTTCCGACGCATTTTGCAGGCCATTGCCTTCCGCCGGTCCGACACTGTCTGTAACGCTGCCTGGTGCCTCCTCGCCTCCTGACGGATCCAGGGCATCTGTATCGGATGTATCCCCGGTTGCCGGCACATATGCGCCGGAGTCCCCCGTGATGTCCTCAGTTCCGCTTCCCGAAAGTGTCCCGCCGTCTGTGCCGCCCCGCTTCACAATGCCGCATCCGGCAGTCGCCATAAGCAGAATTGACAATATCAATAATATTAAAATTATCCGCCTGATATTATCCCCCCCTGTCTTAACACAAAGCGAAACGCTCCGGCATATCCGGCCTGGTACTAATTATTATGATACCATCATTTGCGGCACTAAGCCAGTTATGTTCTGAAAAATAATACATATGCAGGAAGTACGATCGTGGCCACGCAGACAAGGATTACGAATATGGAGCCGGCTTTGTTGTTATTTTTCCAATTCCATACCGCATAGCTGACAGTATGTATCAGCGCATATGCAAGTACCAATATCAATGCGATCCATGCCAAAAGCGACATAACGGTCCTCCTGATCAATAATCATGGCGCAGCATATAAGTCTCCCCATTCACGATATTATCTGCCTGATTATGAGGCCTGTGCGTCTTATCTTGAAATTGACCTCCACATTGAATTCACTGTTTTTATAATGCGAAGGCCAGTCAAACTTTTCCCATTCGTCCCACGTGAGGAACCGTCCCTTTATATATCTGCCGAAACCACAGATGTCAGAATCGAATTCATCTGTCGTCCTCCTGAGAAAAGACATGATGTTTTGCCGTATGATTTCACTGGTCTTGTTTTCCACCAGTTCCGGATACTTTTCATATTCCACTGAGCTTTGCAGAGAGGTGAAATCGCCCTCAAGATCGAGCACAACAGTTATGACCGGCCTCCCATCCTTCATTTCAACAGTTGCTTTAGGTTTTTTCCTTTGGACTACATTCATCACTATGACATTATCTTTGTCATAAACATCAGGTATTGTCCAATAAGAATGCCTGTATTTCCCGGTGATCATCTCGAAACATACGGATTCGATCCCATCCAGCGTTCCGACCATTTTGCCGTTTTTGAACACTGCAGTGCCCATGGCTACTATCCTGAGGTCTGATATCATGGGTACGTCTCCTGCTTCATATCTCCCCTCGTCCAGGTATTGTTTTCCTATCTGGCTCATTTCATCAAGCTCATCAGTACTTTCTTTGGCATTTATCCCTGACAGCACGGCAACAGGTTCGATATCGTTACGTTCAAGGGCATGCTGAAAATCCGACATCCGGGCTTCAGGGTAATATGATGAAAATTCCTTGCCAAGTAGCAGTTCATAGTATTTTGCCGGATTGCTCTCCAAAATGGCGCTTACTTCTTTCAGATATTCGTCAGGTGGGTCGTTCGAAACCAATATAAACATATCCGGCCTGAATTCCCTGCCCCTTGTCATGGCCTGGACGTACTTTTCCACTCCTTTTTCAGCCAGATCCCTTGATATGACAACGACTTTTGCATGCGACATGTTGATCTCCTTGCTGATGATGTTGTTCACCATATTGAGTCCGGAAAAAATCGAAGGAGTATCTATAGTGATTACAGATATGGGCTTTCCTCCCCCGCCTGTATCGCCTCCGCCGCCGCTTTCGCCGGCGCCTCCTCCTCCGATGGAAAGCGGCGCCGCCAACTGGAGAGTCATCCTCAGAACGTTGGCATGCCCTATGTCCAGGCCTATGGCAAGCGGATATGCCATATCGTCTATTTCGCGCATATCATGGCAGCCTGACAGGATAACTGCTGTGATCACAGTCAATAAGGCACAGCCAAATCGCGTAAATCTCCCTGTCCGTTTCATTTCCCCCTGCTCTTCCTCCTTCCGTGTTCCACGATCCTAGCCCACAAAAAGATCAGGCCAGTAAAAACGAATGTCACGGCCCAGCCCCATGTATTTACAAAGCCTGACTCAACTTTTATTACCGATATAAGGTCAGCCGGAAGGAATGCGGTACTGAACAGGATGATCGCAAAAGGTATTATCATGGGCCTTATGTATTTCAGTCCGGCAGCTTTTGAAACCGTATACATTGCAAAGAAAAATACTGTCGAAAGATATATAAGTGCTGACATGACCCAAATGAAAACAAACAGCGATTCGATCCTTTGGAAAAACCTGCCAAGGCCTATCAGCCTGGCCATGTTGAATACCGGAAGGAATGGCTCCAGGCTGGAAGGATAAGGGAATACGAGTATGTAAACCAGGGATCCCGTAATTAGGAAGAAAGAACATAAACTGATGGAGACGTATCCAATATTTTTAACATCCTCATAGCTTTCCAGGAACGGCGGAAGCATGAACAGCACCAGCAGTTCCGCGAATATCGATGTTCTGTAGAATCCCTTTAATAAGATGTCTTTCAATCCGGTGCCAAATATGGGAAAGAGATTCGTAACATCGATCTTGGGCATGATCCCAAGCAGTATCACAACATAGCCTGCGACCACGATAGGGATCACGATCGCACTATGCCTGACGATCGATTCCACTCCAAGAAAACCGGCTATCACTATTCCTGCCATAAAGAAGACCATAACATAACTTAACGGAGATGTGGGCAGCGATATGGTTTTTATATCTTCGGAAAATTTCCGGATTGTAATGGCTGCCAACAGGAACAGGAGCCCTCCCAGCGTGAACCCGGTGATCGCTTTGAGTATCTTTCCTCCTGCGATTTCAGCAATATCGAGTATGTCTTTGCCTTCGAATTTTTTATACTGCCATATCTGCAAAGAATACAGCGCCACCGCCACGGCACATATGAAGATGGCCATCAGCCAGCCTGCATTGCCCGCGTCTTCCACCGTCAGCCTGTTGAAATAAAGAAAAACTTTAGTACAGATAAGATTGCTCGTCAGAGCTACTGCTTCCCATCTTCCGAATTTGATCTTTTTCTCCATTCGCATTAAAATCCACCTGTCCCTGTTTCTCCCGTTTTACTTCTTTTTCTCCGTGTCCCGTTTCCATTTCATGCTGTACTCATCCTGTTTCCTTTTCTTCTTTGTGTTCAAATAGTCCGGCCTGTCTTCCAATTTCCACTCAGGCGCTTTAAAAATTACATTTTTGTATCTCCCGGATGTCCTGGGCCCCAGCGGCGCCATGAACGGAACGCCGAATGACTTCAGAGCGGTAGACCAGGTGCCTATTATGAAGAGTCCCAGCGTTATCCCCAGAAAGCCTGCCAGCGCTCCGAGGAGAATAAACCCGAACCGCATTATCCTGACTGAATACGCCAATGAATAGTTGGGGATCGCAAAGGAACCGATGCCCGTTACCGCGACTATGATGATCAGTATCGGGCTCACTATGTTGGCGGCAACAGCCGCCTGTCCAAGTATAAGCGCACCTATGATGCCAAGGGTCGGCCCGATTGGGCCGGGCACTCTTAAGCCGGCTTCGCGGATAAGCTCAAAGGAAAACTCCATCAGAAGTATTTCCACCAGTGAAGGGAAAGGGACCTTTTCTCTCGAAGCCTCTATTGCCAGCAGCAGGTCTGTGGGTATCATTTCATGGTGGTAATTAGTTATTGCGACATACAGCCCGGGCAGCAGCAGTGCAAGGAATCCTGCGATATAGCGTATGTAACGCAGCAGGTTGACGTACGGGAACCTTATATAGTTATCCTCAGGAGAGTGCATCAGGTCAAATGCCGTGACGGGGACCACCAGCACATTCGGCGAACCGTCGACGATAATGGCGACCCTGCCTGATACCAGCAGATCCGCAACGTAGTCTGGCCTCTCCGTGGAGATCATCTGCGGCGACGGATATACGGTACTGTCTTCTATAAGCTGCTCCAGGGCTCCGGCGTCCAGCATATAGTCGACGCCGATTCCCTCCAGTCTTCGCCTGACCTCGGCCACAAGCGCTTCATTGGCCACATCCTTGATATACATTATCGAACAGGGTGTCCTGCTTACTTTGCCCACGATCACATCCTCAACGATCAGATCTTCGTCTTTCAGCCTTTTCCTTATCTGTGCGCTGTTTGTCCTCAGCACTTCGTTGAATGCTTCCTGCGGCCCTTTGATGATTATTTCATTATTAGGCTTCTCAACACCCCTGTGATCCCAGCCCTTTACATCCGCATTAAAGCAAACGGCAAGCCCGTCGACGAAGAGTGCACAACCGCCGAAATTCACTGCTTCGACCGCCTTTTTATAGCTCTTATCTATGCTTACCTGGCAGTGAGGCATCAGCTGGCGCGCGACATAATCTTCAAGGTTTTCGGCAGTATCCTTGAGAGGCATCACGGAGTTTACCATCAACGGCTTCAGTATGTAATTGTTGATGACCTCCCTGTCAGTCATGCCGTCAAAAAAAATGATGAATGCCCTGACAGACTTGCAACCGTAAGTTATGTCGAATTCTCTGAGTATAATATCGCTGTTCACCGGGATGCTGTAGACATCCTTCATGTGCGTGATGTTGGCATCGATATCGCTTTTCACCTCATCACCGGGCTCCGGCGGTTTGTCAGACTCAGCTATCTTTTTCTCCCTGACCTTTTCAAAGCTTCCTGTACCCGCGCCTTTACTCCCTGCAGTTCCTCCGTCAGGTTTCAGTATGAACTTTTCCAGCTTTTCAGGTTCTTCAAAGAATAAGTACTTCTTCAGTTGCCTGCTGATAAACGACAAATCGAAAGCCTCCCGCATGTTAAGATTTTGTGTGCGCAGATCCGATATACGAGCCGTGTACCAATCCGCCAGGCATTACATTGCCCGGATCTGCCTTTGCGTATGCCAACTGAAATGTTATGCCATATTATGCCTCATTAGTATCATCCTGATCGGCCGATTTTATGCAGAACGCTGCGCTCATGGCAATTATGGCCGGGCTTTGGCAGTACATACGCATTACTGCACATGTAGACTGCCTTAAAAGTATTATGTAATGAGAAGGGAATGAAACATATGAAAAACCTGAAATCTATTTCTCCGGCAGGTCTGGCTATTGTATCCGCTTTGGCCGGTATCGTTCTGGTCCTTATACTGGACGAAGACAGCCTGGATGCAGTAGGGAACGTATTCGTCGGAATAGGCGGCATACTGCTCATTGCAGCCGCACAGAACGACTATCTTGACGAACTGGAAAAAGCGAAACTGCAGAATGAAATAATTGAGAAGCAGCTGGAGTATTTCAGCAGAAAGAGAAACAGCCATAAGTTGTCAGTTAAGTATGTGGATTAGTCAACCATCATGATTTCCGGATGGCAGTCACCAGTTCGGTCAGCTCCGCTGGCAAACGTCGAATAATACTTCATATTTAGCATGATTAGTAAATTATCAATAAATCATAAAATAAATTATTGGTTAATTATCGTGAAAAAATCAAAACCGCCGGCTTAGCCGGCGGTTTGCTCTTGCCCTGTAAGGGCCTATTA
>ENA-UPSB01000086-UPSB01000086.1-bioreactor-metagenome-genome-assembly--contig:-NODE-86-length-169332-cov-11.697561_pt1 | contig 169332 bp, 131 predicted proteins | sample MGYA00238182_ERZ773286 | MGnify/ENA primary metagenome ERZ773286 (study PRJEB29026, sample SAMN07631240) | bioreactor metagenome | isolation source: Switchgrass digestor | place: USA: Dartmouth...
GCTTTTATCCCGTAAGTTTTGAAATGCTTTGCGAGAGTACAGGCATAGAAGACACAAAGCTCGGCGAAATGCTGAGGCGGTTAATAGAGGACGGCATTGTCGAGTATTTTACCTCCGACGACCAAACCGTCCGGGGTTACAGGTTTACCGTTACGCGCGGGATTGCAGCATATATGATTTTAGCTTTAAATTATCTTTTAGCCGAAAAGGTTTTCTCAAAAAGCGAGTATTTACTAAACTAAGAGCAGCGGTCATCGGAGAATCATCTTTCAAACAAACATCCCCTGCTGGAATCACTCCCGGCAAGGGGATTTTTTCTTTTCACTTAATACCGTATTTTTCGGCAAGATAATTTACTATCTCTGTAACCTCTGTCCCGTTTGCATTTGCGGTTATTATGAGCTCGGCGATATTCACATCGGTACCGCCGACCTCAAATGACCCGGCGCCCGAAACTTGTATGCTGCCGTAATATATTTTCCACTCATGCTCGTCGTCAGGGTTTGTCTGCCCTGTCAATATTCCGGTTGTGGTGCTACCGCTTACCCATTTCAGGAATGCGTCGCCGCTGCCCGCATTCGCGACCGCAAACGCGTGGATCACTGTGCCGGTCCTGAAACTGTTTGAACTTGTAATTGTTATCCGTGATAATGAATCTGCAGAATAGGAGAAATACCTGCTCGGGTATGTACCCGCGGACGGGGAGCTTTGGGTGCCGTCGGAGGCTTTGTCAAGGTACACCGTGCCTGTATGCCGAAGCATGAGCTTTGTGCTATTATTATACTCAATTTCGCTTGGCAGGTCGTTTACAGTTACAATTCCGTCCGATTCCGATATATAGTTTTTGTCATTTGCAGACAGCACCGACGCGTCGTATACCGCCACATATTTGCCGATGTTCGGCAGCGCGCTTACATATATATAGTTCGTTGCGAAAGATTGCCCCATATAGCCTTCGATTGTGCCGGGAATCACCAAGCTCGCAATAAGCCTGCCTTTGTACTTCGATAAGTCGTTGAAGGTGACATAATCCTCGCTTTCATCGCCTAATAGCGTGAAGTCCTGGGGGCAAATGGGAACTATATCGCTAAACTCGCCCATACTTTCGCCAGGGAGCGGCAACACATGGTTGTTTGCGCCGCCGACATACCACCAGTAGATATACTTCTTAAGGTTCGTATAAGACCCGTCGAGCTGGATATCCTGCACTTTGACCCCATCTTTTGACTCGGGGAAATATATAACGTCTACCGAACTGTCTTTTAGCGATACCAGCTTGGCACTTTTTATCTGCGGTATCTTCGGTTCCGATTTATATGTATAAGCCAGCCCGCCGCTCAGCTTTATTGAGCCTACGTCTTGGCCTGACCTCACCATGGCTGAACCTGATACGGGGTAGACGGTAACTCTAAATTCGAATACATCTACAGTTGTGGAGGGGAGATCTTCAAGCTCTTCAGTGATGTTGGCATCGATTATCCGCCTTACCCGCGCATACTCGTTTTCGATTGCTTTTTGCGCGTCGTTTAGCGCAATTGTCATATCGTTCGATAAAGTTCTGATTTGATGCCAATACTGCATGAATACGGCAACTGCTGTGGCAAGTAGCGCAATAAGCGTTATTGAAACTATCACTTCCACAAGCGAATAGCCGTTTCTTTTTGCAATCTTATTTTTGGCGCTTTTCATTTTATACTCTCGGGCTTTCAAGCAGCCATGCCGCGGTATTGATATTGGAGATTATCCTACCTATAGCCTCGCTGAACTCGCTCGTGTTGTCAACGGTAAACGAGTAATACTCCGTCCTGCTCTGACCAACATTCAGCGCGTCTTGAATCATTTTAGACTCGTCTTGTTCCACGCTTCGCGCGTTTACATAAATATCGTAGAACGCCGAAATCGCATATTTCGGGTCCTGCTGGCTGAGCTCATAAATCTTTCCAAGGCAAAAAGCTGCGTAGTCTTTGGCAATTGTATAGTTATCCATGCCGGGCTCATATTTCTGCGAAGCCGAAAGATGCGATCCCCTGAGCTGGGAGGTCGTCGGCACTGTGTATGAAAAGCTCTCCTTATTTTGGAGATAGAACGTCAGCTTTGTAGAATTGCTCGACATGCTTACGGAGTGCCTTGACCTAAGGCTATTGTAGTCGGACCTCAAATTGAAGTTCCAGCTATTATAGCTTTGCGCGCTAGGTGTTTTGTAAAATACGTAGTGCGTACTGCCGTCAAGGTATAGGATGACATTGGGAGATTTGCTTGTGTCGAAATAGTAGTTGTCGACACCTCCAATCTCATCCGCGGTTATATATTTATACTTATAGGATTCGCTAAGCTTGTAATTTGATCTTTTTAAGTTATAGTCGTCAATTTTCCCCGCGATTATGGAGGGGTCTTTTACAGACCAAGCGTTTGTAAACCCGTCTGAGATTTTTAAAATAACATTTGCCGCTCCCGGGTTCTTTTCCACGATTTTCTGAAGCTGCGAGTATGCGATTCTAAAGCCGTCGCCCAAATTCGTGCCGCCGGACGGCGTGCGCCTTGCCAGATTGCCGGAGTAGTTTATTATGCTGCTATCCGAAATCTTTGCGGGGGCAACAGCGACCTTGCCGTATGTTTCAAATTCTACAAAACCGACATAGACGGTGTCGGTATATTGCTTAAAAGCATTTATAAACGCCCCGACATTATCGGCGAGAGCCTCTATCCGCCTCGGTTGCCGAGAAAAGCCTCCGCCCGCAGTGGGTATCCTCTCGTCCATGCTTCCCGAAAGGTCAAGCACGAAAATAACGTTGAGGTGCGGGACCGCATCAACTTTAAAACCGCCCTCGTGAAACGCGATCGCGGTCGCCGGATCCCTGCCCGAGCCGAGATATACGGCCTGCAAAATGTTTACGCCGTTGAGCATCGTTTCAAGCTCGATGCTCCTGCCTTTGCCGATAACTTTACCATTATCGTCAAGATAAGTCACATTGATTATATACTCAAGCGAGCCAGAAACAATGTTGCCGCTTTTCGACTCGTTGGTCGTGTCGAATACAAGCTCGTAATGGGTGCTGTAGCCGAGCCGATCGTCGTACAGCTCGTAATCTATTATCGTAACAAGGAAATACCCGTCGCTCACATTACCGGCATAAACGTACTGGTCATACGGTTCCTTACCGAAGTTCCCGGATACCGAGAGGGCCTCCTGGTTTATCATTTCGGCTACATTATATGTTTGCTTCATCACGTCAAGGCTTGTATAGTCATCGTCGCCATAAGTCTGGGAACCGATGTATTTGATATAGACCAGCGCTCTGAGGAACAACCCGATTTCATCTTTTTCCTCTTCGTCTATGTCGCCAAAGTACTTTGCAACCGTCTCGGGGCTGTTTTTTTGCTCAATTAGCCTATAGGGGATAAAGACATTGTCCATTACCCCTAGATAGCTCCAACCCTCAGTCAAATTTTTATAATTAAAGCTTTTTTGCGGGATAGTAAAGAGCGCGTTTGTAAACTTTATCGCATTGTTGATTCTTTCTGCAGTATAGCGCGTCTGAGTTTCTTGGTTTACGAAATAGTCGGAAATCGAAGATATCGAGCCGGAGGAAAGAAACAGGCGGGCGCTAACGGCAAGTATTACTACAGAAAAAAATAGCACTATCAAAAGCTCAACTAGCGTAAACCCGCCTCGCCGTGCAAAACTCATGCCGGCATCTTTTTTTAGCTTTTTCATATTTAACACCACACATATCACATAAGCATTCAGACCGTTTTATCTTCGGTGATAATGTCAAACACCCTCTTGTTTGGGTCGGAGACAAAAATTTTAAAAACATAATACAGCTCATATTTGGGGTTAGATACTGTTTCTTTCTTATAGTTTACTCTGTAATCCGGTACAGACGTTTTAATGTAAATTGTCGCCCAATACTCATCTTTCTCGGACGTCGAAAGCCTGTCGTCTCTCTCGAATACGAGCTTTATTTTGCTTTCGCCGAGATATTCGTCGCCGTCTTGGTAAACGATTGTGTCTACAAAGCCTTGCGTACCTTTGCTTATAAACTCGTCATAAAACTCCTCAAGCATGCTAATTCCGCCGCTAGGCTTGTAAAGCAAAGCCGCGGAAACAACGTCAGTAGTCTCAAGCGCCAAATAATACGCGCGCGCGTTCAGCTGCTGAATGACCACGCCGTTGTAGTTCTGATATGTGAACGCAAGTAGCGACGCGATTATTATCATTATCGAAGCGAAAAGGAACAGGACGTATACAAGTATTGTCCCGTTTTTTGATTTAGCGAGTTTTTTTAGCAATTTATGCACCGCCCTCAGTTAAATAAAGGACGTAAAAGCGCCTTCAGCTGCTTCTTTTATACCTTTTAACTTGCGATTTATAAGTCGAAACAAGCTCAAGCCCATCATTTGTCAACTCAAGCTCATATGATGCGCCCTTTGGCTGGTCCTTAAAAAACGATATTTTATTACCTTCAACATCGTACTCGTCTTCTTCCGCCAATATGTAATCGCCCCTGACAAGGTCTTCAAGATCGGTTGGATACGCGCCGTTATGGGCCGACATGTACATATTGATGCCGGAAACGATAATGTTGTGGTTGGTCTCGAACAATTTTCTATTTGAGCTTTCGGTCACCCCGTAATATGTAGGCACCGCTATCGCCGTCAAAATCCCGAGGACGGCTATCACCACAAGGAGCTCGGTAAGCGTAAAGCCACATTTTGCGGCCCAGCGTTTTTTTATAATTCTATTTACATCCATTTGCAGCTTTCACCGTTATATTGTAATTATTGAAATATTTTCAAACCGATTATAACATGAAGCTTTTTGCATTGTCAAATAAATTCGCGTCTTATAACCAATTATTTGTAGATTTTCAGTAAATTTTCATCCGTTTTCATGTAGATAAACCGTCACCGTAAACCTGCCGGGGTCAAAGCTATATTTTATCGACCTATAGCCTATTCCGTCTATCCTTTTTAGCACCTCAAATATCCTGCAGCCGTCGAAAAGTATCTTGCAGGCATTATCGAACAGCTCCCGCGAGGCAAATTTTACAGCCAAGGCGCCGCCCCCTTCAAGCTCTAGCGAACGGGCGAAAAGCTCTGCAAGCTCGCCCTCGTCGCAGCTTCCCGCGACAAGCCCCGAGCGGACATAATAGTTCATCTTTGTCGCCGTGCACTCCGGGAAATCGATTACTGATTCTATCTCATGGTCATACTCCAGCTCTTCGGTGGTAAGGCAAAAGAAGTCATATGTAATATGCCCGGTACCTTCGCTCCGGGTTGCAGCCCATGTGACGTCTATAAAATAATACTCGCCCTCAAGCTTTACAAAGTTCCACGAGTGGCCGACGCCCTCGGATTTTCCGGTCACATACGCGCACTCGATGCCAAGCCGGTGCAATATATGCTGCAGCGCTTTTGAAAATCCCGAGCAGACCGCCCGCCTGTCGATAAAAAAGCCGTCGATAAGGCAGCTTCTGTCGGTCGTGCCGTCGACCTTCCCCTCGCCAAGCTTTTCAGCGGCTTCATTGTCGTAGCTTGCGTATGATGCTACAAATTTATATGCCAAAATCGCCTTATCGTAGTCTGAAGCGTCCGCTGGCACGCCTGCCAAAAACTCTTCTACCGCCGCATCTATTAGCGCTTTTATGATTTCTGCTTCATCTTTTGTATAACGAAAGTTGGGTGTATAGCTGGTGTATTTTTTCACGCCGCCGCTTACATAGCCGCTTACCGACCAGTCGCCTGATACCCAAAAGCATTCGGGGAAATCGGCGCAAAAAACGACAAATACTTTCTTAAAAGTATCATAATCGCATATGTCGGCAGACATCGAGCCAAAGCTGAAAACCGCATCTTTTATCGCGCAATAGACGGCGCGCTCATCCTCATCAAGGCGCGAGTAGCCGTAGCGCAGCCTGTATTCTTCAGCGTCTAAAGGCGCGGCTTTCGGGGTCGCTGCAAAAGCGTTCGGCTGAAACTCGTAAAACAGCACCTCATCCTGATATGCGCATCCGAATATTGCCGAAAACAAAAACGCCGCGACAAAAAAAGCGGCTACCAAGCGCATCAAAAAACACCAGCCTTCCTTAATACATTCTATGCATGACTTGTAATGCGTCAGCCCAATTTCTGCTATTGCGGATTATAACATACAATAAAACCGCTGTCAATTAAATGAAGTGTAATTATGGTAATTTTTAACTTTAAGGCAAGCCGTCAATAAACGCAAAAAGCCGCCGAGCCACTTTCATGGCATCGGCGACTTTGTATTTTACTATTCTTTTTCGGCTTCCTGCTTTGCCTCGGCGATTACTTTCTGGGCAACGGCGGCAGGGCATTCCTCGTATCTGACAAACTTATAAGTAAACCAGCCTCTGCCTTGCGTCATCGCGCGCAGCACCGTCGGATAGTCGAGCATCTCGGCTTTCGGTACCTCAGCTTCGACAAGCTGATAGCCTTTCTTGCCCTCGTAAGCGGTCATGCCGAGCACTCTGCCGCGACGCTTGTTCAAATCGCCTATAACATCGCCGACGAGCGAGTCGGGCACATAGACTTTCAGCTCGCCGACCGGCTCAAGCAGCACGGGGTTGGCGCGCGGGAGCCCATCCTTATACGCGAGGCTCGCGGCAATCTTAAACGCCATTTCGGAGCTGTCGACTTCGTGGTAGCTGCCGTCGTAGAGGTTAGCCGCAAGGTGAACGACCGGATAACCGGCGAGCACCCCTTTCTGCATCGCTTCAAGCAATCCCTTTTCGATAGCGGGGAAGAAGTTCTTCGGGACTGCGCCGCCAACGACCGACTCGGTAAACGTAAGGCCTTCCGCTTCGCCGGGGCTGAAGGTAATCTTGACATGACCGTACTGGCCGTGGCCGCCTGTCTGCTTCTTGTGCTTGCCTTCGGCTTGGACCGTCTTCTTGATGGTTTCGCGGTATGCGATCTTGGGCTTTGTAAGTTCGACGTTTACATTGAAGCGAGATTTGAGCTTCGAGGTAAACACGTCAAGGTGAATGTCGCCAAGGCCGTATACGACAAGTTGTTTGGTCTCGACGTTGTTCTCAAACCTGATCGTGTAATCCTCTTCAAGCAGCTTTGCGATACCCGAGGAGATCTTGTCCTCGTCGCCCTTCGCTTTGGGCGTGACCGCCATGCCGAGGTAAGGCTCGGGGTAGACGATCTTCTTGTAAACTATATCTGTTGACGACGCTGTGAGCGTGTCGTTGGTATTGGTGTTAGAAAGCTTTGCGGTCATGCCGATATCGCCGCAGCTGAGCGCGTCGACCTCGGTTTGCTTTTTTCCGCGGATTGTATAGATATGGCCAAACTTTTCGGTCGAGCCGGAATTGACGTTGCGCAGCGACATCTCGTTTGTCAGCGTGCCGTTCATAACCTTGAAGAACGACATTTTACCGACAAACGGGTCTGCTATAGTCTTGAATACAAATATCGAGGTAGTGCCGTTTTCTTCGATGGGCACCTCTTTAATTTCGCCGTCTTTTTCGACCTTTTCGCTGCCGCGGTCGTGGAACGACGGGAAGGTGTCCGCGATAAACGAAAGAAGCTGCTCAACGCACCAAACGTTTGTTGCCGAGCCAAAGATTACTGGAGCGGCGGAGCAGGTCTTTATGCCCAGTCTGAGCGCGTCAATAACCTCTTTTTCGGAAATCTCTTCGTCGGCGAAGAATTTCTCCATCAGCTCCTCGCTGTTTTCGGCAGCAGTCTCAAGAAGCGCCGAACGCAGCTCGGTCGCTTGGTCCTCATACTCGGCAGGTATTTCGCCCTCCGTATACTTGCCGTTTTTATCAAACGTATAGGACTTTTTCGACGCAAGGTTTATAAATCCCTTTACGGTATGCCCCTCAGCCATCGGGATAATCAGCGGGCACACCGAAATGCCAAATTTTTCTTTAAGCTCATCGAGCACTTTGGAGAAATTTGCCTCGGGGTCGTCAGACTTATTGACAAAGAATGCCTTCGGAATACCAGCATCGGAAGCGTAGTCCCACGCCAGCTCGGTTCCGACCTCAACGCCCGCTTTTGCGTCGACAGTTATTACCGCGCTGTCGGCAACCCGCAAAGCCTGGTACACTTCACCCACGAAATCGAAATAACCGGGTGTATCGATAAAGTTAATTTTCTTGTTTTTCCACATTACCGGCGCTATAGCGGTGTAAAGCGAAAATCCGCGCTTTACTTCTTCCGGATCGTAGTCGCAAACAGTCGTACCATCGGTGGGCTTGCCCATACGGTCGATGGCTTTTGTGACAAACAGTGCCGCTTCCGCCAGCGAGGTTTTGCCCGAACCGCTGTGTCCGAGCAGGCAAACGTTTCTGATGCTGTCAGTCGTGATCCTATCCATTTTCGCTTTTGTTTCTCCTTATCCTGCCTTTTAATTGCCCGTATCCGCCAGCCTCTATTGTTAGCTTGGGCGGAAAATCACAATTTTAAGCAAGTACGCTAATAGCAATATTGTACAACAACTATGAGATATTTTCAAGCATATTTTAAATTGTTAACAATTGCTGTATGTCAAAAAACTCCTGCCGTTTTTGTGCATGTGTCACAACACCACACATACCGCTTTGACAACACATATCCGTGGGGGTTATTTTTTTACCCTCTCCATTATCGCGGCGGAAAGCTCGTCGCGCATCTTCTCCGCCGCCTCGCGCGTGAGCTTTGCAAAATCCCTGCCGTCGCCGCCGGCTGCCATCCAGGCGCACATAAGCCCTCGCGAGGAGTTAACTATCACTCCCTCGCCACGTTCGTCGGCAGCCAGCGCCACGTCTTCGGCTTTGCCTCCCTGCGCGCCGTAACCGGGGACGAGGAAGAACATATCGGGCAGCTCGCACCTCAGCTCTGCAAGCTGTGCCGGATAAGTCGCGCCGGCGACAATCCCGCACCGGCCGGTTGCGTTCCATTTTTTCGCAAGCTCTGCTACACGCATGTAAAGCGTGCGCCCGCCGCAGTCAGTATCCTGCAGCTCTCCTGACGAGGGATTCGAGGTTTTAACAAGCACAAACACGGCCTTGTTATACTTATCCGCAGCTTTGATAAAAGGCATCACGCCGTCGCTGCCGAGGTAAGGGTTTACCGTCACGCAGTCGGCGCCAGCAGAGTATTTGCCGAAATACGCTTCGGCATATGCCTCGGCTGTCGAGCCTATATCGCCGCGCTTGACGTCGAGGATAACGTAAAGGCCGGCTGACTTCGCATAGCGGATGGTTTTATCAAGCGCTGCAACGCCTTCAAGACCATACATCTCGTAAAATGCCGACTGCGGCTTTACAGCCGGCAAAATGTCCGCCGTAGCGTCGATAAGCGCTTTGCCAAACTCAAACAGAGCATCCCCTACGCTTTTCCCATCCCTGATGTGCGGCGGGATATACTCAAGCCTTGGGTCAAGCCCCATGACGCTAGGGTTGTTTTTTTGGAAGATTAGCTCCCTAAGGAGTGAAAAAGACATCGGCGCCTCCGGTTATTAGTTTTATCAGGGCAACACCACTCGCTCGACGGTACCGTAGAGCGACATGCCCATAAACGGGGTGTTGAAAGATTTGCTTTTTATAATGCTGCGGCTTATTACAATTTCGCGGTTGGGGTTAACAAGCGTCACGCCGCATTTTGCGCCCGGCTTAATTTCTGCCGTGCGCCCGAGTATTTTTGCCGGGCCGGTCGAGAAAAGCTCGCACAACCGGAAAATGTCGATATGCCCGGGCAAAAGCAGGTACGTCACTGCTGCGGAGAACGCGGTCTGAAGGCCAATTATGCCGTTTTTCGCCTCGGGCAACGGGCAATTTTTTTGCCTTTCGGTGTGCGGCGCGTGGTCGGTCGAGATGCTGTCGATAGTGCCGTCGGCAATAGCATCTATTACAGCTTTCACATCCACGCGCGAACGCAGCGGCGGGTTCATTTTTGCATTGCCGCCGTAGAACATCACGTCCTCGTCGCACAGCGAAAAGTAGTGCGGGCAAGTCTCGCAGGTTACGTTTACGCCGCGGGCTTTCGCCTCGCGGATAAGCTCAACGCCCTCTTTCGTGCTGACATGCGCGATATGGAGCCTCGCGCCTGTCTCTTTTGCTAAAATCAAATCCCGCGCGATTGCCACAGCCTCGGCCGAGTTTGGGATACCTTTCACGCCGAGCGCAGCCGCGGTGCGCCCTTCGTTCATCACGCCGCCGGCCGAAAGCGAAAGTTCCTCGGAGTGAGAAATTACAAGATAACCACGCTTTTCGCAGCGCTTTAACGCCTCGCGCATAAGACCTGCGTCGCTTACCGGGAAGCCGTCGTCGGAAAACGCTACGGCGCCTGCTTCGTGCAGCGCGTCGAAGTCGCAAAGCTCGCGGCCTTTTTGCCCAACCGTAATGGCAGCTGTTGGGAGCACCTCGCAAAATCCCCAAAGCTTCGCCCGCTCAATCACGCGGCGGAGAAGCTCCGGATTGTCAATCGGGGGCTTTGTGTTAGGCATAGCCACGACCGTGCCAAACCCGCCCGCGACCGCCGCTGCTGTGCCGGTGCTAATAGTTTCCTTTTCCTCCTCGCCCGGTTCGCGCAAATGGCAATGCAGGTCAATAAATGCGGGCATCGCCAGCGCGCCCCGCGCGTCGAAAGCTTCGCACCATTCGGGCAGCGATTCGGGCAACTTTGCGCCATACCACACCGCTTCTATGCCGCCGGCAGCGCCGTCGCCCGCATGCCGCACCAGTATCGAGCCGAGTTCAGCAGCCCGCGCCGCCGGGTCGACTATATGTGCGTTTTTTATAAGAGTGTATTTTACCATATTTCGCCACTTCGCAGCACTTTCCGCACGGGCGGCTTTACTCGCGCACTATGTCGACGCGCAGCTCGCCAGCGCCAGCGCGCAGCTTTTCGGTAATCTCGGCAGTAAGTATGCAGTTTTCCATCTCGCCCGGGGTCACGATTTTGCGCCGCAGCGTACGCAACACTTCGCCGCCTGCCGATACCACGACTTTCACATCGCGGTAAGTCGCGGTGGAGCGGTAGAAAAGGTGCACCTCTCCTACCGGCTCATTCTCGGGGATAACTATGCGCTGAGGCACCACATAGCGCAAGCCTTCGCCGGGCAGCGTAGGTATGACGCGCGCGCCGTCATATAACCCCGCTTTGCCGAGCACATAATTTGCCGCCGAACGTCCTGCCGAAAACGCCTCGCGCGTGACGTAGTCGACAAGGTCGTGCACCTGCAGCACGTTACCGCACGCGAAGACGCCCGGTATGCTTGTCTGCAGATACTGGTCGACAATTGGGCCACCCGTTACATCGTCAAGCTGAACGCCCGCCGCACGCGACAGCTCGTTTTCAGGTATAAGCCCAACCGACAGAAGCAGCGTGTCACATTCAATATACCTTTCGGTGCCGGGTATCGGCTTTCTGTTCTCGTCGACCTGCGATATAACTACGCCCTCGACCCTATTTTTACCGCGGATCTCGGTGACCGTATGCGAGAGGTATAGTGGTATTCCAAAATCGTTAAGGCATTGCGCTATATTGCGCGCAAGGCCGCTTGAATATGGCATTATCTCGCAAACGCAAAGGACTTTTGCGCCTTCGAGCGTCAGCCTGCGTGCCATTATAAGCCCGATGTCGCCCGAACCTAAAATCACGATGCGCCTGCCGGGCAGGATTCCCTCTATGTTGACATACCTCTGCGCAGTGCCGGCGGTAAACACACCTTGCGGGCGCGTGCCGGGTATGCCAATCGCCCCGCGTGTGCGCTCTCGGCATCCCATCGCGAGTACAATCGCGCCGGCTTTTGCGGTCACATATCCGGTCTCGGGCGAAACAAACGTTACCTCGCGGTCGGCAGACACGCCAAGCGCCATCGCACCGGTGAGGTAGCCGATCCCCGCCTCTTTGACCATCTCGATAAACCTGCCCGAGTATTCAGGCCCGGTGAGCTCCTCGCCGAAAAAGTGCAGCCCAAACCCCGCGTGTATGCACTGGTTGAGTATCCCGCCGAGTTCTTTGTCGCGCTCGATGATTAAAATCTCGTCCGGCTCTATGCCCGAGCGGTGCGCTTCAAGCGCCGCGGCAAGGCCCGCTGGCCCGCCGCCTATGACTATAATTTTCTTGTTTATCGTGGGTGTGTCAGCCACCTAATTCACCGTCGCTTTCGCTGTCACGCGGCACTATCTCCGAGCCGCGGCCTTTCTTTGTCACGTCACCGAGAGGTATGCCTAGTTCTTTTGAAAGTATTTCAGCCACTCTGGGCGAGCAAAAGCCGCCTTGGCAGCGACCCATCCCCGCGCGCACCCTGCGCTTTACCATGTCGAGGTCGCGCGCGCCGAGCGGGCGGCGGATCGCGTCCAGTATCTCGCCCTCGGTTATGGTCTCGCAGCGGCAGACGATGCGCCCGTAGGAAGGGTCGCGCTTTATAAGCTCGTTTTTCTCGCTTGCGCGCAGGAGCCTAAACCTGATTTTCGGCGGGCGCGTCATCTTCGCGTCCGGGTTTTCCTCAAGGGCAAGCCCCATCTCGCCGAGCAGCTTTACAGCCGCGTGAGACAGCGCCGGCGAGCTGGCAAGCCCGGGAGACTCTATGCCGACGAGGTGCAAAAGCCCCGGTATGCGCTCGGAAGGCTTTACATAAAAGTCGCCGGTCGAAGGCGTCGCGCGCACCCCGGCAAACGAGGTTATCATGTCGCGCGACGAAACGCCGGGCACAAGCTTCTTCCCTCCGGCAAAAACTTCTTCGAGCCCCTCGCTTGTCACCGAAGTGTCGTCGCCAGAATCGACCCGGTGCGCGTTCGGCCCGACTATAACGTTACCGTCGACAGTCGGCGACACGAGTATGCCTTTTCCACGCTCGCTCGGGCAGGCGAAGACCACTCGCCTGACCCGCGGCCCCTTGCCTTTGTCAAGCAGCGCGTATTCGCCCCGGCGCGGGATTATATCGACCGGGAAGTCTTCCTCTCCGGAAGCCCTCGCAAGCTCCGCGGCATACACGCCCGCGGCGTTTACGACAAACCGCGCCGCAATCTCCCGCCCGTGCGAAACCGCAACAAGGCGCCCCTCGGCCATTTTTATGCGTTCCACCGGGAAATCAAAGTAAAAGTCGCAGCCATTTTGCGCCGCGACCTCGCCAGCCGCGATGCAAAGCTCATACGGGCACACGATGCCTGCGGTTGGCGCCCATAGCGCAGCATATACATTATCCGAAAGCGTCGGCTCTATCTCCCTCGCGCGCTCGCCCGATACTATCTCGAGCCCCGGAACGCCGTTTTTTTCGCCGCGCTCGATCAGCTCTTGCAGTACCGGCATCTCCTCTTCGGAAAAAGCGCAGACAAGCGAGCCGCAGTTTTTATATGGCACATCGAGCAGCCGCGCCAGCTCGGGCATCTCGGCACAGCCCGCGACGTTGAATTTCGCCTTCAGCGTGCCGGGCACAGCGTCGTAGCCCGCATGGACTATTGCGGAGTTGGCTTTGGTCGCGCCCATCGCCACGTCATCCGCAGCCTCGGCAAGCGCGACCCGGAGCTTGTAGCCCGAAAGCCTATACGCGGTCATACAGCCCGTGATGCCACCGCCTACGATGAGAACGTCGTATGTCATCGGCACTATTTACCTCTTTGTGCAGAGCATTCGTCACCTGATAAGTATACCATATAAATTCCGCCGTTACAACTATATTTTGTATGTAGAATTAATTTATAAAATATTGTAAAAGACTTAATCTTTACTTGTTGTAATTTTTTGTGACTCATGTTATAATTAGTCGATTAAATTCACAAACACCGAAAGGCGGAGCCACCGGATGGACTTGGAAAACGCGATCTTGAAGCAGGAAGACCTTGAGCGGCTTTACGATTTGACCGAAGCGCTTGTTACGGAAGTCGAAAAAGTGATTGTCGGCAAGCACACCGAGGTAGTGCTGCTAGTCACAGCGCTGCTTGCCGGTGGGCACGTGCTGATCGAGGACGTCCCCGGCGTTGGCAAAACGACGCTTGCAGCCGCGCTAGCGCGTGCGGCAGGGCTGAAATTCAGGCGCGCGCAGTTCACGCCGGACGTCATGGCGTCGGACATTACTGGATTTAATATTTACAACCGCCGGACCGAGCGGTTTGAGTTTAAAGAAGGCCTTGTAATGACCAATATTCTTTTGGCCGACGAAATCAACCGCGCGTCTCCCAAAACGCAGTCCAGCCTTCTTGAGGCGATGGAGGAGGCGCGGGTCACGGTCGACGGCGTAACTTATGACGTGCCCGACCCATTTATGGTTATCGCCACGCAGAACCCGGCGGGATTCGTCGGCACCTATCCTTTGCCCGAAGCGCAGATCGACCGCTTCAGCCTGAAAATTTCTATGGGCTACCCGACGCTTGAAGAGGAAGTTTCAATAATCGACAGCCGCCGGACCGAAAACCCGATCGATTCTGTCCGGCCGGTGGCTGGAGTCAAGGCGATACAGACTCTTCGCACCGTCGTATCGAATGTCCATATCGACCCTGAGGTCAGCAAATATATAGTTCTGCTCGTGTCGGCGACCCGCCGTCATGAAAAAGTCGCGCTCGGCGCGAGCCCGCGCGCGTCGCTGGCACTTATGCGCATCTCGCAGGCATATGCCTTCATGCACCGCCGCATGTACGTGCTACCCGAGGATGTCGCTGCCGTCTACCGCAGCACGATAGCGCACCGCCTCATGCTAAAGCAGGAGGCAAAGCTCGAGCGCATCACAGCCGACGACATTCTTACCGAAATTCTGCGCCGCACCGACGCACCGTATAAGGGCAAAAGATGAAAGAGTATGAATATGCCCCTCCCAAACGGAGGCTAAAGTTTGCGCTTTGCCCGAACTTCGGCGCGTACCTTTTGCTTTTAGCCGCGGCACTGATTTTCACGCAGGCGCTGCGCTCGCCGATTTCAGCTGTGCTGTTTTTGTTCATGCTGATGCTCCCTATTTTTACACTTATTTACCTTTTCATCGCAGCGTCAAATGTAAAAGTATACGTCGACCGCGGTTCGGACGAAGTGCCAAAGCTCACCCCCGTCAGGTTTGGGCTGACGGTGTCAAACGATTCTATCCTGCCCATACCTTTTGCGGAAATCGACATAATGCTCCCGTCGGAGCGCGCAGTCCGCTGCATAGGGCGCAGGGTTAGGATCTCGCTCGTGCCACTTGGCTATTACGATTTGTCGGAGACGGTGGTTTTCCCCTACCGCGGCGAGTATGAGATAGGTGTGTCGGACATTTACGTTTACGACCCCTTCCGGATGTTTCGGCTGCGCGTCGACGCCGACACCTTTATGACAGTTTTCGTTTTGCCGCGCCGGCTGGTGCTCGACCGCGGCGGAGCGCATGCGGCATCGGACGTCAACACAAGCTCGATATTGACGCGTACCGGTATCGACCGCGCTGAGCTTTCTGACATACGCGAGTACAGAAACGGCGACCAAATCAAAAACATACACTGGAACCTCTCGTCGAAAACGCAGGATTTGGTCGTCAAGGAATACGCGATGAACTCGGGCAACCGGGTATACATTTTCGCCGACACCGCGCGGTTCGGCGAACCGGATTCGAGCGATTATGAAGACGACATCGCCGAGTATGTTGCCGACGGCGTGATTGAGCTTGCGCTTGCCGCAGCGCAGGGCGAGCTCGACAGGGGCAACAATGTCACAATGATGTGGTACGACGGCAGGACCCAAGGCGACCTTCAAAGCGCCGACATGGAGACCATCAAAGACCTCGACCGCATTTTCACAGTTTTCGCGACCGCGAAACTTTGCCCGGCAGACGACGAGCACGATTTCACGCGCATGGCGGCGCTGGTTTCCGAAACCCAAGGCGTGACAATAATCTTCGTTTCGGCGCGCATGGACGCAAAGCTGGTGCGCGGCATAACGGCTGCCGCCGGCGTGTTTAGCGGCCTTGCGTCGCGAGGTGCGGTCCTTTATATCTACTTTGACCCCTCTGCGCATATTTTGCCCGAAAAGCGCGACGCCCACCGCGAAATATCCGACCTATGCAAGCGCCAGCTCGAGGAGGCAGGCATCGAGGTTCTAACGCCGGGCAACGCCCTGCATGGCAATACGGCTTAAGTCTAAGACGGCTTAATTTGTAGGCTTTTTCACGCACAACTCTAATTTTATTACGGATATAACATGGACAAAGCGGTAAAAATAAGAAAACGCAGAAGCGCAAACCGGGCGGCTCGCCACGAAAAACGCAAAGCGGCTCAAAAATTTTTATATCTTCCCGAAGTCCAGCGGACCAAACCCGGCACCGCCGCTATCGGGTATATTTGCCGCGCGCTTACCGCATGGATTGGGGTATGGGGGCTGTTACTATTTTTAAGCGATGCGTTTCTTTTCGAGGTGGACGCTAAATTCCTTGCGCTTGCCTCTATTGTCCCAGTCGCGCTTTTGGCTGTTGCCCTTTATAACGGCATCGGCACGCTTATAATGCTTGCCGGCTCTGCGGCTTCAGCCGCGCTTTATATCGTACTTATCGGCAAACCGGTCGAGCATGCCGTCGCCTCGGTGATGGCGGTATATAACACTATCGGCGACCGGCTTTACGCTCTAGGTTACCGCGCGCCGATTGCGGCTGAAATCAATTTTTCGGCATTGCCGGTCGGCACCGAGTTTTCCGACCTTATACGCACGGGGCTGGTTTTTCTCGCGATACTTCTCGCGGCGATTGTCACGCTCGCCTGTGTAAGGCGCGTGCACCTTTTGCCGATAATTATAACCGGCGGCTCGATTTGCGTTTTGGTTTTCACATACAACCTCGTAAACAGAAGCTGGGGCTTTACGCTCATGCTCACGGCGCTCTGCGGGCTGCTTGTGATGCACGCTTACGAAAGCTTCTTCCGCGAAGCGCCACAGCCTAAAGCCAAGAGAAAGCGTAAAGCTAAAAAGCCAAGCAATGTTGCCGCCATCGCACCCGAGGCGGAACCTGAAGCGGAGGGCGCAAAAACGGAGGAAAGCAAACCTGCCGAAAAACCCCGCTCGCGCTGGCTTTCGGGCGCGGCAAAAAGCTCCGCTTTCGGCGGATACGCATCCCTTGCAGCAATGCTTGTCGCGTTTTTGGTGCTGCTTATACCCACGATGTCGGTACGCAAAAAGTGGGATGAGATTGAGTCTATTAACAGCAAGATGGAGATAGCCCGACAGATACTCTCGTCGGTCATTGTTGGCGACGTTCCTGATTTTTCGGACCTAGGCTATCTCGGCAAAATGGACCTTCTCACCTCTCGCACCACCACGGCAAGCGACAGGGTATTCACCGGCGCAAAGGTACTCGAAGTGCGTACGAACTACAACACGCCGGTTTACATGCGCAGCTTTGTTTCAAGCAAATTTGAAAACGACCGGTGGCTCGTACCGAGCAACGATGAAATAAAGGAATTTTACTCGCGTTTCGGCTACGGTTTCGTAGGCGAGCGCATTGCGAAAAACTTTTTCGATACCATAAACCCCAGGCTTTCGGGGATTTCAAACTATACTAGCTATTCCACCCGCTATGATTTCGGGTTTGTCACAACCCCTGTAGACATAAAGCTGCTTTCCTCGTCGGGCAACCTGTTGTTTATGCCGTCACGCTATGACCCCGACATTGCGCTTTTGGAGTTTGCCGGCATCGAAGGGGATGCCTACGGCGAGGAATACTCCGACTACTCTGACGGCATAGTCACTACCTCGTGGTTCAACTTCAACAAATCTTACCGCGCGCTCTCATATGTGCAGTCGTACCGCCACGAGAAGGTGTTTGCCAACCTTATCGCGCTTGACGACTATTACAATCTCTGTCGCGACTATATCGAGCGGACGATGGCGGACGATTTATATTACGGCGAGAAGGTAAAGTCCGAAATACTCGAGCTCGGGCTTGAAACATTAGCCGAAGACAACATTTACGAGCGCTGGTATGCGATGGATGAAGCAGATCGCGGCGAGTTTTACGAGCGCTTTATCTTAGCCGACAAGTACGGCAAGTACGTTCGAGATAATTACACATATGTGCCCGAGTCCGAAGCTCCCGACATTTTTAAGCTTGCTTTGACGGCGCTGAAGGCGTCACACCCAGACCTTAAAATCGATCCAAGCAAAATCCAGCAGATAAAAATTGACGACGGAAAAATATACGTCCAAACAACGGAGCTAAATAATTTTACCGCCGTAAGCTCGCTCGGCGCCGTCTCTAAGCTTTCGGTCTATGACAAAGTAATGGCGGTTATCGACTACCTCAAAGATAACTATACCTACACGCTTACGCCTAAAGACCCGTCGAGCGAATATTTAAGCTCCGTTAAGGCATTCCTCCTCGATACAAAAGAAGGTTACTGCGTGCAGTTTGCCACCGCCGCGGCGCTGATGCTCCGCACGCTTGGCGTGCCTACGCGCTATTGTGAAGGCTATATAGCGCCCGATTTTAGTTATGAAAAGGCATATTCCGCCGAAGGACGCTATGTGTGCACGGTGCGCGACTATAACGCCCACGCGTGGATCGAAGTTTATGCCGACGACATAGGCTGGCTGACATTTGAAACGACGCCCGAGTACTATGCGGGCATGTATGAGCACTACTCATTGTCAGTCGACCCGCGCACCGGCGGATACGAAACCCCTGAATATACAGAACCCGAAGACATCGATATTGACGAGGAAGAAACAACAAAAGTTATTGACACCGCAAAGATATTTGCGTTTGTCATAATAGGGCTTTTAGCGGCTGGAGCTATCGGCGTTGGAGTATACTTCGTAAGGAAATTTGTCCTTTTTGTCCGCGAATCGCGCTACCGCCGAGAAATGTATATCGAAACTGTGCTCCGCAGCTCGCCCGAAGGCTTAGAGCGCCGTTACGCCGCGCTCGCGATAATCGATTATATCAACGCCGCGCTGGCTGCGGCTGGGCTGCGCCCGCGCACCGGCGAGCTTCCATCCGAGTACCGCGAAAGATGCAGGCGCGTGCTTTTGGGCGAGGAAGCCGCAAACGAAGCACGCATTAAGCTTCCCGGCGCTGCCGGCGAGCTTGCCGAAAAAATTATTGCCATGTTTGCCGAATGGAAGAGGCAGGCAAGACTGCGCAAAGCGGCAAAAAGCAAAGCGAAGCGGCGCGGAGGCTCGCTCGGGATTGCCGACGAGTACACAGCCTCAAAAGGCAAGCCTTCCGTCCCCGGCGCAGATATTGAGAAATTCGATTTTGCCCGCCTTTTCGACTCCATTCAGCGCGAGGAATTCGGTCCCGGCATGTCCAACGAAGATCTTAAGGAGTGCGCAAGGTTCCTGCTCGCGCTATCGAATAAGGTCTACAGCGAACTTAACCCGATTTTCAAATTATGGTACAGGCATATTAAGCACACGGTATGACAGATAGCGAAATCATAAACTTGCCCGGCAGCGCGCTTGCCTATCTCGGCGACGCTGTGTTCGAGCTTACCGTCCGGCACGCGCTGCTCGAGCGCGGGCTTACCGGGCCCGGAAATCTTAACAGGGAAGCGCTGCATTACGTCACCGCGGTCGCGCAAAGCCGCGCTGCTCAGAAAATTTTGCCGATGCTCTCGCCAGAGGAGGCTGACGTTTTCAGGCGCGGGCGCAACACCGGCGACCTCACTCCCCCTAAGTCGGCGACCCATGGCGAATACCGCCGCGCAACCGGCCTTGAAGCGCTTTTCGGCTACCTTTACCTGAAAGGGGATTTTACGCGCATAAAGCAGCTTTTCGAGGCTGGCTTTTCCGAAAGCGACTGCGAAGTAAAAAACAATGGCACAGGGAAATAATCAAAATGTCCGAACGCAGAATTAAAAAACAAAAAGGCGAAAAAATAAAAGTACTTACTGTTTTCGGCACAAGGCCGGAAGCGGTTAAAATGTGCCCGCTCGCGCGGCTTCTTCACTCCGACCCGCGGTTTGAGCATAAAGTGCTTGTCACCGCCCAACACCGCGAGCTTCTCGACTCGGTTCTCGAGATTTTTCGCGTGGTACCGGATTACGACCTCAACCTAATGCGCGTGGGGCAGACTCTTGCAGAGATTACATCCGGCGTTATAGAGGGCGTTTTTGGCATACTAGGAGAATATACGCCCGATATCGTGCTAGTCCACGGCGACACCACCACCAGCTTTGCCGCAGCGCTCGCGGCGTTTTACCGTAAGGTACCGGTGGGACATGTCGAAGCAGGGCTGCGTACATGGGATAGGTACTCGCCATTCCCCGAGGAGATGAACCGTACGCTGACCGCCCGGCTTGCGACTTTGCATTTTGCGCCGACCAATGACAGCAAAGCCAACCTAGAGCGCGAAGGGATTACCGAAAACGTCTATGTAACAGGCAACACCGCACTAGACGCGTTCTCCTATACGGTATCGGAAAGCTACACATTCAAAAGCGACGCGCTGAGGGACTTGCTCACTCGCGGAGGTAACGAAAAGCTTGTCGTCATGACCGCACATCGGCGAGAGAATCTCGACGGCGGCATCGCGTCAATCTGCCGAGCCGTAAAGCGGCTCGCAATCGCGCATCCAGAGCTACGGTTTATTTACCCCATGCACCCGAACCCTGCGGTCAGGAATGCCGCGCTGCCCGTTTTGCAAGGCTTGCCGAACGTGACGCTTTGCGAGCCGGTTGACGTTACAGATATGCACAACCTGCTCGCACGCGCGTGGCTTTGCCTTACAGATTCAGGCGGGCTGCAGGAGGAAGCGCCCTCGTTTGGGCTACCGGTGCTGCTTTTGCGCAGCGAGACCGAGCGCCCTGAAGCTGTACGCGCCGGCACCGTCGAAGTAGTCGGCACCGACGAAGACAATGTCGTCGCCGCCGTGGAACGGCTGCTTTACGACACCGAGCGATATGAACGAATGAGCCGCGCGAAAAACCCATACGGCGACGGGCATGCATCCGAGAGGATCGTCGAAATTATCCACCGTTATTTTTCGGAGGATGCAAAAAATGAAGTTTATTGACGAGTTTAAAAACTTTGCCTTTAAAGGGAATGTTTTAGACTTGGCAGTCGGCGTTGTCATTGGCAGTGCCTTCTCGGGAGTTGTAAACGCGCTTGTCAATTACGTTATTATGCCGCTGATCTCTTTTGGGACTGCGGGTATCGACTTTACCGATATGAAGATCGTTCTGCGCCCCGCGACGGCGGATACCGCCGAGTGCGCCATCGGGTACGGCCAGCTTATCCAAAGTATTATATATTTCTTGCTTGTTTCCCTTGCGTTGTTTTTAACGCTTAAATTAATTTTTAGTATCCGTAAAAAGCTCGACGCCGCCGCTGCCGCAGCCGCGGCAAGGCTTAAAAAGCCCGGGCAGCCGCCGGCAGCCCCGGCGCCAGCAGGAGCCGCAGCCGCTCAGCCGGCGCAGCCTACACCGGAGCAGGCAGCCCAGCAAGCTGCAATAGATACCGCAACCAAAGCGGCAGCTATTGAAGCGCGCGAAGCCAAAATCGAAATGCTGCTTGCCGAAATCCGCGATATCCTAAAAAACCAAAACAATCAGCAAGGTAATTAAAAAATTCACCATAAATCTAAAAAACGGGAGAAGAGCGTATGTACTATCTTGGAATCGATCTTGGCGGAACCAACATCGCCATAGGCGTTGTTGACGAAAACAACCAAATCGTTATAAAAGACAGCGTGCCGACTAAGGCTCAACGCCCGCCGGAAGAAATCGTCATTGACATGGCAAAACTTTGCCGCGACCTTCTCGAGCGCGCAAATATCCCGCTCTCTGAAGTCGCATATGCCGGCATCGCCGCGCCGGGCAGCATTGACCCCGAAAAAGGCGTCGTCATTTACGCCAACAACCTCCCCTTCCGCGATTTCCCAATCGCCGACCTGCTCCGCAAGCACCTGCCGATTGAAAAAGTCTACCTCGACAACGACGCCAACGCCGCGGCATACGGCGAGGCGATCGCCGGTGCGGCACGCGGCTGCAGGTATGCCGTTATGATCACTCTCGGCACCGGCCTCGGCGGTGGCATAGTTATCGACGGCAAGATTTACTCGGGCTTCAACTACGCTGGCGGCGAACTTGGCCATATCGTCATCGAATATGACGGCGTGCCCTGCACCTGCGGGCGCAAAGGTTGCTGGGAGTCCTACAGCTCCGCTACCGGTCTTATTCGCATGACAAAAGAGAAGATGGCCGAAACCAAAGAAACCCTCATGTGGGAGCTTGCTGAAGGCTCGCTTGACAATGTCAGCGGCAAGACAGCTTTTGCCGCAATGAAGCAGGGCGACAAGGCAGCCACCGAAGTCGTCGACAAATACATCTCTTACCTTGCTTGCGGCGTTACGAACATAATTAACATTTTCCAGCCTGAAGTTCTCTGCATCGGCGGCGGCATTTGCCGCGAGGGCGACTACCTTGTAAAACCCCTGCTTGAAAAAGTAAGCGCCGAGCAGTATACCCGCAGCCTTAAAAAGCAGACTGAGATTAAGATTGCTGAGCTTGGCAATGACGCCGGCATAATCGGCGCTGCAGCGCTTGGTAAGCAGCAGTAAATAAATAAGTTTAACATAAAAAATGCCGACGGACCTAATCCGTCGGCATACCAATTTTGTTGGTATTGGTGTTTTTATTCTCTGTTGTTTCGTAATCACAAAATGTGCTGGTAAACACGGATGAAACCGTAATGGAGAGCACGAGACAACCGGTAAAGAAAGGTTATAAAAAACTCCTGTCTGGTTTTTGCCAAGCAGGAGTTTTTTGCCTTTTCATACTCCGCACCGCATGGCAGCGGATGCTTCCCGCTGCTTTTGTCGGGCGGATATGTATTTTATGCAGTTTTCGCGCGCGGGTCCCGGCTGTGTAGAATTATTTTGCGCGGGCACTTTAGCACGCATTTGCCGCAGGAAGTGCATTTTGAGTAGTCAATCTCAGCTAGGTTATTTTTAACATGTATTGCGTCGTACTCGCAAACTTTTTCGCAAAGCTTGCATGCTATGCAGCCGACGTCGCAATACGAACGGGTCATCTTGCCGTCGTCGGTGCTATTGCAGCTCACCCAGTGGTCGCTTTTATATGGCACAAGCTTTATAACATGTTTTGGGCAAGCGCTTGCGCACACACCACAGCCCCTGCAGCGCTTATAGTCGACGACTGCGACGCCGTCCTTTATATCAATGGCGCCAAACTTGCATGCCGCCATGCAAGTCCCATGCCCGATACAGCCGTAAGGGCAAAGCTTGTCGCCGCCTGCAAGCTTCATCGCCACGTTGCAGTCCATCGGGCCGCTATAGTTATATTTCAGCCTCGCTTTACCTTGCGTGCCGCTGCACATCACCTGCGCGCGCATACGCCTCGGCGCGACTGCAGGCACGCCCATTATCTCAGCCACCGCCTGCGCTGTTTCAAGCCCGCCCGCGGTGCAGGCGTTCGGCGGAGCATCGCCTTTTGCAATGGCTACGGCGAGCGCCTCGCAGCCTGCATACCCGCAGCCGCCGCAGTTTGCGGCAGGCAAAACCGATACTATTTTTTCAACCCGCGGGTCTACCTTTATCGCAAAAATCTTCGACGCCAGCGCAAGCATTGCGCCCATTGCCGCGCCTAGCACAATAAACCATACAAAAGCCCATATTATATTTGAATAGTCCATTTGCAATTATCCTTTAACATTTGAATTAAACCGGCTACGTTCCGAGGTTGACGCTCGAAAAGCCGGAAAAAGCCATGGCGATAAGGCCGGCTGTCACCAGCGCTATAGGGATGCCCCTAAACGAGCGCGGCGGGTTTGCGACTGCAACTCTCTCACGAACGCCGGCAAATATCACGATAGCGAGCGTAAAGCCAACGGCTGCTGAAAACCCGAAGACTACCGATTTTATAAAGTTATAGCCATACTCGACGTTGAGCAGCGAGACACCGAGCACCGCGCAGTTCGTCGTTATCAGCGGCAGGTAAATCCCAAGCGCGCTATAAAGCGCCGGCACATACTTGCGAAGAAACATCTCGATAAGCTGCACGAGCGAGGCGATGACGAGTATGAAGGCAATGGTTTTAAGATACTCAAGCCCGAACGGCACAAGTATCAGGTTATAAATAACGTTTGTCGCCGCGCTGGCAATCGTCATGACGAATATGACCGAGCAGCCCATACCCAGCGCGGTCTGGGGTTTTTCGGACACCCCCAAAAACGGGCAGATGCCTAAAAAGCGCGTAAATATAAAGTTTTCCACCAAAATGGCGCTAAACATTAGTAGCAGTATATCTGTCATTTGCCTTCATCCTCCCCTGTGCCCGTGACAAACTCAAGGTCGCCCGCATGCGGCGGCACGCCTCCGCCAAGCGCGGCGTCCTCGGCTATCTCGTCGGCAAGCGTTTTGTCAAGCTGCTTTTTGCGCCTGCGCTCGGCAAGCTCTAGCAGTTTGTGAACTGCAGCGATTATAAACCCAAGCGTCAAAAACGCGCCGGGCGGCATTATAAACATCAGCACGGGCTTATACCCATCGCCGAAAACATTGTAGCCAAACAGCGTCCCCGAACCAACCAGCTCGCGAACCGATGCGAGAATTGTCAGCGCAAGCGTAAATCCAAGCCCCATCGACAAGCCGTCGATAACCGAAGGCAGCACGGGGTTCTTTGAGGCAAACGCTTCGGCGCGCGCGAGTATTATGCAGTTGACGACTATAAGCGGGATAAAGACGCCGAGCGCGGCGTCGAGCTCCGGCAGAAATGCTTTTATAAGCAGGTCCACCGCTGTGACAAATCCCGAAATTATGACTATATACGCCGCTATCCTAACCTGTGGCGGAATCAGCTTTCGCAAGAGCGATATAAAGAGGTTCGAGAACATAAGCACGAGCGTCGCAGCAATGCCCATACCGATTGCGTTTTCAACCGATGTGGTCGTCGCAAGCGTCGGGCACGTCCCAAGCAGCTGTACAAGTGTCGGGTTGTTATCTATAAGGCCGCCGCGCAGCTGATGTACAAGCATTTCTATTGAGTAGTATTTTGCGGCTTTTTTGTTTTGGCTAGTCATCACGCGCCGCCTCCTTACGAGTTATGTGTAGCGGAGGCTTCGGCATCGGCATGTGCAGTCGCCGCAGCTTCCGCATCGGTATTAGTGTCGTTTCCGGTTGCAGACGCTTCCGCGTCGGCTTCTACGCTAGCCGAGGCTTCAGCATCGGTCTGTGCAGCCGAAGCTTCCGTTTCCACAGTAGCATGTGCCTCGCCGTCTGTCTCAGGCGTCGCATGGGCTTCACCGTCAGTTTCGGCAGGAGCCTCACCACCGGTTTGCGCCTCGCCTTCAGGCGACGCATGTGCTTCGCCGTCGGTTTCGGGCGTAGCCGTCGACTCGCCATCCGTTTCAGGCGACGCATGGGCTTCGCCATCGGTTTCCTTTGTAGCCGACGCTTCTTCGTCAATTTCAACAGGATCGGAAATCTTCGCAATCTCTTCGAGCGCCGCTTTGACTCCGCTGAAGACCGCCTTAGACGATATCGTCGCGCCGGCAAGCGCGTTAACACCCTCGCCGAACGTCATTTCCTTTGTCTTGCCGACAAACTGCCATAAGAACGACTCGCTGTCGACGCGCGTGCCAACGCCAGGCGTATCGCCCACGCTGAGCACCTTTACGCCTTTGACCCTATGGCCTGCCGACACGCCTACCGCAAGAGAAATTGAACTCTTAAATCCTTTCGGCGAGGCGAAAACGCAATAGCCAATGGTTGTATCGCCCCTCTTTACGGCAGTTATGCTCGTGACAGGGTCCGCGAACACGCCTTCGATTTCTTCGGTCGAGTCAAAATCGCTGAAAATCGCCGAGATCGCAGCATCCATTTCGCGCCGCCGGTTTTCGGCGATTTTATCTGCCGTTATCGCGTTGACAATAGCCAAAAGCAGCGCGATGCAGGCGCAAATAACCGTAAGCGTGCCGCCTACTCGCAGATAGTAGGCAAGCTCGCTTTTGGGCTTTGCGCCTTCTTTCCTTTTTTCCTCTTCCTTTATATCTTTAGCGTTTTCCTCGGCAGCGCGCATTAGGATTTGCTCGCCCGGAGTAAGGTTTTCGGCAAGCTCTTCTGCAGCATTCTCTCCATCGCCTTTGCCGTCACCAGGCTCGCCGCCATCCTGCCCGCCTGCCCGGCCTTCGGATATCATCGCCTCGCCCTCGGCGCTGCTACTTATGCTCGTCTGGTATGCGGCGCCTTCGGCATTTGTGCCTTTGTTTTGGATGTTTTCCGGCTGCTTTTTTTCAATCACGCCCTGCTGAGCGGAGTCCGAGGCGCTTGTATTATTATCATTTTCAGGCGGGAGCATGTTTTCATTTTCTTTCATTTCGCTGCTTCGCCTCCTTCCGCCAGCTTCCCAGACTTTTCGGGCGGCACAGGTTTTGTCCATCCAAAATGTTTAGGCCTTGCAAATTTATCGATATACCATACAAGGAAGTTCATAATAAGTATAGCGAACGAAACGCCCTCCGGATAACCGCTGAAGTACCTGAAGAATACGGTCAGCGCGCCGCAGCAGATGCCGTATATAATGCGCCCTTTTTGGGTAACCGGCGAGGTTGTATAGTCGGTTGCCATGTAAATCGCGCCGAGCATTAGCCCACCGGAAAGAATCTGGCGCAGCGCATATTGTAGCGCTACCTGGTCGGACACCAGCGGCAGTTTGGGGAACAGCATTGTCAAAATAAATACGGTACCGACAAACGATACGGGAATCCGCCACGATATCACACGGCGCACGAGCAAATATATGCCGCCCGCGACAAGAAGCAACGCCGACAGCTCGCCTATAGAGCCTGCGTGGTCGCCTATAAGAAGCGTAAACAAACCCTCGTCCGGCATCACGCCATTTTTAAAGGCGTGCAGCGGGGTAGCCGCCGCGACCGCATCGGCAGGCGTAGCGGACGCTTCGGGCGTCGCAGCGGCAACCGTATCAAGCGTAATCTCAAACGGCGACGGCTTGTCCATCACCGCTGAATAATCTCCCATATATGAGGGAAAAGAAATAAATAAGAACACTCTCGCTGCGAGTGCGGGGTTGACAATATTTTTGCCTATCCCGCCGTACAGCTGTTTTACGATAATTATCGCAAATGCCGCGCCTACCACAGGAATCCATAGCGGGACGGTTACCGGCAAATTCATCACAAGCAAAAAGCCGGTTACCGCCGCGGAAAGGTCGCCGACGGTTATAGGGCGCTTTAGTATCCATTGCACCAGCGCCTCAAACAGCACGCACGAAACAATTGAAATTATCCCAAGCGTCAGCGCGCGCCAGCCAAACACATAAATGCCCCATATATACGCAGGCGTAAGCGCTATAAGCACATCGGCCATCAATATCCTCGTGTTGTCCGGGTGCTTTATGTGCGGGGCTGACGATACCGTCAGCAGTGAGATTTCATCACGCGAAAGCGGCTGCGCGGTTGCTGCCTCCGCACGTTTTTTCTTAAGCAAAATATTATCCCTCCGGGGCAGAAATTTTTCGTCGAGCCTTTGCGGCTTACCTTGAAATTCTCGCGCCAGCTTTCTTTTTGGCTGCGATTATTTTGCTTTTTGCGTTTTTAACATGCTGAGTTACGGGGAAATAGCCGGGGCAGATATAGCTGCAAGCGCCACACTCGACGCACGCCTCGGCGCCGAAACGCTCGGCGTCCTCAAGCCGCCCCGCTATGTCAAACTCCGCAATATAGTTGGGCAAAAGGTACACCGGGCAAACCTCTGCGCACTTACCGCAGTGGATGCAGACCGGCGGCTGACCGTATTTGCCAACACCTTCAAACTCGCGTGATAGCACCAAAATCGCGTTTGTGCCTTTTGTCACCGGCGCCTCGGGGTCCCACTGCGCGACACCCATCATCGGGCCGCCGAAAATCAGCTTATACGGCTGCTTCACCAGCCCACCGCACGCCTCTATGACATCCATCGCGGACGCGCCGATAGGGACCAGCACATTACCCGGCTCACGTACGCAGTCGCCGTCGACAGTGATGACACGTTCGATCAGTGGCGCCCCTTTGGCAAACGCGCGAAAAACTGCCGCCGTGGTCTCGGCATTAAAAATGACACACCCCACATCGGCGGGCAGCTTACCGGGAGGAAGCTCGCGCCCGGTAAGCGCAAAAATAAGCTGGCGCTCGTCGCCCTGCGGATATTTTGTTTTGCAGACTTGTACTTTGATAAGCTCGCTGTCTTTTAGTAACTCATTGAGCTTTTCGACCGCGTCGAGCTTGTTGTCCTCGACCGCGATATACGCTCTGCGCAGTGAAAGCGCTTTGAGCAAAATCTTTGTGCCGTTGACAACCGAAGCGGGCGACTCAAGCATTGTACGGTGGTCGGCGGTTATAAACGGCTCGCATTCGGCACCGTTTATTATAAGGCTCGTAGCTTTGCCTATCGCCGACTGGATTTTTGCATACGTCGGGAAAGTCGCGCCGCCCATTCCGACAATCCCGGCATTTTTTACGACTTCTATTATTTCTTCAGGCGTTGTGTCGGGCAGCCGCTTTTCAAACGGCTTTATTGTTGCGGCATCCCTGTCCTCGAAATCGTTTTCGATTTCGACGCAGGTCACTTTGTTGCCCGTTGAGCCGATACGCTCATATACTGCCGTCACTTTTCCCGACACGCTCGCATGCACGGGAACACTGAGCCCCTCAGCCGCTTCACCGATAACCTGGCCGCGGTCAACGATGTCGCCGGGCTTTACTACCGGCACTGACGGTACGCCGATATGCTGGCTTAGCGGTATGCACACTTTCCGCGGGGCCGGGTCCATTCGCCGTATCTGGGCGCGCCGCGTGTTTTTATATTCCTCGACATGCACGCCGCCGATAAAGGTACGTGCCATTAGCTACTGTTTCACTCCCAATTTTCACATTTTGCAATAATGTTTTTGATATACCGCCATGTCTAAGTTATTATAACGGCCGATGCATATGATTATATATCATCTTCCTTTTTATTTCAAGCTGTAATTAATACTACTTCCTAAAAATATTTTGAAGGCAGGGTGTTGACATTTCCCTGCGTTTATGATATAATATACGAGCCTTTGATGTGGGGCATTATGGCGGAATAGCTCAGTTGGTTAGAGCGATCGGTTCATACCCGATAGGTCGTGGGTTCGAATCCAACTTCCGCTACCATCCCGTCCGCAAATCCTTTGGACGGGCAACACATCCGGCCCGTTGGTCAAGTGGTTAAGACATCGCCCTTTCACGGCGGTAACAGGGGTTCGACTCCCCTACGGGTCACCATAACCCCGAGCCTCCAAAGCGGAGCGCTCGGGGGATTCTTTTTTCCAAGCGAAAAACCCCTAGCCGGCTTTGCGGCATAGGGGCTTTTTTATTTTTCGCTTTTCGGCTGCACGGCAAGAATATCCTCGTCGGGTGCATGCTGGCAGAGCCATTTCGCCTCGACGCAAAGCCTACCGCCAATGAGCTTAAGGTTTATTATGTCGTCATCCTTATACTCTTCGCAAAACGCATCGAGGTTTTTGCCGGAGATTATTAGGTGCAACCTGCCGTTTATTATCTCGGCCTGTGCGCCATGCTCGTTTGCAAAGCGCCAAAAACGCTCAATGCTCCTCTTTTTTTGTGTTTCTTTTTCCTCAGGCGTAGCCAAAATGTTGTGGATCATTTTTATCTCCTTATTCTTTACTTAACCAGTCTCGGGCGCTGCTCAGTGCTTATCTTTTGCGGTATGGCTTTGCCGTTTGTGAGCGAGGTGATTTTATTTTTCACTTCTTCATACCTTTCGCTTTCCACAGCAGCTTTTATCTTAACGTCAGCCTCAAACTCCGTCGACTCCACACTCACGCCCATCCTGGGCAGCTCGTATGCGAGCTTTTGATAGTCCGAGTAGTTTGTTGCAATCATAAAGATCATAAAAGGCACCCACTCGGCTATGCCCGCCGCATCTATCGCCGCTTTTGCGGCTGCCGAATACGCGCGCGTCAGACCGCCCGCACCGAGCAGTATCCCGCCGAAATAGCGGGTAACCACGACGGCGCAGTCGTCAAGCCCCGACTTGCGGAGCACTTCAAGCGCCGGCAGCCCCGCGGTACCCTGCGGCTCGCCGTCGTCCGAGCAGCGGGCAACTGCGCCTCCGCGAAGGGTATACGCCCACACATTATGCGTCGCGTCGGCATATTTTTCTCTTATTGACGCGATAAATGCGCGCGCTTCCTCCTCGCTCGACACCGGCGAGATATGCCCGATAAATCGCGATTTACGCTCGACAAATTCTGCCGATGCCCTTTTTGCGGGTGACAGCTTGAATTTTGCCATCTCACTCGTCCATTTTGAGTTTTTCAGGATTATATAACGGCTGCGTCCAAAGCATCGCGCCGGTCCTGCCGACGGCTTCGATGCGGACGTAGTCCTCGTCGCCGTGGGTCATGTATGTAGCCGACTCACCTTCTGCTTCAGCGAGAATGTGCCCGTTTTTGCCGATGAAGCGGAAGCGCAGAATGTCGCGGTAGTTTCTGATATGACGCGCCTGCACGCGGATGAATTTACCGTCGTAATCAAGGCTGGTGAGCAGCAGCCCCGTCGAAACGTAAAACTCGCCGGCTTTCGATGCGGCTATAACGCTTTCCGGGGTAAGGTCGCAGAAATAGATATTAAAGGCGCGCGCAAAATGCCACCAGCGGTGGAAGTCGTCGGACCCGAACGCCCAAATGAGCCTGCCCGACGAAAGCACCTCGTCATACACGTCCGTAGCAAGCCCGGACGAAGGAGTTCCGTTGTAGGGCGGACGAATCTCTTCGCAGCCGCCGTTTAAAATCTCCATGCCGAGGTAGCGCCGGACGTTATATAGATACTCGCGCGGCAAAATTTCCTTGCCGTTAAACCAGTTGGGATGGCACATTATCGCGAACCCGCCGTCGGCAATCGCGCTGTCGACCGCAGCCTGATGCGAGGACATCTCGACCTTACCAGTGCCGACGCATACCAGGTGCACCGTCGAGGTCGTGTACTCGTAGCCGGGCACTAGGCACATGCCGCAATCTTTGTACGGCGCGGGGTCTGTGTATAGGTTATGGTTAGAGATTGTAAGTATCGAGTAGCCGGTGTCTTTATAGAGCTTTAGAACCTCGGGGATTTCGTAAGCGCCGCAGGTGTTTGGGCCGGTTCCGGCATGCGTGTGGAAATTTGCAAGCCTTACTACGCCGAAATCAACTTTTGCATAGGGATTAACCAACATTTGTTTCACTCCCAGTATATAGTTTTGCCGCAATACTCGCGGATCACTCTTTCGCATAAGTCGCGGTCGCCGCAGAGGACAATCGGGCACGGCAGCATCGCCGCGTTATCGCGCAAAAACTCCACATCACCCATACCCATAACCCTCACAAGCGCATACTCGCCCTCATAGTCGAAAAGCTCCTCGTCGGCAGCCACAGGCTCGGGCAGCCGCGCCGGGTCGATTTCGGCTACCTCTTTCGTGTTGCAAACGAGCAGCGAGCTGTCTTTTTTAGGAATCTCCTCGAGCTCGAAAGCGTCAACCGCCTCTCGTATGCGCTTTATATATTTGTCGTCGGTACCGCAGCAGCCGCCGAGCACATATACGCCTGCCTCGAGAAACTTCGGCGCGTACTCTCCGAAACTGTCGGCGTCAAGGTCAAACTTCTTCCCCTCCGCCGATTCCTGCGGCATCCCGGCGTTGGGTTTGGCTATTAGCGCCACGCCCAACCCCGCCGCAAATGGCACCAGCGGCTCGAGAACATTTAGCATGTCACCGGGGCCGACCGAGCAGTTTGTGCCGAACGCGCTTATCCCAAGCTCGGCAAGCGAAAGCAGCGCGCATAGCAGGCTGTCGCCCGACATCGTGCGCCCGCTTTTATCGACCGTAAGGGTGGCGAATACCGGCTTATTTGACACGCTCTTTATCCCCGTCACCGCGGCGCGCGTTTCGGCAAGGCTTATATTTGTTTCGCAGACGAAAAAGTCGACATATGGCTCAAGCGACGCGGCTTGCTCGGCATAAACCTTGGCTATCTCGTCAAATTCCGCGTCGCCGAACGGGCGCATAAACTTGCCTGTCGGCGACAGGTCACCCGCAACAAGGCCAGCGCCCAACCCGCGCGAAATTGAGGCTAGTGCGGCGTTGCGCTCGGCGCAGTCAAAAAGCCCATGCCGCTCGAGCACTAAGCGGTTGCCGCCGAATGTAGGCGCAAGCACGGCGTCGGAGCCTGCGGCATAGTAGCGGCGCTGGATTTCGCATAGCACTTCCGGGTGCTCGGGAATCCATTTTTCAGGGCATACGCCGGCAGGCATGCCGGCAGCCATCAGCGCAGTGCCCGTCGCGCCGTCGAGCACGAAAGGTAACGGGAACTCCTTCGGAAACCGATAGAATATATCGTGTAAGCTCATGGCATTTTCCTTGCTATCGGGGGGTGCGCCCCATTTTATTTGCACTCGCATTTTTTATACTCGGCGATAAAGTCGACTACCGCCTGCCGGTCGGCGTACGGATGCTCGTCGTCCACCACAAAAAACATATACGTGCTTGTGTCGTTTCTCATGCCATCGGTAACGCTGCACTCGACATAAAACACACGGCCGGTTCCTTCCACTTTCCACTCAAAATCGCCGTCGAACGTTGCCAGCACATTTTTATTAGAGTCGTGTATCCTTACCGTAACCTTGCAGCCCTCGCCGCGTGCGTCCTCGCGGGTATCGTCGTGCACAAACGGCAAGCCGCGGAAAATCTCGCCCTCTCTCCACACTAGCTTATCGTAACGCATCGATATATGGAAGCTTTTCAGCGCGTCGCGGAAGAACCAGTAGGCGAACTTTGGCTGCATGTAGTAGTCGACAAGGCAGGTGCACGACACATTCGGCCACGGCTCATTAAACTGCCATATTATAGAGCCGCAGTTTTGCCATGCCCTGCGGCGGTTAGCCTCGACCGCATAGCGTATGCCCTCAGCTTGCATGTACTGCGAAAGCATCACAAATAGCTCAAGCTCGTCCTCAGCAAGCTCGCCAAAGATGGGCTTTTCGCGATACTCGTAAGTGTCCCACCACTCGCCGTGATGGCGCCAGACGAAATTTTCCGCCATCGTTGTTACCTTGCGATTTTTCGGCGAGAGTATCGTGCGCAGCGCCTCAATGTTTGTCATGCCGTCGCAGCCGAACTCGCTGTGCAGCTGGGCGGGCGAGGTATTGTAGAGTTTGTAATGCCCCTCCACGCCCGCGTATTTCCACGGGCCATGCACGTCGTGGTTGTCCTCGGGTCGCGACGGATCGATGCTCCCGAGAGGGCCGGATGCCGACGTGGGCAGCATCAGCCGGTCAGGGTCGAGCCTGTCCACTATCGACTTGAGCATCGCGAGGTTTTTATTTTCAAACGTCGCGGGTATCCATTTGTCGCTGGGGTCAAACAGCTCGTTTCCGCCGCTCCAGTAGGTCAGCGACACATGGTTGCGCTTTTCCTTAACGGCGGTTTCTGCAGTCGCGGCTATCAGCTTTAAAAACTCCGGCTTTTCGGACGGCGTGTTGTCGATACCCGACGAGGACTGGATAAACTCCTGCCACACCATAATGCCGTACCGGTCGCAGAGGTCGTAAAAGTCCTCGCTTTCGATTATGCCGCCTCCCCAGACGCGTATGAGGTTGACGCCTGCGTCTTTCGCGAGCCGCAACATTTTGTCATATCGCTCGCGCGTGACAGCGCCATACATATGGTCAAGCGGCGTGATATTGACTCCCTTAAGATAAATGCGCTTGCCGTTGACGCGGACAAGGTAAGGCAGCGAAGCGTCGTTTGCGCCGTCGCAGCGCTCGTATGAGAGCGTGCGCAGGCCGACTTTAAACTCGCGCGAGTCCGAAAGCTCGCCGGACTTATCGTATAGCTTTACGGAAAGGTCATAAAGCGGCTGCTCGCCGTAGCCGTTCGGGTACCAAAGCTTTGGATTTTCAACCGGTATCTCAAGCAACCCTGCCGATTCGCCCTCCGCCGAGCCGACATGCTCGCCATTGAAAAAGAGCTCGGCGTGCAGCCTACCGCCTTCGCCGTCTACTTCGGCTGCATATGTGACCTTGCCGTCTATATAGCGGATATGCGACGACTCGATCGCCGCGCCGCCGACGGCTTCAAAATACACTTTATCGTACAGCCCGAGGTGTATCATCCTCGTGCCGAAATCCCACTTGTAGGTAAAACGCGCTTTTTGCGTGAAGGTTTCGCGGGTGTAGCCGATCTGCCCCATTTCGTCCGGCGCGCTTTCAAGCACTACCTGGACGACGTTTTCCTCGCCAAACTTTACATACTGGGTAACGTCAAGCACGACATGCGTATACATGCCCTCGTGCACTACTTTAGGCATGTCGTTAAAAAAAATATGCGCTTTATAGTCAATCCCGCGGAAGACGAGCCTTATCCGCTTGCAGCGTAAATCCTCGGGAATCACACATGAAGTACGGTACATCCACCAGCGCTGCGGGACCCATTCACACAAAAGCGAGTTCATCTCATAATACGGGTCCTCAATCAGCCCCGCGCGCAAAAGATCCATGTGGATTGAGCCGGGGACTTTTGCGGGTATCGAAGGCGTAACGCCGCCGTGAATGGCGCCGGTCTCAACCGAGCGGTTCCAAATGGCGGTATAGGGCCAAAATCCCGCAAGCTGCCAATCTGTAAGGTATAAAAATATCACATATATCGCCTCCGGTTCGACATGAATTTATGATATACCACGCGAGTGGCAAAGTCAAGCAAAAGCGCAAAAAATATTAAGGAAGGCTTTTGCAGTATGCAGCATAATTGCATAAAAATAAGCAATTATAAAATAATTGTTGATTTTTTGTCACGCGCGTAGTATAATTATTATAAAAATTCCGGAGGACATTGCATATGAAAAACATGACTAAACTCCTCGCCGCCATTTGCGCGATTATACTCGCCGCGGCGGCATTGGGCTGCTCATCGAATGTTCCCCCAAACACGGTATTTTCTATTGACGACTTGCCGGGCAAAGTTATAGGCGTCCAGCTCGGGACTACCGGCGACATTTATGCTTCGGAATATGAAGAGCCCGAGGACCCGAATGTTCCTGCTTCCAAAATTGAGCGGTTTAAGAAAGGCTCCGAAGCAGTTATGGCTTTAAAGCAGGGCAAAGTCGACTGCGTCATTATCGACAGCGAGCCGGCAAAGGCGTTCGTAGCCAAAAACAAGGATCTTAAGATTCTCGACGAGCCGTTTGCCGAAGAGGAGTATGCAATTTGCATCGCTAAGGATAAAACCGAGCTCAAGGAGAAGATTAACGCTGCTCTCGCCGAGCTCAAGGCTGATGGCACGCTTGACAATATAATCAAAAACTACATAGGAGACGACACCAAGGGCAAATACCCCTATGTTTCCCCTGAAGGGATCGAACGCTCTAACGGCACGCTTGTCATGGCGACCAACGCCGCGTTTGAACCTTACGAATATTATGAAAACGACAAGATAGTCGGCATCGACGTCGACCTCGCGCAGGCAATTGCCGACAAGCTCGGCATGGAGCTTGTGATTAACGACATGGACTTCGATGCTATCATCGCCGCGGTGCAGAGCGGCAAGGCTGACATCGGTGTCGCGGGAATGACCATTACAGAAGACCGCCTTAAGAGCGTCGATTTCACCGAGCCTTATACCAAAGCCAAGCAGGTTATAATAGTCCGCGCAAATTAAGCGGGCGCTAAAACGGATGGCGGCGGGGAAAATTAGAAAAAGCCCCGCCGCTATAGTTTGAAAAGAAAAAGCCCAAATAATAGACGACATACGGAAAATATAGATGGAAAGCATTATTAATGGCATATCGCAGCCGCTGTCTAACTGGTGGGCGGGGTTCCGCGAGGATTTTATCAATAACTTTATAACCGACAACCGCTGGCTATTTTTGTGGAGAGGCCTTCTCTGCACGCTCCAGATAACCTTCTTTGCGGCAATCATCGGGATTGTCATAGGCTTTTTTGTCGCGCTCGTACGCACCACGAACATTTACACGGGCAAGCTGCGGTTTTTAAACGGCATCTGCAAACTTTACACCACGGTGATACGAGGAACGCCCGTGGTCACGCAGCTTCTTATAATTTATTACGTAATTTTCGCAACGGTCAACATTGAAAAAACGCTTGCCGCAATTGTCGCGTTCGGTATAAACTCGGGCGCGTATGTCGCCGAAATCGTGCGCTCGGGCATAATGTCAATTGACCGCGGCCAAATCGAAGCCGGCCGGAGCCTCGGGTTTAGCTACGTCAAAACGATGTGGTACATCGTCATGCCACAGGCGTTTAAAAACATATTGCCCGCCCTCGCAAACGAGTTTATCGCGCTGCTTAAGGAAACGTCGGTATCGGGGTATATCGCGACGCAGGACCTTGCAAAAGCCGGCGATATTATACAAAGCCGTACATACTCGGCGTACATGCCGCTTATTGCGGTCGCACTTATTTACCTTGTGCTCGTCGTGGGGCTGACCGCTTGCGTCAACCGGCTTGAAAGGAGGCTTGGCCGCAGTGATAACCGTTAAGAATCTCTACAAGAAGTTTGATAATCTCGAGGTGCTGCGCGGCATAAACGAAACAATCGAACGCGGCGAAAAGGTTGTCATTATCGGCCCGTCGGGCAGCGGCAAAAGCACTTTTTTGCGCTGTCTTAACCTGCTTGAGATGCCCACCTCCGGCGAAGTTTGGTTTGAAGGCCAGCAAATTAACGCGCCCGGCTGCGACATAAACCTCGTGCGCCGCAAAATGGGCATGGTATTCCAGCATTTTAACCTCTTCCCCCACCTGACGATACTTGAGAACATCACGCTCGCGCCGATAAAGCTTAAGATAATGGACAAAGCTTCCGCTATTGAAAAGGCGCGCAAGCTGCTTTCCAGGATCGGGCTTGCCGATAAAGAAAACGCCTACCCCGCTCAGCTTTCGGGCGGCCAAAAGCAGCGCATCGCCATCGTGCGATCGCTCGCGATGAGCCCGGACGTCATGCTTTTTGACGAGCCGACCTCTGCGCTCGACCCCGAGATGGTCGGCGAGGTGCTCGACGTTATGCGCGAGCTTGCCGAAGAGGGAATGACAATGGTGGTGGTCACTCACGAAATGGGCTTTGCCCGCGAGGTCGCCACGCGCGTTCTATTCATGGACAACGGGCAAATCGTCGAGCAAAACACGCCGCGCGAGTTTTTCACATCGCCCAAAAACCCGCGCACAATCGAGTTTCTGTCGAAAGTTATCATATAACAGCCAAAAATTTAAGCCTCGGAAAGTTCGCCTTTCCGAGGCTTTATTCTTAGCTGTCAAAACCGCCAAAAAACCAGTCAAAAAGCTCCCTGATCCTATTGCCGCCGTTACTGTTACGGTTATCGTTATTCCGGTTGTTATTGTTGTTGTTTCGGTTGTTACTACTGTTATTGCTGTTGCCGTTACCCCTGTTTTGGTTTTTGCCGCCATCTGTGCCTATATCAATTTCGCTTTCATTTGGTAGCTGAGGCGCGGCGGTTGTTTCGGGGCTGCCGCTGCTGACGACGAAATCAATCCTCGCGCCGCGCGGGACCTGGTCGCCCGCAGGGTCAAGGCTTTGCGAAATTATAACGCCTTTCGGCACCGTGCTTGACGGCTCGTATGTCACCCTACCGAGCGTTAACATCGGGTCGCTTGGGTCTTCGCCGACCATTATCTGATACGCCGCCGAAGCCGTCATGCCCACGAAATTGGGGACAGTGACTTTGCCCCTCTCCTCCTCGCCGCGGCTTATATAATAAACCACGGTTTCGCCGACCCGCAGCTCGGTCCTGGGCTTCGGTTCGGTGCGTATCACGCAGCCGCGCTCGACGCCGACGCTAAACTCATACCTCGCCTCGGGTATGAGCCCAAGCTTTCGTATCTCCATTTCAACTTCGCGGTTATCACGCCCGGTAAAGTCGGGTAGTACCACTGTTTCAACGCCGGCACTGACCGTCAGCTTCAGCGTGCAATATTGCTCGCCGGCTATGACCTTTCGCTTTTCGCCTCCCGCGGGCTGCTGCGACATTATTACCCCTTTAGGGAATGAGTCGCTGTACGCTTCTTCGACTTCGACAATAAAAATCCGCTTGTCCAAGTTTTTGACAGCGTCGTCGTCGACCGACTTGCCTGTCAGATCCGGCACGGTTATAATATCCGGGCTCGCGGCTTCTTGGGCTTGCAGGAACGTATCAATGAGGTATACGGTGCTAATCCCGAGCACCACTAAAAACGCCGCGGTAACGCCTGCTATAATCGGCAGCATCGAGCGGCTTTCCCTACGCCTGCGAGACTTTTTCTCAGGCTTATTTGCTTTTGCGTCCCGCAGCTCGTGGCTATCCTTGCCTGCCGGCCTTTCCTTTGCGCCAAAGGCGGCTTCGGTATCGACTGTTGCCGCAGGCGCGTCCCGCCTAGTTTTAAAAACGAAGTTCGGGTCAGACTTAAGCTGCTGGATATGCCTGAGCATCTGCGCGGCGCTCTGGAAGCGGTATTCCGGGTTTTTCTCCATCGCGCCGAGGATAATCTGCTCTAGGCCAATTGGTATCGACGGGTTAATCTCGCGCGGGCGCCGAGGCTTGTCGTTGACCTGCATCAGCGCCACTGAGACAGGGTTTTCCGCGTTAAACGGCAGCGTGCCCGTCGCCATCTCGTACAGCATCACGCCGAGCGAGTAAAGATCGCTGCGCTGGTCTATCGGCTTGCCGCTCGCCTGCTCCGGGCTGATATAATAGACTGTCCCGATAGCCTTGTCCGTCATTGTCACCGTTTCGGCGTTCGGCAGCTTTGCGATGCCGAAATCGGTAACCTTTATCCGCCCGTTTTTGAGCAGCATTATGTTCTGCGGCTTTATGTCGCGGTGTATTATGCCTTTCGAGTGGGCATGCTCGAGCGCGCGCAGAATTTGCTCCGCGTAGCTTATTATCTCCTTGAAGCTGAGCGCGCCCCTTTTCTCCATGTACTTTTTTAGCGTGATGCCGTCCACATATTCCATGACGATGTATTTTAGGTCGTCACGGACCGAAACATCGTACACGCTCACGATGTTCGGGTGGGAGAGCATTGAAACCGCTTTCGACTCGTTTATAAACCGCTTTACGGTTTGTGTGTCGCTTGCGATTTCGTCCTTTATCATCTTCACCGCGACAGTGCGTTTTTGCGCCAAATCCTGCGCTTCAAACACGACCGCCATGCCGCCGATGCCGATGACCCTACTAAGTTTATATCTTTTATCTAAAATTTGACCAACGTATTTTTCAAAATTTTCCATGTGCTAGAATCCTAACAGCAGCACGGTGATATTATCGCCGCCGCCGCCTTCGTTTGCGCCTCCCACCATGCGCTCTACTTTCTCGCGAAGGGTTTCCTCAAGGCTTTTTTTGCCCATGCCCTCTTTGGAAAACAGTATTTCCGATATTTTCTCGTGGGAAAGGAAATTCGTAAGCCCGTCCGAACAAAGGAGCAAATATCCGTGGCCGTATTCCGAAAGGTCGACTGTGTAAATGTCGCCTTCGACCTCGGGCTCGTTACCCACAGATCGAGTTATTATATTGCGTATCGGGTTTTTCGCCGCTTCTTCGGGGGTGAGTTTCCCTATATCGACAAGGTACTGAACATACGAGTGGTCGCGCGTTATCTGGGTTAGCTCACCATCTGCCCCGATATACAGCCGCGAGTCGCCGATATTTACGGCATAAAGCATGTTTCCGACGACTAGCGCCGCTACCAGCGTGGTTCCCATCCCGCGCAGCTCAGCGCTGCTTGCGGCGCGCGTGTAAACGGCGGAGTTGGCTGCGCTTACAGCGTTTTTCAAAAGCGCGCCGTAATCGGCGCCTTTCGGGTCGAGGTCGACGTCTTGCGGGTTTCCGGCGGGTGCAATCTTTGCAAGCGATTCGGCAAGAGTCTTATGAAACACTTCCGCCGCGAGCTTGCTTGCAATGTTACCCCCATTCGCCCCGCCCATGCCGTCGCACACGACGCATAGGACGGTGTTCCGATATAGGGACACGGCGACGAAGCTGTCCTGATTTGAGCCTCGCCGCAGCCCAATGTCGGTTTTGCCGAAAAAGAACATTTATATCACCCGTCCGCTTTTAGCATACCAAAAAGAATCTATGCCGCAAAATCCTGCCTTATTACGCAGCCTGCCTAAACCGCCAGTATTATGTCGCGCTCCGTGCCGATGCTCGGAGCTGTCCGCAGGAAGCGTTGATGTCGGAGCCGAGCTTGCGCCTTATGGTCACGTTAATGCCCTTGCGCTCGAGCACCGCCTTAAACCTTATAATCTCGTCACGGCCCGGAGGCTTAAAGCCGCGTTCTTTCACCGGGTTACAGGGTATGAGGTTCACATGCGCGGGCACGCCATTCATATACTCATCCATCGCAGCCGCAAGCGCGGCGGCGTCGGACACTTTATCGTTGACGCCCGCGATTAGGATATATTCAAACGAAATCCGCCGTCCGGTTATGTCGAAATAATCCCGACATGCCGAAAGCAGCTCCTCAACAGACCATTTTTTATTTATCGGCATAAGTTCGCTACGCACCGAGTTTATCGCCGAGTGGAGCGAAACCGAAAGCGTCACAGGCAACTCTTCGCGCGCCAGTTTCCTTATGCCGTCGACCATGCCGCAGGTCGATATCGAAATGTGACGGCAGCCGATGTTAAGCCCTTCGGGCGCGCTGACAAGGCGGACAAATTTTACGACATTGTCGTAGTTGTCGAACGGCTCGCCTATCCCCATTATAACGACGCCGCCGATTCGCGCCCCGATCTCGCGCTGGGCGACTATAACCTGCCCCAAAATCTCGCCTGCCGAAAGGTTTCGCGCGAGTCCGCCAAGCGTCGACGCGCAGAAGCGGCAGCCCATTCGGCACCCCGCCTGGCTCGAAACGCAGACGGTTTTCCCGTGCTCGTAATCCATAACGACACTCTCGACAAGCTGTCCGTCCGAAAGCGCAAAGAGCAGCTTTATCGTGCCGTCGCGCTGCGAAACAAGCTTTTCCGCGACAACGGGAAGGCCGGTCTCGCACTCTTCGGAAAGGCGCTGACGCAGCGAGAGCGGAAGGTCGGTCATCTCACTTATATCCGCGCCACGGCACAGCCAGCGCATAACTTGACCCGTGCGGTAGCGCGGCTGGCCAAGCTCAGCCATATACTCGCCGAGCTCGGCAAAGCTCATATCAAGCAGTCTTCTCACGCCGGGCGCTCCTTTCTATCAAAAATATCCAACTTAGACGGATAGACAACGTAATTATAGCATACACACCTATAAATTGCAACAATAAGCCAAAATATATTGTATTTCATTATTCTACCCTAGTCGCAAAGATTTGCAAAATGTTCCGAGATTTCCAATAATTCTTTGAAATTTAACGCCTGGTTTAAACGTCGTTAATAGTATTGTTCGCCGAAGCGTGGTATAATAATCGTGATATTATCAGTGCGACTGAACTGTCGGGTAGTTGCCGTAATATAAAATCCGGAGGAAAAAGCGATGCTGGATATTATAAAAAGGAAAAAAGAAAACAAATGCCTTGAAGTCTTGCTTAAAATCTTCCTCATTGTCGGTATCATTGCCGGCTTGTGCATAATAGCGAAGATTTTATACGACAAATTCATACGCAATAGATTCTGCTATTGCGACGGCGATATATACGATTTCTCCGACGACGATGAGTGCTGCTGCGGCGACGATGCTTGCGACGAAGACGCATTTGAAGGCGACATCGTCGGCGAAGCTGACACTGCGGCAGACAGTGACGCGGAAAACGGCGAAAACTAAAAAATATACCGAACCTGACCGCTTGAGACTATTCACACTCCGGGCTGCCATATCCGACAGCCCGGTTTTATTTGACCCCGATGAATACCAAAATCTATAAAAGCCGAGCTGTTTTACCCGGAGATGTAGCGGTTTATATAATTGTTGCCGCTGTAGCCGTTTTATCCTCGATTGCGCTGGGGACAAATGACGGCCGGCCTGAGTATGTCGAGATAAACTCCGGCGGGCAAATCGAGCGGTACCCTCTCTATGAGGAACGAAAGCTTACGCTTTCAAATGAGGGCTACTTGCTCACTCTTGTTATTGAAAGCGGGCGCGTTTGGATTGAGGATGCCGACTGCCCGGACAGGCTTTGCGTCAAGACCGGCAAGATTTCAAAACCTGGCGAATCGATTATATGCGTGCCCGCACGCATATCGGTTAGGCTGACTGGCGGCAAGGATGATTCCGACGCTGTCGCATGGTAAACTTATGAACAACTTGAGCCGAAATTCACGCGTCAAAATGTCAAAAGCGCGCAGGCTCGCGCTCGACGGCGCAATGCTTTGCGTTGCGCTTGCATTGTCTTATCTTGAAAGCATCCTGCCCGCATGGACGCTTGTCCCATTGCCGGGCGTAAAGCCGGGACTTGCGAACATAGTTACAGTGCTCCTCGTGCGCCGGGGTTATGTCGCCGACGCCGCTGCGGTGTCTTTTGCAAGGATTTGCCTTTCGGCGATGCTATTCGGCGGGCCGGTATCATACTTCATCTCGCTTTCCGGTGGCGCATTTGCGTTTTTCGCGCTTTGCGTTTGCACATATGCGCTTGGCAAGTTTGTCGGCCCGCTCGGCACCTCGGTTATGTCCGCCGCAGCGCATAATATCGGCCAGATTTTTGCAGTGTCAGTCATAATGTCCCCGACCGCGGCGATAGCGTATCTGCCGGTCTTGCTTTTCGCCTCGCTTTTCACAGGCACGATAACGGGTATTATACTGATTCTTTTAGATAGGGTAAAGTTCCCCCTATCGTAACCTTTCTAAGCCTAAAATTTAAATGCCGGCCCGGTAATACTACCGAGCCGGCTATTATTTTGCACAAGTTAGTTTTTTATCTACCTTTTCTCTTCACCGCAATTACCGCGGAGGATACCGCAAGGCATGCAAACGAGAAAGCAAGCGCAACGTCCATAGTCTTTGGCGAAGGTACATTTGTTGTTGGCTCCTCTGCCGGTTCTGGCTCGGACACGATCGCTTCGACAAGCTTCATGCCGGCCCAGTTGATCGGGTACTCCGTTGGAGCGTCGTTTCCGAGCGGGTCTACCGTAACTTTGTCGTCCCTGTTATAGCGGTCATGGAAGTTGAGCTGGTCCCATGAGCCGGCGAAAAGCCCGTAGTCGTCGACGGTGTCGATGTTGGAGATGATAGGGGTGAAGCGGAGCATGTCGCCGACTTTCGGGTTCTTCGAGCCGCTTACCGTGCCGATGTCGGCAAACGGGACAACAAGCTCGACGGTCAAAGTCTTCGTGGCTTCGTCATATATGCCTGCGCCCTTCCAGTTCTCCATGTGCTCCTGGTGATGGATCCACGAGCCTTCAATCCAGCTGCGCAGAGCGAAGGAGATGTTGCCGTTCTCATCCACTGCCCAGAAAGGTTCGTACGCGTCCTCCCAGAGATACTCCTCGCCGTTGGTCTTATACGCGAGGAACATCAGTGTGCCATCGCCGTTCCATGGGGTGGTACCGCAATCAGGCCCGCCATACATAATAAAATTGGTGTCGTATCTCTGCTCAAGTATGTAAAGGTTCTCGTCGTCCCATTTAAACTTGTATGTAACCGACAGTTCGGACGACGACTTGGGATTGTTACCGCCTTGCCAGCGGCCGTACTCCTTAAACACCGGGTTGTCCGCATTTACGACAAGCTCGTACGCGTCGTCCCATTCGTTGCCGTCATTTTTTCCGTTGACTGTTACTGGATAGTAGAGCTTTGCGCACTCGTAAACGTAACCCGGCTCCAGCGCGGACACTGTAATTATCGTAGCAACCAATGAAAGGACCAAAAGCACAGTGAGAGCAATCTTTTTCATTACCATTAGCCTCCACTTTTAAATGTCTTTTGGATGCCACCTGGTGAGATTTTATCACTAGTTAGTACAAATGTCAATACAATTGCGGCCAAATCTTTTTACAAAAAAGCGAAACATGTTGGGCGTGGGAGCCTTATCTCGCCGATTTTTTCCAGCTTTCTTGACGATATGTCATACAGCGCGACTAAATCGTCGTCCTGTAATCCCGCAATCACAAGATCGGTACCGGGTACAAATGCGCCGTCCCGCGGGGTTTTTCCGCAGGCGGTCCGGCTAAGCAGATGCAGCGCCACTCCGTCGGCAAAATAGAGCGAAATGTTGTCTTTATAGCGGTTTGTCGCAAGCAGCATGCCATCGTTGCGGTATCTTATCGCCGCAGCTCCGGTCCTGCCGGGCGAGCCGTCGGTCAGCTTATAGATATTTTCAGGATATAGGTCGCCCGGACGGGTTAAGTCATATGTCGCGATGAGGCTGCCCATCTCGCATATGACATAAGCATGTCTTCCGGTCTTGTCTATTGCCATATGCCGCGCGCCCGAGCCGGGCGGTGTGTGAAGCTGCCGTTTTTTGCGCGCCATATCGCCGTCGAGCAGATACTCGACCGCTACGTCAAGGCCCAGGTCGCATACCCACAGCGTTCCGCCGTGGAATACGCACTGATGGACGTGCGTACCGGCTTGGCGAGACTTGTCCGGGCCGCTTCCGGTGTGTATTACGAAAATCTGCGGCTCGGAAAGCATCCCGTTTTCGTCAAGCTCGCAAACCGCAAAACTGCCGTGAAAGTAACTGTCGTCGTAGTTTGCCGCCGCGACAAACCGCGACGCCGGATCATATGCGACATGGCACGGCATCGGACCGCCGGTGCATACGCGCGATAGCTCATAAAGCGTCCCGTCGTTGTTGATTTTGTAGCTAACAAGCCCGCCACCGTATTTGCCGTCGAATGTGTCGACTTCGGAGCATGCGAGAAGGTACTTTTCATCGGCTATCACGCAATACGAAGGAGAATCAAGCTTTGCTGCGGGTACAGGCTCCGACATCAGACCTCTCGTTGTGTCTATTTCAAGATAATAAATTTCGCCCGCATATGTTCCAACAAATGTTTTAACTGCCACTTTTCCCCTCCATAAAAGGCATCGCATTCGACCGTTTATTTATCGCATTTTGAGCCATTATAACAGTAGCCGTGAAAGCTGTCAACGCAGCCGGGCAAGCAAATCGTGCGGATATCTCCTATATTTATTTGATATTGAGGATTTATACAATATTAACAATTTCATTATTTTTATATGTTTACAAATAATATCAGTCATGTTACAATATATTTTGAATGCAATTTGCGGGGCACTTACCGGAGCGTCCCGCCCTGATATTCAAAACAATAAACTATTTGGGAGGATACAGTAAAATCCATGTCAAGAAAAATGCAGACCATGGACGGCAACACCGCGGCGGCGCATGTAGCATATGCGTTCACTGAAGTCGCGGCGATCTACCCGATCACGCCTTCGTCCGTCATGGCTGAGGTCACAGACCAGTGGGCGTCCGCGGGACGTAAGAACATCTTCGGCCAGCCGGTGAAAGTCGTCGAAATGCAGAGCGAAGCCGGTGCTGCAGGCGCTGTTCACGGCTCGCTCGCAGCTGGCGCGCTGACTACGACTTATACCGCCTCGCAGGGCCTGCTTTTAATGATTCCCAACATGTATAAGATGGCTGGCGAGCTTTTGCCCGGCGTCATCCACGTTTCGGCGCGTGCGGTCGCCTCGCATGCTCTTTCCATTTTCGGCGACCACAGCGACGTTATGGCTTGCCGCCAGACGGGTTTTGCCATGCTCTGCTCTTGCAACCCGCAGGAAGTCATGGATCTTGGCGCAGTAGCCCACCTGTCCGCTATTAAGGGGCGCGTTCCGTTCCTGCACTTCTTTGACGGGTTCCGTACCAGCCACGAGATACAGAAAATCGAAGTTTGGGATTACGACGCGCTCGCCAAGATGGTAGATTACGACGCGCTCGCCGCTTTCCGCGCGCGCGCGCTCAACCCAGAGCATCCGGTCCTGCGCGGCTCGGCTCAGAACCCCGATATCTTCTTCCAGGCGCGCGAAGCGTCGAATAAATACTACCTCGCGGTTCCGGCAATCGTTGAGGAGTACATGAACAAAGTCAACGAAAAGGCTGGGACTGACTATAAGCTCTTTAACTACTACGGCGCGCCCGACGCCGACAAGATGATAATTGCGATGGGCTCGGTCTGCGACACCGCCGAGGAGACTGTCGATTATCTGTTGTCGCGCGGCGAAAAGGTCGGCCTTCTCAAAGTCCGCCTCTATCGCCCGTTCTCGGTGAAGCACTTCCTCGCTGAGATTCCTTCTACCGTAAAACGCATCGCAGTTTTAGACCGCACCAAAGAGCCCGGTTCGGTTGGCGAGCCGCTTTACCTTGACGTGTGCAAAGCCGTTCGCGGCACGCAGTTTGAGGACGCGATTATCGTCGGCGGCCGCTACGGCCTCAGCTCCAAAGACACAACCCCTGCCGACATCATTGCGGTGTTCCGCAACCTCGAGTCGGAGAATCCCAAAAACAACTTCACAGTCTCTATCGAGGACGACGTCACCGGCCTTTCGCTTCCTGTTACCGAAAACCCCGACACAGTTCCCGCCGGCACCATCTCCTGCAAGTTCTGGGGCATCGGATCCGACGGTACGGTCGGCGCGAACAAGAACTCCATCAAGATTATCGGCGACCACACCGACAAGAAGGTTCAGGCTTACTTTGCGTATGACTCCAAGAAGTCGGGCGGTCTGACAATCTCGCACCTGCGCTTCGGGGACAAGCCCATCCGCGCCACCTATTACGTTTCCAAAGCCGACTTCGTCGCCTGCCATAATATCGCTTATATCTACAAGTACGACATGACCAGCGACCTGAAGGAAGGCGGCACATTCCTTCTTAACACCGGATGGACGTTCGAAGAGCTTGACAGCCGGCTCCCCGCCAAGATTAAGCGCGACATCGCGAGAAAGAAAGTCAAATTCTACACCATCGACGGCGTATCTATCGCACGTGAGCTTGGGCTTGGCAACCATTACTCGATGGTGCTCCAGGCAGCTTTCTTCAAGCTTGCCAACATTATCCCGATTGATGACGCGGTTAAATATATGAAAGACGCCGTCGTCAAGTCCTTCGGCCGTAAGGGCGAAGACGTTGTACGCATGAACCAGGCTGCGGTCGACCGCGGAATCTCCGATCTTGTCGAGGTCAAGTATCCCGACTCGTGGGCTGATGCGGTCGATACCGAAACCGCTCACGAAGCAGATATTGAGACCTGCGCGACCTGCAGCAGCGCCTACAAGTGCGCCGCGATGCTTGAGAAGTTCCGCAAGGAGATTCTCGAGCCGGTCAGCGCACAGAAAGGCGACTCGCTGCCCGTTTCCACATTTGAAGAATATGCGGACGGTTCGTTCCCGCAAGGCCTCGCCGCATTCGAGAAGCGCGGCATAGCCGTTGACGTTCCCGAGTGGCAGCCTGAAAACTGCATCCAGTGCACCTTCTGCTCGTTCGTCTGCCCGCACGCGGTTATCCGTCCGGTAGCGATCCCCGAAGCCGAGGTGCCGGAAGACCTGACGACCGTTCCGATGACCGGTATGCCCGGTTACCGCTACGCTATCCTCACCTCGCCGCTCGACTGCACCGGCTGCGGCCTGTGCGCAAATGTCTGCCCGGGCAAGAAAGGCCAGAAGGCGCTCATTATGAAGCCGCTCGACACGCAGGTCGAAAAGCAGAAGTTCTTCGAACTTGTCTACAAATACACCGACGATCCCGATGTGCTCGCCAAGTTCAAGCCGACAACCGTCAAAGGCACTCAGTTCAAGCAGCCGCTGCTTGAATTCTCGGGCGCATGCCCCGGCTGCGGCGAGACCCCGTACGCGAAACTTGTCACCCAGCTCTTTGGCGACCGCATGGTTATCGCCAACGCGACCGGCTGCTCCTCGATTTGGGGCGGTTCGGCTCCTTCGACGCCATACACCACCAACCGCTGGGGCAAGGGTCCGGCTTGGGCGAACTCGCTGTTTGAGGACAACGCCGAGTACGGTTTCGGTATGGCAATAGCATATCGTCAGCGCCGTGCGAAACTCGCCGAAATTATAAAGAAGTTTGCCGACTCCGATTACGAGCTCATCAGCGGCCCCGCGAAGGCGTGGCTTGAAGCGATGAACGACGGCGAGAAGTCCAAAGCTGCCGCGGCCGAGCTTGAAGCAGCGCTTAACAAAGCTGTCGAAGAGTGCGGCAGCTGTGGCTGCGATTTCGACGAGCTTTACAAGCAGGCGCTTGCGATGAAAGACCTGTTTGTCAAGCCGTCCATATGGATCTTCGGCGGCGACGGCTGGGCATACGACATTGGCTTCGGCGGCCTTGACCATGTCATTGCCTCCGGCGAGGATGTCAACATCCTTGTATTCGACACCGAGGTTTACTCCAACACCGGCGGCCAGTCGTCCAAGGCGACCCCGACCGGCGCGGTCGCACAGTTTGCCGCTGCCGGCAAGCCGACCGGCAAGAAGGATCTCGCCTCCATAGCAATGTCCTACGGCAACGTCTACGTCGCTCAGGTCGCAATGGGCGCAGACTTCAACCAGTGCGTAAAAGCCTTCCTCGAAGCCGAGGCATATCCCGGCCCGTCGGTCATCATCGCCTACTCGCCGTGTATCAGCCACGGTATCAAAGGCGGTATGGCCAACAGCATGGCCGAGACTAAGAAGGCTGTCGAGGCCGGCTATTGGTTCAACTTCCGCTTCAATCCGGCGAACGAGCAGCCGTTTACGCTCGACTCGAAAGAGCCGAAGGCATCGTATCAGGACTTCATCCTCAGCGAGACCCGCTATGCGGCGCTCGCCCGCTCGATGCCCGAGCGCGCCAAGGAGCTGTTCGAGCTTGCCGAAAAGCAGGCTAAGGCTCGCTACAACAGATTTGCCAAGCTCGGCGAGCTTTACAGCAGCAAAGAATAAATAGTTTGCTGGGCATAATATAGCGGCTTTTAAAGCATAAATACCGCCGGTTGGGCAATTGCCCCGCCGGCGGTTTCTTATCTTCACCTTTCCAACCTGCGGTTGGATAACAACGCCGCAAATCAAACGAACGTGTTATTGAAAAGCAGCGATATATAACTCGCTTTCGACGCTTTGCTACTTAAACCTGCTCGCGCTTTTTGAGCTTGCCTACCTATTCCGACGATAACACTTTTGCCACGGCTGACCATGACACAAAATGCCGCCCACCGGGTTTCCCGATGAGCGGCTTTATTTATGAGTTGTCCGGCAGCGTCAAAAGCTCCTGGTACGGCAGCGAGCGCGCCCATCCGACGAAGTCGCGTGACCACTCGCGCAGCCGGTGGTTTGTGCGCTGGCGGAGTATGTTCAGTATCACCTCATAGTTCATCGACACCGTGCGCTTTTGGAGGAACGCGGTAGGCAGCCGCTGCTTGAGCGCCCTAAAATATGCGTAGTTGCCTGTCTCGTTGTACATTTGGCGGAGTTTCTCAAGCTCGGCGCAAAGGTTTTGCCAGTACTCTTCGTCTCCTTCGATCGGTGGGTCGTCGCGCTCGAACATGTCGGGCGTTATTGGCCACTTCGCGAGCGTATGCATCGTCGAGGTCGAGTTCGCCGTTGTGCCGATTTTATATGTGTCAAACTCGCTCCACCAGTACAGCGGCGCGGTGATATCTACCGACACGAATATCTGCCGCAAAAATTTTCTATGCTCGGTGCCGCCGGCTATAAGCTTTTTTGCGAGCGTCAAGTCTGCCTCTCCGATCACGAAAACGCCGTCGCGCCACTCGGAATCGGAGCGGTGCCACGATGACAGCGGATTGCGCATGCCGCGGATTGCACCGTCTACATTGTAAACGGCGGTATTCTCAAATTTCATGCTATCCCTTTCATAACCAGTTATTTGCGCGCCAAAAGGACGTCGCGCTCGTATGCTTTTATCTCGGCGAGCCAGCCGTCGCGGGCAGGGACGCCTTCGGTTTCGCAATACCAATCCCAAACCGCCCCAAACGGGTAGGACTTCAGCTCCTCCATCAGCGCAAGCCGCGAGGTATAATCGCCCTCAAGCTCAAGCGCTTTCAGCTTTTCGGTCGGCTCGAGCGCGGCGTAAAGCAGCGCCTTTTGCATGTTGCGCGCTCCTATTACCCACGCGGCGACGCGGTTTATCGAAGCGTCGAAGAAGTCGAGCCCGATATGCACCCTATCCTCAAAACCGCCGCGGAGAATTTCAAGCGCGATGTTCTTCAACTCGTCGTCGAAAATCACGACGTGGTCGCTGTCCCAGCGCACTGGGCGGGAGACATGAAGCAGTATCTCGTCGCAGAAAAGCAGGATTGAAGAGATTTTATCGGATATAACCTCGGTTGGGTGGAAATGCCCCGAGTCTAGCGTGAGAAGTATGCCCTTGCGCGTAGCTACATAGCCGAGGTAAAACTCATGCGATCCTATGGTGCAGCTTTCGGCGCCGATGCCGAAAAGCTTTGACTCGACCGCGTTGCGGTTAAACTTTTTGTCGCCTGCGCCCGCGAAGATTTCGTCGTACGCCTCGGCCAGCCTCTCGCGCCATGCGTGCCGGTCCACGGGTATATCCTTAAACCCGTCGGGAATCCAATAGTTTGTTATGACGGTGTCGCCGAGCTCCTCGCCGATCCGCTCGGCTATTTTCCGGCACGCAATGCCGTGGTTTATCCAAAACTTGCGTATCTTTTGGTCGGGATGGCTTAGCGTGAATCCGTCTGAGCTTTTCGGATGCGAGAAAAAGGTGGGGTTGAAGTCGATGCCGTAGCCTTTTTCTTTCGCCCACTTGACCCAGGATGCAAAGTGCTTGTACTCTATCTCGTCGCGCTCAACTTTTTCGCCGTGATTGTCAAGATAAATAGCATGCAGGGATATGCGCTTTTTTCCGGGCACGAGCGAGGCAGCTTTATCAAAGTCTGCCCGGAGCTGCTCAATTGTGCGCGCTCTACCCGGGTAGTCGCCGGTAGCTTGTATTCCGCCGGTGAGCTCCCCCTCGGGATTTTCAAATCCGCGCACGTCGTCGCCCTGCCAGCAGTGGATTGAAATGGGGATATTTTTCACGCGCTTTATCGCCGCGTCGGTGTCGACGCCGAGCCTTGCATACGCTTCGCGCGCGTACTCGTATGCGCTTTTTATATCCATACCCATATCCCTTTCGGCTTATTTATTTTTGCAAATGAGCATTTTGAACCTCTCGTAGCCCTCTTCCCACATTTCGGTGTCCTGCGGGAGGTATTCTTTAACCTCAAACGACCGGCGCACGCATTCACGAGCTTGGGCAACGTCCTTTATCTCGCCCGAAGCTATCGCCTGCACCATGATGTTGCCAATCGCCGTCGCCTCTACCGGACCCGCATATACCGGACGACCGCAGGCCGACGCGGCAAACCCGCAGAGCGGCGCCTCTTTCACGCCGCCTCCGACAATATGGATGTAAGGCGTGCGCCTGCCCAATATTTCGTCGATAAAATCGGCTGTGTAGCGGTAGCAGAGCGCAAGGCTGTCGAAAATGCAGCGCACGACTTGCCCCGGCGTCTCGGGCACAGGCTGGCCGGTAGATTTGCAAAACTCGGCAATCCTGCGCGGCATATCGCCCGGCGCTATGAATACCGGGTCGGACGGGTCGATAATCGAGCGCAGCGGCTCCGACGCGACCGCCATTTCGGAAAGCTCGTCGTATGTATAACTTTTGCCTTCTCTCGCCCACTGGCGGCGCGATTCCTGCTCAAGCCAAAGGCCCATGATGTTCTTGAGGAACCTGATTTTGCCCCCGGCTCCGCCCTCGTTTGTAAACTCGCCTGTAAACGCCCTCTCGCCGGTTTCCGCGGATTTGAGCTCGGTACCCATAAGCGACCATGTGCCGCTGCTAATGTATATAAAATCGCGCTCTTTCGCGGGCACAGCCACAACCGCGCTCGCCGTATCGTGCGCGGCGGTATGCACTACCTCGAGCCCGTGGTATACCCCGCCAGTCTCGTCCACAACTTCGCGCAGGATCGGCCCGACCGGCGTGCCCGGCTCCTCAATTTCGCCAAAAATATGCTGCGGAAGCCCGAACCTTTCAATCAGCCCGCGGTTCCAATCGTGCGCCCCGGGGCCAAGCATCATGCTCGTCGATGCGATTGTGTACTCGGTGCGCCGCTCGCCCGTGAGGAAATAGTTTAAAAGGTCGGGCATAAGCAGCATACTGCCGGCGCGCTCAAGCCGCTCGGGGTCCTCAAGCTTCTCTGCCCAAAGCTGAAACAGGGTGTTAAACTGCATAAACTGTATACCCGTCTCTTTGTATAGCTCAGCTTTAGGGATGACTTCATACGCGCGCTCAAGTATACCGTCGGTTCGGCGGTCCCGGTAGTGGACGGGGTTGCCCATGAGCTTGCCCTTTTTGTCAAGCAAGCCGTAGTCGACGCCCCATGTGTCGATAGCCATCGACTTAAGCTTTTCGCCCGATACCGCGCATTTGCCTATCGCGGCTTTGATTTCGTGCAGGATGCGCAAAATGTCCCAGTAGAGCGTTCCGCATACCGAGACAGGGTCGTTTGAAAATCGGTGGATTTCCTCAAGCTCGAGCTTGTCGCCGTTAAAACGGCCGATTATCCCGCGCCCGGACGAGGCGCCAAGGTCAACCGCGAGATAATTCATTGGGTTATTCCTCCCAATACTTCCTTAATCGCGGAACATGCGGCACAGAACGCCTCTTCATTCGTCGCGTATGCGTTGCCAAGCTCCGCGCGCCGCGCGCCGTCAAGCTTGTCAAAGCCCGGGAAAACTTTAAGATGGGGTTCAACAGTTAGGTAGCAAGTACCATTATAAAACGGGTTATCCGATTTCGCGAGCCTGGATATTATATCGGGTATATGCCCGACGCCTTTGCCGGCTGGCACAATCTGCCTACGCTCGTCTGCGTCTTTGATGTGCATATAGAAAACGTGCTTGCCCAAAAGCTCAAACGCGTGCGGGTACGGCTCATAGCCGCCGCAGATGAAGTTCGCCGGGTCGAAAACTAATTTCAGCCTGCCGCCGAAAGTCTCAATAAGGTCAAGGCAAGCCTCAGGCGCCTCGCCGTATATTGCAGCCTCATTCTCATGGCAAAGTATGACACCAGCCTCGTCGGCGGCGTCGAGCATTTTGCCCATGCGCTCAATAACCGCGTTCCTGTGCGCCTCGCGCGGCTCGCCCTTCGGCAAATAGAAGCTGAATACCCTAATCAGCTCCGTGCCGAGGATATGCGCAAACTCGAATATCTTTTTGGCAAGCTCTATATGCTTGTCTTCGTCACCCGATACGCCCTCGTAAAGGCCGACTTTCCCGAGCGGGGAACCGACGCTTGATACCGAAATGCCCGCGGCGTCGAGCTTGCGCCTGCATTCTTTTACCTCTTCGGCGGTCAGTGCCGATATATTTTTGCCATCCACGCCGCGGATCTCCATAAAGCTTATGCCGTTTTGGTGCAAGCCCTCGATTTGCCTGTCAAAGCTTGCGCTATACTCGTCTGAGAACGCCGAAAGTACAAATTTCATAAGCCGCACCCCTTACTCGAATTTGTAACGCGCCATGAGGTTGTCATAGCTGCGCTTAATACTTTCAAACAAATCTATACGGACGACATCCTGCTCGACAAAATGCCACTCGACGCCGCTAGCCTCGCATTCCGCCATTATCGAGTCAAAGTTGATGTTGCCGTCGAGCATTTCAATCATTACCGGCTGGTCGTTTATGACCGCCATATCTTTAAGATGCGTGCAGAATATGCGGTCGGCATGCGTCTTTATGTACTGCGCCGCGTCGACGCCGCCGGAAACCGCCCAATACGTGTCAAAAGTGAGCTTTACTGCGTCTGCCGGGGTGTTGTTTAGGATAAGGTCGAGCCCCCAGACACCGTCGTATTTCTGGAACTCCACCCTATGGTTGTGATAGAGGAATACCATGCCCGCAGCTCTGATTTCCTCAAACGCTTTAGCATAGTCCGAACAGAAGCGCATGTACTGGTCGTAGCCATGGCCGTACGGGCAGCCGCCGATGCCTATGGCTTTGCAACCTAAAATATTGTGGTTTTCTATAACCTCGGCGGTCTTTTTCAAAATATCCGCCGGCGAGGTGTGGGTGAGTATTATTTTTATGCCGTTTGCGTCACACACGTCGCGGATATAACGCGGCGGCATCGGGCCGACGCCGGACACCTGCACGTATTTGTAACCAATTTCCGCGACCCTTTTGATTGTTTTCGCAAAGTCAGCCTCGTTTTTGCAGACTTCGCGCAGTGTGTAGAGCTGTGCGCCGAGATGAAGTGCCATTGAGATTTTCTCCCCTTCGCTTTATATATTCGGCGGGCATAAGCCGAAAGGCGCCCTTTTGGGGCTCGTGGCTGAAGCCCGCCGCTAATTTAGCTCCACAATGGTTACGCCGGCGTCGCCTTCGCCATAATTTCCGAGCCGGAATGATTTGACGCGCGGGTCTTTTTTCAGCTGCTCCCACAAAGCACGCCTCAGCGCGCCCGTACCCTTGCCATGTATTAGCGTCACGCTCCGGACTCCCGCAAGCTTTGCGTCGTCGAGGTATTTGTCGGTATAGTGCCAGCCGTCCTCTCCGTTCTGCCCTCGCAAATCAAGCGTCGGCGAGAACGATTTTATTACTATATCGCGGTACTGCTTCGCGGTATGCTGCCTACGTTGTGAGTCGGTAACCGTTATGCCCTCCTCGATGAGCTTAAGGTCCTTTACATTTGTCTTTGTATTTATTATCCCGGCTTTGACGGTCACATTGCCGTCCTCGTCGGGGTCGTCTATGAGCACCCCGCGCTTGCCGATGCTTACAATCAGCACCTCGTCGCCTTTTCTCAGCGGGCGCGGGGGAACATAATCTACATCTGCTGACTCGCGCACTGGATCTGCCTGCGCATGCGCGTCCCGCAGCCTACGCCTTATCTCGCGGCGCGCGGCGTCGAGCCGCTCGCCAAATACTTCGCTTTCGCGCTGGCGCTTTAGCTCCTCAAGCTGCTCGAGCACAAACTCGCTGGTGAGCTTTGCGCTCTCGACTATTTGTATAGCCTTCGCCTGCGCTTTTTCAAGCTCCTTTTCCGCTTGGGCTAGTTTCTTTCTGATTTTCTCCTCCTCAGACGCTTTAAACGCTTCATACTCGCGGCGCAGACGCGCAGCTTCGTCGCGCTGCCGCTCCATCTCGATGCGGCTTTCCTCAAGCTTCTCGATCAGCATCTCGAAGCGGCGCGCGTCGCTGCTAATGCGCCTTTTCGCGTCCTCTATTATCGCCGGGTCAAGCCCGAGTTTTTGCGATATCGCAAAAGCGTTCGATTTGCCGGGCGAGCCTATGATGAGCCTGTATGTCGGACGCAGCGTTTCGACGTCGAACTCGCACGACGCGTTTTGAACGCCCTCGGTGTCAAGCGCATATGCTTTAAGCTCGGCGTAATGCGTCGTAGCGACGCAAAGCGCTCTTTTTTTCCTTATCGCTTCGAGTATAGCAACGGCGAGCGCCGCGCCTTCGGTAGGGTCGGTGCCTGCGCCAAGCTCGTCGAAGAGCACGAGGCTTCTGTCGTCGACAATTTTCATTATGTTCGCGATATTGACCATATGCGCCGAGAATGTCGAAAGCGACTGCTCTATCGACTGCTCGTCACCAATATCGGCAAGCACCCTGTCGAAAACGCAAATGCGCGAGGTGTCGTCGGCTGGGATATGCAGCCCCGACTGGGCCATCAGCGCAAACAGCCCGACGGTCTTTAGCGTCACAGTCTTGCCGCCGGTATTCGGGCCGGTTACCACAAGCGTTGTGTAATTTGCACCCCCCGTCTTGCCGAGGAGTATTGTAACCGGCACGACTTTGTTTTTGTCAAGCAGAGGGTGCCTCGCTCTGTAAAGCTCGATGCAGCGATCGTTTGTAAGCGTCGGCGCGGCCGCATCAAGCCTGAACGACAGCTCGGCCTTTGCGAATATAAACGCAAGCTCGGTTATTGCATAATAGTTGCGGGCTATGACATCCGACACCTTCGCGCAGTCTGCCGAAAGCTCGGCAAGTATGCGCTCGATCTCGTGCTGCTCGCGGCTTTCAAGCTCGCGAAGCTCGTTGTTAGCTTCCACGACCGCCATCGGCTCAATGAAAATCGTCGCGCCCGACGCCGAGGTGTCGTGGATAAGCCCTTTTATCTCGTTTTTGTATTCCGCTTTGACGGGTATCACATAGCGCCCGTTGCGCATTGTGATTATGTTGTCTTGAAGGTACCTTGCATATGTTTCGCTCTGAACGTACCTTTGCAGGGTATCGCGGATCTTGTTCTGCGCAGCCTTTATTTTGCGCCGGATCTCGGCAAGCTCTGGGCTCGCCTCGTCGGCTATCAAGTCTTCCGCGAGTATGATTTTTGTAATCTTTAGCTCCAGCGCACGGATTGGCTCAAGCCGGGCGAAAATTTCGTCAAGCGACGTCTTCTCGAGCTCGCCGCGCTTGTCGGTGTAATAGTAGTCGACAAGCCTGCGTGCCACGTTTAGCACCTCGGCGATGTCAAGCAGCTCGCGCGTCGATAGCACCGCTGATTTTTCAGCACGCTCGAGCGCGCTCCTTACGTCTTTTATACCTCCGAACGAAGGCCTGCCTTTAATAGAGGCGAGCTTTTTCGCGTCGGTTGTCTGCGCGAGCTTCTTTTTAATGCGCTCAGGCTCAAAATCCGGGCGAAGCGAGAGCGCCATCTCCCGCGCGCCTTCAGTCTCAGCGCAATCGGCAAGCATGTCCAGTATTTTATTGTACTCAAGCGTATGCAGCGCTTTTGCTTCGCTTGCCTCCGCACGATTTTCGGTTAGTAAGTCAGTTGGTAAGTCAGTAGCTTGATTGTAACCTATATCATTCATTTCTGCTTATACGCTTCTTTTACCGTATCTTTGTAAATTTTAAGCTCCGGGAAATCCTCCCCTATATGGCTTAAGAGATACAGCTCGGCGACTTCTGCCAGACGCTCGGCTTCTTCGTCCGGCAGCGTGAATGAAAACGCCTTCTTTGCGGGAGCCGTAAACACATACCGCAGCGCCGCAAGGACCGTGCTTGAAAGCGGCAAAAGCAGCGACGCCTCGCGTATCTCGTCGGCTTCCGGCGGCAGCATCAGCGTCGGCCCGCTGTTTAGGCAATCGCTGCATACAATCCCTCCGCCCATCACGTCAAGCGCCGCTTTTCCGTCCTGCGGGGGCTTGTCGCAGCGTATGCACGCTTCGAGCCTCGGCGCATAACCCTCGTCGAGCGCCACCCGCAGCTCGGTCACCGCCTTTATATGCGCGCAGGGCTTCTCCGTTTCGGCAAGCAGGTACAGCGAGTTCAGCGCAAGCGAGAGCAGCGCGCTTCTGTCTTGCTCCATCACCGCGACCCGGTCGGCAAGGCTCATTATATACTGCCCTAAAAGAAGCCTTTCGAGCTCACGGTAGAGCTTTCTGAAATCCTCGAGCACCTCATACTCGCGCAGCCAGTACCTGTCGCCTTTTTTGTAAAGGACAAGCTCTGCATAAAGCATAGGCAAAAGGCAAATTCTCGGCTTTCCGTCCGAGCTTATTGCGCCTTTTGCCAAGACGTATATTTTGCCTTCGGCGGTCAGCACCCGAAAAAGCCTGTCGCGTTCACCGACATCCTCCGAGCGCAGCACGAGCCCCTTTACTTTGACAAGCATATCACATCGTATTCTAAGCTCCGTTATACGGCATTGCCGTCACCACGGGCAGATTTACACATCTCTGTACCCGAGGCTTGTTATGCTGCCCGCTATATCGCGCCAGTTTTCCTTTACCTTTACCCAAAGTTCCAAGAATACTTTCGTGCCGAAAAAGGCTTCCATTTCCATGCGTGCGAGCGTTCCCACTTTCTTAAGCAGCTCGCCGTTTTTGCCGATTATAATCCGCTTGTGGTTTTCGCGCTCGCAGTATATTTCGGCGCGTATCACAAGCAGGTCATTTTTTTCGGTAAACTCCTCGATTACCACTGCAACGCCGTGCGGCACTTCATCTTCCAGCGTGCGGAGCAGCTTTTCGCGTATAAGCTCCGCCGCGATTTGGCGTTCCGGCTGGTCGGTCACCTGGTCCGGCGGGAAGAACCATCCGGGCGTGGTGAGAAAGCTTTTTACCTCTTCGAGAACCTCGGCGACGCCCAAATTTTTAAGCGCGCACACGGGCACGACCGCATTGAAATCAAAGCGATCGGAATACGCTTTTATTGTGTCGCCGACGGCTTTAGCATCCACGGTGTCGACCTTGTTTACCACAAGCACGGCGGGCAGCTCGCGCTGCTTTAGCCGCTCTATAATCGTCTCCTCGATTTTGCCGACTTGCGGCACAGGCTCGACCACGAGTATTGCCGCATCGACGTCGTTTATCGCGCTGTTTATCGACCTTATCATGTACTGGCCAAGCTTATTGCGCGGGGTATGCATGCCAGGCGTGTCTACAAACACAAACTGCTCGTTACCCCGCGTGAGTATGCCGGTAATTCTGTTTCGGGTGGTCTGAGGCTTTTTTGAAACAATCGACACTTTTTCGCCTAATATCGCGTTCAGCAGCGTCGATTTGCCCACATTCGGCCGGCCGACTATGGCTATAAAGCCTGTCCGCTTGGCCTCCGCATTATTAAAACCGGGTATTTGCTCAATCTTTTCGGTATCGTCCATATCGGGTTATCCTTTTTTATTCTGCATAAAAAAGTGGTTGCCGCCCAGTAAGGCAAATGTTGCAGCACCGGGCGCAAATAAGCTAGGAGATTTGCCCTTTTTGCATTTTACTATCTAAAATAGCCATTATGGCTTTTTGCTCCTCTATCATCGCGCGCTCGTCTTCTTTAGAGGTTTCGTGGTCCCAGCCCAAAAGGTGAAGGACCGAGTGCACGCAGAGGAACATAACCTCTCGTTCGAAGGTATTGCCAATTTCTTCGGCTTGGGTGGCGGCGCGCTCGAGCGAGATGACGATGTCACCAAGCTCGGCGCGCTCGCCTTCCGTTATTTCAATATCTTCATCGGGGCCGTAAAGCGGGAACGAAAGTACGTCAGTGGGGGCGTCTTTCCCCCTGTAGAGCTTGTTTAGCTCGCGGATGCCCTCGTTGTCGGTCAGCACGATCGACACTTCAGCCGGCTCCTCAAACCCTTCGTATTTCAGCGCGGTACGCACCGCGGCGCGGATTTTGGCACGCAGCTCCGCAGTCACCGCGATTTTGCTTTGCTCATTTTTTAAATATACTGTATACTTTGCGGGCGGCACTGTCGGAGCTCTGCCTTTCGCTGTAATATTTTTCGTACGCAAGTATTATCTTTTGCACCAGCCTATGGCGCACCACGTCGCGTTCGGTAAACGTGTGGATGGCGATACCCTCGATACCCGCGAGCACTTTTGTCGCTTCCGCAAGCCCGCTGCGCTTGCCAGACGGCAGGTCGGTCTGCGTTAGGTCTCCGGTCACGACCGCTTTCGAGTTATAGCCGAGCCTGGTGAGGAACATTTTCATCTGCTCGGGCGTTGTGTTCTGCGCCTCGTCAAGGATTATAAACGAGTCGTCGAGCGTCCTGCCTCGCATATAGGCCAGCGGCGCGATTTCAATTGTGCCGCGCTCGAGCTGATGTGCGTAGTTCTCCGGTCCGAGCAGCTCGTAAAGCGAGTCGTGCAGCGGGCGCAGGTACGGGTCGATTTTGCTTTGCAGGTCGCCGGGCAAAAACCCTAGCTTTTCGCCCGCCTCGACAGCGGGACGGGTCAAAATTATGCGGCTGATTTCTTTATTTCTAAGTGCCGAGACCGCCATAGCGACTGCAAGGAAGGTTTTGCCCGTACCCGCCGGGCCGATACCGAGCACAATCGTGTTGTTTTTTATCGCCTCGACATATTTACGCTGGCCGACAGTTTTCGCTTTTATCGGCCGCCCTCTAACCGTGATGCAAATGCAGCCTTCGTCAAACTCGCGCAGCTCGTCTTCGCGGCCGTCGCGAAGCATGTTTATTACATACTCGACATTCTGCTCGGTCAGCGTATCGTTCAGGGTCGCCATCTTTTTAAGATACTCGACCGCCGTTGCGGCAGAATTCACGGCTTCCGGGTCGGAACCGGAAATGACAATGGCATCGCCAGCGGTTTTTTCGGTATCGCGGTTGACGATGCGAACGCCAAAAGCCCGCTCGACGATGGCGATGTTGGAATCGAAACTTCCGAAAATTGCTGCAGTTTGATCAATCGAATCGGTGAGTATTATTCTCTCCATAGATTGCGGCGCCGCTTTGTTGCAACACCGGCTTCCTTTCGTTTTCCTCTCTTTTTTATTTTTATTTTGCCCCAGCGGGGCTAGGCACTCCGGAACCGCTTACACCAATAACGCGTTCGGCAGCGATATCCTCAATGCACTCAAACACGCATTTTATCCTATAAGCGCCGTCGTCGTCCATGCCTTCCTCGATTTGTGCCGACAAAAGCTCACAGTCGGCAAGCTCCGTCTCGACAAAGTCTGTCACCTGTTTCCAAGCGAGCCTTTTTGCTTCCTCCTCGGTGAGCGTATAAGGCACAGCCGAGTATGGCACAAACCTTTCGGTGATTATAAACACCGGCAGCTCAATGTCGCCGGGCAGCACAATCCTCCTGCTGTCTACTATTTTATCATAACTTTCGGGATAATTTCCACTGTTTAATGAAATTTTTATCAGCCACGAGAAGAATTTCAAGTATTTTTGCCCGGCTACCTCTTCGCCCGGTATCTTTTTCTCGCGCTCCAGCGGCACGGATACTTCAAACTCGCGCTTGGTTTTGGCATACACCGACCCGCGCGCGCGAACGATTGTCGACGAGCCGTCTTTATGTTCCATCACACCGCTGACAAGCAGCGAGCCTTTTGACACCACCGCGCCCGGCTTTATCATTGGGCTGCCTGATCCGACCGAATAGCTGACGACTATCCCGTCGCGCTCGGCAACGAGGTTTGACGCTATAATCCCCCCGTCGCCCACCGAGGCGCGGCCGTGGGACGCCTCGATCACTTCCACCACCGCAACGGTGCCGGAAAGGTTGACCGAAATCCATGCGATGTTGTCCGACGCGGCGAGATACCTGTTGCATAGTGCGTCGTAGTCAATCGCGGGCGAGTACGAGCCGACCTCGCAACCGAGCTCGCCAAGCAGCCTTATTATTTCGCTGTCGGGCACAGTGTCGTTGCCGCGCACCCTAATGTCCCAGATAAAGCGCGACGAGACAAAAAGCAAAACGCCGTAGATAATAGCGCCTAAAAGCAGCCCCGGGCGCCGGCGATAGCGGTAAAGCAGCTGCGGGAGCCCGCGTTCCCTGAAGTAGCAAAGCTCGACTCCTGATTTGGCAAGCGCAAACTCAAGCGCGTTTTTTTCGGCGCGCTTTATTTTAAAATAAAATTTGCCTTCCGCCCTCAGCTGCCCAAAAACGCTTACGCCTTCGCTCCTCAGCGCGCTATATAAAGCCGCAGCGTCTTTTTCCTCGCAGGCGCACTCTATAGTGCCGGTGATAAAATTTATAAAATCGTGCAGTATCAACGCATACGTCTCCCAGCGTAGCAGCGGTTATGCCGAACAAAGCTCAAACCTTGCAATCGTGCCTTCGACCGTGACCGCGCCGTCGAGGAAAGAGCGCATATAAAGGCCTTCTCCCCAAACGTCGGCGATAAATACCTTGCCGCCTGAGCCAAGCAGCGTGAGCCTTACCCTGCCGTCTTCATAGCACAGCACTTCACCGCAGTTCCAAAGCGTCATAAGGCTGCCTCGTAGCGATAGGCACGGAGTCTCGCCGAGCGCCTCCTCAGGCAACTCAAGCGCCGAAGCCAGCTTCTTCCTAAACTTGATACCCGATTTTCTGTCCTTTTTCCGTTTGTTTTTCAGCATCGCCCATGTCCTCCCGGCTTTGTTATTCATAACCGTGTGTTAAAATTAATATGCTGTTAGCATGATAAATAACACAAATATAAGCCAGAGGACAAACCAGCTCGGCGCAGCGCAAACAAGCCCTAAAAGAAAAGCAAAGAATATCGCCGCGGCACTGTTTGCCCTGATATTGCCAACTGTTTTACTTTTGTTTTCCAATACTCTACGCGAGTCGACAAAAAGGGCGCTTTTACTCTGCGCTACGACCGTGATACCCTCGCTATTCCCGTTCGTGGTCGCAAACGAGTTTTTCACCTGGTCGGGCGCAGCCGAAACGCTTGGGATGCCGCTGTCGGGCATAATGCGCCGCGTATTCGGGCTATCCGGAGCATGCGCGTCGGCGATACTGACGGGGCTGGTCTGCGGCTATCCGTCGGGCGCAGCCTGCGCGTTTGGGCTTTACCTTTTAGGCTGCTGCACCGCCGACGAGGCGGAGCGCTGCGCCGCCATAGCGAGCAACGCCGGCCCTGCGTTTGTCATTGGCGGTATCGGCGGCGCGATGCTCGGCGACGTGCGGCTGGGAATTGTTATTTGGTGCTCCACCGTAGCAGTATCGCTTTTAGCCGGCGTTATTTTAAAAATCGGAAGAGTGCTGGGGGGAGGGAAATCTGTCGCATCAAAAGCCGGCAGCGAGGTTTTTTCGCCCGCGGCGATTATATCAAACTCCGCGCTTATAATGCTCAAAATCTGCGCTTTTATTACGGTCTTCGGGGTCGCAGCCGACGCAGCAGGTATCTTTGCCGACCTGCTTGGATTTGAGCCTGCGACAGGCGCTCTGATACGCGGCGTATTCGAGCTTACAAGCGCGGCCGATTATGCCGCGCGCTGCCTGCCGGCGCGGCAAGCCGCCGTTATTATTGCTGCCATCGTCGGCTGGTCGGGACTCAGCGTCCACATGCAAACCGCCTCGCTTTTGCCAAAAGGGTTATCGCTTGCGCGCTACTACTTTGTAAAGATGCTTTCGGCGCCCGCCTCAGCCGCCCTGTGCGCTATTTTAATTAGGCTGCTCGGTATATAGTTTACAGCATTCCCACGCTTTATATATTATCCGCTAAAATTTATAAAACTTTAAATAAACTTTATGACGCCGGCGACATCTCAGCGCTGCGGCGAGTTTTTGGAACATTTAAGGTTTCGGGAAGTCATATAAACAGCGCTGTGGATTTTTCGGAGGAAAAGATGCAGATAAGGACATCCACTCTCTTGATGGACATATTCTTAATAGGGCTATTGTGCGTCATGTCGGCGCTTTGGTCTTGCAGCAGCGGGCTGCCGCCGTCAAGTGTGCCCGCCGATACTCCTGCCGAGCATGGCGGTATACGCATTTATACAAAGTCGGAAGTTTATTCTACCGGCACTTCGTTTATAGAGCTTATTATCGAAAATACATCCGGCGGCGAAATTGCTTTCGGACTTGAATGGAGCGCCGAGGTAAAGCTTGGCGATAGATGGTACAAACTCCCCTTTAAAGAGCCAATCACTATACCGGATATCGCAAGAACAGTGTCAAGCGGCGAGTCCGGCAGCCTTAATATTGACCTTTCAACACTCGACTTTAAAATCGAGGCTGGCACATACCGCATTGTTAAATCCGTTGGCGATGTGACCCTCGCCGCGGAGTTTAAAGTTGAGGAAAGTAAATAAAGCTGAGCTTTTATATATTTTGGGCATGCCCGACGGCATGCCCTTTTTATTTGCACCACGTCCGCAAATCGCTATGTCAATTGCCGCTATCTTATCACACGCCGAGGCTGGCTAGAATCTTTTTCATCTCCTCGGCAAGGAATTTTGAAAACACAGTGCTACCTTTTTTGCTCATATGGCCCCAGTCTGAATAGTTTGACACATCGGAGCCGATGCCGGTCGGGTCATCGGTGTTGTAGTCGTAAAACGGTATGCCCCGGCGCGCGGCGATTTCGGCTATACGCTCATTGTTTTGCTTCATTTTTAACCTTTTTACGCCCGTATACTCAGGCAGCTCAATAAACGCGACCTTTATGCCCGCCTCTTCAAATTTGTCGAGCATGCGCTCGAATGCCCGCCACTGAATATCTTTATCGTGGCAGCTTATTGTAGACGCATCGCCGCCAAACGGAACGTCCCACGGGATAAAGCCTTTATAGTAGTCGCTTGTTATATTGCCTATGTTATCCCGCAAATACTCGTGCTTATAGGTCGGCAAAACGCACACTTCTTTTTCTTCGGCAGCCCCCTCCGGCAGCATGGCGGGCTGCACGCTTTCGCCCTTTTTAAACCACGATCTAACCATATCGGGTATGCGGTCGCGCGAGGCGATTATTGGTAGATACGACATAAGCTCACGCACCGTCTGGTCGAGATCCCACCACCTGAATGTAACCTTTATTTTTTCTGCGGGCTCCTCGACTTCTTCTTTAGCCGCCTCGGTTTCGTCGGCTTTTGTTTCAGCCTCGTCCGCCTTTTTTGCCTCTTGGCTCTTTTTCATCCTGCGCATTATGTCGATTGGCATATTAGGCGCGGTGTCAAAATCAATGCGCCTCCAAAGCCAGCCGTCGTCGCACATAAACCAGTCGACGCACCAGATTATAGCTTTCGGCATCGGGTACCCGGCTTCGAGCACAATCTCCCACCAATCCTCGTAAAAGCCGGGGTTTGAGCCGTTCAGCGCGAAATTGAAAAAGCTGTAGCCCGGGTTTGCCTGTTCTATGTAAAGCGGGTTTACGCCGTGCGCGGCGTGCGAGGTGCCTATAAACCACACGTCGGCATTGTAGACGTTATTGTAAAGCTCGTAGTATTGCCCGTAATAATGGTACGACTCGCGGGTTTTGTACCTTTGGTAAAAAGCCTCTTGCTGCTCGAGCTTTCGCACAAGCTGCAAAAACTCGTCTTCATAATCCGCCGGCGGCATTTCCACTGCCGCCATGACCGCCTCAAGCTCGCCTTTTAGGAATCTTTCCATCGCCGCATTCGCGCCGAGCACAATCGCAGCGGTAAAAAGCAGCACGGCTAGCGCGGCGGCTGCTACCGATAAAAACTCCTTGGCGCCTTTTTTCATCATTGCGCCTCGCACCTCTTATGCTTAGAACTGGAAGTATATAAACGCTTGGGTATCATACGCGCCGAAAAGGATTATCGAGGAAAGGCAGATCGTGTACAGCGCTACCCTGAGCGCTTTCGAGCGCTTATAGAACTCCACAACTTTGGGGATTTTCATGCACATCTCGATGAGTATGAGCACAAACGGCACAATCTTGCAGATATAAAGCCTAAACTCCGAGATGCCGAGCATGTCGCCGTAGGTTTTGCCGAACATATTGGCGATTATATAAAACGCTTCCGAAAAGCTGTCGGCGCGGAAGAAAATCCATGAAAAGTTTATAAAGGCAAAGGTAGCCGCCGATGATAAAACCGCGGGTAAAAGCGGAACTTTGTCAATATGCGTCATTTTCTTTAAAAATTCTTTTACCGGCTGCAGCATCCGCGCCGCGATTATGTATAGCCCGTTTAGCAGCCCCCATGCCACAAATGTCAAGTCCGCGCCATGCCAAATCCCGCTTATGCCAAAAGTCACAAGCTGGTTTAGACACCATCTAGGGAAGCTCACTCGGTTGCCACCCAGGGGTATATATATGTAGTCTCGGAACCATGTCGAAAGGGATATATGCCACCTACGCCAAAACTCCGACGGCGAGAGCGAAAAATACGGCGTGTCGAAGTTTTTCATAAGGTCTATATCCATAATCTTCGCGGCGCCAATTGCGATGTCGGAGTAGCCCGAAAAGTCGCAGTATATTTGAAACGCAAAGCAAAGTACCGCCGCGACATACATCAGCCCGCCGAACATCTCGACGTTTCCGAAAACCAGGTCGGCGACCATCGACAGGTTGTCCGCCACAACCACCTTTTTAAACATCCCCCAAAGCATCATCGGCGCGCCAATCGCGAAGTTTTCGGCTTTTAAGCGATGCTCTTTTTTAAGCTGCGCGAAAAGGTTTGCGCCGCGCTCGATAGGGCCGGCGACAAGCTGGGGAAAGTACATGAGGAAAAGCGCGAACTGGAAAAAGTCACGCTCGGCAGGCAGGCGGCCCAAATATACGTCTATAAGATACCCCATGCTTTGGAAGGTGTGAAACGATATGCCTATCGGCAATATAAGATCGGGCACCGATATGTTGCCTAGGCTTAACCTTTTACCAAAAAAGTTTATAAAATCGCCTACCATGCCGAGGTATTTGAATATGACAAGAAGGCCGATATTCAGGCAAATCGCCGTGATAAAAGAAGCTTTTTTAAGTTTGGGCCTTTTAGCAAACCGCTCAACAAGCAGCGCACCGGTGTAGTCGACTACCGTCGTAAACCCAAGTATAAACATGTACTTGGGTATAAACGACATGTAGAAATGGCAGCTTGCCGCAAGCAGAAAATAGCGCCTAAACCGCCGGGGCAAAAGGAAATAGATTATTATCACTATGGGAAAAAATGCTAAAAACTCAACCGAGTTAAAAAGCATAGATTGGCTCCATTACCGTTTAGTACTATAATTACTATATATTATACCATACAAAGTAAAAAAATGTTTGCGATTTCAGGCATTTAAATCGCGCTATATTCTGGACATGCTGTTTGCTTGATGCTATAATAAGCCAAAAGCCCTGTAGGAATGGAAAAAATTTAAAGGGGGCTGCTCCTATGCCGGCTAGCTATTCGCACGCTGAAATGACACCCACCGAGCGCGTTAAAAACACAATCTTTGGTTTGCCAGCCGACCGCACGCCAATTTACGGCTGGGTAAGCGCCAACCTCAGCGGGCCGATTTCGAAAGCCTACGGCTCGGTCTCGGCATTCGAGGACAAATACGAGTTCGACCTCGCGCATATTTTCGGCGGCCCGGGCGCGTTTAAGCAGGACGTGATAAAAAAGCTCCGGGCGTCATGCGAGGAGCTTACGCCGGACGTTTTGCTTTCCACCGATATTTTCACCGATCCTGACAATGCGGATTACTATAAAGATATCCGCGACTCAATTTCATTCCACAAGCGGCGCGGGCGTTTCTGCTACGTGCAGACTCCGGGGTTTTTTGAAAACTTCAACAGCATTTTTCCAATTGAAGAGCAGCTTTTGTACCTTGCCGAGTACGAAATGGAGCTGGGCGAGCTTTACTCGCGCCAAGCCGAGTGGACAAAAAAATTTGCCGATCGCTGCCTAGAGTGCGGCGTAGATATGATACACGTTTCCGACGACTGGGGCTCCCAGCGCGGCCTACTCTTTTCGCCGAATACCTGGCGGAGAATTATAAAACCCAACCTAAAAAAAGTGATTGACCACGTCCACTCGCGCGGAGCGCTCTGCAGCCTTCATTCCGACGGCTGCATTGCCGAGGTCGCCGGCGAGCTTGCTGAGCTTGGGATTGACTGCATGCACCCGTGGCAGGAAAGCGCCGGCATGTCGTACGATTTATGGATTGACACATACTCGGACAGATTCGCCATAATGGGCGGCATTTGCATTCAAACTGTACTGGGTTTTGGCGACTTCGAGCGGCTCGAGCATGAAATCAGGCGGGTTTTTAGCATCCTCAAAGGCAGGCGCTGGATATGCTGCACGACGCATTTCGTACAAGCGCACTGCTCAATTAAAGAGCTCGAGTTCGCGTTTGATTTGATTTATCGGCTCGCAAGGGAATAGCTTAATGCTTTCGTTGTTATAGTTTAGCCGCATGAAAACGAGTAACCATAAACGGAGGATAAAAGATGTACAGGACCTTCACAGGCCGCAAGCTCGACCATGTCGCTTTCCCAATGGGCGGCATAGGTGCCGGGATGCTCTGCATCGAGGGAACCGGCTCGTTCGGCTCGGTGTCGGTGCGCCACGCGCCAAACATTTTTTGCGAGCCAAACATGTTCGCGGCAGTTTCGGTAAAAAGCCCGCACAAGTCTGCCCGCGTGCTTGAAGGGCAGGTGCCAAAAGCCAAATACTACGGTTTTAAAGTGCACGGCTTTTCGGGCGCAGGCAACGGCATGCCGGGCAAAAATTACGGGCTTCCGCGTTTTAGAAACTGCTCCTTTATCTCGCGGTTCCCATTCGCCGAAATAACGCTTTCCGACGAGAATGAGCCATATGACGTTGAAATCGTCGGCTACTCGCCATTTGTACCCGGCGACGCCGACGCTTCGTCGCTGCCGGCAGCGTCGGTAAGATACACGCTAAAAAACAAAACCGACAGCAAACTCGACGCGGTATTCTACTTTTCGGCGTTTCAGTTTATGGGCCTGCACGGCGGCGAAAAGTGTCAGCTCGTCCGACCAATCGACGGCGGGTTTGTGCTTGAGCAGCTCATGTTTGACGACAAGCCCCATACATACGGCGCATTCGCAATAACTACCGACACGCCGGCAAATGTTAATACCGACTTCTATCGCGGCGGCTGGTGGGACTCTTTCACAATGCGCTGGAATACTATCGAAGCCGGTATTGTCACAAGCGGTGCCGCGTCTGATAACCGCTCGCCAGGAGGCGCGCTAGAGATCCCATTTTCAATCGAGCCGCACAGCAGCTGGTCGGTTACGGTGCATATGAACTGGTATGTGCCTGACTCAAACCTGCGCGCCGGTGCTGATTTGCCCGACGACCCCGACAGGTCGACCTATAAGCCTTGGTACGCTGGCAAGTACGGCACGATCGAAGAAGTCGTGCGCGACTACAGGATGCGCCATGCAGAGCTTTTGGCTGAAACCGAAAAGTTTACAAGTGCGTTTTACGACACCGACCTGCCGCCGGTCATAGTCGAGGCGGTCGCGGCAAACCTTTCGATTCTAAAATCGCCGACGCTACTGCGGCAAATCGACGGCAGGCTCTGGGGTTGGGAGGGCTGCGCCGATACTTTCGGCAGCTGTCACGGCTCATGCCAGCACGTCTACAATTACGCACAGGCGCTTTGCCACCTTTTCCCCTCGCTTGAGCGCACGCTGCGCGAGACGGAATTTAACGAGGACATGGACGAGCATGGGCACCAGCAGTTCCGCACATCGCTGCCGATACGCAAAAACTCGCACGATTTCTACGCCGCGTCGGACGGTCAGCCCGGCGGCATTATGAAGATGTACCGCGAGTGGCGCATCTCGGGCGACACCGAATGGATCGCCTCGTATTGGGATAAGCTCGTTTTGGCGATGGAGTACTGCATCCGCACCTGGGATCCCGACGAGCTTGGTGTATTCCGCGAGCCGCACCACAACACCTATGACATCGAGTTCTGGGGCGCCGACGGCATGTGCAGCTCGTTCTATCTCGGCGCGCTCAGAGCGATGGTAGAAATAGGCCGCGCGCTCAACCGCGACGTGTCGCGCTATGATGAGCTTTATAGTCGCGGGCGCGAATATTTGGAATCAAAGTTGTTTAACGGCGAGTACTTCTTCCAAGTAACCGAGTGGAAGACGCTGCGCGCGAAGTTTGACGACCATGGCGACCCGGTAATATCTGCCGAGGGACCGAAGTACCAGTACGGCAACGGCTGCATCTCCGACGGGGTTTTAGGCGCATGGATCGCGCTTGTATGCGGGCTTGGCGAGATACTCGACCCAGAGAAGGTAAAAAGCCACCTGCTTTCGGTCTACAAATACAACTTCCGCGAGCACCTTTATGACCATGCCAACCCGCAGCGGCCTGGATACGCGCTAGGCGACGAGGGCGGGCTGCTTCTATGCACTTGGCCACACGGCGGCAAGCCATCGCTGCCGTTTGTCTACTCGGACGAGGTTTGGACCGGCATCGAGTATCAAGTCGCAGCGCACCTAGCATGGTATGGCTACAAAAAAGAAGCCGAGCACATCGTGCGCACGCTGCGCGAGCGTTATGACGGCGAGCGGCGCAACCCCTACGACGAGTACGAGTGCGGGCATTGGTACATCCGCGCGCTTGCAAGCTATGCACTAATCGAAGCGTATACCGGCGTGCGCTATGACGCCGTCACCAAGACGCTTTACGCCAAAGCAGGCAAAAGCAGGTCGTTCCTCGCAACCGAAACCGGCTACGGCACCGTCACAGTAGACGGCACTGAGGTTAAAGTCGAGGTTGTACGCGGCAAGATTGAGGTCGAAAAAGTCGAGATAATCGAGTAAGTAAAATATAGCGGGGAGCAAAACCGCTCCCCGCTATATTTTTACCGTAACGGCAAGCTAAGTTTTAGCATAATCTGTTATAAACAAAACACCGGGGTGAAAAAATGGATTACCAGGGGCTCTTCAGCGGTAATGGCGAAATCTGCTCGGAAGTTGAGGTCGACTTGCCGTACCCGCCTATAAGGGTGGAGCGTCCCAATCTCGACTATGCGGTCGCGCTTTTCAGGCAATACTCGGGCTATGACGGCGAGCTGACGGCGACGACGCAATATATATACCAAAACATGGTGCTACTTAACAGCGACCCGACAGCCGCTGCACTGCTCGAGTGCATCGCGATTAACGAGTCGCGCCATTTTCAGATACTCGGCCAGCTAATTTACATGCTCGGCGCCGACCCGAAACTATACGCGCCGACGAGACTGCGCGGCGAACCTCAGCGCATAAGAGGCGCATCCGATTCCGCTGTAGTCGAAGGATACTCGTGGTGGAGCGGCGACATGCTGATTTACACCCACGATTTCAACACGATGATACGCAACAATATCGAGCTTGAATACATAGCAATTGCGAACTATAACGCCGCGCTGCGCGTTATAAACGACGTATACGTGCGGCCGATGCTCGAGCGGATTATACTCGACGAGCAGCGGCATATTGTGATTTTCAATCAGCTACTTGGCACCACGCCTCCCCAAAACGGGGGCTAAATCGCATGCCCCCGCCTGGTTACGGCAGGCTCCGGCTACGTTTCCGGGGCCTGTTTTTATATCGATGTCGGATTTTGTATTAATGTTTAGATTATTTCCCATATACCTTTCATACGAATCATACAAAATATCAGGCAAATCTTCTCGCTTCATTTTATGACCCTCCACATATGCTAATATAACATCTCATTTACAGCATTGTCATAAGTTCCAAACTATTGTTATATAATTCTTCGCCGTTTTCAACCTTTACTTCTACAATTTACCGCAAGATGTAAAAAATAAAAAGAACACCAAATTACAGGGTCGCCCTCAAATTGGTGTCCTTTTTTACTTAAATTGGTCGGGATGACAGGATTTGAACCTGCGGCATCATGCTCCCAAAGCATGCGCGCTACCAGCTGCGCCACATCCCGAAATTGTGCAAAAAGTATTATACCAAAACCGCACCCTTTTGTCAAGCCAAAAAAGGCCATGGGCAAGCGCACGGGCAGCAAAGCCGGGCGGCTGATTGCCGCCCGGCCTTTTTATGACACAGGCATTTTACGCCTAGCTTTTAGAGTGTTACCTTTATGCCCTTAATCTGATACGGCGCAAGCTCGACCGTGACTTTGCCGCCACCCACTTTAGCATCGGCAACCTTTTGGCATTCAAGGTCAACTTCCTCAGCCGACACATCCACGCCAAAGTCAATAGCGGCGGTATCCGGCTCACCGGATAGGTTGCAAAGGCGAATATGGAGCCCGCCTTCGCAGCCCGCGACCGAAGTGATTACCGTGCCTTTCGACTCAAGGCTAAGCAGCGAGCCTGAATTCGGCAGCACGCCGGCGTGCGAACCGGTTGGCGCGTAGCAGAGCGGGTTGCAGAGCGATGTCGCCGCCTGCTGCGCAGTTTTCGGGTCAGCCTCGAACAAGCCTACATAGAAGTTAATCTTGTGGATGCCCCTTTCGGGATAGGGGTCGGGGCTAGTGGAGGAGTTTATGAACGTTGCTGTGAGCCTGCCGTCGGCATAGCCTCTGTAGCCATACTTGCTTTCGGTAACAATCGCGGCTGAAAGACCCTTGTCGCGCACCGCCATGCCAAACTGAAGCGCGGGTACGTCAAACGGCAGTGCCGGGCGGTAAATTGTGCCGCCGGGGATGTCGTACATAAACTTATTCGTCTCATATGCCAGCGGGAGCTGGTATATAAGCACGGGCACGGTTTCCCCGCCAACCTCATGCCAATCGATCTCGGTGCGGTACGACAGTGCACGCGAGTTCTTGTCAAGATACACGAACACTCTTGCGGTCGACGAGGCGACCTTGTACTCGGCATAGAAGCCTCTGCGCAGCCCGCCGCTCTGCATATAGTTCATCCTCACGGCGCGGTCAATCGGCGTCACGCGCAGGTAGTTACCGATCCTCCACGCGTTCGACGTGGCGCTTTCGGTGTCTACAAAGCATAGCCCGGCGCTCTCTCCCGGTTTTATATACTCGGTACCCGACTCTTTGTCGCGCAGCGAAACAAGCCTGCCGGTAAGATGGCAGAACTCGGCGCGCAGGTACTCGTTTTCAAGCACATAATTCGTCGGGCCTTCCTGCGTGCGGTGGTCGGGCTGGAAGTATACCGGATAGTCGCCCTCAAGCTCGCCTTCGCGCAGCACGACCGTCGTGTATCCGAGCGGCTTGACGTTTACATTCACAAGCACCCGGAAGTATTTATGCGACCAGTATTCCTGCTGGCGATGGTCGATAAGCTGAAACTCCAGCGGGTTGCCGTCGGAGTCAGAGATTTTGACACGGCGCATGTCGCCCGGCCAGTCCCAAACCGTGATTTCGACTGGCTCGCATTTTTCGACCGCTGTCGGGTTAAATACAGTGAATATACGCGTGCGGCCGCTGCCTCGCTCGGCGCGCGGGAAGCCCGAGAAGTTCTCGACACCGTAACCGGCGCCGGCACCTTCGGACTGCGATTTTTCATACTCGCCGTCGACAATAATATTGCTGGTGTCGACCTTAGACGAGATAGCTTCCATCGCGCGCGTAAGCTGCGTCTGCGCAACGGCAAGCGAGTTCGAGTAAAGCCCCATCGCATGCTCGCGGGTGTCCTGCACGCACGAACCGGTTAGTATATCATGGAAATGCGTAAACAGCACGTCGCGCCATGCCCGCTCAAGCTTCTCTGCGTTGCTGGGGAAGCCAGTCTTAACCGCCGCTAAAGCCGAGAGATTCTCAGCCGAAAGCAACGCGCGCTCGGTCGAACGGTTTGCAAGCTTTATGCGGCTCTGCGTCGTGTAGCAGCCTTGGAATATAAAGTTGAGCTCGCCTTCGACCACGGGAAGCTTGTCGCGGACCGCTTCGGCTTCGTGGAAGAATTCGTGGAACGTGCCGAACTTGACGCGTGGATAAATCGGCCACGACTGCATTTCAATAGCGGTTTCGACGTCGCGGCGCGTCGGGCCGCCGCCATGGTCGCCGACGCCGTAGACTATAAGCCCGGTCTTAAGCCCGGCGCAGCGCTTTGAAATATCGATAAGACCGGACCCGATATGCGGCGTAATGCCGCTGTTGTACCAATACTGCTCGCGGTAAACGAGCACCTCTTTGCCGGAAAGCCCGCGCCAGCGATAAAGCGCCTGCTTGCCGTTCAGCGCGCGGCAATGGTAGTAGTATTTAATACCACCGAACATATTAATCTCGGGAATGTTCGCGCTGTGGCCGAATGTGTCGGGCGAAAAGTCCACTTCAATCTTGTCCGCGTCGATGCCCCACACTTCGCGCAGGTATTTTTTCGTATATTCGATATGCCTCAGCAGCGACTCGGTGGTCGGCATGTTCTTGTCGGTTTCGACCCACGCGGAAGCCGTGACCTCCCAGCGTCCTTCGGCGATGCGCGCTTTGATGCGCTCCATCAGCTCAGGCTCGAATTCCTCGACAATGCGGTAGACCGAGGCCTGTGACTGCGAGAAGCAGAACTCGGGGTACTCGTCCATTATATTAAGCATTGTCTTGAAGGTCGCAAGCGTAGCCGCGACGGTTTCATGCCAGCTCCACATCCAGTTCATGTCGATGTGGGCGTGACCGGCGAGTATAATTTTATACTCCTTCGCCGCCGGCCCGAGGGGCGCGAGTATTTCTTCAGCTTTGGCGCAAGCAGCTTTCGTCAGCACACCTTCGGCGTCCATCTGCGCCGAGAGGTAATCGAGCGCCTCGTGCAGTTCGCGGTCAAATTTGCCCCCTTCCGCGCCAGACATTTTAATCGCGAAATCAAGTTCCGCAAGGATGCGCTCTATATGCTTTGGGGGCGGAGTGATGCGGCGCTGCTCAAGCATGGGCTGTCCGAATGTTTCTTCGTAGCCCATCTTCTCACGGTTGCCGCCGACCCTGATTTTCAGCGCTTCATATTTTTGCGCTAGAGTTTTTGGCATAAAGCTAACCTCCGAAATTTGCAGTCATGGCGGTGGCTTTTAACTTCCCGCCTTTTTATTTATAATAATACATGTTTACATTTTTAGCAATACTTTAGGGATTTTTCCCTTAATAGCCACCCAATAGCTTTGCCCCGCCAGTTTTTTTCCCAATTTGACAGAGAAACTCGCGGGACTACTATAATTTTAGTTATTTTGCACTCAAATTATCATTTAATTAACCGTTTGCTAACTACTGATAGTATTATTGTTCACAGAAATTTAGTAAATTATAATGGAGGACTCATCTCAAACATTAAACAGCTTTAGAGGTGGAAAGCATGAAAAAATGTCTGCGTCTTTTGGCAACATTGGTTTTGGCTGCTTTGGCTTTTAGCCTCAGCGTGGGCGCAATTACCATTCTAGGGCAGAGCACAAGTGACAAGGTCATAATGACCGAATGGCGAGAAGTCGGCACGATCGGCTTTACCGTAGTGCTTGACGAGCCTGTCGACGTATCTGGAATGGAAAATCTCTATCTGCGCATATACGTTGACAACCCAGACAACTGCTACGCGACAAACAACGGGCAGCTTGAGCTCACCAGCGCCGGCACTTGCGACGTTGAGGAGTCCAACATCAACCCGTTCACTCTCGACTGGCAAGCAGGCTGGAACGAGTTTGCCATCCCGCTTGACGAGTTCGCCGGCGATTGCGACATGACGAGAGTCAACTACGTCCGCCTATACATGTTCACCGACGGCATGAACTGCTCTATTCTCGACTATGTCGCGGTAGGCAACAGCAGTGACGATATGAGTGTGCTTGTCAAAAACGACTGGCCGCTCCCCGAAAAGCCCGACCCCAATGCTAAAAAGCCCGACATTGTAAATCTCGAAGCTAAAGGCAAAGGCTCGCCTTGGACGGCTGTCCTCGACAACGCTTGGGGCGACCCTATGGACATCTCCCAGTATGACAGCGCTTATATCGGCCTCTACGTTTCCAACATCGACAAATACGCCCCTCACCTTGGCGGCGGGCAAATCGAGTTTGGTTCCGCTTACATACCTGACGCTGAAGAGGACTCGGTCAACATTAACAACCTCCCGCTTGAGTCGGGCTGGAACTATTTCGAGATTCCGCTTTACACCATTTATTCAGGATGCGATTATACTCAGTTTGACCACTTCCGCATTTACATGTTCTTCGATTCGCCTGACGAGGAGATCGAAGTAAAGCTCGACTATGTTGCATTCGGCCCCGAAGGTATGGAAGTCGGCGAAGGGCTTGCCAACACCTTCCCGTTCGTGCTTATAAAGCCTCTTGCCGAGCGCGAAGCTGAAGCTGCAACAGCAGCTGAGGCCCAAGCAAATGCCGATGATGCAGGCGCAGCTGAATCCACCACCGCTCCTCAGACTTCCGACTTCAGCCTTGCGGTATCTGCTACGCTGCTTGCGGCAACTGCCGTGACTATCGTTGCATTGCGCAAAAGGAAAAAATAAGAGATAAAATAACAAAACCGGAGCGCTAGCGCTCCGGTTTATTTTTTGCGCCATGGCCGGCTTTTATTTGCCGGCTATATTCTTATCCTTCTCGCTTTGCTGGTGAGCAGAGCATACTCGCGCGGCTGGGCGGTCAGTATTATTATCTGCGTGCCCTCAGCCGCCTTTTCAAGCAGCCTAAGCACATTGCGCAGGCGCCCTTCGTCAAGCCTTGCGAAGCTCTCGTCGAATATTAGCGGCGGGTTGCCTTTTCTAAAAAGCAAGTTCACAAGCGCGAGCCGCAGGCTTATGTACGCTATATCCTGCGTGCCTGCGCTCATAAACTCAATACCATGCCTTGTCAGCGCACCGGTGCCCGCGTCATACGACAGAGAAAGGTCGGATGCAACCGCAATCGACTTGTATTTTCCACCTGAAAACGCCTCCATCATGCGCCCTGCATACTCGGAAAGCCGCGGCGCTACGCTTTGGCGCATGTTTTCCGACGCGCCCTGCAGGGTTTGTACCGCAAGCTCTATTGCTTTGTATCGCTTTCGCAAGCTCGCAAGCTTATAATCTATCGCCGTTATCTGGTCGGCTATCATCGCCGGCGGGTTGACTCGGGCGTTTAGCGTAGCAAGCTCCAGCTCAAGCTCGTGCGTTCGCGCAGCCATCGAAGCGTTTGCTTTGGTTAAAAACTCGTGCTCGCGCTTTGCGTTGGCGATGTTGAAGTCGGCTGGAAGGCGCTTTGCAAGCTCAACAAGCGTGGGGTCCTCGGTCTCCCCGTCAACATCGCCGCCGACTTGCGCAAGCGCGCCCGTGAGCTCGGCTTCTACCTTCTTTCGCTCCTCATTTAGCTCCGCAGCCGCATTTTTGTACTCGGCAATAGCCGAAAGCGCCTCGTCGAGGGTGCGCTTTCCCCAGCGGGAAAGCAGCCGCTCGAGCGCCAAATTTGCCTCGCGTCGCTGCGCTAGCAGCTTTTCGCGCTCGCTTTCAATATACACTGCCGCCTTGTCAGGGCTTTGAGGGGCTTTGTATGCCGCCGCCTCGCCGATGAGCCGTCTAAGCTCCGACACGCTGTCGGCGCCAAAATCGTCGAGCATCTCGCCCAATACGCGCGAGTATTTCGATGCTGACGCAAAACACATCACAAACCCGAAAAGCAACGCCAGCGTCCCGAGCCCTGCTATTGCACCATAGGCGTAGCTTATCATTGTCAGCGATACCGTAATCACTGTCGCCGGCACGAATAGCAGCGCGAATATTACGCCGAACGCCAAAAGCGCGCGCCGACGCCCGAGGGTCGATTCAAGCAGCTGCAGCGCGCCTTTCTCGCCGCCGTATTTTTGAAGGATCAAAGCCGTTTCGGGCTGCTCGTCTTCCGTGCCGCTTCCGACAAGCCGGGCGTGCTTTTCAACTTCCGAAATACGTATATCAACGTTTTCAAGCGCTTTTTTCGCGTTCTCAAGCTCGGCTAAATATTCCTCATCCGGTAAAAAACCGCCTTCGCTTTTGTATTTTTCTTCGAGCTCTCTTTGCCTCGCCTCAATCTCTTCGATGCGGGAATATAGCTTATCAATCGCGGCGCGCTTTTCCATACGGCGCTTTGTTTCGTACGCGCCGATAATTTTTGACAGCTTCTCAATTTTTTCGGCATTCTCTTTTATCTTTGCCTTGAGATCCGCAAGCTGCCCCTCTTTTGTCACAATCGCCGCATAGTCGGACGAAGCCGCCCTGCGCCGCTCGAGCAGCTCGTCGCGCTGGCATTCGAGCTCGTAAATAAGCCCGCCCCGCTTATTCTTGTGCCACAGGCGAACGCGCTCTTCTTCAAGCCGCTTTAAGGCGCGCTGGACGTTCGTCGTCTCGTCAGCCGAGAACAATATGTTCCCGATAGCCTCGGCTACGACCTCGCCATCTACTCGGCCGCCGCCAATCTGGCTGACATACGCTGTATGTTCAAAGACGTCGGAGTCGACTCCCAAAAACACCTCGCCTGGCTGGCGGCCTTTGTAGCATTGCATGTTGGTAGCACAATCTATGATTTGCCACTCGTCGCGTCCTTCGGCGCACCTGCGGCCAATCCTGTAACGGCTGTTATTGTGGATTATTACCATTGAGCCTTCCGCAGCCTCGCCATCCCACGAGGTATGCAGCGCCCGTTCGTCTTTGCTTGAAAAGCCGTAGAGCATGAACTTTATAAACGCCGCAATCGTCGATTTTCCCGACTCGTTCGGGCCCTCGATGACCGAAAGGCCGCTGGAAAGCTCAAGCGTGAAATTTCTCAGTCCGCCAAAGCTTACAATATGGATGCTTTCAATTTGCAACTATATCCCTCCGAGGAGCTCCGTCGCGCCGTAGCTCCTGATTCGAAGCGGGATGCAGGCACCGTCGCCGAAGACACTGTCCATATAAGCTTTGTATCCTTCCGACTGCTCGGATGGTACAAACGCCTGTATTGTGCCCGCAAATCCTCCGCCGTGCACGCGGCAAGCATAACCGCCCGCACCTCGTTTTACCCCGCGTGACGCAAAATAAAGATCGGTCAGCATAAGCGCAAGTGAGAGCCCCTGCTCTGCCGGCGAATGGGTGGTAAACACATTTTGTAGATACTGGAAGCTCGAGCGACCCGACGCGTCCACACCGTCAAGAAATGCGCCCATATCGCCGGAACGCAGCGCATCGGCTTGAGTCTTTACCCTTTCGTTTTCGGTGATAAAATGCAGCGCCCTTAATATCGACCTGTCGCCAAGCTCACCGCGCAGCTCGGGGATGCGCGGGATAAGTTCGTCCGCCGTGATCCCCCGCATCGCGTCGCGCCCAAATCTCGCCGCTACGGATTTCATCTCGCGTGGTATCGAGGCGTAATCCTCGTTGAGATCTGCATGGCTGCCGCCGGTGTTGACAATAAACAGCGCATAGCCCGCATCTTCCGGACTGAAGTCGAGCTTCTCGATTTTGGCATGCCCGGGGACCTCAAAATCGATTGCGACAAATCCGCCCACCGCGCAAGCCGTCTGGTCCATAAGGCCGCAGGGCTTGCCGAAAAACTCGTTTTCCGAGTACTGGCCAATTACTGCAAGCTCGGGAGCGGAGATTTTCCCATCGTTATAGAGCGAGTTTAAAATGTGCCCGACCATCACTTCAAACGCAGCCGACGACGAAAGGCCCGAACCTTTTATAACATTCGACGTGGTGTAAGCGCTAAATCCGCCAATTTTGTACCCACGCTCAACAAAAGCGGCGCAAATGCCGGCGATCAGCGCCGAAGACGAGAGCTTCGGGTAAACACCGGGCGCGATATTCGATGTGTCCACCACATCTTCGTCAAAACCTTCGCTTTTCAGCCTTATCATCCCATCGGAGCGGGGCGCCACAATGGCTATGATGTCGAGGTTCACCGCCGCGGCGAGCACGCAACCGCGGTTATGGTCGGTGTGGTTGCCCGAAATCTCGCTGCGGCCGGGGACAGAGAACAGCCGCACGGGGTTGTCCCCGCCGTATAGCCGCTCAAAGCTTTCAAGCGCGGCTGCCCATCGTTTTCTCTGATTTGCTACCTCTGCGCTTCCATAAAGCGCGGCTAAATCCTTATCGTAGCCGCCGTCAAGAAACTTTTTGATTGCCTCGTTTACGGTTGTCATGTTTTTACCCTTTTATCTATTTTTATTCTTTTGCAAACTCGTCCCGTCGCGCGACAGCCAGCCTGTCGCAGCGCTCGTTATACTCGTTGCCCTCATGCCCGCGCACCCAAACGAACTCCACCTCGTGAATATCGCAAAGGCTTAGCAGCTTTTCCCATAAATCTGGGTTAAGCGCGGGATTGCCGTCGGACCTTTTCCAACCTTTTTGCTTCCAAGCCTTTGCCCAGCCTTTTGTCATCGCGTTTACGAGGTATTGTGAGTCGCTGTATAGCGTCACCCGGCATGGCTCGGTAAGCGCTTCGAGCGCTTTTATCGCGGCAGTAAGCTCCATGCGGTTGTTTGTAGTCTGCTTCTCCCCGCCGGACAGCTCGCGCTCGTATTTGCCATATTTTAAGATTGCCGCCCAGCCGCCCGGGCCCGGGTTGCCCGAGCATGCGCCGTCGGTATGGATAATGACATGCTTCATATTTTATTTTGCCCCTGCGGCGAGTTGTGCCAGCGGCACTCTTATTGTCAGCCTGTTCATCGCATAATCGTAAATGTCCACATAAACGTATTTCCTACCGCTCTCCCGCCATCCGTCGACGTTGAACCTATATGTATCGTCGGTTTTCTTCCCTATCGAATACACGTGGTCAAATATCCCTCCGTAGAAGCTGATTAGGTTGACATACATCAGCGCGCCTTGCAGCGCATTGTCGTCCGCCACAGAGACCTCAAGAATCTCAGAGCCGCTTTTATCTTTGACAAGGCGCATTGACTTTAGTACCGGCGACGTTGTGTCGAGCTTAAACTTAAACTTATGGGTTTGCGGCGTCGAGCCCTCAAACGCCGGGTATGCGGTGAGGGTGAGGAAATACTCGCCGTCGGGGAATATGTAAAGCGGGTTTTCCGGGTCTGAGCCGTCCCATACCAGAAGGTCGAGCACCGAGAAAGTATAGCCCGACGCTATGGACTTTGCCGCGTATGGGATTTTTTCTATTTCTGCCACAATGTTACCTTCGGAGTCGGTTATAGTGCCCGTAATATCGCGTGCGCTGCGCAGCAGCGCTACCGAAAAGTAGAGCCTGTCAAGCTCCCCGTCGCCATTCGGCGAAAATGCAATGCAGTCCTTGTTTATCTCCTTTTTGTCGGTAAACCAGTTTTTACCCAGAACGATCTCTGTGAGGAAATCCTCGCTTATCCCATAAAAATACGAGGTTTCATAATATGAGAAGACGCCTATGTCGTATATCGTTGCATCGAATATCGGCATCGCGTCCCAGTTTCCGACAAAGCATACATACGGAAGTGAAACTTTGCATCCGCCGTCGTCGGCGATTACAAAGCCTTCAAGATAGTAGCCGTTCTCAAAGACTTCGCCGTATTCCTTAGCGGTCTCCTTGTCAAGCGAGATTTCAACTGTAATATCCTTTTTCTCGCCCGGGGCAAGCGTTACCTTTGCGCCGGCATAATCTGCGCCGTAAGCATTTATATTATGCTCTCCAAAGTATGCTTTTGCTCCGTTAAACGCACGCGGCTTGCAGAGGACCAAACTCGCTGTAAAATTGCCGTCTTCGCTATCGTACACTTCGTACGCGTCGCCCTGGACAGTGCAGGAAAGCGCCACTTCCTTTACTTCGTCGGTTTTGTTTTCAAGCGCAAGCTTCAACGCCACGCGCGGTTCGCCAAGCGAAGGTATCGCAACTTTCGGCTCGCCGGTGCCGGCGTCAAGCAGCGCCAAATACGCAGTTTTGGCAAGCGCAACATTTATTTCGCCCGCGCCTTGCCGTCTTGGCGAATAATACAGACCGGTTTCTGAATCTACTAGCAGCTCAGCAGTATTCATCAGGCGCCGCCTTATTTCGTCCGAGCGAGGGTCGCCGCCGTTTTGCCTAAGCGCAGCATAAAGTGATGCCGCCTGCCCGGAAGCGTATGCGCTCGCGGCAGAAGTGCCCGACATTGTCGTGTATCCACCGCCCGGCGCCGCCGTGACGACGTTCATGCCGGTTGAGGCGAAATCAGGCTTGAGCGCAAAGCCAGGCGTAACGCCCCAGGAGCTTGTATCAGCCATTTTGCCGTAATCCTCAGCCGGGAACTTGCCAAGCACCTTGTCCTTAATTGTTATATTGCCCTCACCACGCTCTGCAAGCTGCGAGCCGTATTTGTGCTTTATAAAAATTGCGGGTATTTTTGCGCCCGTCAGGTCCATGCCGACCGACTCGGGGTTGTCTTCTATATTATCCCAAATTACTGCAGCCGCCGCGCCGTACTCATGGGCATTGTTGACTTTCTCGACAAATGTTATCTCACCGCGTTTGATTAGCGCCACGGCTCCATCGAGCTTTTCGGCGACCTCGGCGCAGTCTTCTTTCGTACCGAGCCCGGGCACCGCTACATATCTTAGCGTTTTACCGTCAAGCAGCTCGGTAAACGATTTCCCGCCGCCAATCTCGGTGTAAATCGGCGTCGTATCCGAGAATGGGACCATGAGGCCGTCAAAATCGACGTAGTATTTATACTCGGCATTCGAGTTTTTGCTTGCCACAGCGTTCACCGAGCCTATCGAGGCAGGCGAGCTTATAGTGCCGTAGTCCATCGTCACGGTGGTGGGCAGCGGTTGCCCTGTCTGCGAGCTTAACACGCTCTGCATTCCGATATGCCCGTCGTTGCCTGCCGCGGCATTAATCGTGATGCCAAGCTCCGACGCATTTGTCAGCGCCTTTGCAAGCGCGGGCGAAAGCGGATAGCCGTTGTCCGCGCCCACCGTGGTACCGAGGCTAAGGTTTATCACATCCGCGCCAAGCGTCACTGCGTCCTCAAGTGCCGCCAAGACATCCGATTCGGACGTAGTCCCGAACATCCCAAACACCTTCATCAAAAGCAACTGGGCTTCGGGCGCCACGCCTTCGTAATCCTTGCCGTTGCCGGCAATGATTGCGGCAACTCCGGTCCCATGCGGCTCTATGGAAAAGACGTTCTGGTCTTTGTCCGCATAGTCGTACGCGAATGGTATCTTTGGCGAAACATATGCTGCCGCTTTAGCTTTGAGCTTGCCCTTCAGTGCCCGCACGTCGTACTCTTTCAGAGCGGCTTTGCTCGGGTTTGTAAGCTTAAACAGCGGATGGTTCACATCAAACCCGCTGTCAAGCACCGCTACTAACGTACCTTCGCCGCCCAGCTCGTCGGCGCGTAGCGAGACCTTTACCGAGCCTTCGGCAAATTCAAGCGAAGGGCCGGAATCGTCCGATTTCGGCGCGGCGTACACCGCCTCCTCGGATACCGATTTCACGCCGGCAAAGCGGGCTACTTTACCAACTTGTGACGCGTCAATCTCGGCGGAAAAGCCAACGATCAGCGTGTCGTATATGTAATTAACCTTCATGCCTGGTAAGGCCTTGGCAAACCGCCTTGCGGCATCATATGGCGAGACGCCATCCTCAAGCTCCACTATAGCCGTAATACGCCCTTGCCCATCGGGCCCTACTGTTTCGGCAAATACACCCGCCGGCAAAATGTAAGCCGTAAAAACAGCTACAAGCAGAATGGCGATATATTTTTTAAGCCTTTTCATAGCCGAGTATTTTACCCTCTATATCCTGCCGTAGGGATTCTATAGGTATTTATGTTAAACGCATAGTCGACGATTTCTATGTAAAGCCACTCGTTTCCTTCGACGCATTCGGTGACGTCAAACTCTTCAGTAACTTTCGAGCTGTCGACGTTTGCGTCATATGCGCGAGCCTCTATGTATGCGGGCTTTTGTCCCTTTACTGCCGCCGACTCATAAACGCATATTGACGCAAGATATGTGTTGTCCGACGCAGTAAAAACGAGGTAAACCCTGCCATCTTTTTCGACAAAGCGGTAGCTGTCAAGTTTCGGTTTTACCGTGTCCGATAATAACTTAAACTCTCGCAGATGTTTTGCGCCGCCGTCCGTCGTTACCTCGATTGTTATTGTATACTCGCCGTCGGGATAGACATATCGCGCGTTGTCTTCCGCTGCGCCGTCCCAAACGATATTGTAATAGGAGCTTTGCAGCTTTGCCAACTCGCTGTTATAATATGCTTTTTGCAGGTTGCCGAGTTTCCCTTCGGCGACAATCTCGCCAGCCGAGTTTTTTATTTCGTATTTTGCGTCGCGGCAATTCCGAAGCAGATTGAGTTTCAGACCAAGGAAATCAAACGCGTCGTCGCCGTTGAACGAAAGTATAAACCGCTCGCTCGACGGCTCGCCGTCCCCAGTCACCGGGTTTGTGCCAAGGGTGCTTATTGAAAACATATTAGCCATAACCCCTGTGCACAAAATGTCGCTGTAAAACTCGCCGCTTAAGTCAAATACACTTATAGCCGACCAGTCGCCTATAAATCCCATATAAGGTATCACAAGGTTTGCCCCGCCGCCCACGGCTTCAAGCATCACAAACCCGTCTAAATACCAGCCGGAGGGGAATATTTTATCAAGCTCGGCTTTTTCTTCTTCATCTAACTTAACCTTAAGCGTCAGCTCGGCTGTACCGCCGGAGGGTAACGTAACAAGCTCGGCGCGGGCTTTGCCGGTTGCAATATTTAGCTCATAGCCAGCGCCGCCCGCGAGTTTTACGCTCGCGCCTTTCAGCGCACGCGGCTTTCCGGTCACAAACCAGTCTGCGCCTTCAACATACTCGATATATTCAACCTCGTCTGTAGCAACCGTCGCCTTGAGCCGGTACTTAAGCTTGCGAGAAGAGATGTTTTTTATTGCGATAGTAAATTCTATCTCTTCCCCGAGCCTGTCGCCGAGCTCTATTTTTGCCGCGAGCGTATCCGGGCTAAAGGCATATGCGCCCGCCGAAGCTGCGCCAGCAAGGTTCATCACCCCTGCGCCTTGCAGGCGAGGGGAAAGATAGGTTTCGTCGCCGTCTTCCCAAATCGGGCCGGCCGTCGACATAAGCAGCGCGCGAGGCAGCGCCCGCCGCTCTTCCTCAGAAAGGCCCGCCAAATCAAGCGTTTTTATATACTGTTTTAGTACCGCGAGCGCGCCCGAGACATGCGGCGCGGACATTGAGGTGCCGCTTAGCGTACCGTAGCCTTCATAAAGCGCCGAGTATATGTACGAACCGGGCGCGGTGATATCTGGCTTCAGACGCAAATCGGAGCTAACTCCCCAGCTCGAATAGCTTGCGATACCTCCGGCAAACGGCGCTTTTGCAGTCGCCGGCTCGCCGGCTACTACCTTGACGGTTTGCTTTTCACAGTTTGCGAGCAGCAGTCCGTCCGCACGCGATATAAAAGCGCTTGGTATCGAGCCGTCGTCTACCGCCATCGTGACAAGCTCTGCCGAGTCGACGTTGTCGTATATAATCGCGCCGACGGCTCCCGCTTTCTCGGCATTTTTCACTTTCTCGGCGAATGTGAGTGTCCCTCTGCTTATCAGCGCGATTTTGCCCGAAACGTCTACACCTTCAAAGTCCGAGACGTCACCAAGGCCCGGAATCACCGCATATTCAATCGTTTTCCCGCCAAACCGCTTTGCGAAATCCGAGTTTGGCGGCGCGTTATAAATTATCTTCGTGCCGTCGCTCGCCTCTATGTAATCTTTAACAACATACTCCTCGTTGACGCTTGCTGCAACCGAAATCGCATATGGGAAACATCCCGGATCGCTAATCAAGCTATAATCAGGCATCGAGGCGAGCGGCATGCTTATCCCATAACGCTCGTCAAAATTGCTGCCCGTACCGAGCATCCACTCGTTGCCGGCGGAACACACCACGTCGATCCCAAGCTCGTACGCGCGGCTAATCAGCTTTGCATAGCCTTCATCCTTCGGGGTAGAAGTACCGAAACCCGCAGCCCTGCCAAGGCTTATATTTATAACATCGGCACCGAGCGCTATGGCATCCTCCATCGCCGCATAGACCAATGCATCGGACAGGTCGTTTCCTTTCTCGTCGCCGACATTCATTAATAATAGCTGCGCCTCGGGCGCAATGCCGTCGGAAGCGTAGGGGTCGGTGGCGTTTGCGGCATTTCCCGCAGCGATTGCCGCGACATGGTTGCCGTGGTCGGCGCTCGACATGAGCCGCGAAGTTCGCTTATAGTAATCGTAAGCGAATGGTATTTTGGCATTGACATACGGGCTTTCATTTTCATAGCTCGCAAAGTTTGAAATTGTAAGCCCTCTTGCCACCGCTTCGTCAACTATATCGCGCGTAAGGCGGGCTTTGCTTTCGTCAGTTAGCGAAAAAATCTCATGCCGGGTATTAAACCCGACGTCGATAACCGCTATTACCATGCCTTCGCCGCGGTAATTCTCAAGCGCCTTTACCGCCGCGCCTATTATAGCAGCCGAGGATTTGTCCGCGGTCACAGGCGCTTCGTAAGTCCTTGATACTTTAAACTGTGCTGCTTCAAATGATTGAAGCTTTGGCAGGCTCGCCGCATTTACCCTAAATGAAAAGCCGTCGAGCGCAATTTTGTATTCATACAAAAACTCGGCTTCAGGGCACAGGCATTTTATAGCCCTCCACAGCGCCTGGCCATTTGCGCCCTCCCTTAGCTCCGCAAAGCAAACGGATTGTCCGCTTTGGTCTTCTGCGCCCGCGGGCACGGCAAAAACAGAAAAAAGCAACAGCGCCGATGTTAGCACCGCTATAAACTTGCGGAGCCGCGCGGCGGCGCACCCCGGACCTTTGGCTGATTTTACGCTTTTCATATAGTCTCCGTATATTCCGGGCCGGCCGGGGACTCCCCCAAGCCTTTGCCTTCATCCGGGGCATATCCTGCGCCGACCGGTCCCGCTTTATTTTGCTTTTTTGAGTTTTTTGCTATATATCGCTATCGCGGCGATACCCAACGCTAACGCAGCGGCGACAGCTGCCGCCACTAGCCAAACAATGCCTTGCGATTTCCCCTGCGCCGCTCTGCCTGCTTGGCTCTCATCCAAACCCTCGCCCGCATCCGGGGTTTCTAGTCCCATCGAGGCGAGCGCTGCGGCGACGGCGCCTCCCTCGCCGTATACCTCGCTGGGATGCTTTACCGGCTCGGAAGTTTCTACAGCCGTGGGCGTGTAGCCTAGCTCCTCTTCGGTACCAACCGAAAGCTCGTCGAGCATGACGGTGTTTGCGCCGGTTATATGGATATAGACCCTTACATAATTTATCTTGCTATAATCCGCGGAGTTTTCGCCCGGGGACTCAAACGATAGGTAGAGGGTATTCCACCCATCCTTTAGCATGTTCTTCGATATATTCCACGACGTCTCCTCAACGTCGCACCTACCGGAGCTTGTCAGTTCAAGCTGCCCGGGCGTGTCGGACATGTTATCAACGCTTTCGATATAAAGGTGCAGCTTTGCATAGCCCACGCCGCGGTATGCTGATATATCTATCGGCGGGTCGAGCTTTCTCTCAAGCACTATCGTGCCGCCGTTTGCCTTTTTTGAAACCGCACCGGTCCCTTCAATTATGTTTTTCATTTCTGTTCTTGCGCCGTACGGCCCCCCGTCGTCCATATTGTCTATAACAACAAGCGCCGACACGCATATCGACGCCAAAAACACAAATAAAACGGTAAAAACCGCGATTTTAACTGCCCTCATAGCTTACCTCGCGGAGGAGCAAGATGCCTTACAGCTCCCTTAAAAGTCCGAGGTGCGCGGCCTTTACATTACTCGACGCACCTCGCCCAGTATAGGAATTTACTTTCATTATTTTACAACATCTGCCCGGCACTGTCAATCCCGAAACAGCTTTTTAAGCGCCTTGCAGCAAAAATAGCGGCAACTCGCCGTATGGCAAATTGCCGCTTTATTTTAAGCACTACTTATTTGTTTTCCCCGCTTTTCTTTTTGCTAGCTGCAATGATTATAACCACAATTGCAACGATTATTACCGCTGCGATTATGATTGCAATAATGGCAGTGGAAGAACCAGACTCAGCGCCGCCGCCTTCCTCGGTAGAGCTGGTTTCGCCGGCTGCGGGGGCTTCGGTTTCCTCTTCAGCCGGAGCTTCTGTTGCGGGAGCTTCGGTTGCCGGAGGCTCGGTTACCGGCGGCTTCTGACCGAAGTCGGGGCCAGTGCCGACCATCAACCTGTCAATCTTTATCGTGTTCTCGGTGTCGCTGAAGAGATACAGGCGCAGATAATTGACTGCAGACAAGTCGCATTCGGTATTCGGGTCGACAGGCAAAAGCAGCTCGTTCCAGCCGTCCTTAAACTCAACAACCTCATGCAGCGGCCAGCTCAACTCGTTAACGTCGCTTGTGCCGGAGCTTGTAAGCTCAAACTGGCCGTCGCCCTTCTGAAGCGCCGCGGCGTTTTCCACATAGACCCAGAGGTACACATAACCGTTGTCCTTCAGAACGCTGAGGTCCATGGGGGTGTCGTATTTGTGCTCGATTATTATCGGCGCCGTGCCGGTTGCGGTAGCGCAGCCGGTGCCCTCGATCGCGTACTCGGTGTCGACGTTAAATTTGCTTGAGTCGTCGAAGCTCTCGACAAGCTGTGCGCCCTTGCCCACTTTGACTTTACCGATGCCGAAGTCAGACTCAAGGCCTATCCTAATGTCGTCCCATATCCAATAGTTGGGGCCGGTGACGAACTTGTACATGCGGATGAAGTTAATCCTCGACCAGTCGGCATCGAACGACGAAAAATCGTACATCGTGAAAAGGAAGTGGTTCCAGCCCGGCTCGAACCACTCGTTGCCGATATTTATGGCGCTTTCTTCAACATCACACGTACCGCTCGAAGTAAACTCAAACTGGTTGTCGCGCACGTCAAAAGTGTCGGTGTTATCTACATACACCCACACGCTTATAACGCCATCGTCCTCGTATGCTGAAAGATCAAGAGGCTCTGTAAAATTGCGCTGGATCTGAAGCAGGTTAGAGTCGTCGCACCTTATAGCACCGGTGCCTTCCTTGACGTTTTCGGTCTCAAGCGAAACCGTCCCGTTGCCTGTCCAAGGCGTGATGTCATCCATGTTATCTATCACAAGGATTTTTGCGCTAGCAGAGACACAAAGCAATGCAAACAGCGCTACGGTGATCATCATAAACTTCAATATTTTCCACATACCACAACTCTCCTTTTTTGACGATTTATTACCAACGCATGTCGTCACCGCTGATTATAGCGCACCAAATTATAGATGTCAATAATTAAGTGGATTTTATTCAAATTTCGCCATTTAACCCATCATTTAGTCCCTCACACAGGGAATCTGGCGAGCTTTTCGCCGCGGTACTCGCGCACAATGCGGTTCATGTTCAAAAAGCCTTCGAGCGGCACATAATTTGGTATCGAGTTGCCCGAACCAAAAGCGATGCCGGCATGGCATTCGCATTTTGCGAGCACGGTGTGTATGTAATCTTTCATCTCCGCATAGGAGAGCCTGCAAACCGCGTCGGTGTCAATTCCGCCGAAATTGCCGATCTTGTCGCCATAGAGCTCGACCCATACGGTAAAAGGCGCGATTTCATCCTCGTTTGAATGCTTTGCGTCGATGCCGGCGGCGATAAGGTCGTCCATCACGCTGAATATACAGCCGCAGGAGTGAAGGAGGAACGGCTTGCCTTTTGAGTGGATAAGGGATATTACTTTCTTGTACGCCGGAATAATGTGCCTTCTAATATCGTCCGCAGACAAAAGGGTGTTGCTTTTGAAGCCCAAATCGTCGCCGAACCGCATCACGCAATACGCGTCGGCATATGGCTGGGACAAAAAGCGCTCCCAAATCCGGTACATTATCTCGCCTATTTTCCTAAACAGAGCCTCGTAAAGCTCCGGGTCATCTGCGGATATGAAGCAAAGGTTTATATAGCCCGTCAAATCCTGTACGCACTCGAAAACTCCGTTGCCAACTCCACCGACGAACTTCATGCCGGGCGGCACGGCTTCGGCGAGCGCCCTGAAAACCTCGTCGTAATATGTAAAATACCGCTTTTCAATCTCGTCCCAAGGATATCGGCGAAAGTCGTCCATCGTCTTTATCGCGCCTTCTTTGTGCGCGCCGAGCGCGCCGCCGTCTATCAGCGCGCCGGTAATACAGCACTCAAACGACGGGCTGTCGTAGCCCATTATCCGGTGAAACTCGCAAAAATTTTTAAAATACTCTACCTTATCGGAATAGCCGCCATAAAGCAGCCCGCCGAACTTGTGCCCAAGCACCTCTTCCATTAACTCGACGCAAATTATATGCTCATAAAGCGGAAGGCGCGGCGCCTTTTTGTTGCGCGCTGCTAGCTCGACGTTTTTATAGTCGGGTACAAACTCGGTTTTCACGCTTAATCAGCCCCCAAACTAGTCTTGAGGGGATTATACCATGGCGACCGCGCGTGGTCAATAAAAATACGCAAGCCAGCGGCTACGGGGAGCCGTATATATTTGTAATCTGCGTGCCAGGGTAATAGTGGGCGAGTATTTCCATATAAGTCTTGCCTTCCGCAGCCATTGCCTTTGCCCCGTATTGGCTCATGCCGACACCGTGGCCGTAGCCGCGAACAGTGAAAATATACTCGCCGTCAAGTATTACCAGCGAAAAGTCAGTAGAGCGCAAGCCGAGCGCCTCGCGCACATCCTTCCCCGAAACGGACGTCTCACCAAAAACCACATAAGCGACCCTGCCCGCATCGTCAAACTCGAGCTGCGGCAGATCGGTGTCCGAAAATTTTACGCCGTATGGCGCGAGCAGATCGGCAAGCTCACCTCTAGTGAAAACCGCCACCTGTGGCTCGGTTTCTTCGGGCGTTTCAACCGAGACAAGATAAGGGACATGCCTGCCCCATACCGCTTCCGCCGATTCTGTAAGCCTATTTGACGAGGCGTGGAAAACCGCCAGCGCCGGCTCGCCTTCGTAGGTCAAAATCTGTCCGCGTGTAGCCTCCACCGACGCGCGGGCTTTCTCGAAAATGTTGTTCGCAGTCTCATTGCCCCATTTTTCGGCTAGCTCCTCGCGCGTCACATATGCTTTGCAATGCTTTGGGTCGGAGCAAAGCTGCGCCCCTTGGTGAGAGGGTATATTCTCCGAGCCGTGCGCTATCCGGTACATTGTATAGCTGCGCGCGGCCACAGCTTGGGCTTTTAGCGCCTCATCGCCGAACGACACAGGCATCTCGCCGGCAACAACGCCGGTGATGTATTCCTCAAGCCCCAAAGTTATGACCCTGCCGGCCTTCTCGGAAAAAACCGTTACGGTAAGCTCCTCCGGCATTTCATCTTCAATCTCAGCCTCATTTGTTGCTGCTATAGGCTCTGTTACTACAGCACCGGCGGGCTGCGCCGCGCCGAAAAACAAGTCGCCTTGAGGTTCAATATACATAAAAGCGCCGGGTATATACATGCCCACAAGCGCGGGGGCAGCCAGCATCACCGCAAGCGCGGCTCCGACTGATAAAATAGAGCCGGGCTTTAATCGAGTCTTCAATGTTAAACCTCCTCTTCCTTTTAGCCTTTTGACCCATTTATATGCGGCGTGCTAACAAGTTAGACATATTTTATTAATAATTTTGCGCCCCGCGTTGACAATGGCACAGAGGGGGGATATAATATATTTTGTATAAAATCCGGCATTTATGAGAAAAACCGCGACTTATTGACAGCCGGAGGGCAGGCGCATGGCAAAAAACAAATTTATGATGGCGGCATTGCGCGCGCTCTCGCTTTTCGACTTTGATATAGAGAAAAATTATCAGCTCGACCGCACAATTCAGTCACTTACACATCCGTCGATAAAAGCAATCTCGCGCATGGCTGAGCTGGTGCTACCCACCGCGTCCGGCACTCTGAAGTGCGCGATTTTTCTGCCGCCGCGTATCGGCTCGCTTGACGTTCTATTTTTCATTCATGGTGGCGGCTGGGTTACCGGCGATATCTCGACATATGTCGTGCCATGCCGCACGCTCGCAAAGCTTTCCGGCCGGATTGTGATCTCGGTTGACTACCGCCGCGCGCCTGAGCACAAATTCCCCGCTGCTGTGGAAGACTGTTATGAAGCTGCGAAAGCGCTGATTTGGGGCAAATCGCCGTTATTTGTCGACGAGCGGCGGCTTGTGCTCGTCGGCGACAGCGCCGGGGGCAACATAGCGGCGGCGGTATCTCTCATGGCTAAAGACCGCGGCGAGTTCAGCGTGCGCCGGCAAGTGCTTATTTACCCTTCGCTTGCAAACAACCACGGCGATGACTCGCCGTTTGAGTCGGTGCGTACAAACGGCAAAGACTACCTTTTGACCTCAAAACGCGTGGACGAGTACCTCGAGCTTTACAGCAGCAGCCCCGGCGATTACACAAACCCCTATTTTGCGCCGCTTTGCGCAAAAAACCTCTCAGGGCTGCCCGCAACGCTTGTCATAACGGCTGAATATGACCCGCTGCGCGACGAAGGCGAGGAATATGCCAGGCGGCTACGCGCCGAGGGCGTTGCAGCCGAGTGTTACCGCATGCCCGAGGCACTGCACGGATTTTTCATGCTACCCGCAAGATTTTCAGTTGTCAAACAGACACACAAAATTATAAGGGAATTTCTTGATAGATACGGCTATGATGAAAAAATGGGTTAGGCTCGACAACGCCGCTAAAATTTTTCCCGCCGCAGCAAGCGATGCAAACACTTTGGTTTTCAGGTACACGTGCGAGCTTTTCGAGCCCGTGGATCCTGTAATTTTGCAAGAAGCGCTCGACTCGACGATAGAGGAGTTCGACGTTTTCCAATATGTGATGCGCCGGGGGCTTTTCTGGTATTATCTCGAGTCCACAGACCTGCGGCCCGTCGTGCGCGAGGAATACAAAAGCCCATGCTCCCGGCTTTACGAGCCGGGGCGGCGCTCCCTATTGTACGAAGTCACATATTACCGCACAACAATAAACCTTGAGGTTTACCACGCGCTGACCGACGGAACGGGCGCCCTGCATTTCATGGAGCTGCTTGTGACAAAATACCTTTCGAAAAAACATAACATACCGGAGCCTCCGACATATTACGACGCATCTAAAACCCAAATGGACGACGACAGCTTCCGGCGTTTTGCGTCAAAAAAGAGCTTAAGCCGTAAAAAGCTCCCCAACGCGTACCATTTGCGCGGGATGAAGTATTCCGAAAACAGGATATCGGTTATCCGCGGTAACATGCCGCTTTCGAAAATGCTCGAGCTGTCGCGCAGCTACGGCTGCACGCTCACGGCGCTGCTCGGCGCCGCTCTTATTAACGCAATTGGCGCGACGGTGCCTGTAAGCATGGCGCACAAGCCGGTTGTTGTCGCCATACCCGTTAACCTTCGCAAATATTTCCCGTCGGTTTCGGCGCGTAACTTCTTTTCAATGGTACATGTCGGGCGCACGGTTGACCCATTAAATCTCCCTGATCTGCGCGAGCTTGCCGTTTGGTTCGGCAAAGAGCTTGCAGAAAAGACGACGCCCGAAAACATGCTCGACGACATCAATTCCTATGCCGGCGCCGAAAGCCACCCGATCGCGCGGATAACGCCGCTGCCCATAAAAAACCTCGTTTTGCGCTACGCCTATTTGCACGCGCAGAAAAAGGACACGGCTACGCTTTCCAATGTCGGCGCGATTAAGCTGCCGCTCGAAGTCGAAGGATATGTCCGGTCGTTTTCGATTTGCAACGCGACAAACAGGATTCAAGCTTGCATCTGCTCTTACCGCGATGTGCTTTCAGTTTCGTTTAGCACGCCGTTTGTTTCTTCTGACGTGCAGCGGCTGTTTTTCCGCACATTTTCGGCACTCGGCATCGACGTCGAGATAAGCGCAAACCGGCTTGACTAAACAAAAAACCGCGCCCAGCCCGCTTTCGGGCAGGACGCGGTATAGTTACATTTGCTTTTTACTTTTTCCAATTAAAAAACTCCGAACTTAAACACCGTTTCGTGGCGCATATGCTCGCCAGGACGCAGCGTGCACTGCGGCATATTCGGGCGGTTTGGGGTATTCGGCGCGTACTGGGTCTCAAGGCAGAGCGCATGCAGCGGGCGCTGCGGCACGCCACCTTTGAACGGGACCTGCCCGTCCATCATGCAGGCAGTGTATAGCTGGATCGATGGCATGTCGGTGAAAACCTCGAGCGTCCTGCCGCTATTATCGTCCCATAGCTGGGCAGCTTTGCGCATGCCGGCAGCGGGACGCAGCACGAAGTTGTGGTCATAACCCTGCTTTATCGGGCGCGGCGTAGTAAAATCAAACTCGGTTCCCGCGACCGGCGCAGGCTCGCCGACAGGTATCAGCTTCTCGTCGACCGGGTCATAGCGGTCGGCGTCAATAAACAGCCGCTGCGAGAGCACGTCGCCAGCGCCGTAGCCCGAAAGGTTGAAGTACGCGTGGTTTGTCAGGTTAACCGGCGTGTCGGCGTCTGTATCGGCCTCGTAAACAATCGAAAGGGCGCAGTCATCGGTAAAGGTGTATGTCACTGTCACCTGCAGGTTGCCTGGATAACCTTCCTCGCCGTCGGGGCTGAGGTATTTTAGTACCAGCGAATCGTACCCTTTGCCCGACTTTGTCTCGGCATCCCAAATCTTTTTATCAAAACCTTCTTTTCCGCCGTGCAGATGGGAGATACCGTTCTCGTTTTTGTTTAAAACATATGTTTTTCCGTTCAGCGTGAACTTGCCGTCGGCTATACGGTTGCCGTATCTGCCGATAAGAGCGCCCTGATAGCCACCGCCGGTCAGATATCCTTCGACGCTGTCAAATCCGCAGACGATATCCTCAAGTTTGCCGTTTCTATCGGGTACCCACAACTCGGCAATGATGCCGCCGAGCGTCAGGATTTTCACTTTTGCGCCCGAGCGGTTTTCAAGCGTATAGCTATAAACCGGACGCCCGTCAGGCATATGTCCGAACAGCGCCTTTGCTATGCTCATTTAGCTCGCCCTCCGTGAACACTATGTGTACTATAATTTAAATGTAGTATATCATAATTTCTGCCTTTTTTCAATAAATATTTCGAAATCCATCATATAACTTTCACAAGGCGTGTTTATACTAAAGATGAAAGAAAAAACCGCTGGCTGCCCATAGACGAGGGTAGCGCAGCTTTCCATAAACAGGGAGGTATGGACTGTGGCAAACACTTACTGGGGTAACGGATACGGCGAGAGCAGCTTCACCGGCTCCGACGAACGCAACGCACCGGAGCCGATCGTGCTCGGTTCGCCTTATCAGCAAAACAGCACAGGCAATTACGGTTATAGTTCCGGTGGAAACCATAAAAAGGAACCGAAATATGCCACTCGCAAATTTGTGGCGGGAATGGTTTGCCTTTGCATACTGTTTTCTGCCATTTTCGGGATAGGCGGCGTTTTTGTGGGACGCGAGCTTTTTGCGGCTAAAAATCAAAACATAGTCGGGGACACCGTAAACACTGTTAGGCCGGGCGAAAGACAACAGGTAACAATAAACTACAATGCCGACAGCCCTGCCAACGTCGTTATGACCGGCATCACCGACATATCGCAAATAACCGCGCAAATTGCCGATACCGTTGTTGAGATTGTCACCGAACAGATGACGACCAGCGCCTTTTTCGGCCAATACATCACAAAAGGCGCGGGCAGCGGCGTATTTATCGACCCAACCGGATACGTTATAACCTGCGCGCATGTTATCGACGGCGCAACGACGATTACCGTTAAAACCTCAAACGGCGAGTCGTATGATGCTAAAATCATTGGTTCCGACACGCAAACCGACATCGCGGTCATAAAGATTGAGCCTAAAAACGGCGAAACCTTCCATGCCGCAACGATAGGCGATTCCGACAAGCTCGTGGTCGGTCAGCCGGTCATTGCCATCGGCAACCCGCTCGGCGAGCTCGGCGGCACGGTTACTAACGGCATTATCAGCGCTACCGGCCGAGAGATCGAAATAGACGGTCAGAAGTATTTCCTGCTTCAGACCAACGCGGCTATCAACCCCGGCAACTCGGGCGGCGGGTTGTTTGACATCTCCGGCAACCTCATCGGCATTGTCAACGCCAAGTCTTCCGGCGCCGGCATCGAAGGCCTTGGGTTTGCTATCCCCTCTAACACCGCGATAAAGATTGCGAAAGAGCTTATCGAAAAGGGCTATATCTCCGGACGCCCGAAGCTTGGTTTCGTTCTTTTTGAAGTCAACGACACTCAGGACTATATCCAGTACTGGAGGTACAGCCAGTATATCACCGACTACGGCGTATACATCGCCGAGTCCGAATCGCCCGATTTCAAGGTCGGCGACCGCATCATCGCAATTGACAATGTGACAATCTCCTCGATTGCCGATATCAAATCGCTGCTTTCCGACTACAAAGTCGGCGATACCGTGACAATCACCATTTCGCGCGTCGACGGCAGCGGGCGCAGGCCGCAAAAGCTTGAGATACCGCTGACGCTGACCGAACAGCTCCCTTCGTCGTAAGCTGCATAGAATAAATAATGGCGGAACGGAGAACGGGCTCCCGCTCTCCGTTCCGCGTTCATGTTTGACTATTATACATATTCAGGAGGTGTGAGAACGTGCCAAAACTGCTTGTTGTCGACGACGAGGAGAAAATACGCGCGCTCATACGCAAATACGCCGAGTTCAAAGGGCATACGGTAACCGAAGCGGAAAACGGCATGCAGGCTGTCGAGCTTTGCCGAAAGGAAAACTTCGACCTGATTATTTTAGACATTATGATGCCAGAGCTAGACGGCTTTTCAGCATGTCGAGAGATACGAAAAATCTCCGACACCCCGATACTTATGCTTTCCGCCCGCGGCGAAGAATACGACAAAATCAGCGGGTTTGAACTTGGCGTAGACGACTATGTTGTAAAGCCGTTCTCGCCCAAAGAGCTGATGCTGCGTGTCGATGCCATTATAAAGCGTGCGCGCCCGGCAAAGGCAAGCGCCGAAGAAACCACCGTCCCGCCGCCTACCGAAAAGCGCGAGATCTTCAAAGCCGAGGGCCTCACGGTGGACTTTACCGGCCGGTATGTATATGTCGACGGTCAGCAGGTTGACCTTTCGCCCAAGGAATACGATTTGCTCTTTTACATGATCCGCAACCGCAACATAGCGCTCACGCGCGAGCGGCTTATAAGCGAGGTATGGGGTTACGATTTCTTCGGCGACGACCGCACGCTCGACACGCATATAAAGCTGCTTCGCAAAAAGCTTGGCCCATACAGTAAATTTATCACAACTCTCCGCGGGGTAGGGTATCGCTTTGACTGCTAATAGCGACATCGAAAAAAACGCCATGCCTGAAAATTCGCCTTTGCCACCCGAAAACAACACCTGGGAACCCGGTTACAGCTCGAATGCGGCCTCTTTTGAGCCGCTTGCCGAGTCGCCGCGCGGCTCCCGCAAAAAAAGGAGCCTCCAAATAGGCATTAAGTGGAAGCTCTCGGCATACCTTGCGGCTTTCACGCTGATTATAATCCTACTTTTGTGGCTGGTCCAAGTTGTTTTTCTTGATACTATTTATAAAACCGTTAAGACCGGCGAAATAAAAGCCGCAGCGCTTGAGCTGACGCGCGCGCTAGACGACCTTGGACACCTCGAGCAGGTCGCAAACCGTGTCGCAGAGCGCAATGAAGTCAGTATCATGATCTTCCGCATGGAAAACATCAACACGGCAACGCGGCTTATAAATATAAAAAGGTTTGAAAATAGCTTAATTCAAAACATCGCCCGCTACGAAATTTTCTCGCTTTACGACTCCGCAGCCGCAAATGGCGGAAAGTACCTCCAGCGTTTTAGATACGACGAAAAGCGGCGGGTATACTACAGTGTCGGAGACGGAGCTTTTACGCCTTCCTCAGACGAAGAGAGCATCGTTTACTCAATTATAACCAGAAACTCAAGCGGCGAGAACATTTTCATCCTGCTCAACTCTATAATTTCGCCGGTCACCGCGACGGTTAAAACGCTCAATATTATAATAAACGTCATAGGCGGCGTGCTGCTCGGCCTTGCTATAGCGCTCGCGTTTGTTATGGCGCGGAAAATATCGCGCCCGATTGAAAAGCTCAATGCGGCAGCAAAAAGGCTCGCCGAGGGCGACTACGGCGCCGATTTTACCGGGCGCGGCTACAAAGAGATCGCCGAGCTTGGCAACACGCTCGGCTATGCCGCGCGCGAGCTTTCGAAAGTGGACAGCCTGCGCCGCGAGCTTATCGCCAATATATCGCACGATTTGCGCACGCCGCTCACAATGATAGCGGGCTACAGCGAAGCGATGCGCGACATACCCGGAGAGCTGACACCCGAGAACGCGCAAATCATTATCGACGAGGCTAACAGGCTCGCCTCGCTGGTTTCCGATTTGCTTGACCTTTCAAAGCTCGAAAGCGGCACGCAGAAAGCCGAGCCGACCGAGTTCAACCTCACCGAAACTCTGCGCGAAACAATCGAGCGCTACAGCCGGCTAAAAGAGCATGAAGGCTTTAAATTTGAATTTTTCTCCGATTGCGACGTTATCGTCTATACCGACCGCACGCGCTTTTTACAAGCTTTTACGAACCTTGTCAATAACGCGATAACCTATACCGGTTCCGACAAGAGAGTGATTGTAACGCAAACCTTGCGCGCCGACACAATTGCAGCAAAGCGCTTTGTAAGAGTATCGGTTACCGACACAGGCGAAGGGATACCGCCCGACAAGCTCGAGCTTATATGGGATCGCTATTATAAGATAAGCCCTAAATATAAGCGCGCTCCGCTCAGCACGGGGCTGGGGCTTTCTATTGTCAAAAATACAATGAAACTGCTGGGTGGGTCCTGTGGCGTCAAAAGCGAAGTCGGTCGCGGCAGCACGTTTTGGCTCGAGCTGCCGATATAAAAGCGGCATAATGCCATAATAATAGGCACGGAGGACCGTGCCTTTTTATAGTTACTGAGTTTTCGCTTTTTTAAATTTCTTTGCTATAGCCAGCCCTGCTATAAAAAAAGCGCAAGCACAAATCCAGCCGTCGCCTACAAAGCTGTATGGCGTGCGACTCTCCAGCATTTTCACCTCATGCACCGCAACACCTTTAATCAGCGGGCCAAGCTCCACAAGCACCTCGCCAGTCGGGCTTATTATCGACGATACGCCGGTATTCGCCGCGCGCACGACATACCTGCCAGTTTCTATAGCGCGGAGTACGGCATGCCCGTTATGCTGATAGACCGCCGCCGAGTCTCGATACCATGAGTCGTTTGTCGAAAGCACGATGAGGTTTGCGCCATCCTTTACCGATTCCCTTGCAAGCTCGCCGTAAATCGAGTCGAAGCATACGAGACCGCCGAGCTTGCCGTATTTAGTTTCAATTAGGTTTGGCGCATCGCCGGGCGTAAGGTCGTTTTGGAACAAATTCATATCGGCGAGCATTGGAAGGAAAGTTTTAAAAAACCACGGCATCGGCAAATACTCTGCGAACGGGACCAGGTGCCTTTTATAATATGGCTTGTCGCCTATCGTGCCGTCGGGGTAAAATGCCAAAATAGCATTGTAACTTAAAATCTCGTCGGCGCTTTCGCTTACCACATCGTCAAACGCGCCGACAAGGATCACCGCATCGGTGGACTTTGCAAGGTTTGAGATTTCCTCGCACAGCCCGCCCATACCCCGCAGCGACACATTTATCGCGGTTTCAGGCCAAAGCACTATCTCCGGCGAGTATTTTTCGCAGGCTTCAAGCGTCAGCTCTGAGTAAATCTCAAGCGTTTTGTATACTGAGCCGTCCTTCCACTTTTCGCCCGACGGTATATTGCCTTGAATCACCGCGGCAACGACGCTCTTTGCGCCCGAGTCATCATACATAGCAAGCGCGGCGCCGCCATACGCAAGATTTGCCGAGAATACCGTCGTCGCCAGCAAAGCGCATAACGCCGCCTTGCGTTTTTCCGGGGTTTTTACTAATGGCTCATTCGCCTTGGAGCCGTTACCCACCGGTTGCGGCACATCGCCATTTAGCCTATGTAGAGCTATGGCGGCAAGGCTGCCTGTTAGCGCCATTTGGAAACTCACAAATAGCGAGCCAAGCAGCGACGAAGACTGTAATGCCGGCAAAAATTTATATTGCGTGACCGCAAGCCTTGCCCACGGTACGCCCATCCATGTTTGGGTTTGCAACCACTCAAATATAACCCATAGCGAGGCTGCCGACAGTGCGTCTGCCCAGTCGCAGCCTGTGCGAAGCCGCCTGTAGATTGGCACCACAAGCGCGAAAAAAGGCCCCTGCAATATAGTCATGCCAATCCAGCATACCGCAATGACAAGGATGCTTTGCAGGCGGTCAAACCCGGCAAAATCCATCGGGTAAAGGTATATAAACCAATGGTATATAAGCCCGTAGTAGCCGGAAAAATAGGCAAGCCCGTGCCGGTATGCGGCCTTTTTTTCGGACGCCGCCCAAAACAGCGGCGCGGCGCTAACCCATCCTAGCGGCCAAAGCTGCGGGAACAAATATGGAAAAGCGGCAATCGCGCCCAAGACAAACATTATCGCATAGCTCATGCAAAAATGATATCACAATAGAGAGGCAAATTCAATACCCGCCGGATGTTGTATAATATAGCCTTTTGTGCTATAATAATCCCCGTATAAACTTACGGCAGGTGGACAATGAAATACTTTGTACTTATCCCCGACGGTGCGGCTGACTATAAATTACCCGAACTTGACAATAAAACCCCATACATGGCTGCAAAAAAGCCTGTGCTCGACTCCTTGGTTAAGCACTCAATCGTAGGCATGGTTTCAAATGTGCCCGAGGGCATGATACCCGAAAGCGACACCGCAAACCTCGCGATTATGTCTTATGACCCGAAGGTTTACTCGCGCGGTCGCTCGCCCCTTGAAGCGGTTTCGATGGGACTCGAGCTGCGCGACGGTGATATAGCTTTCCGCTGCAACCTTGTCACGCTCACCGAGGATGGCAACTACGAGCAGAAAACTATCCTCGACCACAGCTCGGACGAAATCACCTCCGAAGAAGCAGCAGAGCTTATCGAGGCTGTCGGCAAAGCGCTCGGCACAGATGAGCGCCGCTTTTATGCGGGCGTCAGCTACCGACACTGCATGATATGGAACTGCCCGCCCCCTTACGGCGATTTTATGCGCCCGCACGATATTTTGGGAAAAACTATTGGCCCGTACTTGCCGGACGAGCCTTACCGCTCCATTATGCGGAAAAGCTACGAAGTTTTAAACCGTCATCCTGTTAACGAAGCGCGTCGCTCGCGCGGCCTGCGCCCCGGCAACTCCCTTTGGATTTGGAGCCCGGGCGGCAAACCCTCGCTGGCGTCGTTCTCAGGCAAATGGGGAGTTTCAGCCGCGGTTATTTCTGCTGTCGACCTTATCAAAGGCATCGGCATCTGCGCAGGCATGAAGGTAATAAATGTCGATGGCGCGACCGGCAATATAAAAACCAACTTCAGCGGAAAAGCACAAGCGGCGATTGAAGCATTCGAGTCCGGCACCGATCTAGTCTATGTACACGTCGAGGCGCCGGACGAATGCGGGCATAGAGCCGAGGCTGAAAACAAGGTTAAATCAATTGAGCTTATCGACGAGAAAATCCTCGGGCCTGTTAAGTCATACCTTGACAGCTGCGGCGAGCCGTACAAAATCCTCTATCTGCCCGACCATCCGACGCCTGTTTCGACCCGCACGCACTCGAGCGACCCCGTGCCTTTCCTCATTTTTGAGTCAAACCGCGCACATAGCGGGCCGGATAGCTTCGATGAGGACAGCGCGGCTGCTTCGGGAATCTATGTCGAGCACGGCCACGAGCTTATGGGCATGTTTATCCGCGGGTTATTTAATTAAACGTACCGGAGATTTTAATATGAATAAACCAATAGATGGCGAAAAAACCGAACAGAGGAGCCTATTAGCCGAGGCATACGATTGGCTTGAAGTCTTTGTCCTGTCGGTTTCGGTCGTTTTTTTAATCTTTACCTTTGTCTTTAGAATAGCCATGGTTATTGGGCCATCCATGGAAGATACCCTCCATGAAGGCGAAGCGCTTGTAATCTCAAAGCTGTTTTACAAGCCCAAGACCGGCGACATCATCGTCTTCCAAATACCGGGCTCGCAGTACAGCGAACCGATTGTCAAGCGCGTGATTGCGACCGAGGGGCAGGTCGTCGACATCGATTTTTTTAACTGGAAAGTTTCCGTCGACGGCGTGGAGCTTGACGAGGATTATGTCAAGCGCGTGCCCGGTGAAGTCATGCTTATGTCCTCGTACTCATTCCCGTATACTGTCCCTGAGGGAAAGATTTTTGTCATGGGCGACAACCGCAACTCATCACTTGACAGCCGCGACAGCCGCATCGGCCCTGTCGACACTCGTTACCTTTTAGGGCGTGTGCTGCTGCGAATCACCCCGCTGTCGAAATTTGGGCCCGTAGATTAATCTTAAGGTGAAAATAATGCCACAAGGCACAATCCAATGGTTTCCCGGCCACATGGCGAAAACCCGGCGCATGATCGCCGAGATGCTGCCGCATGTGGACCTTGTTCTAGAGCTATGCGATGCCCGTATCCCGCATAGCTCGCGCAACCCGATTTTACCCGAGCTTATTGGTTCAAAGCCTAGGCTCACTATACTAACAAAATCGGCTCTCGCCGACCCGGAAGTAACCGCGCTTTGGCGCGAGCACTACAGGTTCCGAGGCGAGTTTTGCATATTCTGCGACTGCATATCCGGCGCGGGGATAGGGGGGATTCCCGACGCCGTGCGAGAGCTTTTAGCCGCCAAAATTCTTCGCAACGAGGCGCGAGGGATGGTCGGCAGGGCGCTGCGTGCTATGGTAGTAGGCATCCCCAACGTTGGCAAGTCGTCGCTTATCAACCGCCTTGCCGGCGCACGCAAAGCCAAAGTCGAGGACCGCCCGGGCGTTACGCGCCAAAAGCAGTGGATCTCGACGAAATACGGAATTGACCTTCTCGACACGCCCGGCGTGCTTTGGCCAAAGTTCGATGACCCTATCGTCGCCGAAAACCTCGCCATTACCGGCGCGGTGCGTGACGAGATAATTGATACCGTCGCTCTTGCCATTGCGCTTATTAAGCGCCTGCGCAGGGATTATCCCGAGCTGCTTTGTGCGCGCTTTAAGCTTGGCAATCCGGCAGAGATCGAGGGAATGAGCGACTACGACGTGTTTCTCTTAGCCGCCCGCCGGCGCGGGTTTATAATGTCTGGCGGCGAAATAAACGAGGACCGCGCCGCTGCGGTGATGCTCGACGAGTTTCGCGCCGCGAAAATCGGGCGCATCTCGCTAGAGCGCCCGCCGGAGGAGCAAGCGTAAAAATAAAATAATAGTGGCGGACTGTAGGTGTCCGCCATTTTTGTTTGCATAATAATGCCCCTCCCCCGAATGGGGGAGGGGCTTCGCGTTATCTGTTAGATAGCGCGGGAGTTGCTAGAATTATTCGAAATTGACGAGGACAGGATCCAAAGTTACCGGCTTGCTGGTCTTACCGTCTTTGTCTTTGTAGGTAAGTGTTATCCTTACCAAGTACGAGCCGTCAAGCTTAACTTTGTATGGGTATCCGTCTTCAGTCTCGCCAAAGGCCTCGAAGTCGCTGATCCTGAAATACATTTCATCATCTTTTTCATGACGACTAGCTGAGGCAACACCTTCAAAGAGTTTCTTGCCAGTGGTGTCATAATAAAGAACTTCAATCGTCAGGTCGGCCGGTTTCGGTGTAAATGTTTCGTCATCAGGCCCTGTGATCGTCGGATTGTAGACACGGACGACATTCTTGCTAGAAGCGGGAACCATAACCCTACCAACTGTCAGCGTGTAGTCATATACGGGCGGGAGATCCGCTTTGTCGATTATATCGGTAACAAGCAGGACAACCTTGCCACCCGATATGGCATCAGCATTCTTGTAGTAGGTTACCTTGTAGATCTTATCTTTATTGAGCGACGAGATCTCTTTGTCAAAGTTCTTAGAGGAGGTCCAGTCGTATACCTTTACCTCTTTGCCAACGTACTCAACTTTACCGTCGACGGTGAAGGAGTACGCTGTAAAGGCAGACAGAGTCTTATCTTCCACCATATCAGCCTCTTTGCTGACATAAATCTCTGTCGTATCGCCCTGGGTTATCTTGGTAACCTCATAGAACTTGCCTTTTTCTATCTTGTTACCAGTTGCATTGTAAACTACAGCGCTGCCGGAGTTGGCGTTGATGATGCTGAGGTAGTTTACATAGTAAGTATTGCCGCTGAAGCTGTTGACACTGCTGATGTAGTAGACATCGCTTACAGCGCCGGTCGTGTAGACCTTCGTGACATTCCAGCCAGCACCAAACTTGCTGGTTTTATCTTCAGTCTGAATATAGAGGAAGCCCTTATTACCGTCTTCGATATAGTAATCGTCGGTCTGCTTGATTGTCAGCGTTGCACCTTTTGCAGGAATGCCGGTAGCAACTTCATAGTATTCAATTTCGTCGCCGTCGTCAATATAAGCAACAACGATTACCAGCCTCGAGTTGTCGTGCTTAATGAAGGGATTGCCGTCCGCCTTATAACCATATCCGTTGATGAAGGTAAGAACAGTCTCAGCACTGACGCTGCTCAATTTCTGACCGGTGGTGACCATCCAAGTGCCGTCATCCTGCTTAGCGCCGAAGATCACGTCGCCAGCCTTAATGGGAGGATCATTGAAGAAATTGAGGAAGTAGCTGACAGCAGGAATATCATTAATTCTTGAAATGGTTATAATCTGTGCTTTACCGGTGTTATCGATTACACTCGCACGGATGTTGCCGCCAATGTTGTAAGGAGTTACAACCGAGGTAACAACAAGCGGAGTCTTAGCGTCCTTAGCACCGAGGACAGCAATGATTCTGCCGTCATTCTCCTCATCAACGATGTAGGAGACGTACTTATTCAGCAGCGAGTAGTTGACGCCAACCAGAGCCTCAGTCTTGAGTTCGCCGTCGCCGTTGTCATTAATGCTGAGGTCATTATTGGTGTTGGTTGCGCCAGGCAGCTTCGGAACGCCATATTTGATGGTTTCGAGATTGCCAACGCCAATGCCGAACCACGAATTGTTAGCAAATGTAATGGTGTCGTTGACAACGTCAACTGCCACTACATAGCCATACTTGACTTCGTCATAAACCTTCTTAACGGTAACTGTCTCGTTTACTGCATCGTGTGCCCAGAGGACATAGTAAGTGGTGTCCTTCTTGAGCTCGACATCAGTGAGGTTGATAACCTTGTCAGCGCCTCTGACGTTGTACTTGTTGCCGCCGTTAGCGCCAATGTGGAAGTAATAGTCAAGCTTGCCGTCGCCAGTATCGTCGTCCTGGACTTTCAGCTTACCAAAGACATAAGCGGTGAAGTAAGCACGATCAAATACGCCGTCATTGTTGTCGTCGAATACGATGGTGTCAGCGTAAGCGCTTACGTTCTTCGCATAAGTACCGTTCTTGTTAGAATTGTATGTGATCGGAGCTTTGGGAAGCTCATACTGTTCAACAGTTGCGGCGCCCGGATAACGGGTGTTTGCCGGCAGAATAGCAGGATAATACAGATTGCCAACGTTGTAGTAGTACGGGAAGATAGTGCTGCCCAGCTCAACTATTTTTTCCTTATCGATGGATTCATAGTAGTAGAGCAGGACTCTGCCATCCTCGGCAAGAATGTTATTATCCTTGTCAACTACATAGTAGTAGCCGCCGTAGTAAACTTTCCTTTCAGCATTAGCAAGCTTGGACTTGCCATCGTGGAAAGCAGTGTTGTACTGAATCAGCTCTTCCTTGCCAGTCTTGGTAGCGCCGATGTTGAACACCGAGCTCCACTTCTGGACAAGTTCATACTCAGTACCCTCGAGCTTGCCGTCGCCGACATAGTCAGCCGAGGTGAGCTTCTTAACCGGGTTCTCGGAAACGGTTACGAGCGACTTGAGGTTGTCGAGCGTTACGACGGTGTAGGAATAACCGACGTGATCAACAGCCTTCTCTTCGTTGCCCTCGCCATAAGCGAGCTCAGCGAAGGTCGCCCAATCGAAGTGGTAAACCTTGTCGTAGTTGAAGGTGCCGTCGTCGTTGAGTTCAACGAAAGCAGCGAGCTTCGAGTTGCTCTCAACGCTTGTATCGAGGTTCTTAACCAGCGTCTTGCCCTTCGCAGCAACGAGAACAAGGACGGTGGTCTTAACAGCCGAACCGAAAGCCTTAGCGGCGATCGTGGTGCCCTCGGAATTGGTGGCGAACATCATGTTGTAAATCAGCTTCGCCATGACGCCGCGGGTTACGACGTCGTCCAGGCCCACATCCTCGATACCCTTGTCAAGACCGAGCGTGACAGCCTTGCTGTAGTAGGACCAAGGATAGCCAGCATCCATGTCGGCGCCCTTATAGCCAAGAGCGCGGACAGCCATCGTGATGGCTTCTTTGAAGGTAATGTTGTCGTTGGGCGCAAACTCTGTGGTGGATCTGCCCTTTACGATACCGTTGTTGTGGCAGTACGAGATAGCGCCGTAGTAGTCGTTCTCCGCATCAAGATCCTTGAACGGAGTGGTGTTGACCTTGCTCTGCCAATGGAGAGCATCGTCAACCTTACCAGTGGTCGCACGCGCAAAGAACAGCGCGGTCTGACGACGGGTGACAGGCTCATCGAAACCGAACGTGCCGTCGGCCTTGCCCTTAATTACGCCGAGCTGAGCGAGGACTGCGATCTCATTCTGGAAATCGGTGACGTCCTCGAACTTAGCCGACGTGACGATGGACAGGCTGGTGACGAGCATGAGCATTGTCAACGCCATCGCAAGAAATCTCTTGAGATTTCTCATGTTCGCCTCTGTCTCCTTCATAATATTTTTTCTTTTTTGGACCAAGCCTACCTTATCCCGTATCCCTTGCGGCTTGCGGCGCGCGGGCTCCACGCTAAAGCCCAACCACAAGCAGCACCGGATTTACGAAACCGAGGTAGGTTGTTCCTGCGGTATAAATAATAAACCAACTATGGAATAATTTCAAGTGGTTATCCCGATTTGTAATATAACTGTAACATTTCCCAAAAGCAGGTTCAGAACACGCCGCCTGATACGCAAAAACCGGCTTAGCTAGCCTCTTTTTTTGAGGTAGCGGATCGAGAAACTTGTAATCGAGCCGCCCCAGCCTTTGGTCGGAGTTGTGTTACGCAGCCTTATATACAGCACCTCTTTCGCGCCGACTTCAACAGCACTAATAGAGTATGATGCGGGGTTGTCGCCTTTGTCGGTCCACTTCCCAAATTTCGAGTAGTCGGCAATCACCGTCCAGCTTTGCCCGTCGAGCGAGTACTCGAGTATGTAGTTTTGAAATACATTTAAAGTTATATCGGCTTCGGGATATTTTTCAAGGTCAAACTTATAAATCAGCCTGCCGTCGAGGTCGCAAAAGCGCAAAGACGAGTTTGCGCCGGCGGTATTAAATATTAGGAAGTCTTTGTCCTCGTTCGACGAGTTGGTTTTAACGGTCAGGTACCCAAACTCATACTCTGGGTCATCCGGCACCGGGTCTTTGCCCCATTTTACAGCGATTTCAACCGGCTCGGGAGCGAGGTCTACCTGAACAAGCAGCGATGAAGTATCATTGTCCCAAATGCGATATACAGCCACTTCATTGCCGTCCCGTTTTGCGCTTACGCTCATCGGGTATATGCCTTTAGGTGCAATAATGCGCGATGAACCCATAGCATTCGCAGGCCCATATATAGCGAACGCCGTTTCTTCCTCCGCTTCTTTCGGCTTCCCAGTCAGCTTACCTCCGGTGTATGCGAGCCGCGGCACCGAAAGGTCCAGCGCCGAGATGTCATAAAGCAGCACGGAGTCGTCGGCAGGCACATCCACGCCGGAAAGCAGCACCGGCAGCCTGTCGCCGAATATGTCGATATATTTTCCTTCTATTTTATTCGCTTTACCGATGGAGTGCGCTGCCAAAATGTCCCCGCGGCGAACCGTTATAAGCGATGTTTCGACATAATCAAAGCATGTATATTTCTCTATAGCGTATTTTGCCAGCGCACGCATAAGGCTTGCGCCGCCTTTTTCCTGCGCGAGCGACGCCGACGGGATGCCCACCAGAATAACTTGGCCTGCGCCAGCCTGCTTTTCACAAGCTATTACCTCGCCGTTTGCCGTTATCAGCGGCAAGACATCCGCTCCATCAAAAGAGGCATAGGAATTTCGGTACTGGGTAATTTTATAGTTAAAAGCATTAACCGCATCCGATACTCCGGAGACCGAGCCGCCGCCTTCCCAGCTTAGCTTTGTATTGCTCCCTCCTGCGGTGCCAACGGTTATATCAAGCCCCAGGTGGCCGATTAGGTTTTGCAACGGCGTGCCGCCCGCATTATGCCACCATTCGGAATCCGTCTCCTCGTATTTGTCATGCCCTCCAATATAGAGCAGCACCCCGCCAGCTTTCACCCAATCGGCTATAGCTTTGTTTACATCTTCATTTTTCGGCTTTTGGCAGTCGTATGCGAGAAGAAGAAGCTTTGTATCCTCAAGGTCGCTTGGCGAGTTTATATGCTCTAGCGACTTCATCTTTACCGGGATGCCCTTTGACACGAGCGGCAAGGTCATGCCGTAGACCGAAGCGTTTGTGTTTCGGCTCCAGTTTTTATGCGTCGACTGCCACGACACCGAATCGGATATGGCAAAATAAATACCCGGCGTGCCCGCGGTAAGCGTCACAGGCTTTCCCGCAACCTCGTCAAGCGCGTTGAATACTTGAAGCTGGATAGTTTTATAATCTCCTGCGACGCCCGCAAAGCTGCGGTTCGGCCACGGGAACAGCTGAAACCGCTGTATCTCCGGGACCATAAGCGAAGCCGTGACGGTTTGACGGTATAGCTTTCGGCAAAGGGCTTCCGAAAAGCTCAAGTTGTCAGCCATCGGGTCCGAGAGCGCGAAGAAGTCCGTCCCCTCGACCGAATCCATGTATGATGTATATTCTATATACCCGGACAAGTATGCGTCGTTAATATTCGCCCCGTCGTACGGGACGGCGTTGTAAGCAGTATCGCTCCACGTCTGCCCGATAACGCCGTCGATGCATCCCAGCGCAAGGTAGTTGTTTAGCCCAGCAACAATCGATATCGAGTTGTACGACACCGTGCTATGCGTCGCTATGTAAACTTTTGTTTCGGGCGATTTTTGCTTTACAAACTTAGAAAGCTCGGTGAGCAGCCGCTCGATAAGGTAGACTTTCAGCCTCATCGTGCGGTACATCGCGCCCGGCGAGGCGGTTTGCGGCTCCCAATCGGTGCCGTAATACTCGCGCCATTCCCTTTTGAACCCTTCGGAGTAGCCCGACGCTGCCCACATGTCGGGCTCCTCAAACACAATGGCACCCGGCTTCAGCCTGTCTATCGTCGTTCCGACAAGCTCTTTCATGTACTCTATATACCTGCGCGTCGGCACCATATAATAGTTGTCGGGCTGCGTGTGGACGATAAAACTGCCGTCGGCGCGGGTCTGCACGTCTTCGAGGTACTCGGGGTTCCGCTGCGTATACTCCGTATGGCCCCATACCAGCGCCGTCATTGCGTGAATCTCATAATTATCGCGCTGCTCGGACCAGTTGTCAACAAAGGAGCTCATGTTGTTGTTATAAACCATAACTGCGTCCGACGGCAGCCTATATGAAGGCGAGTAAGGCGTCGCGGTTTGGAAAGTGGTCGTTATGCCGTATACTTTATATGGCTTATATTTTTGGACATACAGCCCATTTTCGTTTTTTTCGATAACTGGAATTTGATAGCTTACGAAATCCACCGCGTCGGGCAGGACTTCGGTATAGGGGTTTTTGCTTACCTCTCCGCCATTTTCGGCGGCAGGCTCGGTATCTGTTGTTTCTTTTTTCGTGTCTTCCCCTTTATCTTCGCAGAAGCTGCATGACAATGCCGTCAAAGCAAAAGCGGCTAAAAGCACGGAAGCTGCCATTTTTATTACAGTTTTCATTTTCCCACCCATAAGGCGAAGCCCTCTATTTCTTGTATTATATTAGCATAAAAGGCATGTGATTACAATAGTAGCTTGCTTTGAGCAGTATTATATTTTTTGTATAAAATGCTTGACAAATCGACTTTTTACATGTTATAATAAAAAGCCGCGTGATTTACGGGTCATAAAAAATGCCTTAAATATCCCGGCATTTACCCGTATCAGCGAGTCTTCGCCGCACTATGTGCGGAAAAAGGAGGTTAAAACATCGATGTTCGCGATTATCGAAACGGGCGGTAAACAGTATAAGGTCAGCGAAGGCGACCTGCTGTTTGTTGAAAAGCTTGGCGCCGAGGAAGGCAGCACTGTAACACTTGACAAAGTGCTCGCCATCTCCGACAACTCCGGCTTTAGAACCGGCAACCCCTATATCGAGGGCGTAACGGTCACTGCAAACGTTGTGAAGAACGGCCGCGGCAAAAAGCTGCATATCCTTAGATACAAGCCCAAAAAGAACCAGAAGAGAAAACTCGGACATCGCCAGCCTTACACAAAGCTGCAGATAGTTTCGATCAATGCGTAATCCCTTATCATCGGCAAGATGATTAAAGTTACGTTTTATAGACGCAACGGTGTTTATTATCGCTTCCACGAAGAGGGCCATAGCGGGCTTGCTGAGTATGGAAGCGACATCCTCTGCGCGGCAATCTCCGCGATGACGATGTTTATAATAAACACCATTGAGGTTGCCTGGGAGTCGAATGTCGAGTACGACATCGACGACGAAACCGCCGACATTACCGTCACGGCGCGCGATGCGCTACCGGAAAGCGGCGCCGACGAAAAAAAGCGATACGCGATTTCCGGGCTACTCTACGGTTATTACCTTCAGCTTCTTGACCTCACCGAAGATTATTACGATTACCTTTCGGTAAAAGAAGTCGAGGAGTGCGGCGGTGTAAGAAAACAATAACGGAGGGGAAATAAATGCTCAAGCTCAGCTTACAGTACTTCGCGCATAAAAAAGGTGTCGGCTCCACTAGAAACGGCCGCGACAGCGAGTCCAAGCGCCTCGGCGTAAAGCGCGGTGACGGCCAGTATGTGCTTGCCGGCAATATCCTTGTCCGCCAGCGCGGTACAAAAATTAGGCCGGGCATCAATGTCGGCCGCGGCGGCGACGATACCCTGTTTGCGCTTGTAAACGGTAGGGTTAAGTTCGAGCGCACGGCAAACGGCCGCACAAGGGTTTCAGTATACGCCGAATAAAAAACGTGCCTTGCCGCCCTATATGCGCATGGCACAGGACGAAATTTAACATACGCAAACAAAGCGTGCCGCTGTCCGCCTACGGGAGCGAGCCGCTTTTTTGTTTTATCAGGGGGTCTGTCCATAAGGATTGCCGAAAACATTTTAAAGTACTTATCACAGGCACGCCATGCGGCGGCAACACCACGATGGCAAAGGCGCTTTGCTAAAAGTACGGTTTACCACTTCTGCGACAACTGGCGCGAGGAAAATTTCAAGATTTGGCAATCGCTTATCGACCCAAAATACCAAAAGCGCGCGTACGAGCGGCAGCACGTAACCGATTGCGAGGCATGGTTTGGGCGCTCAGTCGAGGATACACTTGAGAAGATTGAAAGGCATTTCGGGCTTGTAAAATATAAACATACAAACAGCCGCCGGATATAAATCCGGCGGCTATTTTTTATGTGTGGCGCAAAGTTACCCCACAATTTTAAAAATACAATTTATACTTTTCGCAAATCTTGCCCACTTCGGAGCGTATATAATCCGCGCTGTTTTCGAAATCAAACGTAGCAAGCTTTATAAGGTGCGCGAGCGTCAACATATCCTCTTCGCCAAGCCCGCGCGATGTAACCGCAGGAGTGCCAAGGCGGATGCCGCTTGTCACAAACGGGCTCTGCGGGTCGCCGGGGATCGTGTTCTTGTTTACGGTGATATAAACCTGGTCGAGTCTATGCTCAAGCTCTTTGCCCGTAACGCCTGTCTTTCGCAAGTCTACGAGCATAAGGTGGTTGTCCGTGCCGCCCGATACGAGGTCGAACCCTTCGTTTATCAGCGCGTTTGCGAGCGCCTGGGCGTTTTTGAGGATTTGCTTTTGATACTCTTTAAACTCGGGCTTCAGCGCCTCGCCGAAGCAGACCGCTTTCGCCGCGATTATATGCATAAGCGGGCCGCCCTGCGTTCCGGGGAACACCGCTTTGTTGATCTTTTTAGCCATTTCCTCGTCGTTTGTGAGGATCATGCCGCCGCGCGGGCCGCGCAGCGTCTTATGCGTCGTGGTTGTAACCACGTCGGCATACGGGATAGGCGAAGGATGCAGGCCCGCCGCGACAAGCCCCGCGATATGCGCCATATCGACCATAAGATATGCTCCGCACTTTTTTGCAATCTCAGAAATGCGCTCGAAATCTATAATTCGCGGGTATGCGCTCGCGCCCGCAACGATCAGCTTCGGCCGCTCCGCCATAGCCAAGGCTTCGAGCTTGTCATAGTCGATGCGGTGGGTTTCCTCGTCAACGCCGTAGGGTATAAAGTTGTAATAAAGCCCCGAAATATTCACCGGGCTGCCGTGAGTCAGGTGCCCGCCGTGCGCGAGGCTCATGCCCAGCACCTTGTCACCGGGCTGCAGCAACGCCACATACACCGCGGTGTTAGCCTGCGCGCCGCTGTGGGGCTGAACGTTCGCAAAGTTTGAGCCAAACAGCTTCTTCGCGCGCTCAATAGCGATGTTCTCGACCACGTCGACGCACTCGCAGCCGCCGTAGTAGCGCTTTCCGGGATAGCCTTCGGCGTATTTGTTTGTGAGCACCGATGCTGCCGCGCTCATAACGGCTGGCGAAACAAAGTTTTCGGATGCAATAAGCTCGATATTGCGGCGCTGGCGGTCATACTCCGCGCGTATCGCCGCTCCCAACTCCGGGTCGAACTTCGAAACAAACTCCATGTTTTCAAGAACCATGCTGCATCTACCCCATTTATTTCGATTATTTTCTTTTCTATTATACCTCACGCCGCTTTTAAAAACATGTATTTTATGTTAAAATTGAGCACGCGGAAAATTTTCGTAAAAAATCTGCATATTTATAACAATTTTTTAGCTTTGCGTTCCACTACATAGACAAACGGCGCCGAGAAACGAACTAAAGGGGTATTGAATGGAAAGGTTACGTCAAATTTCCTTATGTTCTGCGACATCAAGCCAGAGCAAACCCGATAAGGCTAGACACACCGCAATTTATCTAAAAATAACCCCCGGAAGCATACCTTGCCCCGGGGGATTTTTATATTCAGTTTTATGTACTCTGCCCTGGACAGAAGGTTATACCGCCTTTACCATTGTGACGAGCGCGGTAATGTCGTCGCCCGCCTCCCCGCGCAGTTTAGCTTCGTCAACGATTCGGCGTGCCAGCGCCTCGGGATCGAAGCCTCTTTCTTCCGCCGCCTCTTGTTCCGCGGCTAACAGCTCTGTGAGCCAAACGCTTTCCGTAGGCACATCGGTGTTTGGCGTAACGCCGTCGCTGACCATAACAATTACGTCGCCGTCTTCGACGGCAAACTTTATCTCCTGCGCGTTTATCTCACGCGTGAGCCCGACCGGCATAGCTGCAGCCGAGATTGCGAACATCCTGCCGCTACGCAATAGATACGATGTCGCCGCGCCGCTCTTTATAAAGCTCGCACTTCCATCGAGCAAATCTATCTCCAGCAAATCAACGGTGGCATGACATTCGATATTCTTGCAGCGGATGAAATTGTTTAGCATCTCGAGCGTTATGCTCTTTTTGTTGCCGGCCGAGAGCATTTTTTCAAGAAATACGCAGCACAGCCTTGAAGTTATGGCGGCTTCGCGCCCGCTCCCCATGCCATCGGATATGATAGCATAATAGTAATCCTCGGGATTTTCAAAACATGTGAACGTGTCGCCACAAGGCTCATCCTCATACCTCGGGCAGCTCGACGCCGCCGTAATAGCGGCGAACCGCCGCCTTGCGGTGAGCGTCATCACCGCATACTCTCCGTCAAGCTCAAACCGCGGCGTGCCAAACGCCGTCCCGCATATTCGCCCGAACGCTTCCGATAGCGTGGACGCAGAGAGCTTGATTCTTGAGAGGTCCACGCCGCCAGCTATGACGCTCAGCCTGCGTTTGCCGTAGACCGCGATGTTCGAGCAGGCGAAATCCATCTGCCTCGCCGCACGCCGCACCTTCTCGCTGCGGACCGGGTCGACGGCGTATTCTTCCCTGCTGCTTGCCGCGGCTTCGGCCAAAAGCTTTGCCGCTGCGCTATAGTCCAGCGCGAAGATTTCCGCGTTATTTACCCGAGCGGCTTCCGCTAAAAGGTCAGCATGCGCTTCGGTGACTTCGGAGCATATGGTTTTTATCTGCCAGCAGTCGCGCCCAAGTTCGGCTATAGCGGGATTTTCCTCACTGCATTTGCCTGCATAAACGGCTCGCGCGATCTTTTCTATTACCCTCTCCGGTACACCGAGCTGTAGGCAGCGGTCAAAGCTGCGGCATCTTGCGCAGCGGCTGGTAACTATATCGTCACACAGCCGGCGCACATCGTAAATTCCGGGTCGCCGTAGCCTGTCCGAAAGCGTGAAGAACACCTCGGCAAGCGACTTCATCGCCTCGGACATTGCCTCAAGCCTTTGCTCGTCGCTCTTTTGCCGGCGCAGCGCCACCATAGCCTCGCGCGTTTGCTCGTCCGGCGGCGCAATGTTTGCCGTGAATATGCTCGCACGCGGCAAGAGCCCCAGCCTCAGCCCCGCGGCATACAGCCCCGCCGCGCCGATAAGGTCGGGAACCAGCGTGCGTAGCGCGTCAAACCCGCTCACGTATACACCGTATGCGCCGCCGACTATGCAGGTAGCGGTGCACATGCCCATAACGCCGAGCCCTTGCAGCAGCCCAGCCGTAAGGCCCGCTAGCCCAAACGCCGGCGCGAGCATGGGCTTATAAACCAGCCCGCAAATAAGGCCGACTACACACGCGCGCAGCACGCCGCCTTTTTTCGCGACATAGAACACCGCAAGCCCTACCAAAATCGCGCCGAGCGAAAACCCGATCACCGTAAACTCCCTAATCGAGTAGGTGAGTGCGGCAAGCACCGATAATAGCCCTAGCTCACGGTACGGGGCGTCGGATACAGCCCTCAGCGCGTTTTCGACCTTGCTTTTACGCTGCATTGTATCAAACGCGCCGGCAAAGAGGAACACTGCCGCAGGCGTCATCGCAAGCTCGAGCATCAGCCCAAGCAAATCGTATATTAAAAACCCGCCCGCGACCAGCCTCCAGGTGCCGCTCAACAGCGCCGCCGCAAGCCCCGTGCAAACGCGAAGGGTGAGCGGCTCTCGCATAATGGCTGCCGGTGGCGATATTGCCATCTCCAGCAGACGCGACGGCGCCTTTGCTTTCTTAGCCCTCTCACCTACCGGCTCTTTCGCGTCGGGAGGTACGCCAGATGCCGATATTAGCAGCCTCAGCCCGACGGCAAAGGTTGCTACGCAAAACCTCATTAGAGCGCCGTCGGTAAACAGTGCGCCAACCAAAAGCCCGCAGTAAATAAACATTGAATACTTTGTGGCTGCACACAGCAGCGCCACTCCGAGCGGGCTTGCCCCCATTATAGCTGGAGCGCACCCTAATAGGGCTCCCACAAGCGCCATAAATAGGCCGGTCAGCACATACCTTACCCGTTCGGCGGTGTTATCGCGCTCGCTTATCGCCGTCCCTGAAGCCGCGGCTTTGGCTTTTAGTGCTGCCGCGCCGCCCGAATCTAGCGAAATATCAGCCTCTTTCGCCGCAGGACTCTCGCCATACTCTTCGGGTTGCTTTTTCGCTGGCGAGACAATGCTTGTTATTTTTGTTATAAGGCCGGTAAGCGAGCCGATTAGACCTTTGCCCATCGCGGGGGCCGTGTTTTTGTTGTCCGTAGTCACGCACTCCCTTGCCTTTTTCTTTCGTGCCCCAATTATAGCAGGTACGCCCCGCCAAACGCGTCGAAGTCAAGCTGCCGGTTTTGGGGGCAATCTGGCGAGAGGAGTGCAAATTTTGCGGCCTTTGTTATTCCCGTATTATTTCGGGCTATTACCGCCTTATTTCTTGGCGATCTTACGGGCTTTCTGCGATAAAAAATTTTGCCCGCCCGGTCATAATCCGGGCGGGACACGATTATAATGGTTGGTTTTGCTTTGTTACTCGTACTTTTCTATCTGCTCGATAAACTTATCAATCGCTTTCTGTGCTGCCTTTTCATGCCGCTTGTAGAACGATGCGACGTCGCGGTTGCCGGTGCTGGCGATTCCAAGCCAGTCGCCCGCAAGCGAGCCGAAGTTGAACACGTCGCCGAGGTCATACGTGCGCGTGTTGAATATAAGGTCGAGCATGCCTTCAGACTCATTGTCGCGCACATACTTGCCTTTGAGCGCCACTTCGATATACGCGGGTATAAGCGTGTACTTCGATTCTGCCGACAGCGCCTCGAGTATAAAGCCCGTGCGGTCAGGTTGCGATGCCGACTTAGGCACGGTTATAAGCCCCGCGGTGTGGACCGACACCATGCTATAGTATCGCGGCTGGGCTTCGTCGTATTTCGGTATCGGGAGGATACCGAAGTCGGTCTCGGATGCGCGCATCGTAGTTACGTTGTCAAGACGCATCCAATAAAAGATGCCGTGGCCGTTGGGGAAAAGCTGCTCGAACGCGTAATCGTCGACGGGGTTTTGCTTTAAGTGTTGGTTGTAGAAATTGTAGTCGTCGTACATTATATCAAATATTTTTTGCGCGATGTCGTAGTTGCGCTCCGACTCAAACGAAAGGTAGGGCATGTCGTTTTCGTCTTTGGAAACAAACGACCCGCCGCCACCAAGGAAGAAGCTTCCCGCAACGTCGTGCTTGCCGAGGAAAGCGTATACGTCGTTTTCGGCGTCTATTTTGCCGTCGCCGTTGAGGTCGCGAGACTTGCCTTTGTAAAGGCTCATCATCATATCCATCGTCCAGGTGCCTTTTTCGACGAGCTCATAAAGGTTCGGGAAATGCTCCTCAGCGGCATATTGCTTGTTGAACGCTATTGCGGCCGTCGCGTCTTTGTCAATGATATTGATGTCGGAAGCGACAAGATAGAGCTTGCCGAGCACCGAAAGCTTTTCAACAGAGTTGTGGTCCCACCAAGGCTTTGAGAAATCCACATAGGGCAATGTGTTGAGGTCGAGGAAGTATCCGCCCGTAAGCAGCGGCGGGATGTCCGTCATGCGCGCATAAACGACGTCGTATGCGTCGTCGCCGGCATTGACGAATTTCTGCGTAGTCGATATAACCTCGTTGTGAGGCATGTTCTCTATTGAAAAGCTGACATTATACTTCTCGTTTATAATAGAATTGCGTTTGTAAACCGCATCATTGATTGGGTCGCCGTTTTCGGCTTCTGCATAAATGTCCTTATTCATGCGGTGGTCCCAACCAGCAACATACCAATGCAGCACTTTAAACGTGTAGCCTTCGAAATCTTTTTCGGGCAAATCGGGATAAACTCGGGTATCTTCCGCCGGTTCAGTTACAGCGCCCTGCCCGCCGGTCGTCTCTTGCGCCCCGCCGCCAGTTCCATCGGCGCAGGAGAAAAGCGCCAAAGCCATCAGCGCCGCCAGCACAAGCGACAAAAGGCGCGTTACCAATGAGCTTTTTTTCATACTGCATCCTTCCTGCACGTTTTATTGTGCTATTTTACAAATTTTAAAGTGATGTTTATAATTATTATATCATATATAATCACAAATTCAAGAACCTATTGCCTTTTTGAACGTTCACACTGTATACATAAAATCGTGTTACGATAAACCAAAAAGCCTTTAGCCGGAGCCGTACACGATGAATTACTTGTCGCGTCCGCTACATATTATACCCCGGATAGCGAAAATAGCCCTCTGCTTTGCGATTATAGCCGTGCTTTTTGTTTTTAGCGCGTCGGCGCTGGACGAGCCAGCCGTCACGCGCTGTAAAGCCGCGCTTGTGTACAACATTGAAAATGAAAAGCTTTTGTTTTCGACCGGCAGGGGGCAGATTCTTGCACCCGCATCGACGGTGAAGCTTATGACCGCCGTCGTTGCGCTTGATTATTATACAGAAAAAGGCGAGCTTGATAAGCCTATTACAGTCTCATATGAAATGATAAAAGACGTCACCGGCAACAACATCGGTCTTGTAGCAGGCGAGGTTGTGACGCCGAGGCAGTTAATCGCTGCGCTTGTGGTCGGCGGCTCGAACGACGCCGCATTTGCGCTCGCGATTGATTCCTACGGTTCCATTGAGGATTTTGTAAAGGAAATGAACGCCCGCGCCGAGCGCCTCGGCATGGCGCATACATATTACACCAACCCAACCGGGCTTGACAGCGAAGCTGCACGCACGACACTTGAAGACACCCTCATCATCGCGCTTGAAGCATACCGCCGAAACGAGCTTATGGAACTCGCCGGGCTTGACCGGTATGTGATGGACGCCACAAACAAATCAAATACTCGTTATATCCACAACCGCAACTACATGGTTTCAACCGCCGTCACAAACGAGTACTATGACAAGTATGTCACCGGCATAAACTCCGGTATGACTCCGGCAGGCGGGTGGTGCCTTGTGTCTACCTCGCGCAAAAACGGCATAACCCAGCTTGTAATTGTCATGGGTGCAGAACGCGAAGTATTCCCCGACGGCACATACGGCAAGATCTACTCGTATGTCAACGCCAAGCTGCTTTTCGATTGGGCGTTTTCAAACTTTGACTACATCCGCGTGCTCGAGAACACGCGCATGATATGCGAAATCCCCGTCTCGCTCGGGCGCGGGGTCGACCATGTAACGCTATTGCCGGAAAAATCGATTGACCTTTATCTGCCGGTTGACGTGGACGTTGAAAAGGACATCGTTTTGTCATGGGCGCTTGACAAGCCCTCGCTGACCGCACCCGTCAAAGCCGGAGAAGTTGCGGGGCTTTTAACGCTCTACTACAAAGACGAAATCGTCGGACGGGTCAACCTTGTCGTAAAAAACAACGTCGAGCTTTACCGGCTCATGCAGATACTATATAACCTGCGCTCGGTGGTGGAGTCGAAAGAGTTCAGAAACGCTGCGATTGCCTGCGCCGCGCTCGGCATTATATATGTTATTGTAGTCGCAATAGTACGCGGTCGCAAGCAGCGCCGCCGTTCCTTCAAGCGATAAAGTAAAAGTAAAACCCCAAGCGTCCGCTTGGGGTTTTTATGCTATTTGAGCCGGAAGCTTACCTGTTGCCTTTTGAGCCTTTGCTGCCGAATGCGCCGGCTGACGCTAGTATGTTGGTATCGAACGAGTAAACAATCTCCGACTGTTTCCTATGGCGCTTTAGCGCAAGCGAGATGAGCCTGTCAAGCAGCTCGGGGTATTTTATGCCGATCGGCTCCCAGAGGTAAAACGCCAGCGAGCCGGGAATCGTGTTCAGCTCGTTGAGCCAAAACTCGCCGGTTTCCCTGTCGGTCAAAAAGTCTATGCGCACCACGCCCTCGCAGCCTAAGCATTTAAACGCTTTCACCGCCGCGTCCTGTATGTTCTTTTTCAACTCGGGCGAGATTTCGGCGGGGATTTTGCGCTTGAGGCTTGCCATGCCTTTGCTGCCGCCCGACTTTTGCCCGCCTTCGAGGTACTTGTCAGCATAGCTTAATATCTCGTCGGTCGCGACCGGCTCCTCGCATTCAGACGGTATCGCCTCGTCGGCGTCGCCGAGCACCGCGCAGTTTACCTCCCTGAGGTTTTGCACCGCAGGCTCTACAAGCACACGCTCGGCGAACGTGAATGCGAGGCTCAATGCCTCCTCAAGCTCTTCGCCGCTTTTCGCGCGGCTGATGCCTACGCTTGAGCCAAGGTTTACCGGCTTAACTATGACCGGGTAGCCGAACTTTTCTTCTACCGATTTTATTATCGTGCCAAATCCTTTCGCCTCGGCTTGCGAAAACAAAAGGCAGTCCAGCACGGGTATGCCGGCAGCCCGAAGCAGCATTTTAGTCGCAAATTTATCCATGCAGACCGCCGAAGCGAGCACATCGCAGCCGGCAAACGGCAAGTTATACGCCCGAAGGAAGCCTTGAGTCGTACCGTCCTCGACATTTGTGCCATGCACGACCGGCAGAGCGACGTCGATTAGCGCTACCGGCTTCGGCTTGCCAAAAAACTTCCTTTTATGCGGATATAGGTAGGTCTTGCCGCCCTCGCTTAAAAAATACACAGGCTCGCATTTCGCCAACATCGCGGGGATGTCCCTGTAGCTTGCGATGTCGCGCAGGCACTCGCCGTAATACATCGAGCAGTCTTTTGCAATATAAACAGGGTAAATCTCATATTTTTCAGTATCAAGGCAGTTAATCGCCTGGACTGCCGATATAACCGAAATCTCATGCTCGACGCTCCTGCCGCCGAGCAGGACCGCTACATTCGCCTTCACTCTACGCCCACTACCTTTCAATAGTTGTCGGGAAGATCGTTTTCAAGAAGTATAACCTTTTGCCCGCCCGCTTCGATTGAGTAAGCTTTCGCCATCGCGTCGTCAAGCGAGACGGCGACATAAATTTTCGACTCGTCGTATCCGGCGCTCGTCAACCCGTCGTATATAGGCTTTGCCTGCCGCTCGCCGACGAGTATAACAAAGTCGCACACGCCGGCAGCCTTTGCACCAAACTCGCGGTTGAGCTCATACTGCTTTTGACCAAGCTCAACCATGCCGGGCGTCACGAGGATTTTAAAGCCGTCAAACAGCGCAAGCGCCTTCAGCGCCGCCTCGCAGCCTTTGGGGTTTGAGTTGTACGCGTCGTCGATTATCAGCACGCCACCTTTTTTTATTAGCTCGAGCCGGTGCGGCGGCGGGGATATCTTCATAAGCTGCACTCGCATGTCGTCGTACGGCACGCCGAGAAAAGCCGCCATCGCCATCGCGCCGACGAGGTTGACCACGTTATGCTCTCCGATAAGCCGGGTTTGAAAATCTCGATAGACCCTTCCGCGGTCGCAGATTGAGAACTTCGTGCCCGACGGCGTGACTTTTATGTCAAACGCGTAAACGTCGCATTCGGGCGAAAGCCCATATATACGCCGTTCGCCTCGCGGCAGGTTAGCCCTTATAAGCTCGCTTTCTCCATTTAAAAACACTACGCCTTTGCCGTCGACCGCGTCGGCAAGCTCCATTTTGGTTTTTATTATGGTGTCAATGGTTTTAAAAGTTTCAAGATGCTGCTCGCCAATCGATGTTATAATACCGTGCGCCGGGTGGACGATGTCGCAAAGCTCCTTTATATCGCCGCCGTACTTTGCGCCCATCTCGCAGACGAAAATTTCGTGCGTCGGGCGCAGCTCGCCGCGAATGGTCTTGACTACCCCCATCGGCGTGTTGTAGCTTTCGGGCGTCATCAGCACGTTGTATTTCGCCCGCAGCAGCGTCGTGAGGAAATATTTGACGCTCGTTTTACCATAGCTGCCTGTGATACCTATGACGGTCAGATTCGGGCAGCCGCGCAGGATTTTCTTTGCGTCGTTTATATAATACTGCCTCACAGCCGCTTCAATCGGCGCATTTATAAGGTTTGCGAGCATCACTACAAATGGCGAAGCCGCGCAAAACAGCGAAAGCATTAAGACTTCTAACTTTATCGGCACCAGCAATGCCAAGCATATAACCGCTGCGAGCAACACGCCGCAGGTAACAAGCATCCGGTTGACGCGTGCGGTGAAGACGAGCGGCTTTTTCGCCTTCTTTACCGGCATATAAAACAGCACCGCCACGACGCACAGCGCCGCAAAAGCCGCAGCGAGCACCGCTAGGTTGGATATGAAAAATCCCAAAGAACACAATATCAAAAAAAGTAGGCTCGGGATAAGCAAACGCAAATTTGCGCGCAGCCAGCGCGCGTGAGTTGCGGCTTTATAAGAGTTAAGCTGGAACATATGCATAGTTTTCAGCACGACAAAAACATACGCAACGACCGCCGCTGCGCAAAGGATACACTGTAAAAAAAGCCGCAAATCACTCACCAACCTTTAAAAAAGACCTTATGACCCTTAAAAATATATACTGCTTCTCAATAAACGAGTAATGACCCGCGCCGGTTAATACAACCAGCCCGACGTCAGTGCCCGCCGAGGCGATTTCTTTTTCCATTATATGAGCGTCTGAAAGCGGCGTCGCAGTGTCGCGGTCGCCCCAAACCAGCAGCGTTTGCACCTTGACGTTTTTAAGCAGCGGTCGCAAATCCTCGTTGACTACCTTTACCAGCGTTTTGCGCATGACTTCGGACGCGGAGGCGTAGTCGGCGGAGCCAAATTTCTTTCTCAGTTTTTCAAGCGCGCCGGGAAACAGCTTTCTTACCGGCGGAAACTCGAGCAGCCGCTTGCCGGCTTTGTATGCCCCCACTCTGATTTTATATGAAAGCGAGCGCTTAGGCATGATTCCCGCGCTGTCGACGAGGATGATTTTTTCAACTTCAAACGGCAGCGCCATCCCGCCGAGCATTTTTATTATAACCCTGCCGCCGAAAGAGTGCCCAAGCAATATAACGCGCTCGCAGCCGAAACTCTTTATGAATTTTACAGTAAAGTCGGCATAATCCGAAACGCTCCACGGCTCCTTCGGCTCGTCGCTTTTCCCGAAGCCCGGAAAATCAAACGCGACGACTGTGTACTTTTCGGATATCGCGTCGGCGACGGCATTAAAAAGCTCGAGGTTTGCCCCCCAGCCGTGTAACAGAAAGACATAGCCGCCGTTGCCGGTTACTTTATAGTTTATATTCAGCCCGTCTATATTGACAGTCAACTGCTTTCCCCCGTTTATTCGATACCAGTCGCCCGCGGCGAAAAAATAAAGCTTATAAAAACTTTTTTGATTATAGCACAAAGCCTCTTCACAATCAACCGAAAACACTCGATTTTGGGTAAAGACGGCATCCCTATATAAAATTATATACACATTTTGCCCTAAAAAGCTACAAACGGCATAAAAATAGCCGCAAACCATTTGGCTTGCGGCGTTGGCGGAGAGATAGGGATTCGAACCCTAGTCGGGGGGTTAGCCCCGAACACGATTTCCAGTCGTGCGCCTTAGACCAACTCAGCCATCTCTCCGTGACGAGTTGCCCTTATAATTATTTATTGCTATGGGCATGTGGTATTATACCACAATCCCGCGCGGTTTGTCAATAGCGCAAGTTAAATATGCAAAAAGCTCACGGTAAGGATTTTAACGGCTGCGCAGCTCGCGCAAAGCTTCAAGCAGCAGCTCAAGGTCACGCTCGAGCCTGCCGATGTCACCCTCATAACGCAAAGCTTCCCCGCCCGGCTTTGGCTTGGCGTCCCCGCTATCCTGCATTTCCTTTTTCGCTTGTTTGCGCTGCATATATATAAGCGTCACCGCGGTGATTAAGGACAGCGCGCACCAGAGCCACATGACATCTTTTGAAAGGTCGCTGTCGATCATGCCGATGATGCTGTTTTGTGAGTCGATAATCAGGAAAGTTATAAACATCCCCGTGACGACCAAGAGGGCATGCGGCACAATTTTAAGAAAAACTTTCAGCGCCTTCATCAGTTTAGACCCCCGTCTGCAATGTAGACTATATCGCTTTGCTCACGCCCGCCGCCGTCCGGGCGGTTTGCAAGCCTGCCGCGCCATACCATGACGGTAGACTTGCCGCCGTCAAGGTTAAACGCAAATTTACAGCCTAGCTCTTGGCAGAGCTGAGCAAGCTCGTCAAGGGTTAAGCCGACAGAGTAGCCTTCGCGCCTGCCGTCGACTGCAATAAAGCAGTAGTGCCCCGGCTCAAAATAGCCAATCGCAGTGCGGGGGTTTCTGCCGGCGATGTCGTCGTACTCTTTATTTTTATCAAAACCCGACTTTGCCACCCCATCTTCGACAAGTATCGGGCCGAAGCACCAGCCCTGATATACATTGTCAATATAAGCTTCGGGGTTGCGGTTGAACTCGTCTTCGGTAACGCCCCACATCACGCCGTCATAGCCCAAAAAGCAGACGTCGCCATATGCCTCATCAGCCCTGTAAATAATGCCGTTGCGGATTACAACGCCCCTTCGCGAGTGAGTTCCGTAATAGTCGCCGTTTATCGCGGCGACCGCATCGTTCCTTACGGCGATGTCAAGCGGATGCTCGGTTATCGCTTTGCCGTATGTATCCTGCGCGAACGCAGTGCGCAGGTAAGAGAGGTTGCGTAGGTATATGTCCTGCACAAAGTATGTTACGCCGTTGCGCTGAACTTTCGTGAGCTTGACGTATACATTCTTGCTGCGATAGAGGTTTTCGGTAATCTCAGGCTCGTCACCTTCCGCAAATATGCCGGGAAAATTAAAGTCGGCCCCTTTCTCATCATGCAGCGCCGGCTCCTCGCCCTCATATTCAGCCTGCCCGGCGGCAGGCTTTGTATATACCGGCGCCGGCGAGTATGCTACAGGTATAACGTGATGAAACAGTGCAAACACGCAAAGCGCCACTCCAAGCGCCAACACGTCTATTATGACTAAAAGATATACTGGTAAAAGCTTCAGTTTTCTGTTTTCGCCTTTCATATTACCTTTACCGTGCCGATTTCAGTATATTTTAGCTTTCCTGCAATTCTATCTGAACGCATCAGCGACACGCGGTCGCATTTCATTGAGAGACGTTTAATTTCAACCTCGGGATTGCCCAATAGCATCACCTGGCGGCCGAGCGTTATATGCGGCACGAAAGCCCTGCCGTCGATTTTAAAGCCTTTTTGCCGCAGCGCATCGGCAAGTCTGCCGGCGTACTCTGCGAGCCGCGGATTTTCTGCGACGCCAGCCCATAATATGTCGCCGCCTTTTTGCCTAAACCGCCCCAGCTTTCCGGACAGTTCAAGCTCGAACGCCTCGGGGCGGGCTTCTTCCATTGCCTTTAGCACATCACTGGCGCGGTTTGTCTCCCCTATAAACGCCAGCGTCAGGTGAAGGTTTTCGGGATGTGTAAAATTCCCGCCGTCGGCTGCCCGGCGCAGCCTTTCGATTGCAGCCACCAGCTCCGCTTTTATCTCGGGCGTAAACAAGATCGCGACGAAAAGCCTCATTCTTTGCAAATTCCTTCTACGCAACGGATTTTGTGCCACCCATGCGGCATGTTTGGCGCCGTTTGTATATTGCCGCATGCCATTGGGTACTACATTTTTAGCTAATTTTTATTTTAACACTGCAAGCGAGCCATGTCAACGAATATTTAAGCTAAATGCCGATCCCTTGCACCTTATTAACTTGAAATGCTTTCCTATGTGTGCTAAAATAACCGTGCCGTATCTATATTTCGGAGAAAAACAGCTAAAATTATGGGCATCTACCTAGCGCGCGTATTATCCGCGTGGTTTACCGCATTTTTTATTATAGGGTATGTGTACGGCAAAGACTGGCTGCTGTCGCCTAATTTTGCCGCTAATACGAACCTTTTTGCTTTTTTTGCGCTCTTTGCGGCGGCGTACCTGGCTTTGACCATCCTTCACAAAATAACCGGCAAAGAAACTACAGACCGCGCATGGCTTTTTATTTCGACGGCAGCATGCGCTATCCTCGTCGCGTTAGAGTCGAAAAACCCATTTGTTTTAGCGGCGCTTTCCGCCGGGATTGCCGTGGCGGCAGTTTACGCCGAGCGCGTGCTTTGCGGCCGTCTCTCCGCGGTTCGGCTGCCGCGCGGGGTATGGATTTGCGGCGCGGCGCTGGCAGCGCTGTTTTTCGCCGTTTTCACGGGCGGGCTCACCTCGCTGCGCTATCTAACATACTCGTCGCCTTGCTATGACTTCGGGATTTTCGTCAACATGTTCCACAACATGCGTACAAAGCTGGTCCCGCTTGTCACCTGCGAGCGCGATATGCTGCTATCGCATTTTAAGGTGCACGTTTCGCCTATTTACTATTTGATATTGCCGTTTTATGCGCTTTTCCCCTCACCGCTGACGCTTCAGATCGCGCAGGCTGTGATTTTAGCCTCGGGCGTCCTGCCGATTTGGCTGCTTGTCAAAAACAAGGGGCTGTCCGCCAAATACGGCTTTGCGTTCTCGCTTATCTATGCTTTATATCCCGCCCTGTCGGGGGGCTGTTTTTACGATTTGCATGAAAACTGCTTTCTCGCGCCGCTGATTTTATGGACGCTCTACTTTTATGAAGCCCGTAAATTAAAGGCGATGTACGTTTTCGCCGCGCTAGTGATGCTCGTGAAAGAAGACGCGCCTATATACACGGCTTTTATCGGCATTTATATGCTTTTCTCCGGCGGCGATGCTGGGCAAGAAAACGAAGAGAAGTTTTACCGCCGTCACCGATGCAAAATAAACGGCGTGGTTTTGTTTTCATTAAGCCTTTTATATTTCCTCGGCGCCGCGTATTACCTTAACACCTACGGGCAAGGCGTGATGGCATACAGATACGAAAACTTCCTTGCCGGAGGACAAAAAGGGCTGCTCGATTTCGTAAGAAACGTTATATTAAACCCCGCGCTTGTGTTCGGCGAGTCTTTCGCCATGGCTGAAAAAATCCAGTTTTTACTCCTTATGCTTGTCCCGCTCGCGTTTTTGCCGGTCATGACCACAAAACCTGAAAGATTTATATTGCTTTTGCCGATGCTGCTTGTGAATCTCATGACCGACTACAAGTACCAATACTCGATTTGGTTTCAGTATGTCTTCGGCCCGCTTGCGTTTTTGTTCTATCTCGCGATTGTCAACGCATCGGAGCTTGGCGCGCGGGCACGGCGCTGCGCGGTGCTCGTCTCAGCCGCCGCGGCAGCGGTCACATTCGCGGGTACCTCATATACAAAGCTCTACTATATAGACAAATACATCGAAGAATATCAGGACAACCAAAGATTAAACGAGATTCTCGAGTCTATCCCTGCGGACGCGTCTGTAAAAGCTTCCTCTTTCCTTGTCCCAAAGCTGGCCCAGCGCGATGAGATTTACGAGATAACATCCAAAAACCCTACCGATTTCGCTGTCGTCGACCTCAGGTTTGATTCCACTCGCGACGAGGTTCGTTATTCGCTCCTGCTTGCGTGGGGATGGGAGGAAGTAATATACGAAGAGGACCTCGTAGCGGTGCTTGTGTCGCCCGACTATACCGGGGATTTTTCGCCGTAAGCGGCTTTTGCAGGCGGGCGGCATTGGGGTTTTGCCAACGGCTAATAAAATTTTACACATAGGAGGATATAAAATGCTTTCGGACATTGCGATTGTCGGTCTTGCTGTTATGGGCGAAAACCTTGCGCTCAACATTGAGAGCCGAGGCTATGCGGTTTCGGTATACAACCGCACTGCCTCCCGCACCAAAGAGTTTATTGAGGGGAGAGGAGCGGGCAAGCGCATTACGGCTTGCTACAGCCTTGAGGAGCTCGCAGCTTCGCTCAAAAAGCCTCGCCGCGTCATGCTTATGATTAAAGCCGGTCAGCCGGTCGACGATATGATAGAGGCGCTTTTGCCGCACCTTGAAAAAGGCGACATAATAATAGACGGTGGCAACTCGCACTTCCCCGACACCGCGCGCCGCACAAAATACGTCGAGTCGAAGGGTCTTTACTATATCGGCACCGGCGTTTCTGGCGGCGAAGAAGGCGCGCTGCACGGCCCGGCGATGATGCCCGGCGGCTCGCCTGAGGCATGGACTTATGTACGTGAGATTTTCGAGGCTATCTGCGCCAAGACGCCGTCCGGCGAGCCTTGCTGCGGCTGGGTGGGCGAAGGCGGCGCAGGGCACTTCGTCAAGATGGTGCACAACGGCATCGAGTACGGCGATATGCAGCTCATCTGCGAAGCCTATCATCTCATGCGCGACAGGCTCGGCATGACAAACGACGAAATGCGCGACGCTTTCGACGAGTACAACCGCGGCGAGCTTGACAGCTACCTTATCTCAATCACGCGAGACATCCTCGGCTTCCGCGACCCCGACGGTAAGCAGCCGATTGATTACATCCTCGACACCGCGGGACAAAAGGGCACCGGCAAATGGACTGTTATCGACGCGCTTGACGAGGGCATCCCGCTTACGCTTATCGCCGAAGCTGTTTTCGCGCGCTGCCTCTCGGCTCTCAAGGAAGAGCGCGTCGCCGCCTCAAAACTGCTGCCGAAAAAGCCCGTGCCGGTCGTCCCCGAAAGCGAGCGCAAAGCCATGCTCGATAAAATTGGAAAAGCGCTGCTTGCCTCAAAGATTGTCTCCTATGCCCAGGGCTTCTCGCTGATGCGCTCGGCCGCTAAAGAATATGGCTGGAATCTCGACCTTGGCGCTATCGCGCTGATGTGGCGCGGCGGCTGCATTATCCGCAGCGTATTTTTAGGCCGCATCAAAGAGGCGTACGACGCAGACCCTGCGCTCCCCAACCTGATGGTTGCACCGTGGTTTGCAGAGAAGCTCTCCGAATGCGAGAGCGCGTGGCGCGAAGTCGTCGCCGACGCCGTCACAAGCGGCATACCTGTCCCCGCGTTCTCGTCCGCGCTTGCCTATTACGACGGCTACCGTAGCGAGCGCCTGCCCGCCAACCTGCTGCAGGCCCAGCGCGACTATTTCGGCGCTCACACTTACGAGCGCGTCGACCGCCCGCGCGGCGAGTTCTTCCACACGCATTGGTTTTAATATGTATGAAAGCTTTATCTACAGCATAAACGCCGTCGCACCGATATTCATACTCGCGCTTGTCGGCTATCTCTTTAAAAATTACGGACTTCTTACCGAAGAGTTTGTCGCCACCTCCGACCGCCTCGTGTTTAATGTCGCGCTACCGGCGCTGCTTTTTTGCGAAATTACCGAGGCGGCGGGGGGCGGCGGCGACAGCGCGGCAAACCTATCGCTTTTTTGCGTGCTCGGCCTTATTTGCGTTTTTATTTTGGCGCTGACTATTGTGCCCGCTATCGTGAAGGACAACCCAAGGCGCGGCTCGCTCGTGCAGGCGGCTTTTAGGTCTAATTTTGCGATACTCGGCATACCGCTCGCACAAAACATGTTCGGCGATGCGGGCGTCGCAAGGCTCGCCGCCACTTTGCCTTTTTGCATCGCACTTTTCAATGCGCTTGCGGTAATCTCTTTTTCTCTTTTTGCGCCCGAAGACAAAAAGCTTCCTTTCGCCAAAGCAGCGAAGAAAATCGCGCTAAGCATCGCGAAAAACCCGCTTATTATCTCCATCGTGCTGGCTGCTGTCGTGTCGCTTATACCATATACGCTCCCCACGATTGTGGCAAAGCCGCTCGGCTACCTTGCCGACCTTTCGCTGCCTCTTTCGCTTTTAAGCCTCGGCGCGGGGCTAAATTTTGAGTCGCTGCGCGGCAACATCAAAACAGCGCTTTTAGCAACCGCGGTCAAAATGGTATTCATGCCTGCGGCGCTTCTCTCCGCCGCGATTGCGCTCGGATTCCGCGGCGCCGACCTCGGCGTCGTTCTGATACTTTTCGGTGGGCCGTCGGCGGTAAGCGGTTATATCATGGCGAAAAGCATGGGCGGCGACTACGAGCTTACAGGGCAGATTACCCTCCTGACGACGCTGGTGAGCATTTTCACGCTGTTTTTATCGGCGTTTGCGTTAAAATATGCCGGTCTAATATAGAATGAAAGGCAATCCTGCGCGGTTTTAGCCTTAAGTTCCGGCAATGCAACATTTTGTTTCTTTCAAAATTGCATAACCGGCAGTATAATAACCGCAGGAGGTGGATTTATTTGAGCTACGTCGGCAAAAATATTAAGCGGTTCCGAGAGGAAAAGAGCTTGACTCAAGATGCGCTTGCCGAAAAGCTAAGCGTCACAAGGCAGGCGGTATCGAACTGGGAATGCGGCAAGACCGAACCGGACATCGAAACGCTCCACAAAATAGCGTGCGCGCTCGAGGTAAGCGTTGAGGAACTTATCTACGGCGAGAAAAGGCAGTATACGGTTATCAATAACATTCAACAGGGCGGGAAAACGGTATCAAAAGCTGGCATCGGCTTCGGCTCGTGCTTGGCGATGATTATATCCTACACGACTTGGAAATCAATAGGCTGGGCGATTTTACATGGCATACTCGGCTGGTTTTACGTTATTTACTACATAATCAAATACTAAGAAAAAACCCGTCGCAAAAGCGACGGTTTTTTGTTTTGGGGGTTAAATTTATTAAAATCGCTCCGATATATGATAATGGAACTTTATTTTCAAATGAAAGGCTGAACCGCAATGCTCTGGAAAGATAAGTACAGGCTAGGCGTCGACGTTATCGACGCTCAACATAAAGAGCTGTTTATGCGTGTTGACAAGTTTCTACGCGCCCTACGGGACTCCACTTCTTGGGAAGAGAAAGTATCGCGCGTAAACGAAACGCTTGATTTTATGAACGGCTATGTAGTCGAGCACTTCCGCGACGAAGAGGAGTATCAGCAGAAAATAGGCTATCCCGGTTATAAGATGCATAAGAAAATCCACGACGATATGGTCCATTACGTCGTCAAGGTTACAACCGAGTATAAAGAGAAGGGCTACGACGAACAGCTAATGCAGCAGTTTGGCGGCAGGCTGCTTGCCTGGCTCATAAACCATGTCGCCGCCGAAGACCAGCGCATCTCCGCATACGCACGTTCGAAAGGGGTAAAGTCCGGTGAATGACAGTATATTTACCAAATTCCTAGAAGCAACAAAAAATGTTTTCCAGCTAATGCTGGATCTGACCGAGTTTTCGGACAGCCCCGTTGAAATCGGTTCGTTCGGCAGCGACCTTGACATTTGCATTGGAATCACAGGCGACCTTGAGGGCGAGGTCATCTACCACTTCCCATCAGAGACGTCGCTGAATATCGTAAAAATTTTAAGCGGAATGGAATTTGACTCCATCGACGAGTTTGTCACTTCCGCCATATCTGAAATCGCCAATATTATAAGCGGCAACGTGCTCACCGAGCTTTCAAAAGAGGAAACAAATTGCGACCTTTTGCCTCCTGAAGTTAAAAAGGCCGAAGAAAAAGATTATGAGATAAGGCGGGCATGCTGCATCGTCACGTCAGTCGGAAACGTGTGCTTTGACATCCGACTCAACCGCGCAAAGTAAGGAGGTATTTTATATGCCGTGGTCACCAAACCTCGCTATCGGGGTCAAGCAAATCGACGACCAGCATAAAATGTGGTTTGAAAAGGCTGATGCCCTTTTCGAAGCGGGCAAAAACCGCCGGGAAAAAGAATACATAGGAGAAATGCTTAAATTCCTCGACGAGTACACGAAAAAGCATTTCTCCGACGAAGAAAAATACATGTCCGAGATAGGCTACCCCGGGCTTGCCGAGCAGAAAAAAGCCCATGCCGATTTCGTCGCGCGGCTTGATAAGCTTCGCGCCGAGTATGAAAAATCGGGCGGCAGCATCTCTGTAATTTTGGGCGCAAACACAATGGTTATCGACTGGTTGACAAACCACATTGCCAAAATGGACAGAAAAATCGGGGAGTTTACCGGCTCGCTTAAATAGAAGTATAGTTCGTTTTCTCGTACCCCGAAAAAGCCGCAAATCGCAAATAAAAACGCACCCGCAAACTGCAGGTGCGTTTTTTTACGCCGGTCGTCCGGCTGGGGTGGATGATGGGTCTCGAACCCACGGCCTTCAGGGCCACAACCTGACGCTCTAACCAACTGAGCTACATCCACCATATTCAGTTGTTGCGACCCAAAAAGCGCATAAATATTGGCGTACCCGGGGGGACTCGAACCCTCGACCTACTGCTTAGAAGGCAGTTGCTCTATCCTGCTGAGCTACGGGTACAATTTTTGATACGCACGATATTATACCACCAAGGCTCATTTTTGTCAAGACAAAATTTTTGTCTGTGTGAAAAAAGTTCGACCGGCGGACTACTACCCGCCGGTCATAAATTCCCCGCTTCACACAAAATGCTTTATGTTAAGCATTTTATGCTCAGCTCCCACCCTCACGTAAAACGTCGTCTGCGCAGCGGTGGTAACGATACATTGTAAAGTGTGCTAGTGTACCAAATGCTGGGCGTCTTTTTTAAACAGTGTCCCACGCCCCGAACCGGACTAGAATCGAATGCCAACTTGGCTCTATTGTTTTGCGCACGCCCGACGTGTCACGCTACCATGCTTTTTATATTTCTTCCGTCCAGTTTATGCCTTGAATTTTGGTGTTAAGCTCTCGCCACTCTTCCGAGTATTTGTCGATTTCTTTTCGCAGAGCGGGCATATCGACAGTGCTGCGGACCTTGATTTCCGACTTGCCATAGCGCATTACCACACCGCCCGCCTCATCCGCAAAGGTGCGTAAAACGGACAACTTCAGCGCGAGCGCGTCGCGGCGCGCAAGCAGCTCCGTAAGCGTCGTGCCATTTTCATCCACAATCCGCGAGTTTGCAAGGTTTATTTTCGCAATAAGTTCCTCAAGCTGCGACATACATGCGTCAAGCTCAGCGAGCAGACCTTTTGGGTCCTCTAGCGGCTCCTCGCCTTCCTGCACTTTAGCGTTCTGCGCGAGCCGCACACGCAGCTGCTCGACCCGTCGCTGTAAATCGGCGCGAAGGTTAAGCGCTTCGGCAAGTTTCATATGTATTGCCTCCGTATAGTTGCTGACAATATTATAGCGCATTGCCCAAAGAAGGTCAACATCCGTGGCAATTGACTATGCGCATCTTATATTAATTATACCACACAAATGAAGCTTGCACAATAAAAAATCCGCCGGCAGGGCTTTGCCAGCGGATAACCTTTATGTGTTCGCGGCGGCGCTGATAGCATTCTCTTTATCTCTCGGCGCAGAGAGGCTCTCTCCCGCCGCATGGCGGCGAAGCAGGTTCTGGATGCGTTCAACGGGATTGAGCAGGCTGCTTATCGACTGGTCGCGGTTAAGCGTATCGATAATGAGGGAAACATATTTGCACATGTTAGCTTCTGCGTACCACGGCCTTACGATCAGCTCTTGAGGATGGTAGATGAGGTTAGTCGTAAAGAGCTTCGTTACATATCCCTCTTCATAGGCGCGGTCGAAACTGTCAAGCCCTTCGGTGAAAAATGCGAAGGTAACAAAGATAAATATGCGCCTTGCGCCCTTGTCCTTAAGCTGCTTTGCCACGCTGAGCATCGACTCGCCCGACGCGATAATATCGTCGACAATTATAACGTCCATGCCCTCCACGCTGCGGCCGAGGTACTCGTGCGCAACTATGGGGTTTTTGCCGTTTATAACACGCGTATAATCGCGGCGCTTATAGAACATGCCGAGATCGAGCTTTAGCACAGACGAATAATAAAGGCATCTTGAGACGCCGCCCTCGTCGGGCGCAATTATCATGAGCTTTTCCGGATGAAACTCGATGTCCGGGACCTCGCGCACCAAAGCTTTGAGCATTTGGTAGGTGGGATGCACGTTGTCAAAACCGCACAGAGGGATTGCGTTTTGTACGCCAAGGCTATGCACGTCGAACGTTATTATATTCGACACGCCCATGCGCTCGAGCTCCTGGAGCGCCATGGCGCAGTCGAGCGATTCACGCATCGTGCGCTTGTCTTGGCGGCTCTCGTAAAGCATCGGCATTATGACCGAGATACGGCGCGCCTTGCCTCCGATAGCGCCTATTATGCGTTTGAGGTCCTGGAAATGGTCGTCGGGACTCATTGGAAACTCTTTGCCGTACATCCGGAGCGTCACGCCGTAGTTGTAAAGGTCGGCAAATATATAGGTATCGTGCCCGCGCATTGTGCTGGGCAGCATACATTTGGCTTCACCGGTACCGAAGCGCTCGCAAATTGGGGTGACGATAAACGACTCGTCAGTGCCGCGCCATTCGCGGAGATATTGGTCGACCTGCGCGACGAAATTCTCGCTACCCCTCATCCCGATGACGCTCAGCTCACCGAAAAATTTGCTCTCCAAAACCGCACCACCTTGATTTACCTTTTCAATTTAATAATATGTAGAAGTCTTCATATCCTACTTTTATTATATCAGAATCATTATCGATTTTCAACTAATTTATTTGCAAAACTATTGCAGCGCTCATTTTCAGCTAAACGCCCAACAAAATGCAGGTTTTGCTCCCGCTTATGTAGTATTTTCGCTTGCCGCGGCAAATAAACTGCCCGGACGTTTCCAAGTCCGGGCAAAATTATCTTTCAATTATAAAATCCGATTCTTTTTTTGCCGGGTTAGCCTCAAACCTTATTGTAGAAAGGCTATACACCAGCGCATCTCCGCGGTATATCTCGGCTGAAAAAATGCATCCGTATCTCATCGAAACATACACTACTTCGCGCATATCGCGGTCGGGGTAGTCGCATTCAATAAAATATAGATTGTCGCTCTCGGTGCGCAAAAGTGAAACTTTAAGCCTATCGCCGCCTTCTTTAAGCATCTCTTCAAGCTTTGGCAGCCCGAGCTGATACTCGAGCGAAAAGTCCCCGCCCGCAGGATAAAGACGGCGCTGCTCCCTGCCGCCCGCGGCGTAGTCAACAAACTCGATTTGCTCGCCGTCGCACACTATTAACGACGGTTTAGGCAAGCTGTCGTCAAAAATCTGCGCGCGGTATTTTTCGCCGTCGCGTAAAAGCTTTAGCTCGCGCACAAGCGCCCGCTGCCCGTCGCCGTATGTGAGCTTTGCCTCTAAATAAAAGGCTTCGGCGTCATCCATATCGCGCAATGCCTCTAGCAGAACTTGGTGGTCGACATCATACTCGACGGCATAATCCTCAAGCTGCGCGTCGCCCGCCGAAAGCGCCGCATAGATGCGCTGCTCGTCACCGCCGAAATCTATCGCCGGAGGCTCGGTCTCTGCTTTGCCGAGCAGCTTTTCAATCGGCTCGGGCAGCTTTATCATGTTTATTTTGTAAAGCCCGTAAAGCAAAAGCACGAAAACAGCCACCGCCGCCGCGATCATTATTGCCGTCGCCAGCGCGGTGCGGATTTTTTCGCGCTTTATTTTTGCGTTTTGGTCCATATTACTTACATGCTCAGCTTGCCTGCTCGTTTTCAGGTTTTTCAGCTTTATCTTCGCGCCTTATATGGTTTTCCTCAAGCCCAAGACCCGAGGCGACCCGTGCGCTTGGGTTTTTCAGCATTATAAAAATTATCGTAAAAATCGCAAGCCCGATTGCTATTACAAGCCCCGCCTCGACGAATCGCTCGCTTGAGAACATCACCGCCGACACGCCGAGGATTCCGCAAATGGCGTAAAGTATGTGCACCGACTGCTTTTGATTGAATCCCATATCTATAAGCCTATGGTGAATATGTCCGCGGTCGGGAGAAAACGGATTTTTGCCGTTTAAAATCCGCCTTATAAAAGCGAATGCGGTGTCGCCGATAGGAAGCCCGAAAATCGAAAGCGGGATAAAGAACGACATCGCCGTATGAAATTTGAAAAGCCCTTCAATCGAAAGCAGCGACATCACATAGCCCAAAAACAGCGCGCCGGTGTCCCCCATAAAAATTTTCGCGGGGTTGGTGTTGAAAGGCAAAAATCCAAGGCATGCGCCGACCATAATAGCTGTCTGCAGCGCCGAGACCCCGTCGCCGTTGAGCAGCATAACCAGCAGCAGCGAAGCGCAGCAAATCGCCGAGACGCCGCACGATAAGCCGTCAAGCCCGTCGATGAGGTTTATCGCGTTCGTCAAGCCCACAATCCACAGGATTGTTACCGGTATCGCGAAAACCCCAAGCGGGACAAGTGTGCCGAAAAAGTTTATAAACTCTATTACCACGCCCTGGGATACCGCAATTGCGGCGACCGCTATCTGGGCGCCGAGCTTAATCAGCGCGCGTAGCCTGAAGACGTCGTCGAGTATGCCTGTAACGACAATAATTGCGCCGCCAAGCCACATTGCGACAAGCGTAGGCGTAAATTCGCAAAATACGAGCGTCGTAAGTGTGTATCCGAGGAATATTGAAAGCCCGCCCAGCCTCGGCACCGGCTCCTTGTGCATCCTACGGTTGTCGCGTGGCACATCTATCGCGCCAACGCGATAAGCTATCATCCGCGCCATTGGCGTCGTCGTAAACGCTATAAGCCCCGCAAATACCAGCGCGGTTAATATTATTATCATGTCATTTAATGAAATCATACCAAATCACCGCTTGCGCCGGGTTGCGCGCCCGACTTTCTTTTTAGCCATGCGCCACGCAAAAGCGTAGCCGTTCGCACAAGGTCCTCTTCCCAGCACCCGACACGGTCGGGCGTATAGCGCTGCACCGCAGTAAACTGCCTTACGCCTAGGTCATATAGCTTGCTTGCCACAAACTCAAAATTGACGTAGCCTTCGCCGGGGAAAAGGCTTTCACTCACTCCGCGCCTTGCGTCTTTGAGCCACGCGGCAAATATCAGCCCGCGCCCGCACTCAAGGTCGGCTGCCACTATATTTGCCATCTCGTCCGGGCTGCCCGCGCCGTTTTGCGGCTCAAGCGCCAAGTACAGCCCACCTATATCGGGGCAAAGCACAAGATTTGGCATCCCAATACGGCGTATAGCCTCAGCCGCTTTCGTGACGTTACATAGAAAGGGCAGCCCGCCGGTGCCAACCGCAACTATAACTCCAGCAGCCGCGGCATATTCCGCAGCCGAGCGTAAGCTTTCCTCAAAGCATTTTGCGCCGTCGCCTGAGGCATCGTCGCAGCCGGCGGCGACCTTTACAACGCTTACACCAAGCTTTTCGGCAAGCTTTACCCCGCCGCGCAAAAGCTCCACTGCGCGGGTGCGAGCCGCGGGCTCCGCCGCGGCTAGCCCGCCCGCCGCCGGGATGCTTATCGCGTTGATCCTTACGCCGGCGTCGTACTCAAAGTCGCGAATTGCCCTTGCGAGCCCGTATGGCATTGCAAGGCGCGAGTCCGAGCCGTCGGAAATCACGACCTCAAGCCCGTCGTATCCCGCTTTGGCGGCAGCGTCAAGCTTCTGCCTCCAAGTAAGGCTCGGCGGCAGAGCTTCTTCAATTATCGAAAGATTCACTCTTGACATTGCAGCATTTGCCATGATTCTTCGATCTTAGGCGGCACTGCTTGCGCCGGGCAGCCGGCGCATAAAGCCCGCCATATGCCCGGGCAGGCACAACAAAGATTAACCTATAATTTTACCCTGCCCGGACTGTTTTATAAGGTCAAAAAGCGTGTATATATCGACGTAAACGTAGTCGTGCTTTTTATCTTTTGACTCTGCGTACTTTTCAAACTCCGAAACGCACTTTGCTATTTCGGAGGGGCTTCTACATATCGTGCGGAACGCCGCGAAATTTATGCCCTGCGCGAGGTTTGAGCGGATAAAGTCATACATGATTTGCGGCGTATCGGCTCCGGTCGGGTCGATGCCGTTTTGCAGGTATAAATACGGCACGCCTTTGTAAATCGTAAGGCGCTTGCTCCCGTCGTTGTGCATGCTGCCCACAGGCGCTATTTTGTTATACATATCCATAACTTCTTCCGTTATGGGGTTTGTGCCGTTGATTATAAAGCCGACGATGTCAAGGTTAAACTTTTTAAAATACGGCACGTTGTACGCCACCCAAGCGTCCGCCGCGCTCGGCAGCTTGCGCAAACTCGAGTCGACCAGCGCAGACGGGAATACATACCCCGCACCACTGTCGCCCGATATTATATAGTCATTCTCCGAGAGGTTCTCCATTACATAGTCCCAAACCATTGGAACGCGGTCGGAAAGGTTGGGGTTGAACGCCCAATTGAGCGGCAGCGTGCCCCTCGCGCTGTCATCCCAGAAGTTCGCGACATGCTTTTTCAGCCATGCCGACGAGTCGTAGTCACCAAGGTAGATAGTCCAGTAGACTTTACTCTCGTCGAAAGTGAGCTTTTCTTTAGGCCTATTGTTCGCGTAAGTTTCGTGAGAGAGCTTATACTGCGTATAGAATGAGCCGTTCGACATCCAAGCCGGATGTGCGGCGTCGGCTTCCTTTACGCAGTTGTAGGCGGTTATCAGCTGCGTAAACGCCCACTCGAGCTGAACGGGCTCGACATTGCTGTGCCCGCGGAAAGTGGTGTATTTCATCCACCACGGCGGGAATCCTAGCAGCTGCACCATCTCCCCATTAGCCCGCTCGTACATCGTCTCGAGTATCAGCTCAAGCGTGTTCCTGTCTGTATTTTTAGGCTGGTCGGGGTCGTCGCAGGGGGCTTGCACCTTTGTCGGGGTCAGGTCAAAGAAGAACATCTTATGGTACACATAGTAGTCGTGGCTCGGTATCTGGTTATACCTGCTGTCGGTACCCTCTGCTTTTTGGTATATGATGTTCGTCGGCACCGTCCCCGCGCCGTCGAGCGCGTACGCGATATGTTTGCTCGAGCAGCGGTCCATGTATTTTTCAAGCGCCCACAGGTATGCGTCGCACTTTTTGCTGCCCGATGATTCAATATTTGTGCCAGGGATTATTGTGCCCGGCTCGCCGGTAAACATCCCGACGAGCGACATTTTTACCTCGACACCGCTGTCAATTAAGAAATTATAAAGGCTGCCGGGAGCGTCGTCGTATTTGACCGGCAAATACCCTTCGACTCCGCAAATCGTCGAGGCGACATTTGAGGTTGCTGGAACCTCGGGATCCCAGAGGATTATGCCATGCTCTTTTATATAAGGCATAAGGAAATCCCAAAGCTCCTTGGGCGTCGAAAGCGTCACGACATCAAATCCCTCAAATGTCTTGCCCGGGCCCATCATATATGACAGCCAAAACTGGTCGGACTCGTCGAAGTCCTGATATATAAGAAAATTTGAATTTCCCTCGGCATAGCGCCTGTTAAGCAGTCCCTGAAGGCAGGTATAAAGCCGCACGACGTCGGTTTCCCAAAACCCGGTGCGATTAGCCATGCCTTTTGCAATTACATAAATCGTGCTCGGCTCCCGGTAGCTGCCATTGTAGAGCAGATTTTTCACTGGAGAAAGCTTTGTCGCTTCCATTGATATGTAGTGCTCGATAAAGTAATCGACCGCAGCAGCCGTGCCTTTCGGGGTGTTCCCGACTATAACGATTTTATCGCCGTCGGATTTTATTACAAACGAACCCGAACCGAGCGACTCTAGCGCGTCTTTGCTCGCCTGCCGCTCGGTTTTGCCCACAAGTATTTCGTACTGCGCCTCTTTAGTGCCCGGCTTTATCCAGTCGGTAGAAAGCTCAAACTCCACGCCATAGGCTTCATTTAAAGCTTTGCGCAGCTTTATCGCGGCGTCTACCTCAGTCCTGTTGGCTATAACGCCGCGCACTACGACGTATTTCGGCAAGCCATTCTCCACCAGCGCGAGCCGCACCTTCCCGCCATCCGGCGCAGGCTCTTCACTTTTGCAGCTTACAAGCGCAATAGCGAGAAGTAGCAGCGCGGCTACAATTAAAACCGGCTTTTTCATCGGATTTTGCCTCCGGTTTAGGTTTGCCTTTAAATCTGAACGAACCCGACCTTCCTATATACTTTGGAAAGCGTGCGGGCGGCAATTTTCGCGGCTCGCTCCGCTCCCGTTTTCATTATCTCTTCAAGATAGGTTTTCTCCGCCATAAGCTCGGCGAACTTGTCCTGAATCGGTTTTAGGCCGTCCGCCGTAACCTCCGCGACAGCCATTTTAAACTCGCCGTAGCCTTTCCCCGCAAACTCGCGCTCTATCTCCTCGTCGGTTTTGCCCGTAAAACACGAGTAGATTGTCATAAGGTTCCCAATGCCCTCTTTGCCCTCGCCGCGCCTGATTTCGTTGCCCGAGTCGGTCACCGCTCGCTTGAATTTGCGGATAATAACGTCGCGCGGGTCGAGCAGCGAAATTACGGCGTTTTCATTTTCGTCCGACTTTGACATCTTTTTCGTCGGGTCGGCGAGCGACATGATTTTTGCGCCTGTCTGCGGTATATAGCCTTCAGGCACACGGAAAGTTTCGCCGTATATATTGTTAAAGCGTATCGCGATGTCGCGCGCAAGCTCCAGGTGCTGCTTTTGGTCCTGGCCCACCGGCACAAGGTCGGTCTGGTAAAGCAGTATGTCTGCCGCCATAAGCGTCGGGTAGGTGAAAAGGCCCGCGTTGATGTTGTCGGAGTGTTTCGCGCTTTTTTCTTTAAACTGCGTCATGCGCGAAAGCTCGCCGAACATTGAAAAGCAGTTTAGAACCCATGCAAGCTGCGTATGTGCCGGCACATGGCTTTGCACAAAAAGGATATTTTTATCGGGGTCAAGCCCGCTAGCAACAAGCAGCGCGAGCGTCTCATACGTGTGCCTGCGCAGTTCCGCCGGTACCTGACGCACCGTGATGGCATGCAGGTCGACGACACAGTACAGGCAGTCCGCCTCGTCCTGCAGCTTTGTCCAGTTGCGCATCGCGCCAAGATAATTGCCAAGCGTCAATACGCCGCTCGGCTGTATGCCTGAAAAGATTATTTTCTTCCGCTGCTGTACAATGTCGCCGCTATTCATTACGCGTCCCTTCTTTTTAGCATTATCATTTTATATATTCAAATTCAAAATCGAGAATGCTCACAGTATCGCCGTCGATCGCGCCCGCCTCCTCAAGCGCGTCAAACACGCCTGCGTTGCGCAAGACGCGCTGGAAATAGCGCAGCGAGTCGCGGTCGTCGAAGTTGACCTGAGCCATAAGCCGCTCTAGCCACTCGCCCTCGACAATATACTTGCCGTTTTCCTTTTTCACCGTTACTTCGTGGCCTTTTCTATCCTCGAAGTTCTCGGGTTCTACCTCCGGCTCGAAGACCTTTATCGGCGGCAGCTCTTTCAGCCGCTCCGAGACCAGCCTAACGAGGTTTTTGATATTATAGCCTGTCGCGGCCGAAATGTATATTAGCTCATAGCCTGACTCTGAGCAAAATTTTTCAAACTCGGCGAGAGCCGCCGAGTCTCTTGCTATATCGTATTTGTTGCCGGCTATTATCTGCGGGCGGTTTGCGAGCTCCTCGTTGTATTTTTTAAGCTCATCGTTTATCAGCCGGACGTCGCCTCGCGGGTCGCGGCCCGAAAGCTCCGAGATGTCCACCACATGCACGAGCAGCCTGCAGCGCTCGATATGCCTTAAAAAGTCATGCCCAAGCCCTGCGCCCTCCGACGCGCCTTCAATAAGGCCGGGGATATCCGCGACGACAAAGCCTTCGCCCTCGTCGCCAACCTGCACCACGCCGAGATTCGGCGAGAGAGTCGTGAAGTTGTAGTTCGCAATTTTCGGGCGCGCGGCGCTGATTTGCGCAAGTATCGACGACTTGCCAACGTTAGGCATGCCAATAAGTCCGACGTCCGCAAGCATTTTAAGTTCCAAAATTACCTCTTTTTCCTCGCCTTTTATCCCCGCCTTTGCAAAGCGCGGGATCTGGCGGGTCGGGGTTGCGAAGTGCGCGTTGCCCCAGCCCCCTTTCCCGCCGCGGCATATCACAAAAGGCTCGCCGTCGGACATATCGTGTAATATCTTACCAGTCGCCGCGTCGCGTATCAACGTCCCGGGCGGGACGGGCAGCACAAGGTCGGGCGCATTCGCACCGTGGCGTTTTTCCTGCTTGCCGTCCTCGCCGTTTTGCGCTATAAACTTGTGGCGGTAGCGGTAGGCGAGCAAGGTGTTTGCGTTTTTGTCAACGACAAACACTATGTCACCGCCTTTGCCGCCGTCACCGCCGGACGGGCCGCCGCGCGCGATGTATTTTTCCCTATGGAACGCTACGCATCCGTTACCGCCGTCACCGGCTTTAAGGTAAAGCTTTACGTAGTCTGTTATCATATCTCCCCAGCTTTAGTTTGCCTTTTCCGCATAATACGACTACAAGGTTATATTTACCATCTGCAGCCTTTTTCATTCCCGGCATAGAAACTCTTTCCGTATTTAAAAGGGACGTGCAAAAAGCGCGTCCCTTAGGTTTTACGCGCCATGCGCGCGCATGTTTTTGCCGGGAAAATGAAAGGCTTTTAACCTTTGTCTTTGCCGTCGCCCTCGTCTTTGTTTTGCTCTATTTCGTCGGGCTCCTGATCGCTGAAAATTATTGGCCCATACTGGCTGACTCCCGAAGGCCAGCCGTCGTCATAGTCGTAATTGCTAAAGTCGTCGTAATAGTCGCCGTAGTAATCCGCCTCAAGCTCGCCAAGGTCGGAGTCAAGCTCGTCAAGGTACTGTTCCATGCGCTCCGATTGCTCCGCAAGCGCCGCGACCTCGTCCACAAGCTTCGTTATTGCAGCGGCTATTGCCCGAAGCGCTTTCGTTTCGGGTGTATTGTCTTCGTCGGGCAGGCCTTTTATGATACGGTTTATATAAGCGGAAAGCTCGGCGGGTGTCATCTCGCCGAAATCCCTATCGCTGCCTGCCCCTTTATTAAACGCGCTCAATGTAATCGCCGGTACGGGTGTCTATGCGGATTACGTCACCGACATTCACAAACAGCGGGACCCTGATCGTCGCACCCGTTTCAAGAGTCACGTTCTTTGTAGCGCCCGTGGCGGTATCGCCGCGCACTCCCGGTTCGGCATCGACTACCTCAAGCTCTACAAACATCGGCGGCTCTACCAAAAACACGTTGCCTTTATAGGAGTTAACCCGGCACATCATGTTTTCTTTGACAAACTTGAAGTTGTCGCTCAGTTTGTCGGCACCGATCGGCAGCTGTTCATAAGTTTCGGTGTCCATGAAATAGTAGAGGTCGCCGTCGTTATAGAGATACTGCATCTCTTTGCGCTCAATATAAGCGTTTTCGAACTTGTCCGTAGGGCTGAACGTCTTTTCAATCACGCTGCCGGTAATGACGTTTCTGAGTTTGGTGCGTACGAATGCCGCGCCTTTGCCCGGTTTTACGTGCTGAAATTCGATAACCTGCATTACTTCGCCATCAAGCTCAAACGTGGTGCCGTTTTTGAAATCACCGGCAGTTACCATAAAATCAACCTCTTATCAATAGATTTGCTTTAATAATGACGTTTTATATTCTAACTTATTTTACTTTATTTTTCAAGGGAAAACGTGCAATAAGAAGCACTGAGCGAAAAAATTTACATTTTCGCCCCAGTTTATTTTATCATGCCGCCGACTATATCTTTCACCGCGGCTAGCGCTTCGCCCAGCTTTGAACTGTCGCGCCCGCCGGACGCCGCGCTGTCGGGCCGGCCGCCGCCCTTGCCGCCTGCGATAGCCGCGACCGCGCCGGCAATCTTGCCCGCGTGCGCGCCCGCTTTGACAGCTTCCGCACCGCAGCCAACCGTAAACGTTATCTTCTCCCCGTCGGTGGAAGCTATCACAATCACCAGGTCAGGATAAGCTGCTTTCGCCTCATCCATCATCGTGCGCGCGGTATCGGAGCTTATATTTCCGGCACTATATGTTGCGACTTTGACGGCGCCAATGCTTTCAGCCTTTTCATACAGCTTTGCCACTTCTGCGGCGGCGAGCCTGGCCTCTGCGGCTTCGATTTCGCGGCGCGACTCTTTAAGCTCTGCGACAAGCTGCGAAGCGCGGCGCGGCAGGTCGGCTGGCCCATTTGCCTTAAGTTCTCTTGCAGCTTCGGCGATTGTCTCCTCGTGCTCGCGCAGCACTTTGAGAACGCCAAGTCCGGTCGTGCCCTCTATGCGGCGGACGCCCGCGGCGACCGACGACTCGGACAAAATCTTAAATAGCCCGGCTTTGGCTGTGTTGTCAAGGTGCGTGCCTCCGCAAAGCTCGCAAGAAAAGTCGCCCATCTTTACAACTCGCACGACCTCGCCGTATTTTTCGCCGAATAGTGCGATAGCCCCCATCCTTTGGGCGGTCTCAAGGTCGGTTTCGGTTATCTCGACCGGGTCGCCGGCGAGTATCTCTTCGTTTACAAGACGCTCGACAGCATCAAGCTCCTCGGGGGTAAGCGCGGAGTAATGTGTGAAGTCAAATCTCACGCGCTCGTCGTCCACATACTGGCCAGCCTGCTCTACATGCGTGCCAAGCACCCGGCGCAGCGCCGCCTGTAGCATATGCGCCGCCGAATGGTTGCGCTTTATAGCGTTACGACGCTCCACATCGACAGAGAGCCGCAGCACGTCGCCAACAGCCACCTCGCCGTTTTCAAGCCGGCAGACGTGGACATAAACATCGTCGTTTTTCTTTGTGTCGGTAACTTTTATCAGCACGCCGTTGCCTTCGATTACACCGGTATCGCCCACTTGGCCGCCGGCTTCGCCGTAAAATACCGTTTTGTCAAACACGAGCGAGAACTCGCCTTCGGTGATGCGCTCTACAAACTCTCCGTCGGCTACGATAGCGATGACCTTGGCCTCACACTCGGTGCTATCGTATCCCAAAAACTCCGTTTTGGGCAGGCTATGCAACGCCGACTTTGACGTCTCGCTCCAGCCGCCTATGCCGACGCGGGCGCTGCGCGCGCGCTCGCGCTGCTCTGTCATAAGCTCCCTAAACTTTTCTTCGTCAACCGAAAGCCCCGACTCTGCCGCAATTTCGCGCGTCAGGTCAATCGGGAATCCGAACGTGTCGTAGAGCTTAAACACCTCTTCGCCCGAAAGCTCGGATTTGCCTGCGCCTTTGGCGTCGTCTATCATTTCGGAAAGGATTCCAAGCCCCGCGTCGATTGTCGCGGCGAATCGCTCCTCTTCGGTCGAGACGACGCGCTTTATATAATCGAGCTTTTCGGTAAGCTCGGGGTATTCGCTGTAGTTTTCGCGCGCGACTACATCTATAATTTCAGACAAAAACGGACGGTTTATTCCGAGCAGGCGACCGTGCCGTGCCGCGCGGCGCAAAAGCCTGCGCAAAACATAACCGCGCCCCTCATTGGACGGTACGACGCCGTCGCAAACCATAAAGGTCGTGGAGCGGATATGGTCGGTTATAACGCGCAGCGAAACGTCGGACTTCTCGTTTGCGCCGTACTCTATCCCGGCGATTTCGCTGACCTTGAACATAATATTTCTAACCGTATCGACTTCGAACAGGTTGTTCACGCCCTGCATAATGCACGCCAGGCGCTCAAGCCCCATGCCCGTATCGATATTCGGATGCGCAAGCCTTGTGTAGTTGCCTTTCCCGTCGCTGTCGAACTGCGTGAAGACGAGGTTCCAGAACTCCATATAGCGGTCACAGTCGCAGCCGGGCTTGCAGTCGGGGCTACCGCAGCCGTATTTCGGTCCCCTGTCAAAATATATCTCGGAGCAAGGGCCGCATGGTCCCGCGCCATGCTCCCAGAAGTTGTCGGGCTTGCCGAGGCGTATTATCTTTTCTGCGGGCATTCCCACTTCGTTATGCCAGATATCGAACGCCTCATCGTCGTCGGTATATATTGTTACCCAAAGCTTTTCGGCAGGTATTTTGAGCCACTCAGTCAGGTACTCCCACGCCCAGGTTATCGCTTCGCGCTTGAAATAGTCGCCGAACGAGAAGTTGCCAAGCATTTCAAAAAAAGTTCCGTGGCGGGCGGTCAACCCCACTTTTTCAATATCGGGCGTGCGGATGCATTTCTGGCATGTAGTCATCCGCCGGCGAGGCGGTTCAAGCTCGCCGGTAAAATACTTTTTCAGCGGCGTCATTCCCGCGTTGATGAGCAGCACCGACTTGTCATTTTGAGGCACCAGCGGAAAGCTTTTATGCCGCAAGTGGCCTTTCGACTCGAAAAACCGCAAATAGCTCTCGCGCAGGTCGTTGAGCGAGGTCCATTCCATGATATTATATCCGTCCTTAACCTTATTTAAGATTTTAATTTTATCCAAGGCTTAGTATAGCCTAAATTCCCAGTCATAACAAGTAAGTATAACAACAAAAGCGCGCTTTGTCAAGTTTTAGCGAGCCACAATATATTCTTCGGCAAAATTAGCTTATCAAAACGCTTTTTGCCCGCCGCAAAACCGCCCGCCGTAAGGGCTTTCTGGCGGCGGGCGGAAATTTGCTTTAGTTTTTGTTTTTGAAATACTGATAATAGTAGCACTCGATCATGCCGTTGTAAACTTTCCTGACTTTGTCGGCTCGGCGGCCGTAAAGTCTCTCGAAGCCTTCATGCGAGGAGAGCACATAGATTTGCCATTTGCCGAGCCTTTTCCAATTTTCGCCCATGGCTTTGTATAGTTCCTCGCAGCGCTTCCTATCCAGCAGCCGCTCACCGTACGGCGGGTTGCAGACTATCGTTCCGCGCCTGCCGCCGGTCTCAATGTCAAGCGCGTTTGCGACAAAGGTTTTTACATAATCGCCCACGCCCGCACGCTCCGCGCTCTCGCGCGCTATTCTCACGCACTCGGGGTCGATGTCTGAAGCGCAAGCTTCAAACACCGCGTCGGTTTTTATTTCGGAGCGCGCTTCTTCAAAGGCGTCCCGCCATACACCCCCCGGCAGGTATTTCGCATCCTGCGCCGCAAACTTCCGCATCAACCCCGGCGCGCGGTTCGTCATTATCATAGCAGCCTCAATCGGAATTGTGCCGGAGCCGCAGAACGGGTCCCAAAAAAGTACATCATGCCGCGGTCGGGCAAGTTTTGCCAGCGCTGCGGCAAGCGTTTCGCGCAGCGGCGCGGCGACAGTCTCGGGCCTATACCCACGCTTGTGCAGCGGCGTGCCGCTCGTGTCAATCATCAGCCACGCCTTGTCGCGCAGGATAAAAAACTCGGCACGGACGGTCGGGCCGGTTTCGGGGAATACCGACAGCGGGTAAAACTTTTTCAGCCTCTCGATTATCGCTTTTTTGACGATGCTTTGGCAGTCAGGCACAGAGTACAGCTTGCTTTGTATAGCATGCCCAGTCACAGGAAACCTGTCGTCTTTTCTTATAAACTCTTCCCAAGGGAGCGCGCGGGTGCCTTCAAACAGTGCGTCGAAGCTCTCAGCCATAAAGCTGCCAAGCACGATATAAATGCGCTCTGCATACCTTGAGCGGATGTTTACGCGCGCGACATACTCGCGCGGCGCGGTGAAAAACACCCGCCCGTTTATCGTTTCGGTTCGCTTGCATCCCATGGCGTCGAGCTCTTCGCCAAGCAGCCCTTCTAGCCCAAAAAGGCAAACCGCGCAGAAATTTAAAGTGTCATCCATATAAACATCTCTCTTTGCTGATTTTTTCAAAAAATCTCAGCTCTACCGATATTTTGCGCTGAAAGCCGCCGGAGAACTTGCGTTTCGTCCGGCGGCTTTTTAGCTTTTCGTTTTTATTTCAAAGCTATTACCAGTCTGGAAGTATGAAGTCGTGAGGCCAAGGCTCCTCTTCCGGCTCTGTATCGCCCTGCCCGCCGTCGGTCGGCAGCGTGTCCTCCGGCTGAGGTTCAACTACCGTGTCGGCAGGTTCGGAAGGCCCATCCTCAGGCGGCAAGGTTTCAGGAGAAGATGTCTCGGGAGGATTGATGTCTGGCGGAGCCGGCACTTCGCTTTCAGGCGGCGCAATATCGTCGCCGGGCAGCACCCATTCGTCTTCATAGCCTTCCTCGTCTTCATAATTTGTATCCGGCGGCTCGGTTACTTTGTCTTCCGCCTTTGTCCTGTCGCCTATCACCTCGTCGCCGGGATGATAATGCGCCGTACACAGCCGGTTAAACTGCGTGCCGTAGCTTACGCCCGCGAATACACCCGAAGGCAGAGAGGCGGTAAAGAACGGTTCATATGGCGATGTCGAGAGCGGTGCGCCCGGAGGCACCTCGCGGTAAACATACTGAGCATCGCTTATATAAACCTTAAGCGGGAAGCTGCGGTATATCTTTATCATTCCAACATACTTGATATTGGATGCGGGGCAGCCTGTTGTTGCAATGCCGCCCGAAACCGTATCGTATGCGACGAGCACATGGACGTCGCACGGCTCATTCGGCACCGTATCGACCGTAAAGTAGCCTGTTTCAATGCAATTCTCGCCCCTTGCGTCCGCCATGCAGGCTGCGGTCGGTATCTTGCCGGAGTATTTGCAATATTGCGCGGTGACGACGCCGTCGGCTAGCCTGAAAGTCTTCAGCGGCTCGCCTTTCGCCTCCGCTTCCTCAAAGATTTTCTGGTGCAAAATCGTCATTAGGTCGTCCCACACCTTAAGTGCCGGGCTGTATGAAGCCGAAAACTTCGCAAGGCTTTTCGGCATCTCGTAGCCAAACCAGCAGCCGGCAAGATAATAAGGCGTGTAGCCGACAAACCAGCGGTCGTTGTCCGACGAGGTCGTACCGGTCTTGCCCGCGACGTCCACCTTGTTTTTAATCGTCAGGCGGGAAGCGGTACCGTAGTCGACAACTTCCTCAAGCATTTTTGTCATTATCGAGGCGGTCTGTTCGCTTATAACTATTTCAGACCCGCCGGTGTTGTCGACAATGACGTTGCCGTCGCGGTCGATAATCTTAAGCACAAGCTTGGGCGTATTGTATACCCCGCTGTTTGCGAAAATCGAGTATGCAGCCGTGATCTCTTTGAGAGTCAAGCCGTAGTTCATCTGGCCAAGCGCGAGCGGCGCGTAGTTCATATCGGAGATTATGACGCCTCCGGCAAGCTCCCTTGAATCTATAAAGCTGTCAATATGGAGCTTGTTCTTTACAAAGTCGAAAGATTCGGAAAGCGTGAGCTTTTGCAGCACCTTGTACGCCACCGTGTTCAGCGAGTGGCGTATAGCGTAGTGGACCGGTGTCAGCCCGCGGTATATTTTATCGTAGTTGTTCGGGTAACCATCCGGGCGGCTGTATATGATATTGCCGTCCGGCCCCATGGTTTCGTTTCCGAACGTCGCGGGCGAGTCGTCTATCGGCGAACCAAAAGTTATAAGCCCTTTCTCAAGCGCTGGCGCATAAACCGAAAGCGGTTTTATCGTCGAGCCGGGCGGCCTTTGGGTCTGCGTCGCGTAGTTTAGGATGCGGTTTGCGGTTTTAACGCCGCGGTCGCCGGCAAGCCCAAGCACGTCGCAAGTCTTCGGGTCAAGCACGATAAACGAAGACTTGGGCTGGATTATGCTATTGTCTGCCCTCGGGAAGTTTTCGTCGTTTGCGTAGTACTCCTCGATGATGCGCTGAATCTCAGGGTCCATCGCGAGGACGATTTTAAGCCCGCCGGTGTAGACAAGCATGGACGCGATGTCGCTCGAGTAACCGTAGTGCTTCATCAAAAGGTCGCGCGCCTCACTAATCGCGGCGTCCTCGTACCAGTTGTAAATCCTACGGGTCGACGAGGCTTCTTCAATGGTTTCGGCGTCACTTCCGCCGCTGTTTTTGCTGCCGGAGTAAAGCACCAGCTCTTTTTTATATGCCGACTCAAACTCGGAGAGGGTTATTTTACCCTGATTATACATCTCCTTGAGTATCAGGTCGCGGCGGAGCTGGTTGTTCTCAGGATGGTTAATCGGGTCCCATTTCGCAGGGTTTTGCGTTATCGCGGCTATAGCCGCGCACTCGATGAGCGTAAGTTCCTTGACCTCTTTGTTAAAATAGGTATCCGCAGCCGCGGCGACGCCGTAGCATCCGTGCGCAAGGGAGATGGTGTTGAGGTACATCTCCATTATCTGTTGCTTTGTAAATGCCTTCTCTAGCTTGAGCGCGCGGAGAATCTCCGTAATCTTTCGCTGGATTGTAACGTCGTCGTAGCCGGTAACGTTCTTTATAAGCTGCTGTGTAATCGTCGAGCCGCCACCGGTATATCCCCTGGTCAGCTTTCCGCCCGTAAAATAGCTCACGGTCGCCTTCAGCGTCGTAAACCAGTCCACGCCGTGGTGGGACTCAAACCGCTTGTCTTCAATCGCTATAAATGCGTCGATTAAGTATTTCGGGATATCGTTATACGATACGTATATGCGGTTTTGCGAGCTGTAGAGCTTGACGTCCTCTATCTCCACCATCTTGCCTATACGGTTTGCCCTGTCTTCCCAATCCATATAGTACATGGTGGTTGTCAGGCTCTGGTCGGTGCGGAATAAAAGCTCAAACTCCTCTATATCGGCGTCGATGTAGTTTTTGATATAAAGCGCCAAAGCGCAGCCGACGATTGTGCCTGTTATAAGGCCAATCAAGAGGAGGGTCATCAATATATTGAAAATATATGTGAATATGCGAAGGACAATTTTCCCGACGAGCTTCAGCGAATGGGCAAGCTCGTCGCCCCAATCAACCTGCCTTTTTCTCACTCTATCCGGCATTGCGATATCCGTATGCTCCTACAAAGAATTAAAGGGTTGCGCCGTATCGGCAACATTTTAAGTATTTAGATTATATCCCAATTTTTTGACTGTGCGATGAATTTTTTGTTCCCATTTTATATTCATCCTATGCGCCGTCTTACGCCTGCTTTTGCAAAGCCCCGCCCTCTTTTTCGCAGCATATCTTGTCGTATACTGCGGCGAGCAGCATAAAGATTAAGCCCTCGGCAACCGGTAAAATGTCAATTCCCGGCGCGTAGCCGGCATCGCCCCCGCCCGCCGCGAAAAGCTCAATAAGCTTGAAGTTGTAATACCGCTCAAGCAGAGAGAGCACTATACTGCCGGCAATTACGGCAAGCCCGACGTATTTTATATAAGCCGGATTCTTTGGGTCATATAACCTTCCGTCGCGCAGGTTTGCGCAGAGCCGGGAGAGCATCCACAGCGCCGGCATCGACGCAGCAAGATACGCCGCCCACAAAAGGAATGTAAAACACAGCGCCGACTTTATCTTTGCCGCAACAGCTGCATCTTTCTGCACAAACATTTTTATACCATTCCCGAGCGATATCGTATAGCCGCTTTCTGCCTCGCGCATAAATGGCGGCAAAAGCATTTTTTCCGCCGGCGCGCCTGCAACCGCGACAATTGGCGTCGCGACTATCAGCAGCGCGATAAGCATAACAAAAACGTAGAATATAGCCCTTAGTACCAGGGCAAGCGCCCGGCACAAATTCTCAAATGAAAACAGACGCCGTTTTTTCATTTTCTACACCTGCGATTTTATCGCCCTAGCCACCGTAAAAGCGGAAGCCGCGTTTTATTCCACTTACTTTAACACCACGTTTTGCTCGCCTAAAAGCCGGACAAACTCGCCCAGCACAAAATCCGAGAGGCAGACGCCTGGCTCAAACCGCGCGTATTTGCCGGTCGACGCATCGTAAAAATACGTTTCCGTTTTGCCATAAGCGTTGCCTTCGAAAATTTCGGCAAGGTTTAATGCCTTGCGATACAGCTCGCTGCCGGTGCTCGGCACGCGCAAAAACAACCGTTTAGGCTTCGCTGCGCCGCCGTTTTGCGTTTCCGCCGCGCCCGCCGGGCTTTGCATTTTCATACGGTATGTGGCGGGGATATACACAACCGGCCCGCTGCCTGAGCCGCCTTGGGATTTTAAGCCTTCATCGCTGCGGCTCTCCGTGCCCGGGCTTTCACTTGCCGCTCTCTCCTGCATTGGAGGCTCAACGGCATGGCTTTTGGCGGGCGCGTAAGGTATCGGCTGCCCGCCAGGCGCGGCAAGCGGCACAATCGTGCGCACGAGCAGCTTCGGCTCCGGCACAGCCGGTTCGTCGTCATTTTTATTCTGCGCTTGGTAGCTGTCTTCGCGAACCGAAAGCTCGCCCGTTGCGGCTATTGGGGTTTCGTATACCAATAGGTGCCCATACTCGGCGAGCACATTTGAGAAAACTATTATTTCCATGTCCGCGTAGCGGTCTTCGATCGTGACAAAAGCCATCGGGTCGCCGGCTCGCGTCAGCTTATTTAACCGCTTTGTTACTATTCCCGCCACAGTTATCGTCTTACCGGGCGCTACGATGTTGTCGTAGGTCTGCTCGTCCGAGCTATGGTCGTCGGCAAAAGCGCTTTTTATGCGGCTAATCGGCACCGCGCCAAGCGCATCGGCTGCTGGTTTGTATTGGTCAAAGAGATGCCCTGAGAAATACAGCCCCGTCGCCTCGCGTTCAAGCGCAAGCCGCTCTCTTAAGCCGAACTCCGGTATGTCTGGCAACTCGATTTGCGGTTCGTCGCCGGGACCGAAGAGGTCTATTTGCCCTTCCACCTCGTTTTTCGCGCCCGACTGCACGATCTCATAGATTTTTTCGTATACCGCAAGCATTTGGCTGCGGCGCGCGCCAAAACAGTCGAGCGCGCCCGCCTTTATAAGCGCCTCAGTTTGCCTGCGGGTTCCGCCCAAACTATAGGTGCGCGAGATATAATTGTACAGCGAGGTGAATTTGCCATTAAGCTCTCTTTCGGCTATGACTTTGCTTATGAACCCCTCGCCGATGCCTTTAACCGCCAGAAGCCCATAGCGGATCGTGCCCGGATCGCCCTCTTTTTCAGGCTCAATATATCTGAACACCGCCGTGCTCTCGTTAATGTCCGGCGGGAGCAGCTTTATCCCCAGCCTCGTGCACTCTGCGATGTATTCCGCAAGCTTTGTCTGGCTGCCGAGCACGCTTGTCATAAGCGCGGCGAGGTACTGCCCGGGGTAATTAGCTTTAAGGTATGCGGTCTGATACGACAGCACAGCGTACGCCGCCGCATGGCTCTTTTTAAAGCCATAGTTTGCGAACGCCGTCATATCCTCGAAAAGCTCCTCAGCGTCCTCTCTCGGGCAGCCTAGCTTCACCGCGCCTTCGATAAAGCCGGTGCGCTCTGCTTCTATCACGTCGGCCTTTTTCTTTGAAATTGCGCGGCGCACGATGTCCGCGCGGCCGTACGTGTAGCCCGCGACGGCGCGGAAAATTTGCATTACCTGCTCTTGGTATATTATAACCCCGCTTGTTTCATTTAAAATCTCCGCGAGCGCGGGGACCTTGTATTTTATTTTCGACGGGTCGGCGCGGTTTTCTAAGTACCGCGGTATTGCATCCATCGGGCCAGGCCGGTATAGCGCGATCGAGATCATTATATCTTCGATGCTACGCGGTTTCAGCCGCATCAGCAGCTGCCTCATGCCTGCCGACTCAAGCTGAAAAAGGCCGTCTGTGTGCCCCGACGAGAGTAGCTCATATGCCGCCTCGTCGTCCTGCGGTATTTTCTTTATGTCAAAGTTCGTATTTGACTGCTTTATCTGCCTTGAGCACTCATCTATAATCGTAAGATAGCGCAAACCGAGGAAGTCGAACTTCAAAAGCCCCAGCATCGCGACGGTATCCATGTCGTATTGCGTGACGATAACATCGCCGTTGACCGAAAGCGGCACATAATCCTCGACCGGGTGGTCGGTTATAACAACGCCGGCGGCATGGGTCGAGGCATGGCGCGGCATTCCCTCTACTGCGCGTGAGATGTCAAGCAGCCGGCGAATTTTCGGGTCGTTTTCGTAAAGCTCGCGTATAAAGGGGTCGACCATCGCGTCTTCAAGCGTTATACCAAGCCGCTGGGGGATGAGCTTTGCGACCCGGTCGACTTCGGCATACGACATCCCAAGCGCGCGCCCGACGTCCCTAACCGCCGCGCGCGCCGCCATCGTGCCGAACGTTATTATCTGCGCCACATGGTCGTGTCCGTATTTGTCGGCTACATAAGCTATTACTTCGTCGCGGCGGTTATAGCAAAAGTCTATGTCGAAATCGGGCATCGACACCCGCTCAGGGTTGAGAAACGCTTCAAACAGCAAATCATACCTGAGCGGGTCGATGTCGGTTATGCCTATAAGGTACGCCACAAGGCTGCCCGCGCCCGAACCGCGGCCGGGGCCGGTGGGTATGTCGTGCGATTTTGCGAAGCCCACAAAATCGGCGACGATTAGGAAATACTCGCTGTACCCCATCTGGGATATGACCGAAAGCTCGTAGTCTATGCGCTCGCGGTACATCTCGGGCGTGCGCTTTTCATCTGGCACAATCTCGCCGGACATAAGCTTTTTCGCAAGGCCCGTGTTTGCTAGCTTTCGCAAATACGAGTCGGGGTCAAACCCGGCGGGCGGCGCATACTTCGGCAGGTATACTTCGCCAAACTCGAACCGGAAGTTGCAGCGCTCGGCGATTTTGACGGTGTTCTCTATCGCCTCTGGGTACGCGGCAAAAAGCTGCTGCATTTCTTCGGTCGATTTGTAATAAAACTCGTCGGTCTCAAACCCGAGCGGACGCCCGTCGGTTATAACGCTGCCGGTCTGTATGCACATCAAAATCGCGTGCGTCTCGGCGTCCTGACGCTTTATATAGTGCACATCGTTTGTCGCCACAAGCGGTATGCCTGTGCGCTTTGACAGCTCTACCAGCGCATCGTTTACAGTTTTTTGCTCTGGCAGTCCGTGGTCCTGCAACTCGAGGTAAAAATTGCCCCGGCCGAAGATTTGCTCGAGTTTTTTCGCATGCTCTTCGGCTGCGTTCATGTCCCCGCGCATTATCGCCTGCGGGATATAGCCGCCAAGGCATGCCGAAAGCGCAATAAGCCCCTCCGCATGCCGCTCGAGCAGCTCGAGGTCGGCGCGCGGCTTGGAATAAAACCCCTCTATAAACGCGCGCGACACTATGCGGATGAGGTTTTTGTAGCCCACTTCGTCTTTTACTAGCAAAACGAGGTGATAGTTTTCGCTGTCCGTACCGTGTGTCTTGTCAAACCGCGTGCGCGGCGCGACGTATATCTCGCAGCCGATTATCGGCTTTATCCCCTCATCCACACAGGCACGGAAAAAGGCGACGGCACCGTACATAACGCCGTGGTCGGTTATCGCCACCGCGTCATGCCCGGCAGCCTTCGCCGCCTTTGGTATGTCCGCTATGCGGCATGCGCCATCGAGCAGACTGTACTCGCTATGAAGATGTAGATGTACAAATCCGGACATGGCATTTTATTTTAAACATCAAAAAGATTTTGACCGCAGCGGCACACTGCGGCGTCTTAGTTTACAAACTTCATGATTCTGTCTAGCCTATGCTTTACGCCCGATTTTGTAAGCGGCGGGTCGTGCAGCGCGGCAAGCTCTGCGAGCGTCGCGTTGGGGTTCTCTATTCTCACTTTTGCAGTTTCAAGAAGCTCGGGCGGCACCCCATCCGTGCCCAAAGCTAGTAACCTGCTTATCGCCTCAAGCTGGCTTTGCGCCGCGTTGACGGTTTTTGATATATTCGCGGTATCGCAATTAGCGCAGCGGTTGGCGTTGCCGCGCAGCTCGCGCACGATTTTGGCGTTCATAAGCTCAAACGCCGCCTTCTGCGCCCCGATGATATGGAGCACGTCCTCCACCGACTCGCTGCCTTTAAAATAAATGCCCGTCGCATTTGTCGCGGGCCTGTCGACTATCCCCGGAGTTAAGCCAAACTCTGAAAGCAGCTCTGCGATTTGCCCGGCTCTGCCGTCTTTCGGAGCTATAAACTCAAGATGGTACGAGCGGCCGGGCGCGTTGACCGTACCGCACTCGACGAATGCGCCGCGCAAAAACGCGTGCCGGCAATTCTCGCAAACGAAAACATCCCGGCTTAGCGTGCTGCTTGCGTCTTCGCCCAGATCGCCGAAAATAATGTCAAGTTCCGACAGGATTTTTACAGTAAGCTTTGCGCCCGCCTCGCAGGATATGCCGAATACTCCCCGCATAAGCTCGCTCAGGCTGCGGCCGACTTCGGGCAAATCGGCGCGCAGCTCTATGCATTCGCGCGTAAACACCCGTGACGCGAACATGCAGCCGTACAAAAACGAGCGCCGGCAGCATTTCTTTTTTATCTTTATCCCGCAAAGATCGCACTTGACGCGCTGTGAAAACGAGAGCTTCATGCGTGACTCACTCCGGTTAATTTATGATTAACGGGGGCTTATTTGTCTCCTGTGAACTTTTTTATTATATCCCTGTGGATTGTAACGGTATTATAGTTTTTCTCGCGCAAATGGCTTGCAAGCGCCTCCGCTATCGCAACCGAGCGGTGCTTGCCGCCCGTGCAGCCGAACGCTATTATAAGCTGGGGCTTTCCCTCATCCATATATTGCGGGAGCAAAAAGTCTACCATGTCGTAAAGTTTGTCCATGAAGGCTCTCGTCTGTTCGTGTGAGAACACATAGTCGCGCACCGGGTCGTCAAGCCCGGTAAGGTCCCTCAGTTCGGGGACATAATAGGGGTTCGGGAAGCAGCGCACGTCGAAAACCAAATCCGCCTCCGTCGCTATCCCGTATTTAAAACCGAACGATAGGCAGGTTATTATCATCCCGCCGCCGCTCTCGGAAGCGAAAAGGATTGCTTTAATACGGTCGCGAAGCTGCATTGGCGTCAGCGTCGAGGTGTCGATCACATAGTCGGCGCGCGCTTTCACCGGCTCAAGCAGCTCGCGTTCAAGCGCTATCGCCTCCGATACCGTGACGTTTCTGAGCGCCACAAGCGGATGCAGGCGCCGGGTCTCCTTATACCGGTTCAAAAGCACCCGGTCGTTGCAATCTATAAACACCGTCCGGCAGGCGAAGCCGCGCTTTTTGAGCAGGTCAATTTGCCCGAACAGAGTGTCGAACTCCTGCTCGCCCCTCACATCTAGGATAAACGCCACATTTTGCGCCCTGCCCGGCGTTTGTGTATAAAGCTCCGCGAATGTCGCTATGAGCGCCGCGGGCATGTTGTCGATGCAGTAATACCCCATATCCTCAAGGGTATTCGAAGCTTGCGTCTTGCCGGCTCCCGACATCCCCGTGAGCACTATAAACTCCATACTTCCTCGCTCCCGCTATTCCGCTTTGGTTTTCACGCGCACCGGGATAAAACCTTCCCCCGCAGTTTTGCTTGTCCTGATGGGGCTCTGGCGCGGTCACTCAGCCGGGATAAAGCGCACCTCGGGCTGAATTTCCACGCCGAACTGCCTGTATACTTCTTCCTGGATATGTTCTATGAGTTTTAGTACATCCGACGCGGTTGCGCCGCCTTTGTTGACGATAAAGCCGGCGTGCTTTTCCGACACCTGCGCCCCGCCGATCGATTTGCCTTTTAGCCCCGAGTCTTCGATAAGCTTTGCCGTAAAATATCCCTTGCAGCGTTTGAAAACGCTCCCCGCGCTCGGCAGATCGAGCGGCTGTTTTTCTATCCTTTGGTTCATGAGGTTTTTCATCAGCGCCTCGATTTCGACAGGGTCGCTTTCATTTAACCTAAAGTCGGACGACAATATGATAAGCGATGAGTTCATATAAATGCTTTCCCTGTATCCGAACCGTTGCTCATCGCCACTGTACACCTCGATTTCGCCGGTCTCAGGGTTGTACACCCGGCTTGATATGCAAACGTCTTTTATCTCGCCTCCGTATGCGCCAGCATTCATATAAACCGCGCCGCCGACGGAACCGGGTATCCCGTAAGTAAACTCAAGCCCCGATAGCGACGAGCGGTATGCGGCGACCGAAAGCGCTGTAACCGACATCCCGCTTCCCGCCGTTATAATCGGGCCGTCTATTTTTATCGATTTGAGTTCCGAAGTAAAAATTACGACGCCTCGGTAACCGGGGTCGTCAAACAGCACGTTAGAGGCGTTGCCGAAAACATTATACCGAACGCCGATCGACCTGGCATATTCCACAAGACTGATCAGCGCGCGCTCTGTTTTGGGATATACGACAAAGTCGGCAGGCCCGCCAATCTTAAACGTGCAAAGGGCAGAAAGCGGATAATCGGCCAAAAAGGTCAATTCCCCGCTTTCAGATTCCGATATTAAATATTGTCTTAGCGTCGCGTAATCAGTCATAGCTTAATTATCCATGATATTATTCTGATTTTGCGGCTTTTATATTTTATGCCGCAAAAGACCCAATGATGAATGCCGCGGTTACGACTGTGGCGCGGCAAATGGTTCAACCGATTGTATAGCGCATGAAAACCTTTTTGCCCTTTTTCACGATTATATCGCGCGTGGCGAAATCTTCAGCGGAAAGCTCCGCATCGATCGATGCGACTTTCTCGTCGCAAACCGCAACGCCGCCCTGCTGGATAAGCCTTCTCGCCTCGCCTTTCGAAGGCGCGAGTTTGCCCAAAACCAGCATGTCGACGACTTTAATTTTGCCGTCCTTAAAGTCGTCTGACGAAAGCACGCAGGTAGGCATATTTTCGGATATCCCGCCCGCCGAGAACAGCGTGCGCGCGGCTTCGAGCGCCTTGTTTGCTTCCTCTTCGCCGTGGACAAGCTTTGTCAGCTCGAACGCGAGCAGCTCCTTCGCCACGTTGAGCTCGCTGCCTTCGAGCTTTTCGTATTTTGCTATCTCATCGAGCGGCAGGAAGGTAAGCATTTTAAGGCAATTTATAACGTCGGCATCGGCGATATTGCGCCAGTACTGGAAAAAGTCGTACGGAGGCGTCTTTTCAGGGTCAAGCCACACCGCGCCCTTTTCGGTTTTGCCCATCTTTTTGCCTTCGCTATTGGTAAGCAGCTTGAACGTGAGGCCATATGCCTCCCCGCCGACTTTACGGCGGATAAGCTCCACGCCGCCTATGATATTCGACCACTGGTCGTCGCCGCCGAGCTGCAGTTTGCAGCCGTAATCGAGATAGAGCCTGTAGAAATCGTAGCTCTGCAGCAGCATGTAGTTGAATTCAAGGAACGTCAGGCCCGTCTCAAGCCGCGCTTTGTAGCATTCGGCCGCAAGCATCCGGTTAACCGAAAAATGGGGGCCGATGTCGCGCAAAAACTCGATATAATTGAGCCCTAAAAGCCAGTCGGCATTGTTTATAAACAGCGCTTTGCCTTCGGATATATCAATAAAGCGCGACATTTGCTTTTTAAAACACTCGATGTTGTGATCGATCGTCTCTTTTGACAGCATTTTGCGCATATCGGACTTACCCGTCGGGTCTCCGATCATGCCGGTGCCGCCGCCGAGCAGCGCTATCGGGCGATGGCCCGCCCGCTGCATATGCGCCATAATCTTCATCTGCAGAAAATGTCCCACATGCAGACTGTCGGCTGTGGGGTCAAACCCAATATAGAATGTAACTTTCTCGTTATCTAGCAGTTTATCAACGGCTTCAAGGTCGGTGCATTGCGCCAGAAGCCCACGGTCGGTAAATTCCTGAATTATGCTCATACTGACTTTCTTTGATTGCGGTCGATTTGGCGGGGAAATCGCACGGCAATCGCACATACCCTTCCTCTTAGTTTTTGCTTGCATACCCGCCTATTTATATTTTAATGTTTTGTATCTTTTTTATTTGCCGCTGTCGAGCAGCTCCTCTGCTGTCATAAGCAGCTTTTCGGTAATCTCGGCACCGCCCATGATGCGCGCTAGCTCCCTGATCCGGCCCTCGCGGTCGAGCGGGGTAACCTCAGTTTCAACGCGCCCGCCCACCTCGCGCTTGCTTATAAGCATCTGGGTATCCGCAAGCGCCGCTATCTGCGCCGAGTGGGTTACGCATATGACCTGCGCTGCCTGCGCGAGGTTTTTCAGTTTCACGCCAATTTTATACGACGTCTTGCCGGACACGCCGGTGTCTATCTCGTCGAATATGAGCGTCGAGGCACCGCCGCGCGACAGCACGGTTTTTATCGCCAGCATAACGCGCGAAAGCTCGCCGCCAGAGGCTATTTTTGCAAGCGGTTTCGGAGGCTCGCCGGGGTTGGTGGTTATGAGAAACTCCACAGCGTCTATGCCGCGCTTAGTATATGTCGGCTCGCGGGTTATGCCAACTTCAAACGCCGCCTTCGCCATCTCAAGCTCGCCCAGCTCCGCCGTCACGGCAGCCGAAAGCCGTTCCGCCGCCTCTTTTCTCGCCGCAGAAAGCGCCTCTGCTGCTTCTTCTACTTTCGCGCGCGCTTCATCAAGCCTTCTGTCCAGCTCCGCCATGCGGAGGTCGCTCTCCTCAAGCGCCGAAAGCTCGGCGGCGATTTTTGCGCGGTATTCCAGTATCTCTTTTATATGTGCGCCGTATTTGCGTTTGAGCTTCTCGATTGCGTCAAGCCGGCTTTCGATTCTGTCGAGCTCTTCCGAGGGGTCGACGTCGAGGTCGTCGCCGCATGCGTCGGCCACGCGCTCAACTATGTCCTCAAGCTCCGAGCGCACATTGTAAAGCCTTTCTATATAGCCGTCGGCGCCGGGCACAAACTCCCGCAGCTGCTCGAGCGCCGGTATCGCCCGCGTGACAAGGTCATAAGCCGACATGCCTTTTTCCGCCCTGTACAGCGCGGCTCGCAAAAGCCGCGAATGCCGCGATATAAGCTCAAGATTGCGCAGCTTCAGCCTTCTTGCCTCAAGCGCTTCCTCCTCGCTGGGCTTTAGCTTCGCGCCGTCTATATCGGCAAGCTGAAAACGCAGCATTTCGACACGCCGCTCTTTTTCAGCCTCGTCAATCGACAGCGCCTTTTTCTCCTCTAAAAGCTTGCACAATTCCGCATAAGCCTCCGCATACTTTTCGAGAAGCTTTTCCGTGCCCGCATACATGTCGAGCAGGGTAAGGTGCGCCGAGGGGTTAAGCAGCGCCTGGTTTTCGTGCTGGCCGTGGATATTTATAAGCACCGCGCCGAGCTCACGCAATGTCGACGCCGGCACCGCGCGCCCGTTTATCCGGGCGACCGACCTTCCGTCGGGCGTAAACTCTCGGCTCACGAAAAGCATGCCATCCTCGTCGGGCGCAATGCCGAGCTCAGAAAGCGCCGAAAGCTCGTCACCGCTAAACCCGCCGAACACCGCGCTAACGGTAGCCGACCGCTCGCCCATGCGGATTAGCTCTTTCTGCGCGCGCGCGCCGAGCAATAGCATTATCGAGTCTATTATAATCGATTTGCCCGCGCCGGTCTCGCCGGTCAGCACCGTCAACCCGGGCGAAAAGCTTATTGTCGCGCGCTTTATAACGGCTATATTCTCGATATCAAGCTCATATAACATGGCATACTTCAAAAAACCTAAACCGGCGGGCACCTTCGGACGGCTGCCCGTCCGCGCGCGGGCCGCGCCGGCTTACGCTTCTTATATTTTTTACTTGCCCTGTGCGAGCGCTACCTTCTTCCTGTATCAGCGCGCAGTGCGCTGCGGAATTTCTCCGCGAGTTCCGCGGCGGCCTCGCGCTCCCGCACCAATATGAAAACGGTATCGTCGCCCGCAATACAGCCGACAATATCGCCCCAGTTTATGCCGTCGACGGCTGCGCCCGCCGCCTGTGCCATGCCTGAGTACGTCTTCAGCACCACAATATTGTCGGCATAGTCTACCTTTATTACTGTTTCTCTGATTATATTGCGGTACTTTGCTGAAATTCTTGCCTCGTCGTTTGTTGAGACCGCGTACCTGTATTTGTTTTGCCCGTCGTCGCACGCGATCTTAACAAGCTTCAGGTCGCGGATGTCGCGCGAGATTGTCGCCTGGGTAACTTCTATCCCAGCCTCGCGCAACTTCGCGATAAGCTCATCCTGCGTTTCGATAGGGTATTCCTGAATGATCTCGAGGATTTTTCGGTGACGAGCGCTTTTCATGTTTGTTTTGCCGTTTGCGTTATTCATTCTGTCATCGGAATTCCTTGCTCCCATAGAGAATAAGGGCACACAGGGATATTATGAACGTATAGCCTGTACTGGAACCCGTAGCCTGAGGTAAAGCCTGTAGTTCCCACAGTGCCGATTGTATCGCCAGTCTTTACCATGTCGCCTACTTTAACCGAAACGTCGCCGAGATAAGCGTAAAGGCTCTTCAGCCCTAGTCCGTGGTCTATTATGACAGTCTTGCCTGTCCACGCAAGCTCGCCGACGTATATGACTTTGCCGTTGTTTGCGGCAAGCGCTTTGTCGCCGGCGTTTACGATATAATCAACGCCGGGGTTGCGGTAGGTTTCGCCGGTCCCATATGCGCCGGCTTTCTTGCGATATATGCCGAATCCGGCGGTAATATATCGGCCAGCGACGCCTTCAATGAACTTGCCTTCCCAGTACCTAGCCTCGCTTTCGGCTGCAAGGTACTGCCCGGCGATGTTATTAAACTCCTCGACCGTCTCATGCGTGAATTTTGAAGCCATCTCGCGTGTGGAGACGGTTACGTCTTTCGAGCGGAATGTCTTCGGCTCGATTGCAATAGAAAGGGTCTGCGTCACGCCGCCGCAGTTGACCGTGAAAGTGTACGCAGAGGCATCAGGCAAATCCACCGAAATCGGGACAAGCGCGCGCACATAGTCGCCGTCACGGTAGAATTTCGGCGTGTAGCCTATATCCGGGTCAGAAGAAAAGGTAATTTGCGAGATGTCGGTCACGTTTTTGCCCGTGAGCACTACAAATTCCCCGGGCTGGATCGAAGTTTCGCCGAGATAAAACACAGGCGCGGGCTTAACATTTGCCACAAACTCATATACCGCCTCGCCGAAAGCGCCGCGCTCTTTATTCTCGTACCATTTTGCGGTAATGGTCACATTAAAGCTTGCGCCTTCTTCGAAATTAAACGAGGATATGTTCTCGTAAAGGTCGTCATAGACTGTCAGCCCGTCGCGCTTTATATTTACGAGCATATAATCAGGCTCCACCGTAAAGCGCAAATCGAGCCCGCCGAGTATTGTGATTTTCTGCGTCTGGGTGGACGTCGGAACCTCTACCTCTTTATATACATTTCCATAGCTGAGGCACTGCCATGTCATCTCGGCAGGCAGTATCACCACCCCGCCATCGCCGAAATTCATCGTCGGCGGCGTCGATGCCGGGAACAGGCACATGCCGTATGACGACTGGATAAATTTCGAGGCTATATCCGCGGGGATTTTATATGCCTTGCCTGCGCCGTCGACAAAATACGAGCTATCAGGGTCGGCTGAAAAATAATACCTATATGTAGTTGCAAGGTCGTAGCTGTAGTATACCGCCTTAAAATAGTCGGCGAACGTAAGCTGCTGCGGAAGGCTTCCCACAGGCTTTGATTTCTCGTTTAGGTTAAGAAAATACGTTAGCGCGCCGCCTTCGAATTCTTCTTCCAACGAGTCTGTGGTGAAAGTAAATATAGTCCCATTAAGGTCCGTCAGCTCCAAGCGTGTGACGGCGCCCTCCCTAACAGGGGCGCGCCGGGCGGAGAAATATGACCATACGCCTATATATGTTGGGACAAACAGCAGCACGACACAAATAGCCCAGATTAGTTTTTTCTTAAATCCAGCCATAATTTTATCCACTCTCCGATATCGGAAAAAAGATCTATTGTTTCGGGCCTGTGCCGCGTATGGGGAATAAATACGCGCAAAAGATCCGAATAAGGCATTTTCACAAGGATGGGAGCTTGCCGGTTTAATAAACGTCCGGCAAGCATTTTGCGCTAATACCGGACAGATTTATGAATATTTATAATAACCTACAATTGATTATAACATACAGCATTTCTTATGTCAACCAATATGGCACAGTTTGAGCATTGTCACACGCCTACGCACATATGGCGCAAACTCAAGCGACTTTGATACAAACTCAGGCGTATCAGGCAAGCCGACCGATGCAAGCGTCATCTTGCAGCCGCAGCTTGCCATAAGCCCACGCACAAAATCCGGCTCGGGCAGAAGGGATATAGCATTTTGAAGCTCGCCCTTTTTGTCGTCTAGCGTTTTTTGAGTTAATCCCGAAAGCGGGTCTGGCAAGTTCTCGCGGATAATCCCATCCGTGAGCTTCCCGAATGCCGGCAAAAGGTACTCGCGCTCATACCTATTTTTACGCAGTATAAACTTCTCAAGCGACCTGTAACGATTAAGGAGCAAAAGGGTTGCGACCCCGACTTTTTCGCCATGCAGTGCAGCCGTCGGCTCGTTTATGCAGTGCATCTCCCAAAGGTGCGAGAGGTGGTGTTCCGAGCCGCTTGCCGGGCGGGAATTGCCGGCCGCCTGCATCGCAAGCCCGGACGTCACAAGCGCGCCCATAAGACGTACAGCGAATTCGCGCGAGCCGGGCTCGGCCTTTGCAACCTTTTCAAGCGCACTTTGCTCGAGGGCATAAATTTGGCCGTCTATCCGCTCGCCTATAACAATGTTAGCCACCCGCCAGTCGAAAAGGGATATGTATTTCCCAAGCATGTCCCCGACGCCGGCCGCCGAAAGGTTTGCCGGGGCGTGAGCAAATATTTCCGGCTCCGCGAAAAGCGCAACGGGAGGGGAAGAAGGGAAAGTCACCTTTTGCCCCGAGACCGTCATCGCTGCGACGCTAGAGGCGAACCCGTCGACGCTCGGCGCAGTGGGAAACGATATAAATGGAATCCCAAGTTCGTGCGCCGTATGCCGCACAAGGTCGTGAACGGTGCCCGAGCCTACCGCAATAAGGCATTTTTTCGCCGCGGCGCGCTCACTTAAGGGGGACGCAAGCTCGGGGTCGGCAATAACGTCGCCGGGGAAGGCAAAGCGTTCAATCCCGTCAAAAACTTCTTTTGCGATCGGCTCGGTGTTTGTATCGCACACCGCAAGCACGGACTTTTCGGCAAAGTTTTGGCTTATGTACTTGCGTGCCGCGCGCGCGGCGCCGTCCCCTATCATAACTGGCGAGGTCGCGGTCTTCATCTTGTTGCCCTCCAACATAAAAAATTTAAATAATCCTCACTGTTTATTCATAAAGTTGGGGTGCGAAAAATATATTTTTAGCAAACGATTATATCGGAGGATATGCCATGTTTGTATATTCATTCAAAGCCTCGACGCTGAAATTTGCCGGTATAGCGGCGCTTTCGCTTGTACTGCTCATAGTTTTGATTGCGGTAATACCCTCCGTAGGCTCGGGCTCGGCAGACAATTCCGAAGGTGTGAAGGCCGCAGCCGCCTCTATAAACTACGACAAAATCAAAACCAACGAGGACCGCATCGCATTTTTAGCGCAATTTGGCTGGGAAGTCGAGCCGGAGCCAGCCGAAGAGGCGACGGTCACAATCCCGTCCGAGTTCGACAGGGTATTTGCTAGCTACAACGAGCTGCAAAAGCGCCAAGGGCTTGATCTGTCAAGGTATAAGCGCAAGGAACTGACGCGCTACACCTACATAGTTAAAAACTATCCAAACTATGACGGCGTCGTATACGCTAACCTGCTTATTTACCGCAACAGGGTGGTCGGCGGCGACATCTGCTCGGCCGACGTAAACGGGTTTTTGCACGGGTTTAGAAAAGAAGGCTAAAAGAAATAGCCCTAAGGTTTCCCGTATTTTTTAAAATTTCCTCCTAAACTATATTAGCACATCGGCATGCCGGCTGCAACAGCCGGCGCCGAAATCCGCCCGCCGGGCAAAAGTCCGGCGGATTTTTCTGCAGCTTCGGAGCGCATATCGCCGGATAAGCCGGCATATATAATCATTGAAAAGCTGCAAAATCTATGCTTTTCGGAGGACGAGTATGAAACGTCGCAAAAAGATAAAAATATTCTCACTGGCGCTTTGCGCGGTGATGCTTCTTTCTCTTCCTTCGGCCGTTTATGCGTCGCCGCCGGGCGAAGAAGCTTACATATCACAAGGCGAAATCGCGCTGCATGCATACGCGGATGAAACAGGCGGAGCCGTGGAGGAAAACGCGCTGCCGGCGGCACAGCCTTTCACGCTCGAGCTCGAGACGCCTTCTTACATACTGATGGAAGCCGAAACCGGGCGGGTTCTTTGCGAGAAAAACGCCGACATGCAGCTACCCCCCGCGTCGGTCACAAAAATAATGACGCTGCTGCTCGTTATGGAAGCGCTCGACAGCGGCATGATAAAGCTTACCGACATGGTCCCGGTAAGCGAGGAAGCCGCGAGCAAAGGCGGCTCGCAGATTTACCTTGAGGTCGGCGAAGAGATGTCTGTCGAAGAGTTGCTCAAGGCGGTGGTCATCGCCTCGGCAAACGACGCCTCGGTCGCGCTTGCCGAATACATCGCAGGAAGCGAGCAAGCCTTTGTCGACCGCATGAACAAGCGCGCACAGGAGCTCGGCATGGAAAACACGCATTTTGAAAACTGCACCGGGCTCGACGACACCGTCGTCAACCTTACCACCGCACGCGATATTGCGATTATGTCGCGCGAGCTGCTAAAGCACAAAAAGATACTCGACTATACCACAATATGGATGGACACGGTGAGAAACGGCACGTTCGGGCTGACAAATACCAACCGGCTGATACGCTTCTACAACGGCGCGAACGGGCTGAAAACCGGCTCGACTGCGAAAGCCAAGTTCTGCATTAGCGCGACTGCGTTGCGCGACGGCATGCAGCTCATCGCGGTGATTATGGCCGCGCCCTCGCGCGACAGCCGCAACGAATCCGCAAAGAAGCTGCTTGATTACGGCTTTGCAAACTACGCGTACCTCACCCGCGAAAAAGGGTCTGCCGGCCCCATTAGGGTGCTTGGCGGTATCGCATCCCAGTGCGACACGTCCTACGACTCGTTCGGCGTCGTCGTAGAAAAGTCAGCCGGCACAAACCTTGAAGCTAAAATCGAGCTTCCCGAGGCAATCCCCGCTCCTGTGAAAGAGGGCGAGATAATCGGCCGCATCGAGTACAGCCTAAATGGCGAGGTGCTCGGCGAGGTACCCATCCGCGCCGCCGAGTCGGTTGACAAGATCAGCTACTTCGGCGTGCTCGGCAGGCTCGCAGCGAAATTCTTCCTTAGCGGAAACAGCTAAGCAGCACCCGAGCGTAAATTTGCGTCAAAAATATGTTAATATATTGTGCATACACATTTTATAGATTATTCATATATAGGACTTGTTAAAAAGCTGTTTTTGAAATATAATAAGTTTGGAATAATATCAAAAAAGCGAAGGCAGCGAAAAATGGCACTCAAATTAATTGACTTTTATACCCGTGGTTTTATATCCGGTGCGGATTTTGATGCCATCGCGCCGGAAATAGAGTCGGCGTGCGCAAAAATACGAGAAAGGTGCGGCGCCGGCTCTGATTTTCTGGGCTGGGTTGACCTGCCCGAACGCTATAAAACAGATCCCTCCGCGATAGAGGAGCTGGCGGAGATCAAAAAAGCGGCGGAAAAAATCCGCTCGATGTGCGATATTTTCATCGTCATCGGCATCGGCGGCTCGTATCTCGGAGCTAGGGCTGCGATCGAGTTTATCCGCTCGCAACAGTACAACATTCTCCCCGGCAGCGGGCCGCAAATCTATTTTGCGGGCAACAGTTTGTCGACTTTTGACACCACAAATCTAATAAAGCTCTGTTCCGACGAGAACAAAAACGTATGCGTAAACGTTATCTCTAAGTCCGGCAAAACCACCGAGCCAGCAGTCGCGTTCCGCATATTCAGGGAGCTGCTCGAGCGCCGCTACGGCGAAGAAGGCGCGCGCGAACGTATTTATGTGACGACCGACCGCGCCAAGGGCAAACTGTTGCAGCTTGCCCGCGAAAAAGGCTATAAGACCTTCGTCGTACCCGATGATGTAGGAGGACGCTATTCGGTCCTGACCCCCGTAGGGCTTTTGCCGATTGCGGTCGCCGGGATTGACATCGACGCCATGCTCGAAGGCGCCAGCGCGGCGCGCGAGGACGCGCTTAAGCCCGGCTCCGACGCCGTAAAATACGCGGCGCTGCGCAACCTGCTTTTGCGTTCCGGCAAGCAAGTTGAAATTTTCGCCTCGTATGAGAGCCGCATGGCGATGGTCGCCGAATGGTGGAAACAGCTTTACGGCGAAAGCGAAGGCAAAGACGGCAAAGGGCTTTACCCCGCCTCGGTCATTTTCTCCACTGACTTACACTCGCTTGGCCAATATATCCAAGAAGGCACGCGCAATATATTTGAAACGGTGCTTTATATAAAAAATTCCGCACCAGATCTGCCTATACCAGCTGACCCGGGCGACGTTGACGGGCTGAGCTTCCTTGAAGGCAAGCCGCTCGAGTTTATCTCGAAAAACGCATTCCTCGCGACTTTGCTCGCGCATTATGAAGGCGGAGTGCCCAACATAGTGCTCACGCTCGACTCAGCCGACGAGTATAACCTCGGCTACCTTTTCTACTTCTTCGAGTATGCCTGCGCGGTATCCGGCTATATACTAGGCGTCAATCCGTTCGACCAGCCTGGCGTCGAAGCATACAAAAACAACATGTACGCGCTGCTCGGAATGCCCGGCGCAGAAAACGAGGCGCGCCGGCAGGCGCTTTTACAGCGGCTCGAGTCTGCCAGCATCTTTTGAGCCCCGCGCGACGGCGCAACCATCCAAGCGTGCACCTCGCGTAATAATAACATTTTATGGAGGATATATCAATGCTCAAATTAATTGTCGGCGTGAAAGGTTCCGGTAAGACCAAGACCCTGATCGAGCTTGCCAACGAAGCCGTATCTAAGTCAAACGGCGACGTTATCTGCATCGAGAAGGGTACTAAGCTTATCCACGAAATCAAATACCAAGCCAGGCTCATCGACACGGACGAGTTTGGTATCAGTTCTGCCGATGAACTATATGGCTTCATCGCCGGCGTCTATGCCTCCAATAGGGACGTAACCGATATCTTTATCGACTCGGCACTTAAAATTTGCGCCTGCCCGATTGACGTTTTTGAAGCATTTATCGACCGTGTCGCCGCATTCGCGGAAAAGCACGGCATAAACTTTGTCATAACATCATCTATCCCCGCCGGCGAGCTTACGCCCGGGCTTGCCAAGTACGTATAACGAAAAACCGATAAACTTTTATAGCATCTCCCGCATATTATGTTATGGAAAGATACCGATACGCGGTAAAACCGCGTGAGCGGAATCTCATCGCGGCAACCAGAAAGCCGCGGAAGTAATATGAGGGAGATGAATAAATAATGGCTGATAACAGAAGCTATCCGCCTGTAGGCGGCTCTGTCGGCCGCGAAGTCGTCTGCATCGACACTAACCGCGTGCTTGACAGCTGCCGCGATAAGGATTGCTTCGAAAACGTAAAGGTGTTTTTGACCAATTTCGGTCAAGATGTCATCAACAAAGCAAGCGACGTCCGCGTAAGGGACGCATGCATTATCGGGGCCGACGTTACGATTGAACCCATCCAGTTCAATCGCGGCTTTTATACCGTCAGATGCCGTTTTTACGTTAAAGTGTTCTGCGATGTCTGCGCCGGAGGGGGCAACCAAAACAAGGTCATTCCCATCGAAGGCATCGCGGTATGCGAAAAGAAGGCGGTCCTTTACGGCGGCGAAGGCTGCGTAAACATATTCAGAAGCGACGGGCTCTGCGGATTCTGCATGGGCACGAAGTTCGGCGAACCCGCAAACAACTTGCCTACCGCGATTGTCGAGACCGTCGACCCGGTTGTGCTTGACGCTAAAATCTGCGACAAGCCTCGCGAGTTCTATTGTTGCTGCTGCTGTGTGGGCGATATCCCCGACAGTGTATGCAGCACTGTCAGCGGCCCACTGGTAGACGCCACCGACGACGACCGTAACCTCTACGTGACGCTCGGATTCTTCACGGTCATTTTGGTCGTGCGTCCCGGCCAGTACTTGGTCAACGCGGCAGAGTACAGCGTGCCCGATAAGGTATGCCGCTCGTACGACGCCGAAGATCCGTGCGCGCTCTTCGAAAAGATGGCCTTCCCGGTGCAGGAGTTCACACCCTGCAACACCAAACCACTGGGCTACAATACATAAAGTAGCTTGACCTTTAATAATGCGCGCCGCCAAACGGCGCGCTGCCTTTTTTGCGCAAAAAAGCGCCGGGACCGAACTTCGGTCACCGGCGCTGTCTTTTAGCTTAGTTTATTTTATTGTAAACAAAGCCGAGCAAGTAGAACACGTATGCCCTTGTTACGGGCGCTTCGGGGTTAAAATCGAGCTTATAAAGCAGTCCGGCTTCGTAAAGCGAGATTATGCCCGCGCGCACCATTGCAGGCGCCTGCTTGACTACGTCGCCGTATTTAAGATTAGCGAACACTGTCTTCTCCGACTGCTGCGGCGTCCTTACAACTCCCGACTTGTTGTCTAAAAGCACGCGGTAGCAGATATATGCGAAATCTTCGTATGTCAGCTCGTCTTTGTTTGTTATATAGCTTTCATCAATTTTCGCAAGCCTCGTGTTCAGCCCGATTGCATCAAGCCAACCCAAAAGCTCGTCGTATGAAACCGGGCCTTCGGGATTGAGAGTTGCACTGTCGGGTATAACTTTCGCCTGCACGAGCGTTATAAGAGAGGGCAGAAGGGCATCTGCGTGCGCGCCAAGGTCACTAAAGCTGACGGACGCTTTGGTCTTGTATGTAAAGGTCGCCACCTGGCTGTCCTTATACCCCTCTTTGACCGCTATCGCCTTTATTGTCATCTCGGTCTTGTTAATCGTTATGGGGCCGGTGTAGAGCTTCGCGCTGGTATCGGGCGTCGACCCGTCGGTTGTGTAGTAAATATGAGCGCCGGACGTGGTGGTCGAAAGCGCGACTGTAGAACCGAACTCTACCGTCGAGCCCGATTTCACGCTTGCGGTTGGCGCCGCGCAGGTCGGCGTGACAACATATGTATAGTAATACCAATAGGGGTAATAATCTTTCCACTCGTCCTCGTCTATGTAGCCGTTATTATACAGCCACAAGAGATATAGGTAATAATTCTGTATGCTCTCGAAGTCATTGGGATCGGGCAAGGACGGGGGCGTTGGAATGTCGGGTATAAAAATCGGCCAAGGCCACTGAATATCTTCATAATCGTAGCCGGGATAGGGCCAGTAAGGCAGATAATACGGATAGCCCGGATAATAATACGGGTACCCTGGGAGGAAGGGATATTCCGAATAATCTTGATAATACCCTCCATCTAATTTTATTTTGTCACT